>Ga0179593_1718926_pt1 | contig 28393 bp, 23 predicted proteins | sample CZODoug2_1_08_16_FD_185931 | JGI IMG/M metagenome (GOLD analysis project Ga0179593, IMG submission 185931) | Vadose zone soil fungal communities from Angelo Coast Range Reserve, California, USA - CZODoug2_1_08_16fungal (PacBio error correction) | ecosystem: Environmental > Terrestrial > Soil >... | reverse complement strand
AGGCCGTAAGCTCCCACAGGCCAACTGTATTCTTTACGATTAGAGGACTTTTTCCTTCTCGTTTTTTGTTAGTCTTTACAGTCCCCCGGTACACCGTCTTCCACCCGCGCGGCCCCGAAGGAGATCTGGACGTCCCATGTTGAGCTGACCTTCCCCTGGGATCACAATGCTGGTCAGCGGGACCCCCTGCCCTACAGTGAGATGCTTTTTCCCCTGTCCTCTTCCCCCGTAGCTAGGATTTTTTCCGTCGTACCCTGGTTCATCCCCTTGTTATTCGGTGATTTTTGTGCTGTTGGATTGGACGATTCACATGGCAATGGACCACCCAACCAGACAGTCCTTGGAGGGCACCTACAATTCGTGCATTGGACTCGCAGATAAACTTGCCTGTCTTTCCATTTCCTTCCCCTCCGTGAATGTGGGATCCAAAGGCGATGGGATTAACGGTATATTGATCGTCGCCGCATTTAACCAGCTGTCATGACCTATAGATCCCGGTCTTTCGCGCGAAGGCGATTTCTCCTTCCCTAGGAACCCGTGTTTGCTGGGTGGTGTTTTTTTTTTTCCTGTTTCACGGTCCGTTTTTTCCCCTCCGCGTCCCTGAGGGCGACAGCCCATTTTCTGCATTTCTGCTTACGACACGCTTGCTCCTTGCGTTCTTCATGTATCATACGCTGACTTTCGTTCTCCTTAAGTCCTAGACAACATTCGCTGTCATACCCACGCAATACGATGCCATACTCTGAGTGGGCCTGTCGGCGCTAGTCCGCCTTTCATTACGGTGGACAAGAAACACTTCCCCAATGAGTTTCCACCCTTAGTTCGACCGGCTTTGACTTGCTGCAAATCGGACAGAGATGGTGCCTAGCTTTCTCTAACATCGGAGCCCAATTTCTCCCCCCTTGCCAACTTATGAAGTCCTTTACCATAACAACGCCTTGCCCGACCTCCCCCCCAAGTTAGCAAATACTTTTCCCCTTTTCTCCCCCCCCTTCTTCCTTTTCGATTTTTTAAACATTGCGATTTCTGAAACACATCAGGCGGAATGTTTCTTCTGTCCTTGTGTTATTAAAGCGCTTTTCAGTCTTTTCTTGTTGGCCCGTTTAATCTTTGCGGGATAGTTGGACGGCTTGGCTTTGAACCCCTTCCGGCGAGTCAGTTATTTGTTTTTCGGGTTTCCGCGGCCTTTCCAATTGTAGTCCTTCGCCCAGGGCCCTTTTTCGAGCGTAGAGCGCTCCTTATTGCTCTTGGCGACTTCTTCCCCCAAGATAGCCCAGAAATCAAAGCACACGTTTTTCCTTTTCCGACGAACTTGATCCCGTGTCTGACGAGGTTTTTTCAGGGTTTGGCGGTTCCGCATTCCGGGCCCCCCGCTCGAACCCGTGTTCCTTTTCCGATCCCCCTTCTCTGCTCAACGCGGCCGGTTCCCCGGTCACAGATCGCCACCCTCCTGTCAGGGGTCTTCAAAGGGACTCCTCTGCTTTTTTAACTGAAATTTCCAGCGCCGCCGCCCTTCAACAGCTCACCGGTCTCCGTCTCGGGTAGCGGGAACCCTGATCCGAGGTTGGGCTATTGTAGGGAATGGAATCCGCGCTGTTTTTAGCTTGCACAATTCGGTCAACAGTTGGAATGTTTTGCTGAAGTATTTGCTCCGCCAATTTTTTTCTTTTCCGGATAGTCATCGGCACACAATTTCCCTATTTGAGGCCATTCACCATCAGGATAAGCGTCACCCGGAAAACAATGGCCGAAAATCGTAGTACGGCATTTTTCCGGCGTTATCTCTTCTTTTCCCTCCGTTTTGGATTCAGTTATGCCCCAAACGGCCGCCTTTCTTCTCCCATCCCTCCCCTCCCCTTCTTCGTCTTTATTCCTGACTGTGAATGCGGACGATCAATCCCCCCGAGCTCCGCTATGCTCCAGGGCAATCCCGACAAAGACAAATTACGCCAGTTCGCCCCGACAGCGTTCAAGACCACCTCCGTGCTTGCATTTATCTCCTCCCCCCCCAGACCGGTCACCGCGGTATCGGCCGTGACCTCACCCTGACGCGTCCCTTTTTGTGGCCAGGTTCGGCACTTTTCCTCTCTGGCCCCTCTTCTCAGGTTATGACGTGCGACTGAAAGAACAGGGCCTGTCGGTCTTCTTTGACGAGTTCGCCAAACTCCTCGCCCTCCCGAGATCGTTTATCAGAAAGCTCTTTGCCGGACGTGCGTTTCCCTCCCGTTTTCGCACGGTAGGAAATTCTAGAAGAGTTGCATTTTTGCGGCGGTCTATATCGCGGGGCGAAGTTACCCCGTGACGATCATCGCGCCCCAGTAATATTTCCCGCAGAGTTTTTCCCTTCCCCCCTCCCCCTCCTTACGCTCCCTTTGAGTTATAAGGAGCCCAACCTTTACCGACGCCCGAGAATCGATTCTCTGCAACCTTCTTGCCAAGACGTCCTTTTACCCAAAAGTTCTTCCTCCCCCCAGTGCTCTCAGGCCCCCGCTCCCAGTCGCACAGTCCGGACGGTCTGTCAGAAACGGCCGCCGAGCAGTTTCCGCCCTCCCGTCGGCAAAAGAAGAATGCCCTCTGCCCCGACTTTCCTTCGCGCGACGGGCAGAACGCCGGCGGCTGTTCCCGGTTGCGTAGGACTTTCCATCCCCTTAACAGTCTTGGCGGCGGCAGCTGCTTAGCCCGTTTCCACCAGCGCGCTATTTCTCGCCGCGTCAAATCCGGCGAACCACGCCTTGCCCTCTAACACGGCACCACCGTCGTTTTCTGTATTTATCTCTTCCGACGCGCGATCAGGACAACAGCGCGTATGCCCGGCAGCCCGGATTGCTTGCGAAGGTGTCTTTCACCTACGCTGTAAATGCCGGTCAAGGTAGGATTATTCATGCGAAGTCCCGATGCTCTTTTGTTTGCGTACGGCAGGCATGCCTTTTTTCTCCGCCCTCCACCACCCCCCCCCCCCCCCCCCCCCTTGGCGTCGAATGCGTGCTCCTCGCTCTCCCCGAGCCCCACACCACAGCACAGCCCACGATATAGATTTTCCGACTTAGGCGATCCCAGGCGCGAGCCTTCCCCCGGCTATATTTTTGATGTATTCGGCGAACTATCGTACAATCTGTTCCCTCCAATCGCCCCTCCTCCTATCAGTTGCAGGCGATATAGTTGCTGGTCACGGGACCTCCCGCGACGGGCCATTACCCCTGCCCTGTCCTGTTTAACCCGTCCTAAGCCTTGAAATTCATGGCCCCCCCCTCCCCCCCCCCCAGCCGTCACCTCGAACACGAAGGGATAGCTACCTTCGAAGACAGTAGGCGGCCGACAGAGTTCTCCTCGTCACGGAACTCCCCTTTGTCGTATCAACTCGCCCGCAGAGGAAACAGTGCCTACTCCCCTCCCCCCCAGCCCCATTCTCCAAGATGCCGTCGGACTCTCAATTTGGGTGCCTCATCTTTCCTCGGCAAAGAAGACACACGGACACTAAAGAGCGATACTGCCTCGGCGACGATACCATTAGTCATTGACCTGGATTTGCTCGCCCAACTTCTCCTCTCGTTTCCTAATACCTTTTTTTTTTTCTTTCCTCCCCCCCCCCCCCCCCAACCTTGCCAACCGAAAATGGTGCCATGGCGAATTATCGGTCTTGTTCGTCAACGTGATGGTCCTTCTCCGCGTGAGAGCCGTCTCTCAGATTTTCCTGAATGGGGCCGGCCCGGTCCTCTTTCCCTGGATCACCTGGTTCCGTTCGGCCGAATCCTACACCCGTGATCTTCGATTCTCTTCTCTTCCGCCTCTTCTTCGAGCTGTATTACGTCTCGTTACCCCTTCTTTCCGGTTTGCTGCCTGTGGAAGGCTTCACCCTTTCCCCTCGGAGTGAACTTTCACTGCAAATATGCTTCTCTCATTGGTCTCTCACAGGGCATGCCGCGACCAGGCCCTTCGCCCTTTCAATGATCATGGGTGGTTTAAAGCTGCTGACCGGAGAAGTGACGATCGTACGGATCTTCCCATCCTTGCCGACACTATAGCTCTGGTGCTTCGTTCCGGCGTTTCTTCGCACCTCAGATATATATCTGTTGCTGGTGTGTGGTGGTGCGCGTCACACCTTTTCGGAGCGGGTATCTGCTCCTCGAACTGTCCCCCCTGCGTGTCGCCACGGCCTGAAATGAAGCCAGCCCACTTCTGTTTTTCGCTGGCGGCGGTTCATGATCGCATACGCGGACCTCTTTTCTCTTTCCTCCGGACACCCCTCTTCGCCCAAGAAATAATTGCGGGTCCTTTTTTGGGTCCTGATAGTCTCGGTGCCTTCCTTCCTTTCCCGTGACAAAGCCACTCCTTGTTTGCAACGATGTATGTCCCTCGGTTTTTTTTTCGTTCTTCGTTAGCAACGCATTGGTTTCTTCCTGGCTGTAGAGACCCCGGCACTCCCCCCTCTCCTGTCCCAGAATTGAAAATCTTCATTTAACCCGCCATCCTCGCCCCCTTCTTGCGCGCAGATCGCCTTCGTTCAAGCCTTTTTTTTTCTCTTCTGGTTTTTGCTGGACGACCCAATAGCGACCCCCCTGTCTTCAGGCGTGGACGACTTTCGTGCAGATGGTGTTGTCGGTTTTTCTCCTTGTTCCGCGGAACGAGGAATGAGGCTACGGGTTGAATTCCTGGGATCGGACGGCTACGTTCGCGTAGCTCCCCCCCCCTATCTTGGCTATTCCCCGGAGCATGACCTCATTTTTTCGTCGGCGGTCTTTCGTATTTTTTCTTCGCCGCGAGTAAATCAATCTCATCCTTCCTTTTCTTTTCCTTCGCCCAGCGAATGATATAAGTCCAGCCCGTTGAATTCCGGACGAATGCTTCGTCCCCCTGGTTCCCTGGCTTTTCGATGACGTTCTGCACCTCTTTTTGAGTCCTCCTCCCTCCCCAGGCCGTTCGGAGTGGACTGGGGCGCCAACGACGGCACGATCTCACGACATTCGGCTCCCGTTTCACTTCACCGCAGGCTCTCTCGCATGAGCCCTTTGTTTTTGATTTCCATCGCCGCGGCGCGTCTTCACTGCCCGAACATGCCCTTTCCACCTCTTTTCGGCGATGTCGCTTCAATTCCCTGATCGAGTCTCTGTGGCGCTCGTGTATTAATGGCCTCTTTTTTGCCCACCGGTCTTTGCGCCTTCCCGTTAAAAGCTGGATGTGGTCGGCCTGGCGCTGTTGTTCTTTTTGCGACACTCTCTTGCGGCCCGATTTGATCGGATGGGACGCATTCACATTCCCGTCCCCCCTCCCCTCGATTCGGGAAATGGCTCTACTTTTTTCTCTTACGTAGTTTGGCATAGAAGGCTTTCTATTTTTTTCTCCTCTCGTTTCTCTGGATAGTTCCGCTTGCCATGTTTTCCGATGCGATACGAGATTCGTCTCCGTCCTTGCTCGGATTGTGAATGCGTTCCGCATCTAGTCGGCCTTTCCCCCAATGGCCAACCGGACAAGACCAATTACTCCTCAAATTCCTTTTACAAGCAAAAGACGGTGCGCCGATGCAGTGCCCTACTTACCATTCCCAACAATCGGTCAACCCCCGCGGGTACGTCCCCTTCCCCCTCGACGCAGGACCGGGTTGAGCAATAGGGCGCCCCAATTGCGCGGCAGGCGCTTGCTTCCCCTCTTCGAATGCCGATCATTTCCCCTGAAATCATCTTGTCTTCGCTCTTTTTGACCGGTGTTCGCCCCAAGGCCCGTTTCCTCGCGTTTTTGTCTCACGCGAAATTTTTTATTACGCATAGCGCGGTTGCTGATTCCGCCAACCCAGTGTCCACCCCCTCGTAAGAGCCCACCGGATTCTTCGGGGAGCCCCGAGGGGAGATCCGGCCCGGTGCCAACAAGATCAGTAGCGCGCGATACCCTGACGAGTAAGAAAGAAAGCCGCGAATTATAAGCTCGACCAGTCCCTTCTCCCCCACACCTAACTGGTGACCTGGCCGAGATAGAGCTTCCGAGGGCCTTCAAGGTCCACGTCTTCCCAAGGATTCCACCGCCCAGCCGCTTTATCCTCTTTTTCCCCCTGCGTGCAACCAAGTAAGAACAACGCGCCCCTTCTCTGCCAGCTCCCTTCCTTCTCCGTTGCCTCGAGCGATCTGTTCGGCAAACCCCCGAGAATTCCCGATCCACCGATCTGACACCCCCCGTTTTTTCTTTTGCTCCGGTACGCTTTTGTTTTTCTGATTAGGACCCCAGAATTTGGTGAACAGATTTCGTGCGGCGCCGATGCTCATCAGCCGCCGGCACCACCCGCCGCCTGCAAAAAATCCCGAAGTTCCCCCACGCGGAACCTTTTCATTTCATCCCCCACGCGTTGGAGTCACCTTGATATTCCCTGCCCATAGGCATGTAGAGTCGAGCAGCGCTCGGCCCGAATATAGTTCCGGCCAAGCTCTTGCGTGTTTTTTCCCTGCGACGCGAAACTCGGTTCAGGTCGATACTTTCGTCCCAAGGGCAGAGACCATGCTTTCTGCCGGAAGTTACCGTCTTTTTCTCCGCCTTTCCGCGAAGGTCGCTTACCGGGCCGCCGTCTTTTGACGGCACCCCCCCCCCATCCCCCCCACAAGATCTAGAATATGTCCTTGTCTCTTCGCCGGGCCCCGAGACTTCAAGCCCCATAGAATCTCATTCTTCGTTCTTTTTTTAGGCGGCGACGCTTCTTTTTCATACTTGACAAAACGACCCCCCATAAGATTTCCCTTTGTCGTTTTTTCCCCTTTTTTGATCTTCTGGACGTGCCATTAGATCCGCCCCGGCGATATTTTTCCCCAATCGCCGCGTGGCGTGGGAAATGGCATTACCTCCCCCCTACGCATAACGAACAAGAATTTGTACTTTTTCCAAGAAGCGTAGGCCTCGACCGCGCAGAGCGCCGTCCCCCCTTCAATTGTATTCTTTTTAAGACCATCCCCCTTCTTCCGGTGCCGAACAGCCCAGTCCCCCCCCCCCCCCCTCTCGGGCTTTTTTTACCGTGCTATATCTTCGGCGACCAGCCCGGTGTAGAGTGAACAGCAGTTCCCCAAGAGTCCAGCCCACTGATCGACACGATACCAGTGGAACCTGTTGGTCTTCGAAATTATCTTCCGTTGGTTTGAGAGATAATCAGATTGCCACCCCCCCAGGGCCCCCTAACTGGTCTCGTCATGGACTTCAGATTGACTGTCTGCTCTCTTTTTTCTCGTCTATTGATCCTATAAAACTTGGTTTCGTAAGATGGTAGGCGAGTCAGTTCTCTGAGATGGCATCTGACATGGGGTGTTGGGCTTGGTACGGACAAAAAACCCAGTTGCCCTGGGTACCCCCCTGGTAAGCGTAGGCCGATTTTACACCGGGATTGATTTTTTTTGTTCACGCTTTCGGAGAATACCTTCGACGATGAACCTTCATCGTCACCCTTCGTGGTAGACGGTATTGCTGTGTTGAAGTGGCTATGCCAGGCCCCTCCTGCTGCGGAAGTGTTTTACTATTTGTCCTTTCACCGGATGTCGCGAACCCCATATTTCCTTCTTCGGCTGAGTTTTTTGTCTTCCCCTTATGTGTGGACGCGCATCCTTCCTTCTCGTCGGTCCTTTTCATCTCCTTGCTTTATACTATAGACTGAGTACTCCTTCTTGATCGCTCTCTCCTGAATACTCCGTGTTGAGGTGGAGGTTGACATTTTTACTGTGGCTCTTGTTGTTTTTTTACTAGGCCGCCAATTCGGATGAGTCCCTCTTTTACCCCCCCAGGCGACATTGAAGCTCCAGCTATTTCCCCACGCAAGCTGGCGCTGGGCTCTTGGCTTTTTTCCCCATCATAAAGCATAGAGAAGGTTTTGTACCTTTTTTTTTCCACCCAATCGCAAAGTGCGCAGCCTTCCCCCGGCGGCTGGGCGATCCTCGCTGGCTACAGTATATGCAGCGATACAGTGGAATCTTGCGTTGCCCCCTCTTCCCGGTGTGCTGTTTCCTTTCATTCCGGTTTTGACGTGCCGATTTCGGCGAGCCCGGTGCCTTGTTGTAGTCCTTTTCCCCTTTTCTCATCAACCTATTTTTGCACCCGAAATGTTATACTACGTCCCCCCTGACAGCACAAGAACGATCATCGGCCTCCTTGGTTTCAAGATCGGGCATCATTTTGGGACTATTCCTTTTTTTTAACTGTGCGGCATCTTTTGTCCCGCCTTTTTTACGCGCTCTGTTTCCTCTTTCCCGTTTTCTCGCTGTGTTTTGTGGGAACTTTCCTCGTATTTGAGAACACTTTTTTTTGAAAGGACGTCGCGGTCGGTGGTCGTAAGTTAGGTGTTGTATTGTCCGGCCCCAGTCCTAAATTTGACGCACGCCCCCCCCATTCGTTTCGCGCTGGAGATAGCGAGACGCTACGCCTTGATATGCCTTGCCTTGCGGACTTCGAACAAGAGAACGCCTCCTGCTATGGTTCAATGACGTACACCTTCTTTTTTTCCACCTTTAGCGTGTTCAGGCGGGCGACCGGCCACCTTTCCTATTGCGGAGAATTCGCTCTAGTCCATTTTCTCCTGCGGCGTTTTTGGGGGTCGAACACTCGCCGTCCCCCCATTATAGCAGCTTTCCCCTCTGTTTTTACTCAGGACCTGCTCTTCTCCTTCTGGGTGGAAGTATCCTGGCCCCTTGTTTATCCCTTAGCTCACCCCCTTGTCGGCGGATGTTCGCGGTAACTGGAACTGCGTTCCCCTACCCCTGGAGTATTGTAGTAGTTCCCCCTCGTGTCCCCACGGTATTTGCCCCCCCCTTAGTTCACCCAGTTTTTTATTTTTAACTGTCCCTTGTCTGTAAGCGTTGGCACCCAGGTTTCTCGGCGTCCTCCCAAACTCCGCGTTGACAGAATTTATTTAGTAATCCGACTATCGGATCGTTTAGAATATGTCACCTTGACTTTCCCCTATCTCGTTTCTCTTCTACGGGTGGGTTCTTGAGATATTGCCTCCTATGCCCCCAACGAAGTATATGCGATTCGATTAGTCGAAATCAGGCTGGAGTTCTTATTGATTGTGAATGCTTTCTCAGATCAAATATGGTTGCCTAGATTTTGGGCCTTTCTCCATGTCCCCCCCGGACAGACCACTACCGTGTTCCTCCTCCCAATTCCCCCCTGTGTTGGCCCTCCAAAGACATGTGGCTCCCGAGGTCCCCCCTTTACCACCTCCGCTTGTCAGCGTGTTTTTTTTGAGTGTGTACCCATACCTCTTGGTTGTTTTAGCCCCCGGTAAGTTAAGCGCGCGGTTTTCTATTTTGTTACCCGGAGAATGCATGATTTTTCATGGTTTTCCTTTCACTGACCCCGCCCCCCTTCTCCGATGTAGATGTGCGTTGACCGTTTTTTTTTTTTCTCCCAAAGGAACCGCCTTTCGTCCCTCCCTCCGAATTCTATGCTGATTTCACTCCTCTGCAAACCTCGGTGTCTAACGGTCCCTTGAAGATTTTAAACTGACTCTGGAGATATCATTCCTCCAAGTCTAATTCAATATCGAGATGTATGAGACTTTTTTACAGAGATTTTACGACGACTACTCCAAGTGATATAGGACGTTCCCCCCAACACATAACGAATATGAGATCGAGGGCTCGCGGCTTTCCCCCCCCCACTGCCGTCACACGATCCCCAAAGGCTCAACCCCCAGTGCCGTATCAAGAGGCCTCTTTGCCATTTTTTACTTCCCCCACTGCGACGGAAACGGTCTGACCCGCTTTTTAGATCGAGCACTGCTTGTGCACATTGAGATTGCACCTATTCGATTGAGGCTATATTTGCCTTTCGCCGCGTCCCTTCTCCGGTTGATGAGGCAAGACCTTGCCATGATTGGGGGAATTCTCCCATGCCGGACCCAGGCGCGCGATGCGGACAACACCCTCCCCAAGCAGGAAACGCACCTTGAACTCGCACCCCCCCTGTGTTGGGAGTGGTCCACCTTGCCTGTTACGGGCCATTGTAGCCGAGTACGATTCCGGCACCCACCTTTTTTTTCCCTTTTGGCTCAGATTTTGCTTTATCGAATGGTCGGTTCTATCGCCCCAAAGGCCGTCAGCGATGCGTATATTTCCGGCCACCAGCGCGAGCACGCGCGGGCAAGCCTTTCTCCCGTCAAGTCCTGTTCGCTGGTGGCCTTTTTCCTTTCTTTTGTCTGCGGCCGTAAAAAACCTACGCCTCCTTGATTTTTGCTGTGCACCCACCCGCGCCACCAGCTTAGTTTTCCTCATGCATCTAAGTTCTGCTCCCGAAGCGCGTCGCACTCTCCATTTATAAGAGCAATTATGGTACTGTCTTCGACGATGGACCTTTCTCGGCCCTTTCCCCTTCCTTTCTTGTTAGGCCCGATTCATTTCAGGGAGTATAGGGCCTCTCATTCCTGTGATTCGCGAACGTCCTAGCTGACGACCCTTTTCACCACGTGCGCGGTGAGTGCGTCAGACAATTCCACCTACAGCACACGAAGTGAGAGAGATTGTATTTCATCTTTCCTCCCCCCCTGCGCCAGCTTTTTTTTAGACCAGCGCCTTTATTACCCCTGGCCTTCTCAAAAAGCCGCGACCCCTAACTTACCAGTGAAGAAGTGCCTGTCGAATTCTTCACCTTTTTGACCGGTTCATCCCCCCCCCCCCCCCTGCTCGGCTTTGAAGATCCCTTTTTGCCGAGGATAAATCATCAGAACCTCCTAGCACCTCTCTCTCAAGACCTACCAGTAGCGGTTCCCCCCCCCTTTGGATTTTTCGCCCACCCAATTAATCTATCTCTCTTCTCTTGTTGTTTTTCAGTTAGTCTGTCGTACCCCCAAGTGACTACAAACAGTTCCCCCCATCCCCTTTTCGTCATTCCGCCCTCTGGAGCCCTCTTTGTTTTAAGGTTTACCGTGTGGTACCTCCTCCTTTTGTTTTTTTCTTTGTCCCAGCTAGCTATGGCGAAGGTTTCTGGGCGGTCCTTCGTAGAGTTTTGTGGACTCACCTTGCTGGTTAGGCGTCTTTTCCCCGCTACAAGTGGGTATTTGCGGAAGTGAGCTTGGGTAGGTAGGATTTTCCTTGGCTTCTACCATTCCATAGGTACCCGTTTATTCGCGGTGACGGTGATTACGTTTGCCTAATTGCCACAGTCCTCTTGGGAAAGGGACACATTCTACCGGGCTGAATGGCCCCCCACCGTTCGACTCCAACTTCATTGTTTACCCCATGAACCCTTATGCTTGCACAACTTAGTATGGGGATTTCTTCAAAGGACGAGGGATGAAATTTGCCGATGAAGACGCCGCCTTGTTATTACCTAGAGATAAGGCTGGAGGTCGGATTCTGATTTCATTAGCAAGCCCCCTAACTGCCGATTTTGTTGTGGCGGTGGTTTGGTGTGGTCCGTTCAAAACCCACCGTTTTACGGAGCTTGAGGAATTTTGGGTTCGATTTCTGCGTGAAGGGCGGATCCCAACGGAATTCCCGCAAAGACGCTTATGCTGGGTTCGTGCGGTGGAGGAGATTCTCTCTAGACCCTTTTCGGTACGCCCCTTTTTTTTTCGCCGTGTCCCCATTCGGCAATCAAAGAAATCCTTGCTCCCTCCAGCTGTGGGACCTTTATTACGGACCTTTTTTTCATATCCCCAGGTGGACAAGAACCACCCTGGTGAATCATTTATTGTTTCATTTGCAGTCTTTTTCCGGAGTGCCCCCGTTTCTTGTGAGACCTCGCAAAATATGGCTTTCGGCTCGGGCGGCTCCTTAGCCTGTCGCCGCAAGTTAAAAAGAATCTGGCCCCAAAAGGAATAAATACCAAGCTGTTTTTCCCCTTGTCCTTCTTGACCCTTGTGTTTTTCAGATATGGAAGCATCTTCCTTTCGAACGAACCATCCGATTCTGCAACTTTCGGCGTGCATGGGGGGATCTGCATGAACATTTCTTCGATGGTTTCGCTTTCACTTTTTTTTTCTTCTCCGAGGGCTGAGAGGATGGGCGGTGTTCCCTTGGTTCTTTTTACTTCTTTTGAGAAGGTGTTCTTCGACCCTCGGAACTTCAGTCCCGTTATTGTTTTAGGTAGCGGTCGGCTTTTTGATCCTCAAGTACTGCCTTGTCCGCGGTGGTCGTACCCACGGATCGCCTCGCAGCGCTCTACCTCGCGATATGCCTCCTTGGGAACACTCTTCCATGATATACGCCTAAAGCTTCACTCTACTCCTTCCCCTTTGTTCGTACCGACTTTTTCAGGGTTCGATTTCTAAGGAACTCCCTCCTCGGCGAAGTATTTCTAGAGATTTATCACACGTGTTCGTTGACGTTTTTTTTCCCCCTTTGATCCACCGTGATCGCATCGACAACTCGGTCTCTTTAAGGTTCATCGTTGCTCTTTTCCTTCCCTCTTTGGTAAGAAATCGCCATTCCCTTCAAATCCGCAAATGAACTCCTTCAGCGTCAGGACGATGTTCCCAGCCTGCTATTTTCCTAGGTTTCGCCTTCTGTTTATGGAAGGGTCCTCGCTTTCTTATCCCCCTGTCACGCTGAAGTGGGGACTGAACTGTCTGTTGTCCTTCTCTTAGTTCGCCCAGCTACGGTGTTTTGATTTCCCCGAGTTTAAGTACACCCCTTAAGCGGTAAACGCCCTCCTTCTAACTTTTTCCCCCCTCGTTGGATCATCTTTTCAGTTGCATAGGGACTTTTTTCCCATCTCTATCTTCTACGCTCCGTTGTTTGGTGATTTTTCAAACAGATACTGATGGATTTTTAGAAATTTTTCATCTTTTGTGTTTGATGATCGATTTGAGAGTCCCCTGCGCCCAAATAGGCCATTAGTGTTCTATATGCAAATTTTCAATTCCAAATATTATCTCTACTCCACATTCACTGGTGATCCTTTCCATTCCCCCCCCGTCTCCGATTATTCCATTCCTAAACCTTCAGCGCACGTGTCCCCCCTTTTTCTCTCTGAAGTGAAAAACTCTCCCCGAGCCTGGAACAAGGTTTTCCTTTTTCTTTTAAGGGCCCAAGTTGTTCGCGAGCTGGTGTGTCCAGTAGGAAGCCTGGTATCTTACTTTGCCCCTTGTCCGAACCACTGACATACTCCCCCTATGTATCCTTTTTTGGAAGGAGGCTTCAGACCCCCACTCTGCAGGCCTTAAAGTCGTCGATCGATATTGAATCGGGCTTCTTAGTCATCGGCCAGCCTTTTGAACTTCGTTGTTGTACTGCGCGTCGGAAATAGTTAGGTGATAGAGCGTTTATACTCGTCTGTTAAGTTCGACACGGGACGGCATTCGAGCCTTCAGCCCGAGCTCCCCCTCGCTCGTACACTGAGTAAGCTCCTTTCTCCTGTCCTGATCTTTGCGCCGTGCCTTTCCTTACATAACACACCCCCCATTTGAAGACGCCGGATCGTGGGTCTAGCGGCTTCCCAAAAGTTTTATCCCCCCCGAAGGACCACCGCCCAGCCGAGTCCGTGCCCCTTCAACCCTCTCGAAGAACCTTTTCTTCAGCCCTCCGCGGCTTTTGCAGATCGATTTCATTCTGTCCAAAATCTCATGTTTAGAGTGAACAATCTCCCCCTTCTATTTTCTCACGGCCGCTTCGCCTCTGCTTTCGTTGACTTAGGACACATCCCTTTTCTTTTTTCAAACCCCCCCCAAAAAACCCCCAACCACCTTTGCCTTCTTTAGCATTTTTACAGCAGATTCACCTTCTTCGATCGCTCACACCGCAATGCGAAACTCCGAAATCCCTACTTTTTTTCCCCTTCATGCGAGGCCTTTCCCATGTAGCTTAACGCTCCGTCCCCCCCTCAGTTATCGCCGGCAGAAGGCTGCGTCCTGTTTTACTTCGGACTTCACCTGCGGCTTTTTTTTTTCAATGACCGCCGACACCTCGGTTTCTTATGGTGCAGTATATGCGAAGGGCTCATGTCATCCTTTCTTTTCCTGTAAGGCGTACGCCCGTCCCTTGCTTTCTCCCTCCGAGGTGTCACCACTCCACTACTATCCTGTACTGACGAAGGCTATTTGCTCTCCCTAGTCGGGATACATCGCAAGTTGCGTTATTTCCCGTCCCGGATTCCCATCGACTTGATAACCCTCTTGCCCATCCGTCCCAGTTGTCCGCTATAGGGGCATGGTCGCCTCATGCTTCTCTCGACGCCCCTTCTTCCCGCGGGATGGCAGGCCAATTTTTTTTTCATCCATGTCGCCAACTTCGCACCGGCATCACCTACCCTTGTCTCTAATGAAAGATAGGTGTTCGTCTTTGAAGAATTTATACAAGCGCCCCTTTCCGCAATGCCGTCTCCCAAACTCTCCGCATGAAAAGTTTTTGAACCCAGACCTACCCCCCTTCTTCAGCGCCCCCACATCCCAGTCACCTCCTCCAGCTTTTGCAATCCATTTCTCCCAAGTGTACGATTGTTTTTTTTTTTTTTTTTTTTTTTTTTGTGTGTGGGGGTTTTTCTTGTGTGGGTTACGAAGAACCAGTGCCACGACCCCCTTTCCTCCATTCAACTTACTTACCGATACAGTTATGATTTTGCCCTGTTTTCGCCCACCTATCATACCTCAGTTGTTTTTTTTATGATCTTCCTGTGAATAAATCCAAAAGCCCAAATTCCTTTACTTTTCCTTTTTGACTGCCTCTTGTTTCTTTCTGTTTTTATACTTGCTTCCTTTTTCTAGATAGATGGATATTTCCTTTACTATGACTCTTTTCCTACGTATTTTCCCTGGTCTGGTGGAAGTTCGTCCCTTGTGGCTTCAAACCTGTTCCTGGTACAGGAGTATTTTATACCGCCCTTTGTCTAAAACGGTTTGGTTCTGGACCTGTCTGGTCTCCTCGTCAGGGGGGTGGGACTTTTCTTTGCTGACATATAGGTTTTCCTATCCAAAGTGTGCGCAGGGTGCTGTTTCCTTTTTAGTTTGTAGGGCACTTTCCACTTCATTTTGGCCGTTGGGCACGGCCACGACCCCCTGGGTGTGCTAGAATGGACGTTTCCTTCAGGTCGTCGCGGACCCCTATTCTGACCTTCTTTTTTTTGGGCGTGGTGACCTGCAGGGGACTTGCTCGCATTGCCCTGCCTTTTCTAATCCTTCATGGCCTACTCGGTTATTTGAGCGAGCCCGTTCTCGCACTTTTACCCCATTTTTTTGAGTGGAGGTTGTTTTTCCCCAAAATCTTCGTCTCAGCCACGGCCTACAGCGTCCTGCCCTCTTAAATTGCGGAGACCCTTGAAATTAAGAAGGGAGAAGCCTCATACTACTCTTGAGATGCGTCGTCTTTCGTCGTCCTTCCTCTTAGACTCATCTTCTAGTTTTCCAAGTCCACCCCCACTAACGACCTCTGCTTAAGGCACCCCTTTTCATGTGATCGCTTTTCCTACCTGAATATGCAGATTATCAAGGTGAGACAACATTGTATTCAATTTTTTTTTGTGCGTTCGCGTCTTTCTTTTCTTCTTTCGAACGGTTCGGGTGCCGAATGTCATCTCTATCTCCTCCCTCTGTTTCAACCAGTCAAATGGCTGAAGTCCTTACAGTCCCCCTTGACCATTTCCCGCCCCCTGCTTTCTCAAAAGATCGAATGTGTCAAGATCGGTGCACTCTCTTCCTTTTTTTCCTACCAAATCGATTGAAAATGCTCCGGCTGCTAGTTTTTTTTCCGGAGGGGGGGTGTGTTTTTTTTTCACGTCCCTTTGGTGAGCCCCTGATCGTCTTGGATGGACATTTTTGGTCGTGGCGGTGAGCAGGACTTCGAGCCCCCCGACTTCTAGGTGGTCAGCTTTTTGTTTTTCTTGGAATTAGAGAATACCTGTTAGACTTCGGTATTTCCTCTTCGCGCGTGTATATTCGCATAGCATTGCCCTTTTCTCCTTTTTCAACATGCAGAATGATATCTTCTGCAATTGTACCTCGCTTACCCTTAAGCCCTTAAGCCAGTTCTTTTTCTGGTGTTAGACCACTCAGTTTCCATTTCCTGTACTATGACGTAAGGCATCCTTGATTATGAAGACCCCCCTCAAGACTGCTTTTTTCAGGGGGAGTCACCGTTTACAACATATCACTTTTCCCGTTCCTTTGTTCAGTTTTCCAGGATATGCCTGTTCCTCCCTCCAGACGCGTCCAATTGGCCCTTGACTCTTCCCCCACGGTCTTTTTGATTGGTCAGAGTCTTTGCTTACCTTCCGATCTCTTGTCGGAACCTGAATAGGCGCTTCCCTTTCTTCACAATTTCCCCCAGATGGATGGAAGTAACTTGCGTTTCTTTTCCCCTACAATCTTTCTCTTTTTAGGTGACGCATCACAATTATTTCACGGGACGATGTCGTAATTCCCTCAATTTTCTGGATCGTCGCCCTCCTTTTCCCCTGTTTTCTAATTTTCTCCCTTCTCTTTTTTCCTCCTCCCGGTTTTTTTTGAGTTTCTATCTCCCCGTCTATTTCAAACTGGAAGCGTTATCCTTGAGTTCTTCCTCACATTTCCTCAATCGCGCTTCTTCAGCTTGTTCTTTTTTTCAAACGGCTAATCTTGGCCTAGCACAATGCCAATCCGGGACACTTTTTACTCTACGCTCCTCCACCTTTTCCAGAGTGAAGTCCTTTCAATGCAAAAGACCTGTGTGGTTTTCTTTTCATTACTACCATTTTAGCGAACGAATCGGCCTCGGTTTTTATTCTGTCCAATGTGAACACGAGCACACCTCTCCCCAGACTTAACGGTTTTTTTTGGTTCGTGGAATTTTTCCGTCCTCGCTTCTGGGATTGCAACCGAGGGCGTCAATGAAGTCTTCTTAGCCTCATGACTTCCCACCACTTGTATTTGGAGACTTCGTTTGTCTCGTCCCCCCGGCCAAGAAGAAGGCTTTTTGACGCGAGAGCGATCCGTATCGCGTCCCTTCCTCTCTTGAACAGCCTTTTGTCTACACGCCGGCACACCCACATTCGCTAAAGAGTTCAACTTTTTCGTTTCTATAATTCTTTTTTCTGACTTCGGCCATTCTTTCCCCCAGGATCTAGAGCGCTCTCTTTCCCCTCCTCCCTTTCCGACCGCCGACGACGGCTACATCTCCTCTCGCTGAGCCCGACCTTACAACCTACCAAACTTTTTCCCCCTCTTTTTTGTCCCCCCTTTGGATCCGTGGGGGTTCCTCTTTTTCTTGCTCTCTTTCAACCCATGCAATAACCTCGGCACGACCACCGGACCCCCTTCAAAGCAGCTGAGCAGGCCATGCGCGGCCAGCAGCGCCTGACCCCTTAAACCATCTTACGGAAAGTAAAAAATCCTTGATCCATCCCGTTTTTATTTTGCAGATAGTCGCTCCATCATTCTTACCCCCATCCGAATGCCGTCGGATCGTGAAACCTTTTTTTGCTCTTATTTATTTTTTTTCCTTCCCCGCTTAGGAAGGACCGTATTTCTTTTTTTCTTCCCCTTTTTTTTTACATCTTCTGGTGTTACAAGATGGGAGGACTCGCGCTTTATAATGACCGCCGCCCCGGGCCTCCCTTATTTTTCGAAGGTTAATCCGCCATCTTCCCCCACCTTTCCAAATCCATTCGGCCAACCCCGTCTTTTTCTCTTTCCTCTTCTCATGCTCGGTGCATCAAGTAGAGAGCTTCCACCCCTCGAGTTCTTCCCTGCAGTTCCCATATTTCCTTGTTCTGTCCTTCTCCGAATTTTCTTTCTACATGACCGTTCCCGTTGCCCCCCTCTCGTTTTTCCTGCGCTGCTTCCCGTCCGTTCCTTTTCCCCCCCCCCAATTGCCGAAGGCGTCGGCATGGTACTGACCTCAGCGCCTAGTTTTTCCCCACTCCCACCAGTCCAGCCCCACCCTCTATAATAATGTCTCTCCCTGGAAGTTTTTTCTGTTGAGGGCTCGCCGAGAAATTTTCCCCCCCCGTTCAGATATAGGTACGTTCAAGGGATTATTTTGATTAGGGAGTTCATCCGGGGAACAATTAGTTTCCTGTGCCCTTCAAAAATCTTGTTTGACCCCACGTAAGTATTATAGTGCTTCCCATGCCGTGTCCCTTTGTGACCCTCCAATTAGAGACCCCCGATTTGTTATTCTAATTGTAGTCGTTTGCACCGTCCGCTGTGAAGTCCCATTGGCATTCCCTCTCCAAACAGCAACCCTTCTGCGGACACGAAGGATAATTTTCACGTTTTCCCGCCCTTTCCGCCGAAGTGTCAGACCCTCGTCCCACCCCCTACTTGTAGGCGGTTATTAAAAACGCCTCCTTCCCCCCCCAGCTTTTTGCCTGTGAACTGTCCGACCCCTGTTCAGCATGTTTTTTTTTTTCCGGCTCCCTCTCGCTTCTCAGACCATCCTTGCTCTGTCCTTCAAAAACAAAAAACCTTCTCTGATCTCCTTTTCCAAGGTGAAGATAAACAGTTTAGTACCTATTTGCTTTCCCAAATTATCCTATTTTTCTTTGAGCAGTTAATTGGGACCCCCCATTTCCCCACTTCCCCCCTTTCCATTTCTATAGTAATGGCAGAGATTATGGATTCTCCCTTTTTTTGTTCTTTTTAGCCTCGTAACCGTGTATGGGATTTGCCGTCGAGTTCCTTGTTTCCTTCATCTTGTTCTCATGGTGGCTTTTCCTTTCCCTTCCTTCCGGACTTTTCATTTTTTTCGGCGATTTTCCCCACGCAAGATCTGTTCCACGGTGTTTCTACCGGCGGCCCCTTCTCTTTCCTTTTCCGCTGCCCCGTTCCCCTTTCTTCCCTTGTCTTTTTCCCCCGTTCTTTGGTAATTTCTTGCCCCAATTCACATTCACGCTTTTCCGTTTTCCCCGGCCACATACAAATTTTCTTCCTAGACTTTTGCCTTCGCTTAGCATTTTTAGCACCCTGCACTGCCTTTGATGGCTTTTTTGATCTCGATCCTCTGATTGAAGATAGTCCACTTCCAATTGCGCTGTTTAACTATAGGCTGTGCCGATTAAGTGATTTCTTATGCCCAAAGGAATCATGTACCTCTCTCTCCTTGATTGTTCGGTGGTTTTTTCACTTTCCATTTTTTTCCATGAGATGTCATTTACTTTACAGCCCGCACCTGGCCACTGTAGGGAGGAGTCCTTTGAGGACTTGAAGAAGGAGCTTTACTTTTACTCCCTGCTGTGTCCCTGGTGCTCGTAGTTCCTTTTCTTATACGCCACCTTTTAGTGTCGAATTTCTCCGACTCCATCAAGAAACTCCTGATTTTGCCTTTGTTTATGACCGCTTGCTTTCCCTTCCTATGACTCTCCTATCAGGTTTACCTCAAATAGAGTTTCGATGAAAAGTTGATGTTTTCCGTTTTTTTTTCGCAAGAATCCCGCGCCGCCTTTCTGTTCTTTTCTTTTTAGCCCTCCCCCTATTTTAAACGAAATCTGAAAGTCCCCACTTCCCTCCTCCACGAGGCGAACCCGTCGACGGGTTTTCACTCTCGCTTTTTCCCTCTCCTTTGCTTTTTTAGGACCTCCTTGTTTAGCTCTTCATGAGCGGCCCTGTGATTGAGGGCGACAGAACTCCGTTTTTTGCGTGGTTTCCCTTTGCAACTGGTTACCAGAGCCGAGGGATTCTGCTCTTTTTCGGTTGTTACTAATTGGGTAAGCTTGTTTTTTTTTGAAGAACTCTCGACTTTTGTTTTTAGTCGTTTATCGGGTTCGGAGAGATGATAATACGCCCGCCCTAGTCGCTCTCGTTCCCCCCCAATTGTCGTCTCTTTTTATCCCCTTCCGCGCCTGTGTCCAGATCTTAATTGCATTCTTTTTCCCGACGTTCAAAGCTTGCTCTGCGATGAATCCGGGTGACCCTTCTTTCCGAGAAAGTCCGTTTTCTTTTTTACACCGACTGGTGTTGTAATTTGACTCCCTGACACAATCCTCTCTTTAATTCCTCTCGAGCTTTCTAACGACTACCCCCGGATTTTTTCGGCGGACGCCCCAGCCGGTTCCACCTTCGCCTCTCCCCGGATTTTATTTCAGGGTCTAGTCCTTCTTTCCCTGAATTGCCTCGGTCAGAAATTGCAGCTTTCCCCCCCCCCTTGTTTCTTCCACCCTTTGACCCATTTCCCCTGGAGTTTTATTTCCCGGCAGCGATAAATCTGGTTTCCCTCTTCGCTATTTTAGGGCCTGGCTCTTTTTGCACTTCTTTTTATTGAACCCCCAATTCGGTCAACTTGTTTTTTTCTCCCCTTTCGTACTGGTATGGTTTACGGAGTGGCATTTTCCGACCTTCTTGCCGGCTCCTTCCTCATTCAAAATAGCCGGAAATCCTTTTCCCACCCCCTTCTCTTCCGACTCTACGTGAGTTTGTTTCCGACGGAGGAATACTTTTCCCCCCCCCTTTGTTTTTTTGGAGAAACTCCTGCCCCTCTTTGCTGATAAGCTTCTTTACCAACTTAGCCCCGCTGCTTTATCTGTGAAATTTTCCTCCACTTTACGCCCCTTCAAATAGGCCCCGTCTCCTTACAAGGTCCAATCCGCCGTTACGTCCATTCATTCTTCCATGCCCCGCCTTTTCCCTAATTAAGCAAAAGACCCGTGCGCTCTCCCCCCTTTCCCCAAGAGATCCACGAATCGGGTTTCGCTACCGCTCCCCCTGACGACGGACCTCCCTGTTCCCCCCTTGCCCTTGCGAGCTGTTCCCCGATAGTCCACCTTTTTTTTTTTTTCGTACCTCAAGCCAAGTTCTTTTTCGATCTGGGATCCCCTCCCCCAAGATCGGTCCCCTTTTTTCTCCCTCGCCCCGAATTAATACGCCATCTGGTTCCGCCCGCCTGAAACTGGTTTTTTCAAGTGTAGTACAATTCGTTCCCATTTCCCTTCTTTTTTAAAAGGAGTTTCTTTCGCTTCTATCAACTTCTGTTCGATCCACACTTCCCTTGCATATACCCTTACTGCTTCCTTCTTTTTTTCTGCGACTTCAACGATTGATTTACGACCCCTCCCCCGCGGACCCCTTAGGGCTCCTTATCCGCCTCCCCCACATAAATACGCCTATTTTTCTCTCCTTTAGCCAGAGACTTCAACCTTTTGCTCCCATCTTTCCCACACTACCCCCCCCAGGATTTCCCGCCCCTCAATCTCGCTAGGCCGTCTTCCACCTTCGTTCCCTCCCCAATAGAGGATGCCACCCTCCGCAGCAGTTTTTGCAGCTTAATCTTGTCCTCCCCCCAATAATGCTTTCCCTTCTTGAAACCCCAAGGAGTTTTTTCCTTCCTCCCCTTCTCCAGTAGTGGCTCTGGTTTTTGACGTTTTTACTTCCGACATTGCTTGTGAAACTGGGCGATGATCATTTCCTCCTTAGATCTCCTCTTACCTCTTTTCCTCCAAAATTCAACCACCTTTTCCCCCCCCCCGACTTCCCCCTCCTTCCCAGCTCGGCCCACGTAGTTTTTTCCACTCCCCTAGGCCTTGTTCTCCCCCTCTAGCGCCCGATACTGAAGAGTTCACTACCTTCTGTCCCGGGTTATTTATTTTATTGGTTCTGCTGCAATGGTTCTTTTGACCCTCCTCCTCCCCTGACCGGTCAGAGGATGCACCTTCTCCCCAGCGCCTCCTTCCCCGCGTGGCGTAATGAGCCTTGCTCCCTAGATTCCCCTTCTTTTCCCTGGCCCCTTCCTTTTTTCCGCGGCAGTCCAGTACTCATCAGCCTCGTCTCCGCGTTTGCCGGCACCCCCCCCCCCGACCCAGCCCCCTTATAGTTAATTTGAAGAAGGAGACCCTCCCTCTGTTTCCTCCCTTAGTAGGTATACAGACCTGGCTTCTTCCGACGATGTCGTCCAGTACATTAACAGCTTTCTTGAACACTCCTCCAGATTCTATGTGATCTATAGGGATGTTCTCTCCCTTTGACCTCTAAGCCACCTGCTTTTAGTTGTCCTTTTGCACACTAGGGTTCCCTTTGTTTGACTTTCTCACGACACCCTTCCTCCACGAGAACACTCCGATATTTTTCTTTTGTTGCCCGTAGAAGCGATCGTGGCCCTCTTTTTCCCCTCCCCCCTTAACTCCCAACCCTTTCTTTCCCACCCATCAGGAACCATTCTTCATTTTCTACTGCCCCCCAGACACTTCGATTTGAGATTTTCCTCTCTCTCCCCGGAGAAGACTCCCCCCCCTTGGATACTGAAGAAAGGAGGCCCCCCGTTTCAGTCCTCTTTCTCGGCCATGACGTAGGTTTTGGCCTTGTAGGTCCCCCTCTCTTTACTCCCCTTTGTTTTTTTGTCTATTCTCTCTCTTGACCGACGCCCCCCCGGGCCCCATCATGTTTACTCCCTCCGACCTCTTCCGGATCGTTTCCTTTTTCCTTTTTCCCTCCTCTATTCAGTCAACCGTGATTTTCGATTTTCTTGGATTTTTGCTTTTTTTTTCCTTTTATGCGTGCGCGCTGGATCTCCCTTTCCTGTCCCTTTTTTCTATTGACTGAATGGGTCTGGTTTCTCCTTTTGTCCCCCTGGATCAGTCCTGGTCGGCGTCGATTTGATCCACATCTTCTGGTCCTGGATATTCTCTACTCTTCCTGAGCCTAAGGATATTCGATTCCTTTTCTACTCCAGTTCAGTTGTTTGCGTTTTTTCTTGGTGTCCTGTTCTACCATGTCCCCGTAAGGGCGGCTGTTTCAGGCACCTCCACAATTAGACTGCGACGTACTGCCCTCCTTGCATTTTTTTCTCCCCCTTCCCATTATATAGCAATTGCATCTTGTCGTTTGCTTTCCAGTTGCTCTTTTCCCCCCTTCCGTCATTTACGATATCGAACTCCTCCATCACTCTAACATAGATTCTTTCTTCCTAGATCCGCTTTATTGATCACCCAGTGACCCCCCCTCTCCTTGTTTTGCGTGGCTTTTGTTGGTGGTGTCCTCCAGCGATAAGGGTATTAGCCCCGATTCGCGTACACTTAGGATCCACTGCTCCTCCTCCGCAGAGTTGCTGTTTCCCCTCTTTCGTATCGGCGGATTTTAGAATATTTACACCTGCTTAGCGTCCCCTTCCAAGGTTAGAAAGACGTCCCCCATCCTTCTCTTTTTGGGGCCGGCAGACTGCTTGCCCCTTCTTCTTGCCTCGACCTCAGGGGAACTCCCTTCGTTTTTTCTGTTCAATTTTCCTTTTTGTTTCGATTTTTCTTTTCCTAGCAAATCGGCGCGCTGGTAGTTCTGCTGAGCCCTTTGCCTCTCTGTCCAAATGTCTTCAGTACCCCCCCCACTCTAAGGCACTGAACTTTCGTAGCTTCCCCCCTTTCCCACATCTGGTGGTCAAGATCTTGTGTCGCTTTCCCTCTTTGACCATGCCTCGTCTTTGCCAATGTGCTGTGCCCCTTTCAGGCCTTTTTCTCTTTTTTTCCCTAGATGGTTACTTTCCTATGGGCATGTTTCTTTTTCGTTTGAATTTGGGGATAGTGACGGATGGCCCTTTCTTAGGCCTCCTCTCGCGGCGTCTCTTTTTTATTCTTTGGTACGGGCTCGGTCTCCTCTTCTCAATGTTTTTTCTCCCCAGGCTTCGGTCCCCTCCTTCGTCCCCTCCTCCCCGTTCCTGATAGATCTGTCCTCCGGACTCCTCACCCTATGTATTATCTGCAACGCCTCTTACCTCTCCTATTGCAGACGACACGATTTCATTTCCTCTTAGGTCCCCGCGCGATCGGGCTTAATTCTCTGACGGCGGCGGCGTGGGAAAGCACCTTCCCCCTCCGCCTCTCACTCTTCTCTTGTTACCTTTTTGTTCTCGGCTTTTCCCTCCTGTCCTCGGGGAAGCAAGGCCTCTGCCCCCCCTGACCGGTCCCAGGTCGCGGTACACCTTCCCTTTCACCCTAGGTGGATTTCTTTCGGATGAATCGGCCCTTTTTCCTGACCCACCTTTCCCACCAGATGGTGCGATGCTTCCTTTCTTTTATTGGCCGGCTCAAGTCGCTTCCGATTTTTTCTTCTTTATCCCCCCCAGGATTCCCCCTGGCCGGCCCTTTGAAGAATTCTTATCTTACGTTACTTCCCCTTTTCTCCGGCTTTTTTTTTTTTTTTTTGGGTACACTTCTGTCCTTTTTCTCGCTATTACGGCAGTCAGATGCCCCCAATTGCCTCCTCCCTCACTTCCCGAATTGGTTTCTCCTCCCATGTGTCCCCCCTCAAATTCCGTCTTTTCCCCTTCCCTCCCCCCCCCCCAATTTGACAAAGACCCTCCCTCACAAGCTGTTTTGACACCTTTTTTTCACTACACACGCCTTTCTGAAGGCCCCTTCCTACAAGTGCACCTCTATACAGAGGTGTTCCTCCAATCCGCGCCCATCCCTCCTCCTTTTTTGCGCCTTGAGGAAGTTCTTCGCGACTCTTCCACTAGGCGCTCCTTCGCGCCCCCCCTCAAGAACAAGGCGCTTGTGCTCCTTTTCCCTTCGCCCTTCCCCCAAACCCCCCCCGGTTGTCTCTCGATGAGCGAAGTTCATCTTTTTCGTCCTTTCTCCCTCGAAGAAAACGCTCTGTTGGTACACCGCGTCTCCTCGTTCACCCGATGTGCTTTCCTCTCTTATGAGTTTTTTCCTCCCGGCCGGCATATCCACTCCGTTTCAGTCGAATATCCCTCGATCTGGACCTCCTCCGCCTCCGGCTCCCCTTTCTTTTCCCCTCGCCTCCCGAACATAAAACACATCCGACTTCCTCGATCCGACGAGCCTTCCCCCCAACCTCCTGTTTCCCCGATCCCCCATGTATTCCCCCATGCCGCTCGTAGGCTTTCGCACCCAGCGAGTGCCCTTCCTCCCCCCCCTGAAATGTCGTTTACTGCAGAATTCCCAATTCCCCTCTCTCCATGTTGCAGGATCGATCCCATATTTTCTCCAAAGCCGAATGTCCGATTCTTCCCCCCTCATTGAAAAACCCTTGCTTGTTTTATCCTGTCCCCTTTTTGAAGGCTTGATGATGTAGTTCCCGTCCCCTGCTGGTTCCCCCTTTCTGTGGAGGACTTATCCTCGCCCGCTCCCAGAGATTTTTGCCTTCTCTCCCCTGGCAGCCCCCCACGCCAAAGCCTTTTTCCCCCACCACGCTGGAACTTTCCCCCTTGAACTCCGTCCTTGTGCCCTTCTTTTTTTTTTTCTCTCTTAGCCCTTTAACGCTACCCCCTGATCCTTTCCCCCCCCCCCAATCCAGCGTATAGGCCGTCCAGGATTCCCTGTTTTTCGGGACCTCTATCCGCTTAATCCCTGGAACCTGCCGTCCCAGTTGAGTCCCTAGTTTTCCTAACGTCCTTGCAGTTTCTTCAAGTCAGTTGTGGCTCCTGCCCTGCGCGTCTACTTTTTCTTCCTGGCCGTCCGTACACCCCTCCCTTCCCCGTCTGCAAGAGTTTTTGACTCCCCCCCCAATCCACCAGCACCAGATTCTCCATGGACCTAACTTCGATTCCTTCCCTTTCTTCCCCCCTCTCCTCTTCTTCTAAAGAGACCTTATGAGGAAGGCTTCTTCCTTTTACCTTTCTGGTCAGTCAAATCTGCCCAACCCCCCCCAGTATCAGTTCTTAGCTCTTCCTTGTTCTCGTCCCATGTCTTTTTCCCCTTCCTAGTCCCGCGTCCTCCTTTGCACCCCCCAAGTCGCCGCGCGTTGTGCACCCCCCCTGTCCCTGCGACCCCTTCCCCCAGAAACCCCCGCCTTTCCCCGCGACCTGCTTTTCTCTCCCGTCTAGTCGCACTAGACTATACCTCCACTCGCCGTTTCAGTTCCCCCGCCCCCCGTATATTTCCCCAGTCCTCTGCACCTCAATCACCCCGGTTTTCTGCGGATAACCCTTTTTTCTCCCTCCGACCAGACAAGGTCCAAGGTGCAACTTTTCCCCCGCCCATTTTCAAGATTGCTGACCGAACTGGCTCCTCTTCGCTGCGAAGACATTCCGGTTCCCCCCCCTCTTCTGACTACCCAGGAAAACCCTCCAAATCTCCTGGCAAGAGCGAGTATTCCCTTCCTCGGACTTGACGATCCCCGTTAGGATTGGTTTTTTATTTTTTGCACAAATTTTTCCCTCCTACTTCTTTTCGGTTGTTGATGCGTTTTTTTGTTGAATGAAAATACCCCCCAGTTCCCTTGGCTGTCATGGTATTCTATTGAACTGCCTAGGTTTTTTTTTCCCTGTCTAGTATTCTATTCTTCAATTTTCGCGGCGTCTGTCTTCTTTTTTTTTCTTATTACTTGTTTCTCTTCCCCCCCCGGCCGACGTAAGAGCTCTACTACTTTGCGGGAGGATTTTCTTGTTACTCTTCCCCAGGTAGACCTATCCCCCCGATACAACTTTTGACTTTTAGATTTTTTCCTGTAGGAGAATACGGCTCCTTTCAAATATTAGGCCCTTCTCTCTTGTTTTTTAGAGTTGTTGTTGTTTGCGGTGGAGATGCCATGCCGTACACCTCTGGTTTTCGGCCTAAAAGCGCGGGTCCTCTCTTCCCTACCGGCCCTTTGTCCGCCGACATCCTCTTCCTCTCCCCCAACATTCTTTTCTGGGCTTCACCGTCTTCATTCCTCGACTTCTTCTTCTAGTTAGACGTCCTCATCCTTGCTTTACCCTACTTCCGGATTTGCGCGCGCCTGGCTATCGTTCGTTACGTTATCTAGTTTGGGGCGGTGGGGTTTTGGCCGTACCCCCTTTTTCGCTCTTTACTGGCGCTCAGACTTTCTGGCGGCTCCCTCCGAAGCCTTGTCCGTCTGATGACCTTAAGCCCCTCTTTGGTTTCAAGGTTTTCCGATATCTTACCTTCCCAGCGCGCGAACGAAACAAATCTGCCCAAGGTCAAATCCTTTGATGCCTCCTCTGCTTCCTCCTCTTGCCTTGATAAAGCCTCCCGTTTCCCAAGTGTTCCCCAAGACGGCTTGGAAGATTTTTTTCTGCTTCTTTTTTTTTAAGGAAGGTTCCTCTCTTTGAGGTGACACATGCAGTCTTTCATTTTTCGATCATCCATCGGTCCGCAAAATTCTTTACAGTGGACAAAGTATTAACCCACCTACCGCAAGCACGGAACATGTCCTAGAACTTATCAGCCTCCTTGTTGGTCCACGCTCAGGTGGTTGTACCCTCGAATTTCTCTGCTTAGGAAAATCTTCTGCTCTCTTTTCTTTCCCCACCTGCTAGGCCCCTTTTGGTCTTTTTCAGACTTTTCAGGCTGGTGTTGTTCCCTGTACCCCACCGGCTGGTTCCGCTTTCGCCTTTCGTGGCGGTTTGTCAATCTTGAACGTCTTTTGTTGATCGTTGACTCCCTGCTTCCTCTCCACCCTCTCTTGCCGTTCTTTTTTTTCTGCCCTCTGTAGTTTCATCTTCCGTCCCACCTTCCTGAGTAAAAATTTTTCGTGTATATCTCCGCTCTTCGATCCCCTAGTCCTTCTTGCTACCCCCCCTCCCCCCAGTAATGATATCCTCCCGCTTAAGGTATATTTGCTCTCCCTATTTTCCTCCGAACTTTGCGCCCTTGACCCCTTGGTTTCTTTTTAGGACTTCACACAGCTCTATAACTCCTCTTCCGCTATACTCTATTTTTTTTTTTTATTTTTCTTCTCCTGGTTGAGAACCTTTTCCCACCCCCCTCTCCCCCTCCCCGCGGAATTTCTGGTTCTTGGAAGTCTTCCTTTATCTATTGATAGGGTTCAGCAATCTCCCCTTTCACCCATTGAAGAACTCTTCTTCAATTTCATTGCTTTTCTTACTTTTCTCTTTTTCGAGGTAAACATGGAACCACGTTGCCTTTCTGGGTACTTCCTTTCCCCTCCGAGCTTTTCCTTTCTCCCAATTTCTGTCACATTTTTTTTCATGTTTTTGGGGGGAACTGGGTTTTGTCTTCTTTTTTACTAGTCCTCTTTCGTGCGCGGAGTCCGCATTCTTTTCCTCTCCTCTTTCGGTGGACTGGCTCTGACCGCTCTCCTTCCTTGGCAAGGACGGCGAAATCTTCGCTCTCCCTTTTTTTTTTGTGAGATATTTTTTTTTTCCATGCCAATACGCTTAGCCTCCCCGACCCTTTTTCTTCCTCCCCCCCAGGCTTTCGCCGTTTTTTTGTGTCAATTGTGCGTCCCTTCCACCTTTGTTTCTTGTGCCTTTCAATCCAATATTCCCAAACTGCCGTTCACCTCCCCCTGACGTTCCTTCCCAGCACACCTCCTTTTCCTAGGGCAGGCATTTACCCTCGCTTCTAGTTCCCCTGGTCCCTCAGGTTTTCATCTGCACAATCTCATTCCCCTTTTAGCAAGGTTAATCCGTTTTTTTTTTTCGCTGTTCTTGTTTCCCCCCATTCTGCCTATCCTTTTGCCTTTTTCTTTTTCCACTTTAACATTTGCTTCTCTTATGTCGTGACACGGGTGTTTTCCCCCCATTCAACTCTCCTTTTACCCTTCTAAGTTGACTGTTACTTCTCATCGGCTGTGTTTTCAGTTAAGTATTTGGGGTCACTCCGAATTTCAGGACTTTTC
>Ga0179593_1471921_pt1 | contig 28394 bp, 30 predicted proteins | sample CZODoug2_1_08_16_FD_185931 | JGI IMG/M metagenome (GOLD analysis project Ga0179593, IMG submission 185931) | Vadose zone soil fungal communities from Angelo Coast Range Reserve, California, USA - CZODoug2_1_08_16fungal (PacBio error correction) | ecosystem: Environmental > Terrestrial > Soil >... | reverse complement strand
TTGATGTTTTTCCCGCGCAAAGTTACTAAGTTAGCTCCCCCGCGCGACGCAGTTTTTGTGAACCCCCTTCGTTCTTACAAGTTTCGTCTTGCTTTGCGTTGTCTCATAAGGCAGGTTTGGTATGTTAGTTCAAGCGCGTTGGAATCATCGGATTTCGCTCCCTCACTTTTCCAGCTTAAGCTCCCCTTTCCGTGGGCATTCCCACTTCCCTCACCCGGAGTCTTTTACTGTGGATCGCCGACTTGGCCAAAGGGTGGTTTAGTCTTTTCCCCCTTTCCCCTCGACTCGTCCAAAATTTCACCTCCCTCCCCTTCCTTTAGAGAAACACTCTCTATTCCTAGTTACGACTTTTTTATACTCCACCTGCGACTTTTATCCCCCCCCTGACAGTAGTGTGGTTTGTTTTTGGAAAATGACCCATCCCTAACCCTTAAACTTTCCCTCCATTACTGATTTTCATTCATTCTCCCTTTATGGGTGAATGTTTGCTGGATTCTGTGTTCACCGCAGATTTTCGGTCCCCCGATTTTTGCGGACCCTCTTCCTTCTCACTTGTCTCCAAGCACGTTTCCCCCTTTTTAGCTCAACCCTCACCCCACTCAGGACCATTTCTTCTTTTCTTTTACTTTCTTTCTCTTGAAGTTTCACCTTGTTTTTTCCCACTGCCCTCCAATCCTGCCCTCGATCTCCTTAAGACTATCTGTGGTCCTCCCCTCCTCTCTTCTCGGATCTCTCATCCCCCCCCCTGAAGAGATTTTCGCGTTGAATTTTCTCACGCGATCCCCAAAAACCTGAGTATGCTGCCTTTTTCCTTTTCCCCTCCCCCATCTTTTTCTCCCCATCCCTCCTTCTTGGTACGATCCTTTTTCCTTCTTTCCCGGTCCCCGGGATAATGTTATCCCACGGTATGACAAACTCCCCCTTTTCCTTCGCAGGATTTGCCGCCCTCTTCTCCCCAAACACCCCCTTTTTTTCCTTCCCCCCATATTGGAGACTCAGCCTTCCCTTTTTTTCCCCACTTTGGTTTCCGAAGAGTTCGCCCTTTTAAGACAAAGATGTCCAGTATTGTTACTTTGCCCTTTTCTTTTCTTTTTTCACGATCGCGTCTTGGGAGTTCCCCATGAGTCTTGCGTTGCCACACGAGGGTTAACCCCCTTGCCCAGTATCCTCCTTGGTCCCATTTATCCCCCTTTCCCACCCGGACCCCGGTCCTTTGTCAGTCGGGAGATGGTTTCTGGTTCTTTTTGTATTTTAAAACTTGCTCTTCACCCGGAAAAACTTTTTGTCATAGACCAAACCCCGAATAAGTGCGGGAGGCTCTTCCAACTGTCTCCCCCTTTTTGCCACGGCAACCCGGTCGCCCATTGAAGACAGATCCCCCAGGACAGCCTTTGCATCATATTTGAGGTTGATTGCAAACGAGTTCTTGATTTTTCCTTCTTTTTCCACACCTAGTGATTTCAGAGAATGGTTCCTACAGCCCTGGACCTGAATGGCCCGCCGAATTCGAGAAAAACTTTTTCCTGCTTCCCCCCTGTTGGGCTCAACCACGCTCCATTGACCGGGCCGGAAAAACATGTTCCATACCTGTAATGCTCTTGTTGAGACCGCTTTGGCCCCTCGGACAGCGTCCGTTCCATTCGCCTAGTTTTCCAACTTCAAAGACTTCCTTTCCCGTAGTACCCCCTCCCCCTTTCGAGCTACTAACGCGTTTCTCGGTTCCAGAGTCTTCCGGTTTCCGGCCTGCTTCATAGACACTGATTGGGCCTGATTTTTCACCGAAGGGAACTGGCCTTGTCAGCAGTTTTTCTGGATTTGGATGCGCGGATGCACCACGTAGAGCGGTACGATAGCCAGGAAACTTATCTCGTGCATTAAACAAAACCCCCCCATCCTCCACTCTGACCCACCACCGCGAGGGGTCTTCTCTGACTTTCCCCCCCCGCAATGCTGGAGAACCCGATGTTCTTGTCTTCGGCCTGTTTTTCTTTTTTGATAGGGTCTTCGAGGAGTTCTGAGAAGTGCCCCCAGTTTCCATCATGCACGACCCAGTAGTATACAATCTTTCAGATTTTTTATGAAAGGATAATATAGGTCCACCCCCTCTGACTGAAAGTTTATGGTCCTCACTTCTTTTTTTAAAGAACTGTGTCCATATGTAGTTGACTCCGTTTTTTCCCCCGCATTCCCCCATAGTTGTCATTTCTTTTCTTGGCACATCATCTGCTCTGGATTCCGTTCCCCCATGGAGTGGCCATGTTTTTTGAGCTGTCGGAGTTGGTTAGTATGCCTTTTGCGTTATTACTTTCTTACATGTAGCCCCTTCTTCCAATGCACAACCCTTGTTCCACCCCTTTTCTTTGGTTCCCTGGAAACCCTGCTTCAAAGAACCCGGTCATGGCTGAACAACTTGTTTCGACTGCTTTTTACACTCTTGAATTATTTTAGGCTCTATTCTTTGTTTTTTATACCTCATTGTTTTAGGTAGATGCCTTCACAGCCTTTTCTTCCTCCTCATGTGGTGTCGTTGATTTCCTTTTTTCCCTTTTATACTTCTTCATCCCTCGGGAAATAACTTATTTATAACCTATGTTTTTCTTCACACATCCCCCCTAAACCTGGCGTCTTTTTTTGATTCTTTTATCGTGCAAATCTATCCCTTTTTCGATGCTTTTCTTTTCTTTCACTTGCAGGACCTCTCGGTCTATCCTTGTTTTTAGTCTTGGCGGCGCAAATTCCTCCCTTCAGTGGTAGTCCTATCCTAAATTCTCCTAATTACAGGTCTTTTTTCTTTTTGTATTTCTAATGACTCCATAAGTCGATCGATGGTGACCTTCCCCACTCGTCCATTCGGATCCCTTATATGTATCGCAGAGTTCTGTCCTATTTTGCATTTAGTGGTAGCCCGCACAGATTGGGAACTTTTCGTGTATATTGGCACATACTTCAGCTCGTGGTTTGTGTTGAGATCGATGTCCATATAGACCCCCCCCCTCTTTGGAAATGCTGCCGGACCCCCCCCCCTTGCCCCTTTTAGTGCAGACCACTAGGATGATCCCTCTCCTTCCGATATGGACTAGGGGAGTCAATCCTTCCTCTACTTGCCTTTTTTTTCCTTTCACGTATTCCCTTTGAGGATATTTGGGGTTCGTGATATTCTTCCCCCTTTGAGAAATGCTTGCGAATGTTTCCCCTCTGCCAATGCACGTCCCACACCATGCAAGTCTTTAATTTCCCTCTCTGCTCTGTCCCGCCCCCTAGTCACTTTTCTCTCCCGGGGACTGATTTAGACTAAGACCCCGCCCCCCCCGAAGTCCCGTGGTCAATATTTTTGCTGTGTCCTCCAGCCCCGCACGACCCTCCCAGTGTGCCGCTAAAGATTGGGGAACCATTTGTAGGTCCTGGGACCCCACGCCAAAGCCCTTCCCCATGGATTAGCGTCTCAGTTGTTTTTTCCGGCCCCTTTGATCTCTCCTACCCCTGTCGCCCCACAAAGAAAGACTTTTTTTACCCCTTCCAAGTTCCTTTGCGTGTTATTGGACCCGCCATCGTTCAACCACAGTTTTTCACTCCCCTTTTCGTGTTGGGAGGGGATTTCAGGTTATTCCTTCGAATTTTTCTCTGTACCTTGTCTTTTATTGTTAAAGTCAGTTCTCCTGTACTGACCATTTCCTTGCAACATCTCCCCCGTCCCCCCAAACTCCCCTCCCTCACAGTGGTCGCCCATTTTCCCAATCCCGAACCCCTTATTGAGCAGCTAAGATTTTTACCCCCCAAAGAACCGCCAATTTTAGTCTTTGACCCCCTTTCTTTCCCCGATTTCTTTTCGTCTTTTGAGGAATTTTCCTCACATAGCACATTTCCCCGTTTCCTCGGTAAGATGTTATGATTAACTCCGTCCATTTCATTTCCCTCTTTTTTCTTTTTATGATGAAGGTGGCCTCGACGCAAGCCCCTAATCACGAGCCCCCCCAAAAGCTAGACAAGGAAATGATTGCGGATTTCTCCCTCTTTGCACTTTCCTTGGCTCCCTCCCCTCGTGTAGATTGTCTTCTTTGTGGTTCTTCATTGTCCCTCCCCTTTGGTAATAGTTGGACACTCTCCTTTTTTCCCTCTCTATTCGAAAGACCCCCCTTTGCTCCCCGTCAGTATTCGGGTGATGCCACCTCTCCGCTCATATGCTTTATCTGAAACTGGACCCCCTTATTGGAGCCCCGATACGTTAGGGGACTTCAAGTTTCCGTTATCTGCTCCTTCCCCATGAGACCTTCTGTTCTTTTTCCTAGAGTATGAAATTGCCCCTGGAACCCCCGGCTTGACCTTTTTTATGTTTTTCCTCCTCGATACATTGATCGCTCACATGTACAGACTGCTGTCGCATTACTTCCCCACTTTAGATGACAAGGGGAAGGAGTTTCCATATCATGAGGATCCGTCCTTGCGTTTTACCAGATTCTGTGAGTAATTTTACGGTAATCCACATGCGTCATGAATCCTAGTTTGGTTCCCGTGACCCCCTTGCTTCTTTTCAAAAGGCCTCCTTTTCCCCTCTGTTTGCTATCTTAGTCTTTCCCAACCGCGCCCCTTCTCCAAACTAGGCTCTGTTGTCAATCTTTTTTTCCGGGCCTTCTCTTTTTTTTCATCAAAAATTCCCCCCCCATTCACCATTTTCGCCCATCTTGTAACTTTTTGAAAAGTTGTATAGTGGGTTGCCACTTGTCGATTCTTTTTTCCCCCCTTCGTTCTCCACAGCCTTCGTGTGGGCCACCCCCCTCGCCTCCGCGATGGCCCCACGCCCTCTCCTTTTTCTCGCCCCCCCTGTGTCCATTTCCCTTCCCCACGGTGCCCCCCGTCTGCACGCCGTTGATCCCAAGTTTTTTTCCCGTTCTTTTTTCACGCGGGCGTTTCCGCAAACCGTTCTGTTTTTTGTCTTTCTTTCCTCCCCTCCTTCTCCTTTTTTTTTCCGCGACGCCGTGGTTTTTTAACATTTTTCTTGCCGTTCACGTCCTGGGTTCCCACAAATCGCCTCTTCCCGTTCTTTTGTCCCTTTCCTTGAACCCTCTTAAAAAAGTTGCCAGGTTTTTGAGTTCGTTCCAAGGCGCCGCCGCTCGTCTTCAATCGCTGGGTCGGCCGAGGACCCCTACTTTCTACGTGCCGCTTTTATTGGAGGGAGATCGCGGCCTCGGAGTCGTCCCTCTTTCTTGGCCAATATGTGGTGAACGTTTACAGGCCGCCTCCTCCGCATTTTTTCAAGCCCTCCTTACATTGGTCTGAGTGGTGGGTTCTTGGGCTTTAGTTTTTTCACCCCGTCTGTGAGTCTACGTTCCGCCTGAAGGTTCCCAAATCCCCCTCAATTGATGTGCTTTTTTCCCCCCGCCCTAATAAACCCATCCAAAGACATCGATGAGACTAAATCTCGCTGTTGTGTCCCTGTTTTTTTTTTTCCTTTTACCCCGCTTTGTCAGTACCAAAACTTCCCAACGCCTTTCTTTCTCGCTTTTCGCGTGGTTTCCCTATCTTTTCCTTTCCATTTTTTATCTTTTTTATATCGTTTTCTTCCAGTAGGGCTATCTGGTTCTTTTCCCTTGACCGAGGTTAACCCTTTGACATCCGATAATTTTTCCCTAGTCAGTCTTCCCCCTTTAGTCGTGCATACTTTCATTAGTCTTTTACCCCAATCACGGTTGTCCTCTTTCGTTTCTTTATCGAGAATACGAGATTGTTCTTCATCTACCACCCATGTTCTTCTATCCCACCCTAGTCTGGTGCCTTGTCAAATCTTGGGTTATTATATATTCTTCGTTCGTCTGGATCGAACCTTTTCCAATTTCCTCTTCCCGAATTCTCCTTAATCCCATCTCTTTTTTTTTTCCGCGTCTATCGCTTGATTGGTTTTTTGCAAACTGAAGGACTTTTTCAGAAACGAGTTCGAATACCCTCTGTTGACTTCCTTGCCCCCAGGAGCTTTTGTCTAACGATGTTGTTTCCTGCCGTTTTTTCAACTTTCGTGGGTCAGCATCATGCTCGAACCCCTCCCCCTTTCGGTTTTTCAAACGCTTCCCTTGTCAGTTTCCCCTCCTCCCTCCCTTCTTGGAGCCCCTCCTTTTCTCCACCTTTTTATAGACTCGGGACAAGGTGTGCTTGTTTAAAGTTTCCCCGCCCGATTACAAGTTACCCTAATTCTCCCTACGTTCTCTCCCTCTTTTTCCCCCGATCGAAGGCTAGGTTTTCCAGCCTTCGCTCTGGTACCTTTTTACGTCCCTTTATCAAAATTTTGGCTTTTTTTTTCTTGTTTTGTACCTCCCAATAAAACATCTGCGCATCCTGATTTAGTAGCTCTCTTTCTTTGGTGTGAAAGGTTTTCTTCTTTTCTTGCTTCTTTTTGAAAAGGGTCTTTTTCTCCGGCCCCCTTTCGGGCAACTGGACTCAGCACTTCCACCTCTGCCTTCCCCTCCCCCAACTTCAAAAAATTTACGGCTTGTCCCCCTTCGTTGCGCGCCTTTGACGGTTAAACCCTCCCTATGGTAAACCCCTCTACGTTCTCCCCCAAGCTCTCTCTTAAGAAGGAATGGTCCTTGCGCTTCCCTCCCCCTGCAAGCAAGACTTCTAGAGAGGCGCGCCTTTTTGCTCATCGTAACCAACCCTGTCCCCCTCTGTTACTGGTTTCACAGACAAAATGCTCCACAGAAGACTTCTGGGGCCATTTCCCCTTTGTACCGCTTTTTCCCGTTTCTTGCCTGTTCTCTGTTACTCTCGAGGGACTGGAACTCCGAATGGCGCCGGATTCTCCGCGCCCTCCCCCCCCCCCCACCCTCCCCCTTTTTGCGCTGATTCTCGGATATGGAGCCGTCCCTAACCGGGGAAGGGTACCCATTTAAACCATTTGGCTCTTCGAAGGCGACCCTTCTCCATTACCATGGGACCTTTCTCCCAGTTCGGTTTTCTGACTTCTCCCTTTCTTGGGGAAAGAGAGGAGTTCTGAGTGTCCTTATGGTGGATCACACGGATCGTGTCCCCCCATTTCTCCCGATTACCCCCCCCTAAAACTTTCCCCCCGTTACCAAGAAGGGAGAACTTCTATTTTTAAATCCCCCTGAGCCGTTTACAGGACCCGTTGATGCAAAGCGCCTGAGTTTGGACTCAAGTCTCTCCCCCTTTTTCCTGACTCACGCTGACGACACGTTCAATTCCTTTGCAGTTTTTTGTTTCTTCTTTGTTCCGGTCCCCCGAGATTCTTCCTTCTCCCTTCACGATATTCGTCCCCTATCCTTTCCCGACCTCCGTCCAGGGACTCGACCTTTCCTTTCCTTCTAGTTTTTTTGAACACTCGAAAGCCAGTTCCCCCTGTGCTCGCTACTGTCAGGGAGCGGGTCTTCGGAACTTCCTCCCCTCAGCAAGGAGCCCTTTCCTTCTGGGAAATCCCTGACCTTTCTTTTTTTTTTTGAGCTACCTGACGTTTTTTTTCTTGCGAATGTGCGTCACCCTCCTTCCCGCTGAATCTTTTGACCGTCCTCTTTGTCTCTCCCCGCTTTTTGTCTCCTTTTGTCTTTGACTTCTCTTTCAAACGTGTTGGGCTATCGACCGGAATTGACCTTTTTGCCTTTCAAAACCCCTCGACCTTTCCACACCACCCCTCTTTTGTCGGTCTCCTAAAGTTAACCTCCCTCTTCCCCTCTTGTCCCCCCCTGCACTTCGAATTTTTTTTTGCTTTTGTCTCTTCCGTCAGTAAAACCGTGGCATCCTGAAAGACAAGTCGACTTATCCTTTCCCTTTCACCAATCCCTCCCTCCCCCAGTTAATATGTTGCCTGCCTTGTGTCCTCCCCCGTCTCAAACGAAGAGCCAGGTCGGAAGTGGCTCCTCACAAGCAGCACTGCGATTGTCTGTGCCTCTTTGTAATTCTTTTTTTCTCAAGTAACCTTCGGACCTTTTGGCTCCCGTGTTCGCTTTTGCCTGCATTTTTTTTCTTGCTTAGTTAGCTGCATTACCTGTCCCTCTTGGCCCCCCCCTTTGCACCCCCCACGTTCCATTTCCGCCCCCCAATCTCCCTGGAACCGTTGTGGTTGAACCCAACAGGATGTTAGGGCCTCGCAACTTTTTTAGCAGGCGGGTCTTTTTTTCAGAAAAAACTGACCATTCCCTTTGTCATTTTGACGCGTTGTTTGGGGTAGAAATAAGGGGTCGTACGGAGTAGCAAGTGGGGATTACGCACATTCCCACCATCCGTCCAAAGTAGCGCAAAGGAAGAGGGTTTTGGTGGCGGGCTTTGGGTCTCTGAGTCTAGTGCTACTATGGGGAAATGAGTCAGTATCACTGTGTTTTTGTCTGGTAGTGACACCACTACCAAAATATTTTTGTGAACCGGTCTTTTCTTTTTTTCGTCTCCTCTATGAACCCTATCCCTTCGAGATTCGTCCCCTTTGACGTAAGACCCCTTTTCCCAAGATTTTTTGTGCTCTTTCCTGGTTTTGAAGTCTTGCTCCTGCTTAGACGGCCCCGTGTCCAGATCTTTGACCCCCCTACTAGCCCAACCACTCGATCTCCTCCCTGATCTTCCTTATCTTTTATCCTTGACCTTTCTCCCCAGATACTGATTCTTTTGATCCAAATTACCAATGTTACAGTTAGCTTTGGTATAGACCCTTCATCTGTGCTTGGCCCGAAGGTTCCTTTCTGTTCTTTCCGGAAATAAGGGACAAAATCGGGTTTCTATATTGGCCCCTCTCTCATTTTCCTACGTTGGGGGGTAGAGAGATGTTCCGATAGAAAAATTATGTTTGAAAGCTTTCTTCGTCCTGCCCCTTTGATAAACTCCCAACCCCCCGGATTTTTTTTATAGCCTCTCAACTCATCCCTGATTTCTCCGTCACTCCCCTTTCGATTGCGTTATGGCCGACAATGCATCCTGGAGGAGAGGGCGTGTTCTGTTTTTTGGCGGTCTAGCCGTTCCCAAGCTTGCCCCCTTACGGGCGCCGGGTTGTTAGGCCGCCCCTGCAGGAAAACCCCGGGCTTACCCCACACTCTTTCTTTCACTCGATGATATGACCGCCAACGATCGCACTTCCAACCGTGTCGATTTTCCCCAAGCTCGCGACGACACAAAGAAGCCCGCTTTCACTATTTTTCTCCCTTGTCTCCTCCCGACGATACCATGTGTAGTACCCATAGGTCCTCTTTTCCAATTTGAAGCAAGTCTCTTTCAAATCCCCTGCCGCCCCTTTACGATTTCCTGATTAATGTTCCTAACATATGCTCTTCACACAAATGGGGGTAACCACCACCATCCCGACCCCGTTCCCCAATTTATTCATGACCAGCATCCTGACCCTCATTTTCCCCACTTGGGTCGAGCCCCCCCCCCTGCAGACAGGGATACCCAAGTCTTGGGCTACAGTTCACTTGGTTTGTGCCTGCTTCCGCCTACGTCTATTCCCCCATTAAATCCCGCCCCCAGTCCAGCACTCACAAATTCCCGCTTCCCCAGTCCGCCCAGTTTTAAGGAATCCGACCCTCTTCTCTCCTCGTCATAGCACCCGCCCCTCTTCTCTTTTAGGAGACCCCCGGTTAAATAGAGATTGTTTTGTGAAGAGAGCCGTCTGCCCCCCCCCCTGTCATTCCTTGTATAGTTTCTCACGCTCTGGTGATAATACGATCATTTCGCTTTTATTCTTTTTAGGACTAAAGGTCTTTTTTCCCGGTAGACAACTCCCACCTACTCCCTTCAAACCACCCCTCTAACTCCCGTCTGATTGAGCGTTTGCCCTCTTGGAGCTAACGGACCCATCTCTTTTGTCTGACTCTTTTCTGGGTTGGGAGGGGTTTGTGTTTCAGCCCTTGCCTCAGACTTTTTCTCTCTTGGTGACCCCCCTTCTTTTTCTTCTATTGCCCCCGAAAAAAAATCCGCCCCTTTTTTTTCGGACCCCCTTTTTTTTTTTCACATCTTTCTGGCAGGTAGTTTCCCATAGGTCCCCCAATCTTGCGTTCCGATTTCTGGTTCTTTAGCTCCAATCCCTCTTCTTTCCCCAAGGAAAGTTTGGTATTTTCCTTGATGACAGCCCCACCTCTTGGTGCTGTTTTGACCGTCTCCCTCAAGGTAGCGTCTACCCTTCTGAAGGTGTTCTTTCGTTCCCAACTCTCTCCAGCGGGTCGGAAAGTTTCCCTATCCTGTCGGCGGTCATGGTCCAGGTCTAGGTTATCAGGCGCTTTGAACTCATCCACCAGTTATTATACAGAGTTACACCCCCTCCTTTTATGCACCCCAGGCTTCCGTTTCTGTGCGTCGGTGAGGGAAGTCTCAACCCGTTCGCTTCTCCCCCCAAACCTCGGCGAGGTGTCCATTCCACCTTTTTTCCGGGGAAAGGGCTTTTTTTTGTCCTTCCCCCTCCGAACACCTCCTTTCCTCTGTCCCCCTGTAGGACCCAGTCTCCCTTTGGTTTCACAATGTCGCGCCCTGCAATTTTTCCCCGATCGGGTTCTCCACATCCATCCCCTTTTTGCAAGACCTCGACCTCTCTTTGACCCACCTAGAATTTTCTCGACCCCAGGACTGGTCCAATCATCCCACATGTCTTTTCCAGTCGAACGCCGACTATCCCCCCTTCCGTTTTCCCCTTCCTGCGGATTGCTCTTTCTCCTAGCCGGAGATCCGTGAAACACCGTGTATGTTTTGGGAGATTCGTCGCCCCTCCTGTTGAGCCCTACGCTGTGTTTCAGGATAGGTGGTATTCCCCAGTAGCCCCTTGACCGTTTCCCTGGCCGTTTTTAATTCGCGTCAGTCCCTTCTTTGTCATTTTTCTTGAACCCATTTTGCCAAAAATTTCTCTCCCCATAGGTTTTTTGATTCGCTGATCACAATGACCGCGCTATGAAAGTATTTTCTTTCTTCAGGCGACCCTTCCTCCTTCGTCCCCTATTTTCCATTGCCTCTGCCTTTTTAAGGAGATCCCTCGGAGTGGTTCAAGGTCTTTGGCCCTCCCCTGTTTGTGCCCTCTGTAAAGTTTGAAGAATTTTTAACTCCTATTATACATGTTTGTTTGTGGTCTTGGGGAGCTTCTAGCTTTCAGTGAGTGCTTTTTTCCAGTGTCACTAATTGAAGGCGGGGCAGTATTCCCACAATCTCCCTCCAAGGATTTGGCCCAAGAATCCTCAAAACAATGTACCATCATTACGAGAATACAGTATTAGTGTCTTCCCAGGTTTAATTTCTCTTTCAAACCCACCCCCCCCCCCCCCCCCACCACCCCCCACCCCCCCCCCCACCCCCCACCCTGGGTACACACTGTCCCCCCCACCGACGTCCTCTTCTTTTTGTTCTCCCCAGCTAGCCTTTTCCTCAGCTCGTCTTTCTTGCTAGTGCTGAAAGTGGTTCTTACTATTGGGTGACACTTTTTTTCGGCGTTTAACCCTGACCGCGCGCCACCTTGTTCCCCCTATGTCTTGTTCTCATTTTTTTTTCAACATGTTCTAGTACGTGATTTTGGCTTGCGTAGAGTTGGTTTGCCCCCCTTCCTTTTTTTTAGTTTGTACCCCCCATCTCTTTCCCCAGTTCTTGATCGGTCATATTCCAGGCGCTTTTTCCCCAAAAATAACACCCCTTCCTTCTTCTTCCTCCCACCAAGCGCCTCATGGTGCACGGCCCTTTCCGTGGTATTCGTCCCCTGATTTTCGTCGCGTGATCGTAACTTATTTCATGCACCTCTCCCCAATTTGAAATCTCTCCCCCCTCCCTCCTCCCCCCTCTCTTTTTCGAGATCGCGGGATGTTGGCGCTTCCATGACTGACGTCTCTCTCGACGACCGTTCATAGGAATTACCCCCTCCTTTTCCCAGGAATTTCCCCCCTTCGTTTGTCTCTCATAACGGCATTTCTTGTGTCTGCTGATCCGCTCCTTTCCGCTCGCTTTCTCACACTGTCTCTTGAGCGTCCCAACGAGCCCGTGAATTTTTGCATTCCCCTACCTCCCCCCCCCTCCTTTTCCACGACTCACATTGACGCATTTCCGACTGTCCCATTTGTGTTTCTAACCGCGAGCAAAATTTCACACTATCCTACTGCGAGAACCTCTATGCCATCTCCCCGAAGTAGGAGAGTTAAGTCATTCCGATTAAACACGCGAGCGAGCCTCCACAAAGCCCCGGGGTTTGTTGTAACCTTTCCAATCAAACCCCAAAACTGACGGTCCCCCGGAGAATTCTTTTTCTTCTCCTTTTGGACAGGGTAGTATATTGTCCGTATTTTTTTCCCGTCAGCCTTTAGTCTGCTTGCGAGCCCCTGCCTTCCCCTTCTGGTCATATGCATCCCCATCAACAACTTCAAGTTTGAGTTTTGACCCCCGCCCCCCCCTCATACACCTGTCTCGTTGAGTTCCCCCCATTCGCTGCTTCAGACCGAGTACCCTCCCTCTGGGAGTTCAAAAAATCATGACCGACAATCCTCGCCGCTCACTCGTTGCAAGCGGATTCCTGCATAGGCGCGCGTCGCGCTCTTTTCTCTCCGCTTTCGCCCCTTTTGACTCTCTCCCATCAAAAAAAGGGCTGTGCTGACTTTTTTCCCCTTTGTCACGTCAACCCTGACAAGAAAGACTTCTTTCCTGACTTTCCTTTGTTAAAGCCGGCTTCCGGGCCCGGCTGTTACCCACGGCTATCCTTTGGAACCCTCTCATGTCTGCCTTATTTATGCTGCTCGCCAAAACTCCCTTTTGTTGCTTTTTTTCCGCGTCTGATCCGCCTGAAAGGCCGGGCCAGGGTTTGGAAAACCCCTTTTGTCCTAGTGTCTCCGTAAAGACCATTGTTCAGTGCTTGTCCAGTCGGGTATCTGAAAATTCTGCTTTTCACCCGATCGCGGAGGGCGCTTTTTACCACGACTTTTTGATCCGTGATTTTTTCCCCCCTGCAGACCTCCCCTTGTCCCCCCAATATAAACCTTTCCCCCCTTTTCCGATGGCGTCCCGTCTAGGTGTGCTTTTATAACATTTTCTGCCGTTCCTTTCCCCCACTTTTTTCAAAAGCGAGTTTTTGGCCCAGTCGCTGTTTTCCCTGCACTTTCTCCTAAGAACCTTGCCCCGCCTTTTCCTTCGTGTTTCCTTTCCCCCCGCGATGATTAATTGACCTTTGAGTCCGCGCTTTTTTCCTCAATATGAATGGCCAATTTACGAGCGTTGAGGAGTATCTGAAAACTGTCCTGCCCGTTCTAGCTTGTGGGTCTCCCCCTGTGCTGACATTGCACATGTCAATGTTCTGCTCCCTGGCGTGGCTTCGAAAGCATTTTTCAAGCCGTGTTCCCTTTTTTGCATCTTTTCGTCCCTTCCCACCACTTTTACTTCTTTTTTTTTTAGATCCAAAATCTTCTCTAAGAAAGTCTTGTTTGCTCATTGTTGTCCACTACATGCCTGTTATTTTTCCCCCCCCTGATGTCTGTGATCCCTCCCTGGATGACTTTTTCTCTTAAGTTTTCTTTTACTGTAGTGCCCCCCCCGCTTATTTTCCTCCGACCCCTTCCACTATTGGACCCCCCACCCCTCCCGACTATACCCCCCCAATCCAGAGGTTTTTTTTTTCCTTCCCCCATCCGACTAATGCATGGCGAACACGGCATGGTCCTTGTCTTGGTTTTTGTTTTTTGCCTTTAGTCCGGGTCTACCACGTCCCAATTGTGCATCAATTAAAGCCCCTCTCCTCTCCTGGTTCCTTCTTTTTAGCACCTTTTCCGCTCGGCCCTTCTTCACTTTGCTCGCTTTTTTGAACCTTTATCAAAGTATCCCTTCGGAGAAGCCTCAGAAGAACAAAATAGCCATTTGCTTTTTTGTCTTTCCTTTTCTGCTTTTATAGTAAAATTGGAGGGCCACTTTTTGGGCTCGGTATTAGTTGGGGTTGAGTTCTCCTTTTGGTCCGGAGATAATTGCCGTAAATGATAATCTTCCCCCTTCCCCCTTTCCAAATGGACCTCCCAATTCCTGAGGGATTCCCCCCTTTAAACGAATTCTCACCAACAGTGTATGGCTTCCACCTTTTTCGGGATTGTCATGCACTCCGACAGACATTTCCCGTTAGGGGGAATTTCTTTTAATTTGTGTAGTCCGCTGTTTCGCATTGAAAAGCTTAGACGCATTCCTTTCCTGGTTGGCGTTGTTTTTTGCCCCTGCACCTTTCCCTTCATTTTTATCGGACTTATTTTTCTCTTCACAAGGTCTGTTCGTGGTTCTGACACATTAACCCCCCCTCCGTTCTTTATTGGTTAGACTTGATTTTCCAATCTAGACAAAGGTCCTGGGAGATCGTTGCTGCAGAGCATATTCCTTGGCCAATCGTTTGTTTGCTGCGGTGGAATTTTTTGCGGCCGCCCCATCCTGGGAGGGCTCTCTTTTAACGCGATTTTCCTCCACCACCCCGGCCTATTTTTTTTTTTTTTTTCCCCCCCCCCCCCCCCCCCCCCTCAAGGGTTTCATATGGATTGTGCCTTTCCATTTCTTTTTCACAGGAGTTTTTAGGTTTGGAATCACACTTTCCACATTAGGCTTTCCCCAGTTAGCGTAATTCCTCCATCTAGTTTGTTCTGTTATTGGTGCAGCCGATACAATCGGTTGTCTCTGTCCTTATCTTTTAATCCCCCTCCCCTTCTTGTTTGAGTGTCTTTCCCAAGATTTAGAGGATGCGACCACTTCTGTTCCCTTCTTCTTCAGTTTGCACCCTAGTTTCCGTCGACCAGCTTCCCTTCAGCCATTGGCCGAGTTTGGATGGTTGATTTCCCAATTTAGACTTGCGCTTTCTGCTGAAAGCATTCCCCTACATCCTGGAGGACTCTTGTGTTGTGGCGGATATTCGTTCTCCCATAGAGCCAATCCCTTGCTTCGTTGCCGCCAACCTCAACCTTTGTTTGATACCCCCACCTCCGTTTGATGCTTGAAAAATTCGGTTCAACGGAACAGTCCCTCTTTTTCACGATTAAGCCGCCACCCCTGAGCACGGTCAATACTTTTTATTTTGTCATAAAGCCCGAACCTCAGTGTGAAGTCCAAATAAGTCCCGTCTTTCCCAATTGTTACTATTCTGGCCCAAAGACCCCCTTCCCACCACACTCTTTTCATGTCTTTTTAATTGTAAAAGTACCCCGGAAACAAAATGAGGTCCACACCTCCCTCGACCCGTTCCCCAAGGGGAATTCGGGTATGCCCCGCTTAAAACAGTTTAAGACCCTTCCTCGTGTTTTTCAACCTTCCGGTTCTGGATTTTTCCCCAGATGGGATTCGGTTCCCTGTTTGTGAATGGTCAGAGTTTTGACTGTTTTTCCACTAACCCTCCCCCCTCACAACTGGCAGCATCCAAACTCCTCCCCCTCTCACCCAGCCGCCAGTTGCTTCCCCTACAAAAGTAGCAGAAGAGGCTTAACACCCAAAGAACAATTTCAATGAGTTTATTTTTCTTTTGACCACGGCTCATCAATTTTTTTCTCCTTTAATGATTGCGCCCCGCGTCTCCCTTTCATGGGCGGTAAGAGAAGAATCTTTGTCCCTCTTCCGGATGGATACTCTTGTCTTTCAGGAGTCTGCCCCCCTTTTTCTTGTTCCGAAACCTCGTTTTACTACACTTTCAAACCAACATTCGCCCGGGACAAGGCCATGCCGGTTGTGCGACCCTCTTGCCGATTTTTTCAATTTGAGACCCCCTCGCTTTGTCGGAGGTTTGGTTGACTTCCTATTTGTTTTGTTCGATAGGGCCCGACTTGTTTTCCTTTCGGAGTATCACTTAAAAACTGCCTCCACCGGCAAGACTGGGTGATCTACCCCCCCATCTTCTTTTCCCCCTATCTTCTGTGTACCCAAAATCTTGCTGCAACTTTCCCGGCGTCCCCGACTGTTCGAATTCCCCCTACCGTTCTGTTATTTAATCTTCCTCTTTCATTCCTCTTTTCTGCGCTGCCTTTTTCGAAGCCCGCTTATAGGTACTTCGTCTCACAGTGTCATCTCTCTTTTTTTTTTCCCACCGATAGAAGGGGGCAGGACATTTTTGACCCTGTCGCGTCGTCATGGCCTTCTTTCTTCCTTTTTTTGTGGGACTTTTCCTGTTCCTCCTAAGGTAGAGCCTATGTGCCCTTGAAACACCTTCATTGAAACTTCTTAGTGTCGAGGATATTTCCCGGAATTCTTTCCCTTGACCTTTTAGCCACCGGCTCGTTGGCCCCTCCGTTTCGTAACCCCCGTCGATTTTGAATCAAAAGCCAACTTTTTCCCACCGACATCTCTTGGTAACGTTGGACCTCTCATTGGGCATGTCGAGGACTTTGCAATTTGTCACCTTCGGGTTCCACCAGCATGGGGTTTTTTCCATCGCCCTTGCGATACACAAGACCTCGAATTTCTCTCCAAGTATTACATACCCCCCCTGTTTCTGCGACCTGTTTCTCTTCCAGCTCATTTTTCCACGTCCCGGGGCTTGATGTCTTCTCCATCTCCCGCTTAGAGATCCCCTTGCAAACACCGTTTATTTTTGGCCTGGAAATCCGCGCCATTCGAGGGTCTGATAGACGTGGTCTTCAACGTATCCCCCGTTTTTCACTTTACAACCCATCGTCCATTTTTTGTCTTTTTTTTGACCCCTGAAAACCTTCATCATTTTCGGTTGATTCGCTGCGCCTTCTTCCAGACCGCGTTTCTCCCTTGGCGTCTTGATTCTCCCCTTTTAGTTTCAAGATATACTGCCTGATCGACTTGCGTCTAGGGGCCCTCCAAGTAGGGGCCTAGTCCTTCTCGTCTGCGCATTTAACGCTTAAAATGTGTCTGCTGGTTGGGTCTGGTCTGTCTCGTTCCCCCTTCAGGTTCCTGCCCGTGCTTGAGTCCGTCCCCTGGGCGACTCCCCCAAAAGCGCCTAAATCTGCGGTTCATCTCAATATACGACCCCTTTCCCCCTGATACAGACTAATCCAGTTCCGTTCCGTTTTCGCTTTTCCGGGTACAACCCGTCCCCACTGGTCTTTTTCCCTGCTTGTAGCTTGTGTCCATCCCTCATCTGACCCGTCCTTACTTAGATCTTCAATTGGCACTTTTTAGGGTAGTATTTCCCTTTTTTCTTCTTGTTCACCCCTCGCTCCGATAGATAACCCGTGTTTTCTCTTCGTGCGCCCCTGGATTTTTTTTCCTGCCCACTCAGGGCGTTGTACTTTTTCCTCTCCCGTGCTGGGATTCGTTGATTCCGATCTTGCTTTTCCAAGCAACCACACCCCCATTCAGTTGGTGAAAACCCTGTTGCCCTGTTTCCCTTGCAAAGCGTGGTATTCGCTCACCATGCTTCGGGGATCGCCCTTCGTCACCTCAGCGTTCACCACCGCGAATTCTTTTCCGCTCGTTGTGTTGTTTGAGATTAGCTATTGTTGGCGATTCCCCCATTCTCCGTTCTCTCCGCCGGCAAGGAGATACCCCTCCGTTTTACAATTCGGCGACTTCCGTGTTTGATCCCACCTTCCTTTGGTGGGGATTTTTTTAGCCCGTTTTTTCATTTTCCTTCATTCTCTTCACTTTACGGGAAAGATGGTAGTCGTAAAAACGCCTGAGTGGTTCCCTTCTACTCCAGGATACCGGACTCTTAACCTGAGGAAACCCACCCCCCCCCCCCCCCCCCCCCCCCCCCCCCCCCCCCCCCCCCCCCCCCCCCGGTTTTTTTTTTCAAGTTTTTTCCGAGATCGACAAAATTGAAATTACTAGACTCCGTTCCTCGCCACCGCTAGTGCGATTGAAAGGGCGGGGGCAGCCTTTCCTCTTTTTTTTTTTTTTTTTTTTTGCCACACCCACGCGCTAATTCTTACACTGAAACTTTTTTCGTTTTGTACCGACAAATCGCACCCCTTCAAACACTCATACACTGATTTAGTTTCATCGATAGTCCAGGGGTATATTTAGTGTCCCCTCCCTCTTCTGGCCCCCTTTTTTCGCGCTCTTCCGGCGTTTCTTTATTCTTTTTCAACCGTGACTAACCTAACGTGTGTCTCCCTGATACCGTCACCAGCCACATTTGAATTAGCTTCTCTCCTTGAAAGTGATTCCCCCCTCCTTCTGGGATTGCACAAATCATTGAATGCCAATCGAAGCGCTTCTCTTAAAGGTTTGCTCCTTTGCATAGGCCCGGATCGCTTCCGCAGCATGCTACGCGCGCATTGGTAGGGCAAGTCCGCCTCAAACACCGCCCTGCTGATTTTTTCGGTTCAATAAACTGAACCCCCGTACGACATTGGCGCCACGACCTTTCTGGGCATTTCCCCGGGCTACTGTTAATCAAACCTGCCTCTCGGAACCTCCACTCCTTGCGGCCCCTTCTCGCACGAGTCCCCCCAACTTGTGCTTTTGCCGATTCACGTTGAGACAGCCCGCCAGCCCGCTCTTTCCAAAAACCACTTTTTGCTCTTTCGCAGTGGTGCGGACCGACGGACCAGGTGGAAGTGCCTGTAGTTTGGTTCGAGACCATCGCGGTCTGGTCATTTTCCTTCGGAGTGCGCGTTTACGGACTTGGGATGTGTGCTAACAAGGATCGTGTTTTCCAAACAGTCTCGCCATTGAGCACTTATAACCTGTGCCACCTTTCCCCATTAATGGCGAAGTCTTTTCATTTCTTTTTGATCCCAAACGGCGCCGTTCTTTCGAAACGTTTTTATTTCCCCCACCTGCCTGCCGAGTTTTTTCTTTCTGTTTTGTCCAGACTTTCCTCAGACGCCAACCCCTCCCCTTGTAAGCCTTTAGTATATCTAGGGTTTCGGGACCCCGCTATCATGCGACAGGTATTATCGCAGGAGCACAATCGACCTGCGGACTGACGACGCCCGACAGTTCCAGTTAACACAGTCTGCCCGTTATCGTGGTGTACACACGGCTGCCCTTCAATCTACATGTACCTGGACTGTATTGGACTTCTCCAGTGGCGGTCCAGCCGGTTCCAACGGTTCATTTTCTCTCTTCTGAAAACAGACTCTTGGCAGCTCTCAAGACTTTTGGAGACCTCGGGCTCGTGGCCATTTCCGGGTTCCCTTACCTGCAGATGAATCTACCCGGTATTCATTCCAGGCCTGCCTTTGGCAGTTTTCCTCGAGCTGCAACAGAGTCTTGCTATCGAACCGGCAACTGAGGACCCCAGGGAAAAACCACCCCTCCGAAACCCGTCCACCCCGGAGGGGTCTTTCTCCGCGGTCACATCGCCAAAGCTGGTCCCCTGCCCTTCTGTATTCGCATGTGTTGGTGTTTTTTTGTAGCGTGGCCTTCGACCGTAACCTTGGGGCCTACCCTCCCCCCCGGCGTAGCCCCTAACTTTTTAGATCATTTTTCCCTCTCGTACAGATGTTATTTTTTTTTTTTTTTTTTGGGGGGAGGCGTCTCCAAAAGAGCCACTCGGCTCCGCGGCCGACAGAACTTTCCCCATAGCATCCCATTGTTTGTTTTCTTGGGCCCGACGTCTTCTGCTCACTAGATTACTTCCAAACTGGCGGGCCCCCAATTGGGTTTCTTTTTAGGCGGTTGCGTGCCTTTTGCTATTTAATTTTCCCCTCCTAGTTCCACAACACGGTTACCATTTACAGCCCCAAACTGCTCACCGGCAGTTTGCCCCCTCCCAACGTTCTTGCTGAAGCTTGGTCCCCCCCCCCAACACCACATAATTGCTTTGGCTTTGTTTTCTACCCTCATTTAGTTAGTTCGAATGACAGCTTAGACGCATAATAGTGGTTGCCGGTTTTTCCCAGAACTAATGCTATCAATTGGGAAATACTTCCTTTATTAAACTGAGTGTCGTTTTCTACCCTGAAAACCTTTCTTAGTGGATGGATCTTGAAATTCACACTTTGCTCGCGCTGCCGATAGTTGAGTTACTAGCACCTTTTCACGAGCTTGGTGCTCTCACATGGTTTTGTACGGTCTTGGAGTCCCAGACCTGTTGCCGTGGAGATGGAACGCTATCGGCAACCACCCTCCCTAGGATGTTAATATGAGTTCTTTCAAGGAAAGAGCAATCGTGAGGGATTGAGCCTCCCATCGGCCATTACAGTTATGTGATCGCCATGGTTCTTTCTCTCCCTTTCAGCGTGGTTCGTCTCCTGCCTGGCACTTCCCTTTTACCTCATTATTACATCTTTTTGTTGTTTTTCCTCCGAGATGTCAAAGCTCTCCACTTTGTAACCATCGGCGGACGCAACCTCCTTTTCCCCCCTTCCTCCCACATACCCTAGGATGCGACCAAGAAAGTCGACTATGGCTAGTGGTTCTGTCCAATCCATGACTTTTTACCAGCATCAATCGCCAGGAGAGTTCTCGGGTGTTTTCTTATCTCGTTCACCCCGCGCCAGCCATTAGAACCCTTGTGCGGACGACACATGAGTAAAAACAGTTCGATCCCCATTCTCTTTCCTCGATTGACCTTCACCGTCAACGATCATGCCCGGGATCGATTTTCAAGTCTAAGCCAGCAAAACCTGATCCCGTGTTTTGTATTTTTGTTCTACAGGCGACGAACATCCATTGTCACCGCCCCCTCAGTTTCCGATTTCCCAATTGAATAGCAATTTAGTTAACCAGACAGCCGACACCCCCCCCGGATAAGTGTTTCATGCCTCTAACCAGTGCTCAAGCCTATCCCCCCCCTGCTTTTTTTTACCGAATCCCCTCCCCCCTCAAAGTTGAGCCCTTTAGATTGATGCCACAGCATAGAAAAACCTTTTCAGCCTCAATTTGTACATGGACTTAGGGATACCAGGCTGGGGGACTTTTGTACCTGGTTGCAGGGTCCCGCGTTCTCCTGGTCCTTCCCTAAATCCGAAGCAGCCCTTCCCCACCACACAACTCCTACTTCCCCTTTTTTTCTTGTAGTAAATCGAAAACCTCTTCGATTTTTCCTTGGCAGAAGACCTTCTGCTATTTTTATAGTACCCACCGTTCTTCCCGAGGGTCTCTTGTTGCTTTCTTTGCGTTCGCGGTACCCCCATTTCTTTAGATTTCCAGACTGGATGCTACCAAGAAGTCAGGTCGGCGGGCCAGTGATTGTTTAGGATGAAACGGTTGACTGGGAGTCCGCCAAGCCATCTGACTACAAAGAGCCCCCACACCACCAGAATCCCAGTGTCATTGCCGTGTGCGCCAATTTTCTCTCTTTTTCCCTTTCTTGCGACCCCTAGCGGTTGTCGAGTGTCGTCTTGGGTTTGGTTTTACGCACTGTTAGCTTCGAAGGGGTTCACTATAATTGCCCAGACCTGGGTGTTAGATTCTCCCTCAAACACTGGCCAGTCTTCTTGGTCTCGGGTTTTTTTAGACACTCTCCCACGAGGTCGTTTCCCCCCAAATCTTGCTCCCCCCCCCTTTCCCCTCTTCGTTATTCCCTACTTCTTGAGCTCTCGAACGTTATGTATTTCCTCGGCGATGCCCTTCAGCTTGAAGGTCCTGCCGCTGACGGTCGCCGCGCAATTCACCTGTTATCTCTACATGTACAGACTGGTTAATCGCGTTGTTCTCCACCAACTCTACGGGGCAGGACAGTTTTCTCATTTTAGCGTGTCATTCCGTCTTGGAGGCTCTCAGGTATCCTCACAGGGTAGTCATGAATCTCGGGGGTCAAACGCGATATTCCTGCCCCTTCTTCATTAGATTTTTTTCGTCTTCTGTCCCACGCGACTTGATCACAACCTCGTGCGTTCTGACATACCCACCTTTTGTTGGGACCGGCGCCCTTTGGAATCAACCCTCCCTGAACAATTCGCGGCCCCCCTTCCCTTGTTTTTTGATAAGTTTCTTCCTTTTTCCCCCTCAGGCTCATTTTTTTTTTTCTCACACGACGGTGCTAAACAGCCAATTAGGTGGGTAACTCGCCCTACGCGGATCTTTTTCCCTCCGATTTTTCGAACCCCAGAACTATTTCCACCCCTGTCTTTGACCTTCTACCGGCTTCGTTAGCACCACGTGGTTACCCCCTGTCCGCTGTGTGCGTGTTCGGCCGAAGGCCGCAAAACTTGTATGTTTTTCAGCAGGGCGCCCTTCTGCCGTTCGTACATTATCGCGTGGCGTACCAGTCTCCGGGGCCGTCTTTACCCCCCTTTCCGATTTTTCTCTTGCGTGCCCAGTTTTCTTGAACCCTTTCCAAAAAGTCAGCTAGGCAGTTTTTATTCGCTGAAAGGCTCCTCCCCCGCAGAGTCCCCCGCTCTTCTTTCTTTGAAGTTCTCGCCATGTCTGCCTGCCCCCCTTTAATTGCGAGAGGACGCCGGTCATGATTTTTCCCCTTCCCATATGTAGGTTTGAACCCGGTCAGCTTTCGGCTCAGTTTTCCCTAACGCGCAATGTGGTCTGTTGTGTTTGTCCGCTCCTTTTAGCAGGGCTTCAATGAAAGCCCTTCAAGGAGGGCGCACAAACCTTTTTGGAAAATACGTTTTGTCATTCTCCTAATCCCCCCCTTTCCCCCAGATATCGATGCACTAACTCGTATCTTCGTCCCAGTTGTTTTTCATTTTTCTCTCTTTTTTCCAGGGTACACAAGACCCCCTTTTTGGCAAGCTTTCGCGTTTGTGTACCTTTACTTCGGACAACTTCTGAGATCTGGTAGGTCTCTGTTGAGTAGTTAAATTTCTATTCGTGGACCCATCTTGACCATCTCTACCACCTTCTATTCATAGGTTATTCGTCGGATCCATCCTTGTGTCGCACACCCAACCCCCCCCCCCCCCCCCACATAGGGTTTCAATGACATTTCCTGGCTCGTTTAATCTTTTCCTTTTGTTCCGTGAACTATTTCTTTCTTATCTTTCACTTCCACACCCATGCGTATTCTATACCCCCCAACCCCCGCGCCGCATTTGTGACCTTTTACCTCTTGATAAACTTCCTTCCTTCGGGTTTTCTCACTTTTTTACTTTGCATGCGCCCCCGCGCATCTCTCTCTCTCCTTTTGGTTTTTTTTTTTTCTGATTTGGTGGCTCTTCCACTTTTCCGTTAGACGCGCCCGAAAGATTTTCCCTCGACTACCCTCCCCCTGAATTTCAACATTCCTTCTCGTGTTTGGGCGATCATCACGGATGGTGTTGTATGAGTGGGAAGCGCGGAAGACGGAATGTCGGCATGGTCCTTTTTCCTTTCCCACCCCCTTGAATTGGGCCTCCCTCCGACCTCCCTGGGGCCGACTCTTCACCTTTTTGGATCTCTCTTTCCAAGTTTTCTGCGCGTTAAAAGCGATTCTGTAAATTCACCCCCTACTCTGCAGAGAACCGAATGCCACCAGCTACTTTTTCCTTGTTCCCCCCCCCTCCCTCTCCTGCACATCCCCGTCGTTTTTTTTTGAACCCAATCGACCCCTAACCATTGGCCATGTACTGACTTAGTAGTCCTCTCTAGTTTGGTGAAAGGGTTAGGATTGATCTTTTGTGGACACTTTTGAGCTTCGGGCGCTTTCCGCGCTCCCCTTTATTTTTCCAATCTCCAGCACCGTGCCAAAAAGCGCTCCATGTCCCCCAGCCCCCCTCGAAACCCCTTAAGGAGGCGGTACAAGTAGCTTTTTCGTTTCCCTTAGTTCACACCTGGGAGTTAAAATCCTGTTCCACCAAGACCTCTCCTCCCCTCTTTCATCCTTAAGAAGCTTCCCTCCTCCCTCGGCCGTCTCGATTTCCTCCCTCATCTGTAATCTCGCCTTTTTCCTTCCGCAAGAGACACAAAAATGCCCCCGAGTCTTCTTTTTTTTTCTGGTTCAAGACCCACGGTCAGGTTTTTCTTTTCTTTTTCCGCCTTCCTGCGCAGATTAATTTGTTACGGCCCCTACGGTGTTGGCTCCGTTCCTTACCCTTCTCTCCACTTCGTACTTCTCTTATTTCCCGATCCCAACCATTACCCTTGTTTGGGCCGATTCCTCTCTAGACCCTGAAGAAAGTGGGGAAAAAAAATTTGGCTACGAATTTTTTTGCGCACCCCACAGTGTTTTTCTTGATGTCCCTTTGGGAGGCCTTCTTTTCTGTTTTCATCTCGTATTCGCTTTCCCCACCGAATGGGTGTAACCAGGATCGTGTAAACCCTGGCAGTCTCGCAATTTTTCTCTACTTTCACTTCCACCCGTCATGTGCGACGTCTTTTCATTTGTTTTTGATCCCAGCGCAGCAGTTAAGAAAGTTTGATTGCCAACTCAGAGTTTTTTCCGTCGCCTGTTTTTGTTGAACTCCTCCCTCCCCTTTGAAGCTTGCATCAATTGAGGTGTTTCTTTCACCGCTTCTTTCTTCTCCTGTGAGGATTAGCGCCGGCTCCAACTATATTTAACGTACGAAGACAGGTCTCCCCTAAAATGTCTGCCCCGTTTTCTTTTGTGGTCGAGAAAACCCGTTTGACACTTTCGTCTGTACAATTTTCAGACTTTCCTTCTTTGATGAAAAACAAACCCCCCCTGTTCACGTTCAAGCGGTTCATACGGGCATTTATTTTGCCCGACCTGCCTTTATCTTGGCATCAATAAAGCCCTCTTTGACTCTCACGAACGCGTCTACGTGCGTCCCCCCTCTTTTAAGTTTTTAAAACTACATGCAGATGAATCGTTCAACTTCTCTCCACCCTCGGCCCTGTCCCCGATCAGTTTTTTTACTCGTCGATTGCAACCCCAGATGGCCTCCGGCCACTTCTTCAATTCATTTACCAAAACCCCCCTCGCCCTCGTCCCCACCGCTATTTGTCTTTCTCCCGCACGGTCCCCCTCTCCCCGCTTGGTCCACCCCATGGAATTTCTTCGAATGGTGGTTTGTTTCTTTTTTACTGGGTTTGCGTGCGCAGTCCCACTTTGCTTCCCCTCCTTTTTTCCTTTTCCTGGACCGGATGTTAGCCTTAAATCTTCTCCGTACGGCCTGCCATTTTGATCTCCGGTTGTCAAGTGGCTATCCACCTGATGAGACATTCGGAGGACGTGGTCAGAACTAACATTAGAAGCCTGAGTTTTCTTTTTCTCGCTTGCTCATCTTTTCTTCTGCGTCACGAGGGCCCTTTTGCGCGTGAGTTGGTTTGACGTGTTTTTTTTCTTTCTTCCAGGGGCATACAGGGCCTCGGGACCCTCCACAAAACCGGGTTTCCACAATTTCCTCCCCTTGTTCTAATGGCCACCGTCAGTTTGAATAAAACCATGGATGATTTTTTTGTTGGCCTCAATACCCGCCGCCCCTTCTTTTTTGTCTTTTACCATTTGATCGGCGCTCTTTTCTAGATCCCCCTTAGAGACAATATGTTGTGGGGCTTGTCGTTTGAGCCTTGCTATTCCCTTGGAAATCGTTGATATTTATTACCCCCTCTGGAGGTGACCTTTTCCCCAACTTTGTTTCACCCCTTTTTGCCCGGCTCCGACTCTTGAACTTATATCAACGCATTCCGACGTGCTTTTCAGAGTCCGTTTCCCCCGAGTTTTTCTCTTTTTTGTGAGGCCTTTATTCCGCATTCGCCTTTTCTGCTTCCCGTTGGGGAACAGATTATCTCCCCCACAAAAAGACTTATTCCCCTACAGTATGTCTTTTCCATTTGAAGCGTGCCTTAGGATTGCTTTGTCCTCCCCACTCCCTGACCCTGTTTTTACGTTAGAGGGACTACATAATTTTCTTTTTTCCGGTCCAGGATTTTTGTATTCGCTTGGCCCACGTTTTCTCCTGGTATCTCTCTACCCTTTAATAAGAATCTTTGTGTTGTGAGAGATTTCCCGAGTATGAACGATTTGTCTTCCCCCCGTGTTACAATCTACCCCTGCGAAGCTTAACCTCTGATTTCTCTTCCAGTCTAACTCTCAGGCTAGTTGGTATTCCAATCCCTAATCATTGAGTTTCCCGGAAAGAACTCCCCCCCTGCCATCATGTCGGATCCCTTAGTGTTTTTTTTTCTTATAGCGTTCACTTTCGCCCCCTTCTTTCGTCCTTTTTCTTCCGCCCTTTGATCCAAAAAAATGTAGCTCACCCTCTCCTCGATGCTCTTTCCCCCCTAACGTTTCGGCATCGCCTTGATGATTCCCCTATCAGCCGCACAAACTCTCCCCCTTTTTTTCCCTTTTCCTTTGTCCTCCTAAGAACATTCCCCCCTTGTGCAATAAATAAGTCTATTCTCCAGCATTAGCGGGCCCCAAACGGTCCGCCCCCCCCCTTCCTTTGTCTAGATGTTTCTGCATCTCCCCCAAGGATCCTCCCCCACCCCCAGCTTCTCTACACCCCGTAACCTTACTCGCCCCCGACCCAGGGAGAATCGTGTTATTGCGAACTCGAAAACCCCTTTCACCCATACGCTTGGGTATTTCAAAGTCCGGTTTCCAGGGACCCCCACTGTATTGTTCTTTCCCTGGCGCACCGTTTTTTTGTCGGGTCACGATGGGTGGGTCTGTAATTGCCCCCTACTGTCACGGTCATTTCAGTCAAACCCCTATACAGAGCCCCAAGGGCCCTCCCCCCCGTTCAGTTTGTTTTGACCCCCCAGTGCTTGTAGTCGTCCCAAGAGAACTTCCCCACCTATTAGTTTGCTGACCAGGGCTTTTTTTCCTTCCTTCCCGCTTTTCGTATTTTTTTACAGAATTTGTCCCCCCTTCTGAAACTTCCTTCTTTTCTCGTTCTCGAAGTTTTGTTCTTTCACCGCAGTCAGCTGGTCCTCTTGTCTTTCAGTCTGCCGGTTTTACTTTTTTTTTTTTCCCCGACACGTCCCCTCGCAACCTCTGCAACCCACACTTTCATCAAGGCCATGCGTTTTTAGCCATCCTTTGAGCGACTTTCTTTATCCGCCCCGTTTGTCGAGTTTTTCGGATGTGTTGGTTATGACGTCGGTTTCCTCCGGGCCCATCCTTTGTTTCCTCCTCAGTAGACGACCCTGTCTCCCGCCAGCTTGGGTGATCCCCCCTTATTCTCATTTTGTATTTTCACCCCACGGAAAACCCCATCTTTACTCCCCTCCCTTTTCTTTCTCTCCCCTTTGGAGTTTTTATTCAAATCTCCTTCGGTCTTTTCGTCTCGTAAACTTCCGTGGGAACAGTATTTCCCTTGCCTTCTAATCCCGCTAACTTCCGCACACGTGTAAGACCTGGCTTTCTTCTCCCCCCCAGAAGTCCGTTTCCTGTCCCTTTTCTTTTTCGAAAGTACCGGCCTTATCATGGCCCGGTCTCTGCGTTTCCTTTCTCGGCCTCTTTCCTCCCTATCGCTGGTCCTTTCCAAATTCGGAACTTCTCCTTTTAGTGGAGACCTTCTTTCCCCCTCGCATTTTCCCAAAACTCCTTCGCTGGAATCCCGTCGGGAACGGGCGCCTTTTTTTTAAACTCAACCATTACCCCCCCCCTTTACTTTTCGCCCCTTCGGTTGTGGAAAATTTTCTAAGTGGAAAACTTTACTTCCATTGTGTCCAAGATTTTTACCACCTCCTTGACCACTCGGCCTCACGCTATAGGTCCCTCCTTTCCTTTCTAGCCCCTCGAGAAATCACTCCACCTTGCTACTTTTTTTCGCAACGATGATCTCCCACTTGGTTTTTCCACGTCTGGGCTTGCTGCTTTCTCCCTTAGCGCGTTAGCAACAACCTTTTATTTTGTTTTTTTTTTTTTCCGCGCCCCGCTTTTTGAGACGTGGAGTCCCCCTGTACCGGGCCCGTTCCTTTCCAAATTAATCTTGCGCCCGTAAGTCTTCTTGGTCAGTTTTGACCCCCATTTTCCCAAGGTCAATCTTTGCCATTTTTCTTCCCTAGCTAAGCCTCTCTCGAGGAAACCCGCTGGTCTTCCGCGATCAAGATGCTGAGTTCCTCTTCCTCAGGTTGCGCGTCCGAGGATTGTCGTCCTTTATTTTTTTTTAATGTAGTTGTCTGTCCCAGTGCTTCATTTTCATTTGGTTCCCTTTAAAAGCCGAAGTTTTCCTTCGTGGGGCTTTTTCCTTTTTTCGCGTCTAGTGAGCGTATGTCATTTTCTGAAGTCGGTGAGCTCCACTTCCAAGACCTCTTCCGTTGTACACCTCCTCAATCTCCTGAAGACTCTTTCGATGGAATCACTAATCTTTTTTTTTTCAGTTTATTTCTGCTTTAGTGCCCCTAACCACCGACGGTTATTTTGTATTCCCGCTGATCTGCGGAGTGTACCATATCTCATTTGATTTTCTCTCTTGGCCTCTTTTCTCTGAAACTTTTGGATAGCCCCTTTTTCCCCCTTTTCGATCTTTTCACCTTGTACCACTTTAGCTACCTTGTACTCCTTGGAGATACATTCTCCTGATTCCCCTTTCCACTTTCCCCCCCAGCACATCTTTTCTTAGGGGAGGCACTCAACTTTTTTTTCACAAACTTTTTGTTTGACTCTAGATTACCCGCCCTTGCTTCCACGCCCCCACCACTTTTCTGATCGACAACCCCTCGACTGGTTGCACGTCCTTTTCCCACTCTTTTTATCTTAGTGGGATTTCGCCCCTTAGTCACTTTGCACCCCA
>Ga0179593_1467334_pt1 | contig 28402 bp, 35 predicted proteins | sample CZODoug2_1_08_16_FD_185931 | JGI IMG/M metagenome (GOLD analysis project Ga0179593, IMG submission 185931) | Vadose zone soil fungal communities from Angelo Coast Range Reserve, California, USA - CZODoug2_1_08_16fungal (PacBio error correction) | ecosystem: Environmental > Terrestrial > Soil >... | reverse complement strand
GCTTTTCACACTTTTCCTCTTCCCCCGTTCAATGGATTTTTTTTTTTTTTTTTTCTTGGTGTCCGCCTAGCTAGCGGTTCCCATAACGGGATAAGCGTGCGGTTTTTCTGCCAGGTTGCCATTGCTTTTTTGCGATCCCCCATTTTCCGCGTTAGTAAACTCACTGATTTCTAAATTACAAATCCCCCTCCCCTATTTTTTCTTTTGATTTTTTGATTGAAGTCAGATATGACGGGGGCATTTTAAGTTTTGGCTTCACAAGAGCTATGGACACTGCCTTCCTCATCTGTAGTCAAGCCCTTCCAACTTGGGCAGTAGGGATAGTTCTGCTAGTCGCATCACCTTCATGGTTCTTGCCTGGATCCCCTGGCTAGAGCGGGACCGAAATCCCACGTGAATTTTGTACCTTTCGTGCCCTGAGCACTGCCCATTTATCCCCTCTTGCTCGGCCCGCATTTGTTTCACGTGGAACACCGAAAAGATATGAGCCTTCACTCTCCCTCTCTCTCTTTCTAACCTGGTGGTCACGGACGTTTCGGCACTTTTTACTTCTTTCCTTGACTCTATTATGTCCTTTTTCAACGCGATGATTATTTCTTTTCCTCTGTCGATCCTTCCTTTCCACCCCAGGTGTACCAAATCCTTTTAGGACCCAAAGATTCTTCCTGAACAGTGAAGCAGCTGGTCCCCTTCGGGCTTTTCTCATGGCGATTGTTATAACTGCACCAATCCTCATTTTTCTTTTTCTTCATATACTGTACACCCCGAAAAAAGATGACTTGGCTCCATCTTACCCCTTTTTCGTCATTCTTTGAGGGACATGTTACGTCTATGGCAGCATACCCCCATTTTTCTTAGTTGCAATTTTTCGCGCAGGACCTTTAGTTTTTTCTCAGACTGAGTTCGGTGGGATAAGGAGAGGTCGGACGTTCTCTTTTTCTCTCGGCCCGAAGGGTACTGGCCCTATGCGGCAATGTTGTAATGGGTTCGGAACGGATTCTTGTCTTCCCGGTCAAGTCCGTGGACCTTTTGGTGGAGTGTGCCTATGGCTCACTGGCTTAACGACCACGTTTTCGTGGCAGAATTTGTCCCCTTTTCCAGTATTTGAGCTTTTTTTTTCCCCCCCCCCAAAAAAAGGTTGGTCTCTCTCCTATTAGGAAGGAAATGTCGATTCCCCAGTCTTCCTTTCCTTACACCACTTCTGGCCCGGTGTTTTTTCGCCAGAGGAAGAGGGGAAAAAGGCTTTTCTTTGCCCTCAGGTGTTGGCCTCTTCTCTCGGAATGATACACTTTACCTTTGATGGCCCCCTTCCCTTTATCCGTAAAACTCTCTTCTTCCATTTCCACTTTTTTTCCTATTGGGTGACTTACTTTTAGGAGTGGACGGATTCCTGAGGGGTGTTCTTACACCACCACGAGGACCTATTCCTCATTCCTTCCTTTACTCCTTGTTCCTGCTCCTATCTCTGTCCCCTTTCTTGTTCTTGCAACCCGTTCCGTGAACCTGGCCCCTAACTGAAGCCCGATCACCCTCTTCCCTTCAGGAATCCCTCAATTGTACGTGATATTCCCTTTAAACAGCCGGTTCCTTTCCATGTGTCCATCTGAATAGGCGAACACCTCTGCCTACCGCTCACGTCCCTTTCGCCGGAAGAAGGCAAAAAGGGGATCTGTATTGGTGCCTTCAACTTCGAATGGTGCCTCCCTGGTCCTCCTGCCATAGCTTTTAGGCCCAAAACCTGTTCTGTTTGAACAGCCGACCCTTCTGTCCGCCTTTTTCCCACTTCTTTCGATCCCTCTAACTCCTTGGACTTGACGAAAATTTCCACCACTTCTTCTTCTTTCAGAAAAAGCATGACCCCGTGCCCAACCGAGTCCCCGCCCCCCTTTTTAACTCTCCCGTAGAATCGGCCCTCTACCCGAGTACTACCTACCTCATAATTCACTCCCGTTCTGCATGTACGGAGAAACGGTCTTGCTGCGGCCCCATTAGTTCACCTTCCCCCCCCCAATGTTTTTTTCTTCCCGTTCCCCCGAACAGGTGTCCCTACAATAAGGAACTCACTTCCCCTTCCGTCCCCTTCCCCATCCTGTTGGTGAGTGACGGTCTCGCGAAAGCCTCCCTTGAGGGGATGATTCCCACTTCCTCCGATTTCTGCCCTCTCCCCTCCCCTATGGGGTAACAAACCCTCGTAACTTGTTGACGTGGCGAATTCCTTTTCACGTGTTTTATAGGAGCAGCCTCCCTGTCCAAGCCCTCGGACCGCTCTATAATTTGACTTCAGCAATCTATTTTTTCTCCAGGCTTCTCCAGTCACTTCCTTTTTCTTTTTTGACCCCCACTCCTCTTCTCTTTTGAACCTGTTGAAGTGTAGTTGTTCAAGTTCCTTAACTCTCTGTCTTACAGAGGATAGGTTTCCAGTTCTATCTTAACGGAGAAGCAGTAGGTCTGCCACGTTCTATTTTTCAGGGACCCTCCGAGTGTTTCTTTCTCTGTGTTCCAGGATGTAGTCTAGAACCTAGACGGAATCCCATGATATTTCTTTCTTTCCTGACCCCCGATGCGACGAAGTGGCCCCCTCGCCTCTGTTCTGCACCATCAGCTCCCCATGATACGGAGTTTTCACCTCCTCCCTCTTGATTTTTGGATTCTCCCGCTGATTGTACTGGACCCTGTCCATTTGCCTTCTCAGGTCAAGAAACCTGGACACAGAGGGTAGGTCTTCTTAAACCTACCCCCCGCCCCCGGGACATTACGGTTAGAGACCTCGTCTGTTCTCAGCACCTTGTTCGCCGTTCGCATTCTTCCTCGGTCCTCCAGGTTATAACCGCTCAATTATGCCTTGTACGGAAACTACTCTCCGGTTCCTTTACCCTCTACTGCTTCCCTTTTCTTTTCCCTTTTTTTCATCTCTTGTTTTTCTGACGAAATAGTCTTCCACTATCCCTTCTTCTCCAAGTTCGGAGCATGCTCGCTGCCTGGTGTTGCCAGCGTTTATGCCTAACTCCGTGTTCCGGAAGTGTAAGACTCTCCTGGTGGAACTAGGTTATTTACCCCTCGTTTCAGAAGATGGGTCCAGCTCTTTCTTCATTGTCAGGTCAGGTCTTTCCCACGTTAATTTTTTCCGCGGCCCATCTGAGGAGTACTTTTTTTTCCTCCATGCCGTCCGTACATTTTTTCTTTGACCCTTTTCTTATTAAGTAAGATATGTTATAAAGTTGGATTCTGCATATTCTGCCCCCGGTTTGACCCTTTTATGTTGCTGGGCCCCATGTTTTGCAGTTTTTTAGGGGGGATCCCTAAACGTCCCTATGACGGTGAGAAATAGGAGTCTTATTTCTCTACGACCTCTCCCTCCCAGCTCGGAATGCCGGGCCGAAGGTTACTTTTCGTCTTCGCCTTATGCCCTCTGTCCAGGGTTTGAAGTTGACCTACACCCACGCCTTGAACGAACTAATTTCCCCATCTGACGCGACTTTTAGTATTAATTGCGCGTGAGGCCCGCTCCCCTCTCCTATGAAGACCCTTTACGTTAAGCCAGGGTTTCCAGGCCGTTCATCCAATGAGTCTGTTTTGCCATCACTTTTTGTTCGAGTTTTTAAGAGGGAGTCCGGTCCGTCCCTCCTTCTTCGTCCCATAGTTTTGTAGGGCGGCACTCAGGCCGTGGCGATTTTTCCTCGGCGGTAGTCCAGCTGTGTCCGAACGTCTTCTTCCAGCGTCATCTGCGCCAGTGAGGGTGACCATTCATTTTTTTTGTTCCTTTTTCCCCCCTTCCTTGAATGTACGGATCCTCGAACCTCCCCAGCTTTTCTCCTTCAAGGCCGGATTCCATCCTTCAGTCCTCTCCGGTTGCTCCCTCCCCTTTCTCAGATTCCCCCTTTTCTCGTTTGCTGCTAACGTTTTGAAAGATTTCCGAAACACTATTCATTTTCTCCTCCTATGTCCAATTGGACAGTCGCGACAGATCTCTCTTTTACTGCGATCTTATTGGACATCTCTCTTTCTATGATCAGATTTTGATGACCCCCCTTTGTTACCTTCGGTCTTCTCGACCGCCTTATACTCCTCTTTCTTACTGGGGTGGAAAGGCCAGTTCCCTGTCTATATATCAAGCCCTGACTATTTGCCTTCACTTCCCCCCCTTGTTGTTGTGTATAGGATCTTACAAGGTTCGGTCTCTGCGCTTTTCCACTTTTTTCCTGGCTTTCCCCTACGACCCGCTGCTCTCCGTCCTCTTCGAGACGCCTTGTCCTGTCTCAGGTCCTCCCTCCCCTTTTCCCTCCTAGTCCTGTACGCCTCTCATCGGGAAACATTCTCTTTCGTCCTCGGACTTCAAGGTCTTTGTTTAAGTTAGGCCCTTCTTCCTTTTACATTTTTCTTGCTTCGAGATAGCCCCTCGTTTCCCTTTTTTCCCTTCTTCTAGTCGTACGGCTTTCTCCCACCCGGGGAGGGACCAGGATTCGTTCCGCTTGGTTCCTGGGCACCCCTTCTTGGGTTCTAGACTTAAGTACATTCAATGAAGTTAAGTTCCCCAAGAAAGTCCCCTTTCATGTCTGTTCCCCCCACTTTTCGTTGGCATTTATTGCTCGCGTCTGTGCAGTTGGCAGCGGCTCCCTTTGATCGCATAGTAACAGTGAGAAGGAAGGGTCTTTCGACCTCCCTTTCGATTGGTTACCATGCGAAGGGAGGCTTTTACCCTAGAAACTCTTCCCCCCTTCCTGAGACAAATTTTGCTGGCGGCACAGCCGGCTTTGCGTACCGGTCACCTGGACGCCCTGCCCTGGTCATCTCTGGAATCCTTTCCCCCTTTTGGAACTTTGCACTTCATACTTACTGTCACAGAGCTTTTAAGCTTTTTGTTTTTCCATTGCCTTGTTCCAATCCTTTGCCCTGGTGGTCCTGTGCGGGACATTTGCTCTATCTTTCCTCCTCAAAGGCCTTTCTTTCTTTTTTGCGTGTTTCGGGCTCGTTCGGGGTACATTCCCCCTGTTCCCGGTTCCCTTTCCTCCCGCGACTTTGTATAGGGGTCTTACGATCCCCCTGCCCCCCTGCTTTTTCCTTTGTGGCCTCCCTACCACCATCAAATTTCTGCCGCCCTCTTGCTTCCCCCTTTTCTTGACCGAGCTTCAGGACACCCGTGCCGAGGGTCATGTGCATCCCATTTGACCTTCCTTCCCTTCTCAAGCGGACCGTCCTGACTGGTCTCCGGACAGGGTTATGGCTTCCCCCCCTTCAAGTCTTTTTTCCCACAAAGAGGCTTCTGCACTAGTGTGCCCAGAGTCACCTAGGATCTTTCCCTTTCTTACACCCCCCCCCTTTCGGTTTTGATGCATCCGAGAGAGCCTTTGGCCTCCTACTTTGAGGCCCTCTTGCAACTGGCGGCATAATTGGCGTGAAGTCCTAGGTGTTTCGTTCGCAACGTCTTCACAAGATCTCTTTCCTACTAGATTTTTTTCCCATTGCACGTCAGACAGGTTTTTTCCGGGAGGGGTGAAGCGTTGGTCGCGTTCATCCAGTGTAAGATCCTTGATCACCTTTCCCGGACTTCTGGTTCTTTTTTCTGATCGCCGATCCTTTTTGCTAAGGTCATTTTCTCTTCTCTCGTTCCCTCCTCGGGTCCGTCCGAGTGATGACTGCTGAGATGACCCTGACGGCGTTCCGGGTTACTACAAGAGGTATCTCCACACACCATCCCGGCTTGCTCTTTTAGGGCTGAAGTAGATGGTCTTCGGTGCCTTTTCACGGCTTTTCTTCTTGCCGTCTCCTCTTCTCAAATCACCAATCAGATGGGACCCACACGTTCCGTCTCGGTCTGTGATATGACTTACCAGAGTTGGACCTGCCTTCTCTTCCAGCCTCCTAGATGTGTCCCCCCCCCCCACTGGCGAACGGCGCTCTCTTCTCATTTTCAACCGATCAGGCTTCTCCTCCTCCCTCTGTCCCGGTGCTCCGTAACCCCCCCACCCGGCTGATTCTCCATTTTCTCCCCGGGTCGGACCGGTCCTTTCCCTGGAGTTTCATAAGGCTTGACGCGAATAGATTTGATTCCCCTTTTTCCACTCCTATGCAGGCCGAGTTAGCGTTTAGACGTAGCGGCTGCCATGATACAACACGGTCTCCCGCCTTTCTTCCGCCACTTTTGGCCCACCCTTTGACGCGTCTCTCCAGACTCTGCTCGGTTCCTCCTTCGGTTTCCCCTGCCGAAACAGTCCTACCGAACTGGTGGAGATCTTCTGCCCTCCCACCCGCCACCCCAACGTTGGTTTTGGAATCAAACTTCCTTCAGATTGATGGAAACTGTTATCTTCGGGCCTTGCGCACAGTGTTTAGGTCGGCCGGAGATCGTGTCGCATCCTAAAGTTGAGAAAGGAGACAGGCCCCCAAGCCCCTTCGAGGTCTCCCCTGTCTTCTCTTCTCGAAATACCGCGGTTTTTCTCGGTCCGCAGTGGATAGGGTCATGGGCCATTTTGTACTTTATGAGTTAGAGGCGATCAGTCTTTTTTTCAGACCTACTCTTCCTTTTAGTGGCGGCATTTCCCCTCTGTTCGCTCAAGGAAGTGGAGGAGGATGCAGTTGCAGCGGCGTTTTCAAAACAGGTGGTGGCGGCAGATCAGGCCACCTTAATTGCACTTTCTTCTCGGAATGCCCCTCTGAAAGTATCGGAATGTCCAACTGTAGCCACGTGCTAGATCTTTCCTCCTTTTGACCGAGGAGTGGCTCTACCTTTAGGGATGGTGCCTCAACTGAAGTCCAAGTGATGGTAGAGTCTTCTTTTTCTTTTTCTAGGACTTCGGCGTTTTGCCCCGTTTGGAGAGCTTCTTTTCCCCCTTGATCGCGACTCTCTTTTCCCTAATATGTGTTTTTTTGAGATCCCTTCTCGCGCATGTGTTTTTAAGTCCCCTTCCGCCCTTCCTCGACAGCTTCGACCACCTCACGTACTTGTAGTTCCCATAAAGTTGGACGGCTTCAGCACCGGTAATGTTGCCCCACAGCACGGTAACGTGGATATTCTGGCCTCTGCCCTCCTCCCGCTTCCAGAGCAGAGAAAATTTTTTTCACTGCCTCGGTCCTCAGTTCCTAACCAGCCGTGGCATCCTCTTTGCATGCACTTCCTCTTTTCCAATCCAATTTGCAGTAGGTCCTCCGGTTACGGCCTAACAACGAGTGCCTTTTACCAAGTTTTGTTAACATGTCCGCGACACTTCTTCTCTTTCCCCTTGTCTTTTTTTTCCCCCGTACTCCCGAGCTAACCAGTCCTTTTTTCCCTCCCCCCATCCTCCGGATCCGAAAGAACTTGTAAACTTTTCCCCCCTGCCCGGAGAAAAGGCGAGGCTTCACCTGCTTCAGGCCTCCCTTCCGGACCCCCCACCCCTAAGCAGGGCTGGCATTTCGCGGTCTCCCTGTCATGGATGAGAAAACTTCTCTTTCCTCTTTACTGTCTCGGCAATCCCCGACTCCACCTTTTTCCCCATCCCCTTCCCATAATGACGAACCGTAGGAACGGGATGGGCGCGATGCCTCTTCCCTTCTTTGGGTCGGGTTTTGTGATTCTGAGAGAAATCGTTCCCTCTGCTGATTTTTCGGCTTTATGAAGGCTCTTCCCCGGTCCCTCCTCTTTTCCAACCTTCTTACCTGATTTAGGGATTTCTTGAAGCCCGGCTTGATACCGTGTGATTCAGTTGGAAAGCAGTTCGAAGCGAATTCGTGTCACGCGCTTTCATCTTTGTCCTTTTCAAAGATTGTCGACCATCCTTCTCAGAACTCCGGTGCCCTCCTTTCGAACTAAGATGAGTCTTTCCCCTTTCTCCTCACCCCCTTTGTTTTTTTTTTCACCTTGAACTGACCTCTATCTTTGTCTAAGTTAGACGGCTTTTTTAGAGAGATTCTCCTCGAGTTTGCAAGTTACGAGTTCCTTGCCCCCCTCTCGTATCTTATACTGACTCACGGATTAGGCTGATAGCCGCCCTCTCCTTTTCCTCTGGATGATCTGGTGTTCCCCCTCGCGGACGCCGCCCCCTTTGATCCTGAAGACATCACCTCCTACCAGATAGACGGAAGCCTCTAACCCCCTCGCCGCTGGATGTTGATGGGGAAGTTATGCTTTTTCTTTTTACTTGTAATCGACTTCTTTCCATTTTACCTTACTTTCTCGTCAACATAGCTCACCCGACAAACCCTTTATCTTTTTTTTCTTTCCAAGATAGAGGCGATACCGGCCCCAATGCGACGTCCCTTCAGTCTTTATGGGGCTTTGAGTTCACGGGATACCGCGCCCCTATTCCCTGTCGACACTTCTTCCTTCTTTACACAATAGTAAGTCCTATCCCCGACTCCCTTTGCAGCTCTTGTGCGAACCTACCCCCCTCGTGTACCCCACCCATCGGCCTCCAGGGACTCGGCTCACTGCGGTTTGTCCCCTGTCGCAGAGTAATCAGGTCTGCTCACCCTACCTTTTTGCAGATTGGAGTAAGGTTCCCAAGGTAACCTCCCCTTTTCTCCCCCTCGTTCAGAGGGGTCCAGCTCTTATTCATTGTAGCGGGCAGGCCATGGTCTCTTTTGCAGCCTCTTCTTCTTTTTTTCCTTCAGCTTACCAGTTTGTTCGTGCAAAAATGACCTTAGGGTACTGTTATACGTGTTCGGCATCTTCCGATTCTTCCCCCGGTTGGGGGGGATTTGGGTTTTAGTTTCCCCCCCTTATCTTTGGTGTGGGAATCCCCTGTATAACACAACTTCTATTACCTGGGAGACCTCTCCTTGAAATTTCTCTACCTCTAGGAGGGAAGTCTCCTCTTTTAGATAGTAGGTCGGCTAGCAGAATGCTTCCCCCTCCCTGACCACAAGATTTTTTGATTGCGAAAGGAAGGACGCGCGCTCCTCTTCTTTCCTGTTTGCTTGCTTCTCTTCCGTTCAGACGCCAGGGCTTGTTCCTCATTTTTCCACCTGCTTCATCTTTTTCTTCTTAGAAATCACCTTTTTTCTCAGTTCGTGGATAAGGGTAGAATGCGCGAGTGACAACTCCCTTTCTGTCCATCGCCCTTGACGCGGCGATGGCCGCTCGGTCTCCTCCCTCTTTTTTCTCCCACTGAGGTTTTCCTGCCAGCGCGAGCATCTGATTGTCCAGGGAGGGGTTCCCCCCTACCAGGTTCTTTTTTTCTGCCAGTTTGTTCCTTATTTCTAGACCCCCGCGTTGAAGAAGCCCGGTTTCCCGGGTCCGGTCATCACCTTCCTTTTTCCATCCCAGCAATGTGCGCACGCCGGTCTCCCCTCGCCGTCTACACCCTGTTTTTTCCCCTCCTTTCTCCTTTCTCTTTTAAGAGCGATGAACCCCCATTGCCCGACTCTTACCTCTGCTCGGCTGGTTCCTTCTTCGTGGACCAGATTCTCTTGGAGCTTAGCTTCTCCTCGACCTGTTTACGCCCCCTATTCTCGCTCTCGCCTGGTAGGGGGTCCTTCTTGAAAATTTTCTCTCCGATGCAGCAAGCTGGAATTTTTTTCTCTCCTCCTTTTTTTTTGTTTCTGTAGAGGAACGCGTAGGCGTGCTCTTCGCGTCAGGGTTAAGTCTCCACCCCCGATAAGTTCGGTATCCTCGCTGCGCTCCCTTTCCCAGTGCGCGTAGTCCACCCCCCTATAATCTTCAGCTCGATCATGTCCAACGAGACTGATGTAAAGTTCTCGTCCTCTCCTTCACTCGGAAGAGGAGCACCTAGCTCTATCGGTTGGCGGTGAGGCTCGTCGACCCTTTTTGCCCCCTCCCTGATGACTTTTTTTTTGCAATTAGAGTGCTTTCAACTTCTGTAACGTAGTGTTGAAGGGGTCCTTAAACTCTTCGAGTTCGAGGAATAAGTAAAGCACATGGGAAAAGGTCCCCGCCTTGGACCGGATGGAGTGACCCTCGCGCTGGAAAGGAAGCCCAGATCTGTCAGCACTCTTACAAATGGCTCTTTCTCTCTTTACGTGGGCTCTTTTTGCTACCGGGCGAGCCTCTCTCCTTTTTCTAAAGTCGAAACTTTCACTTCCTCTCAAACCCCGGTTTCGGGCACCTCCTTCCCTTCTTTTAAAGAATGGAAGCCCTGTCGGCATCCGCCGTCCTTTCTCTCGGGGTTTTTCCTCGCGCCAATTACTCCTCCCTCCTGTCCGCTGGTGATTATTTCCAGGCACCCAAGCCGTGTGATTTTTTCTAGTTTTTCCCTGTCTTGCCATAGTTATGTAGAATCCGCGAGACCTACGGAACGCTTCTTCCCTTCCCTTCCCGATTTGCGCTTTCGTCAGACTACATTCCCTCCTCCTTTCTTCCAACTCCTATCGTTTTTTTGTCTTGATCCATACCCCCTTCCATGGAGGGGCTAGAAAATTAAAACATGACGGGACTCCTTGGCTCTTCCTCCTACTCTATTCATTTGACCGTGACGATGTTCATTTCCCCCCCCTCCTTTTCATGCTACCTTTCTAGAGCTGGATTCACCTTGCCATGGTCCCGCGTTTATGAAGAATATCTTCTAAAAAGCTGCTCCCCTGTTTGCGAAACCCTTCCATGGTCTCTACCTGTTAGCCTTTCCTGGAACCTTAGTTTGATGAAGACCCACTAGTCTCTCTTAAGGGTTTCTCTCAAATGCCTCCTCGGAATGAGGACTACGGCGGGTAAGATCTGGTGCGTGGTTGTCCTCCCCCCCTCGCTTCACAAATTTAAGCGCGTGTTTTTTCATCCTCTTTTGACTTGTTCCGGCATTCCGCTCTGGGTCGCTTCCCCTATCCCTGCTCATTTGGGTAAAAATTAGGACGGAGGAATTCTTTGGCGATGCCCCTCTCTTCCGTTCCCTTCCCGGGACAGTTCTGTATTCGACATCTCTTTTGCTTGAGTTATGGCAGCGAGAACGTCCTTCCTCTTTCCCTCCCACCTTTTTTTTGGAGAACTTCCACCTACCATCACAGCGGGCGAGTTTTGGCCCGCTTTTGATCTTTTGGGCCCAGTGTACCAGTGCCGAGCGGCTGGGCACGTCCTATCTTCTGCGCCTCCAGATCATTCCAGGTCTGAAAGTCCTTTGCTCGGGTTCCCTTCTCCGCCAATCGTTTCGAGTCCCCTCTTCCTCTCTGTTCCCTCCCATCGAACGTGACTGGTGCCCGTCGAGCACTTAAACCGTCCTTCTGGCTACTCTCCCCTTTCCTTTACAGGGAACCCCCCCCTACAACCGTATTGCTGAGAAAGTTGCTAGACAGGAGCTCTTGTTCACTGTCTGTTGGACTAAGTGCTGGACCTAATCTAGTGGCTGAATTTTTTCAAAAGAGATGAGCGCTCGTTTCGTCCGTTGGACCTTTTTCTTTCTGCGAATGCTAAAACGGTGACCCTCATGTATTTTTCTCCACCTCCGAGCTATGCCAGTTGATTGCTGTTTGTAACCCCGCTTCTGCTCCTTTGGCCGCCGTCTGATTAAATGCGCAAAAATCATCCGACACTTTCCGCTCTCTCTCCCGTACCCCGCACCTCTTGGACGGGGCTTGGCCCCGGCCCTTTTTCCCCCGGCCTTCTTTTAGCTGTCCTGTCGGTCTGTGCCTTTCCTCCCCGTTTTGAGGGAGGTCATCATGTGGTGTTCCCCTTCGGCGACCGGAGACAGCAAGGTGGACTTCCGGAGTGGATTGGCTTATCTAGGAAGACTTGGCCTCCGTTTCGTTGCAGGTTTTTTTTTTTTTTCTTCCGGCCCTCTGGTGGAGGTCACCTCCCCCCCGCTCATTTTGTATCTTTTCAGAGGGTGACGGCCTTCTTTTTTCGCCTCCATTCCTTTTTGCGTAGTTCAGGACGGTGATTGAGTGACCCTTTTCCCCCTTGGGTTGAGGTCCTCTCACTCGTTCCTCCCTCAACATGGCAACTGAGTACGTGGCTCCCCCCTCGCTTGGAAACGGGCGGTTATTCTCTCCCCCTCTTCACGGTGTTCACACACTCGCTTGGCTGGCCGGATACCTCCCCTATGGCCTACCTAGAACGAAAGGGCTTTTTGAACCATTGCCACTGAATCCGTTTCAAAAGTCTTTTCTCCTTACGGCACTTGTTGCGATTCCTGGCGTGGAAAGTCGTCCTAGGACCTTGACGCACCAACCTGTTTGATTCTCTCGTTTTATCCTCCGTGTTTGTTGTTTACTTTCTCCTCTCTATTGCGACGATGGTTTTTTGCGGCCCCCCCCAGTCATGTCCGCCCTGTCAATCTCAAGGATCCCACTTCCCTTCCCATGCTGAGAACCCCTACCTTTGTCTTCTTTCATTTCAATGTTTGAAAAAGCCCCGTTTCCCTTTTCATCCAGAGAAGCGCCTCTCCCGCACCCTGATTTCCCCCTGAACTTGGTAAACGGAATGCGGAGAAGCCATCACCCTTTCCATCTATGTTTCTCTTTCCTACTCCCTTTAAAGACCATGGCATATTCTTCCTTTGATGAGCCCCCCCCTTAGGAGAGCCCAAGAACTAATACCGTCCCCCTCCTCCTTACTGATCAACCGTTTTCTTCCTCCTGCCTCCCTCTAAAGATAAACCATGTTTTTGCACTCCCCCATCCGATAAGTCGAACCTCCATTTGACCATACCCTCCCCCAGTTAGAAAGGCCGGAAGGTCATAAAAGGCCTTCCCTCCTTCCCTTCTCCCCCTACTTTTAAAGTGCTTTCCTTTCGTCCGGTCCCCCGGTTGACTTCTACCATTTATAGGAATCCATTTAAAAGTACTCAATTTTCCCTAATATCCATTGCCCGCCCCCCGCCGAACCTTTCAGTCATTGTGCAAGGAATGTGTTCTGTTGTACGTGAGTGGAGTGCCCATTCTTGGATGTTTTATTTAATTCTTTTTGGGCGGCCCAGGCCCTCCAGATTCCCCCCCTCGTTCCCAATTCTCCCGAGGGAGGTGGAGACGACCCTGTCTTGTCACGTGTTATCCTTATTAGCCTATAGTCCTACTTAAAGTCACCGTCTCTTCATTCGCGTTGTACCGTCAGCAAATAGTCCGTCCCCGTAGAAGCCCTTGGACCAGGCCGCGCCAACTTTAGTGAAGCCCCTGTTTCACTTCAGAGGTTGTCGTGTTCACAGTGACCCCCCGGAAAGAGAGATGAGGTTAGCTTCTTTGTCAGTCGATGAGGACTAGCGCCGGCTTCCCCCGTCCGGGGTTTCCTCTCGATGGGGATCCTTCTTCTAATTTTTGTCAGCCTCAAAGAGCAGGGTTTATTATGATATGTTCGTCGGTTTTCCCTTCTGCTTCCTGCCGGGCAAACCAGATCTGCCCCCCCGTGCACCATTAACGCCCCCTTTCCTACGGAAGACGAACCCTCGCCCGTTCTTTTTGGGATGTGAAAGTTTTACCTATTTCTGTACTTTTAACTCTTCCATTGGTGACAGGAGGCCCTCCTATCGTAACTTCTTTTTCCGACCCGACAACGCATGATCCTTGGCGAGCACCTCTGATCTATGCTCTTCTCCTCTACCTGGACGCATTTCGCATGGCGTTTTATTGGAGTAAAACTTTTCTTTACGCTAAAATACATGCCTTCCGGAAACCTTTTTTAGCGCACGTGGAAAAATATTACATTGCTTTTAAAAGAGTCGTTGTGCAGCTCTTGGTGCGACCAACGCACCTCGGCGTCAAGTATTCACCGTTTGACTTCAAAGGTACTCTGCGCATCTTCTTCTACCCTGTCGCTTTTGGGTGGTCTTCATCCCCCGAAGGGGAGTCACAGTCTTCCCGGTTAGATATCCCGTTGATTTGTGAAACCTGTCAGCCGCTGGGTTTCAAGCATTCTTCTGTGCGGGAAGGACATGGTAAGCAGTTTCCTTCTCCCTTCTCGTGCGTTCCTTAATCTTTTTGCAGTTTGGTGCACCCCTTCTTCCCCCGTTACTGATGTTCTGAGGAAAATCTGTCTTCCCCTTTCATGTTTTATTTTTTGGCGGGGACCATGTGATCTGTGTGTTTTTTTTTTGGGTCTCGTATTCTTGATAATCTCTATTCCGGGGAGACTAAGTTTCCTTTTTTAGCTGCCTCCTTCCCGATGCCTCAATCGGCATTCCAGTTCCGGCCCTAATCGTGTCCGTTCTCTCTCGCTGCTAGATTTCGAGGATGGAACGAAAGGCCTCTACCTTCCTTTCCTAACCCTAATTCTAGCTGAAGTTATTTTGCGGTCGCTCGTTTCCCCCGAGGAAGACTTCACATCCAGGCCCATCCCCCGAAAGCAAAGGGGTAAGCCGAGAGCTGTCCCTCCCCCCCTCACCGGGGGTTCGAGGAATGGGAGCGGCGTCCTGGTCTTAGCCCTGCGAGCGGAAAATAGCTTTCGCGGCCAGCGCCAGGTTTCCCCTTGACGCTTCTTTATTCAGCAAAGTGTTAGAAAGAGCCCTTGCCCTCCCCAGCGCTCGCCCCATATGAAGGGCTAGAGAGTGGACCTCCCCTCCCTTTCTGAGGGATTCTGCAGTGAAGTTCTCTGACCTCGACCTGGTTGTGACCTCCCTCGGGTCAGTACCCTTTTTCCCGCATCGCTTTTCCTGCATAAGTGACTCCATCTAGTTTTGCACCAGTGTTCCTGCGATTCTCACGAGCCGTAGGATCCTTCCTTCCTCCCCCCTTCCTCCCTTACTTCGAGGACGTAGCGCGCTGGTTTCCCCCTGGTGATAATTTCTCCTCGATTTGATGGCGGTATGGATTCTTCGGCCCTCCTTTGACGTCGGTCCCGTCTTAGAGACTGCCGGGTCCGGCGGGGGCCAGGACCATTCCGAGCCCTGATAAGCAGCGCCTTTATATCTTTATATTTTAATCCCCCTCCCCTTGTTGTTTTTCTGATTTCAGAGCAAGCGGAATATGCGCTTCCTGTTCGTTCTTTTGAACGCCGACGACTCTTGATACGCCCCCCTTGGTGTTTGATGAGATATTTCCTTGTACCCTTTTTGTACATACAGTTCCAGTCGATCAGTTTCACAAGCCAGATGAGTGAACTGTACGCCCTTTCCCTTTTCAAGGTACCTGGCCTCCCCTTCTTTCTCAGCTAAGGCGGTCGATGTGTCTTGAAGTAGGACCATGTGTTGCCCTCTGCGAGTTTCCGAAAGGCTCTAAAAAAGGGTTGATCCTCTTCACGTACTGGGTTTCCCTTCGGGAAAGCTGTTCGATTAGAGGAACTAAGTCGCCCTCTTTCCGGCGTTGACCTTATTCGGTACACCTTCCTTTTTGAAACGTTAATCTTCCCTAGCTGTTAATTCCATCCTCCTTTTTACCACCCTGGTCGGATCACGCACGGCCATCCTCCTCCGTCTGGATTTGTCTTTCTAAAGGGCTCTGTCCGGTGGCAGTTCGGCGTTTCCCCCCTTCCTCCCGATGTCCAGGAAGATGCCCCCAACACTCCTTGCGCACCCGATCCGTCTTGTTGACGGACTTTGATCCCGGCTTTTCTGTTTGTTAGAGGAATGGGCTTTTTTTTTTCCCGTCGCAATTTTTGTGAACCCTCGTAGTTCCCCCCTCTTTTATTTCTCTGAATTAAAGCACGGGAGAGGTGGAAGTTTCGGACGCTCTGGCTGAGCTCCTCGCTACGAGAAGGGAACTCTTCGGAGTGCCCTGGCCCTTGCCCCTTTTTGATTGCGCGGTCGCTCCCTTTTCAGTAGTTCCTGAGAATGTTTTACCCGTGGTTTCCGATACACCAGGACCCCTGCAATGGGTGTCTCCCAGAACCCTTACCCCCTGGCCGGCCAATTTTTTCTTTGAAATGCAGAGGATCCTTGAACCTGCTAATTGCTTCTCCCCCCCCTGGTCCTTCTTGCATTCGGTTTAGGACATAATAGGTCCAAAGCTTACCATTTCCTCCCCCGCTCACAATGAAGCATTTAGCCTACCCATAGGCTGAGTTTCGCACCGCTCCCAATGTTTCATCTTCCTTATATTCCGGCCCCGGGTTTAGTTGCGCTCCCCCCCGTATATGATTGAGGTAGCAGATGCGACTCTGTGGACTTGCTTACTCGGTGGATAGTAATTCCTATGCTTTTTTTTCTCCCTCTATGCTACACCTCGAGCCTGTCTTCCCATTTTTCCCCCTTTCCCCCGGCCTTTTCCTTTGTTGATTCATTCCCCTAGAGTGGCCGAGGTATCACCTTACGCCTTCAAGGCCCTGCTTACGGCTTTACCTGTAGATGTGAGACGGCTCTCGGTCGCTACGGGCTTAAGGGCGTGTTCGGTTTCCCCTCTGGGACACGAGGACGAGTCGGTTACACGGCACCTGCCTGCGTCCAAGTACATCAAGAGGATCCAATAACACTCCCCTGTCGGTCGCCTCGGGTTGAGCTGCCGCGATAGGGTCGGCGGTGGTCATGGTTGCGTCACCCTCGAGGCTGGTTCCATTGAGTCCCGCATCGTAGAGACATCCATCTCCGCAGGATGGGAAAACGCGCTCCTTTCCCTTCTACCATACATCTTCACCGACAGGATACGATCGATTTTCCCGAGCCCGTGTCTACCGTCTGCTACTTCGATTTTTCCCTTCACCCGCGGTGCTCCGCACGCCCCTCGTAGGAGTTTCACTGACCCACCGGTGATGAGCCATACGCTTCCTCTTCGGGTTTCCTTACCTTTGATTCACCTTCGTTCGGCTACGCTGGACGGACATCGATTGGTCCTTACAGGTAAAGCTGACTTTTTTTTAATCGCGCTTTCCCGGGCTTCCCTGCCGGCTCTGCCTTGCGCCGACCAACACGGTTTTCCAGCCGGTCTTAGCCACCCCTCGCGGACAGTTGCCGCGTTGTCACATCTGCTTGCTCGGGTGCAGACCGTCTTGATTCATGCGAACCCAACCTCATCACGATGGGCGCGCTATCTCTTCCTTCACAAAGAAACAAACGAGGGACTGCTTGCACAGGGCATAGGAAAGGTATTGCATGAGGTTGCTTGCTTTCTTTCGTTTTATTTTTTCCACTTTTCTAACCCGGGGATGGCTTTCCTTGTTGATGTGGTCGAAGGGACCTTAGCCCCCGTCTGCCGCCAAGCCACTTATTTTGGGTGGTGCTTTTCGGGCCTACGCCTTTTCTAGGTCCTGGGGCTCCCTGGCCAGCCAATTTGTACCCTTTTGTGTTCTTTGCATTGCAGGTGTGTTCTGACGATATGGTGGAGATGTTTGACGGCTTCCTGACCCGGTTTCTTCTCTGGGCTCCAGGACTGAGAGATCAAGCTCTTGGGGTTGAGTTTTTCATATCCCCTTCTCCACCCTGCCCTTCTTTCCACGGCGTACGTTCCTCCCCCTCCCGCTTGGCCCGTTTTGTTGCTGGCCTGCTGCAGCCCCGGTGACCAGTTGCCTCCCCTTGTGCGATGATTCGCTGGCCCTCGCTAACGGGACGGTCTTGTGCACACTTCATAAGCGTCCAACGTGCTTGTCGGCCTCGTCCTCTGTTCTCCCCGACCGGCGTGGCCCGTGGAGTAGAGTGCTGTGGACGAAACCCTACCCGATCTTCTTTCCTGAGGATTTTAATTTAATAACCGTTGTTTTTTATAGAGCACCTCTTTAGAGGTGGTGAGGCCACTTGCCTCGGAAGAAATGGGCCCAGACACTGAACTATCCCTTTTCCCACGGATTTGTTTTTGCAACTTCCGTTCGGCTTTCATTGAATGGAAAATCCCGGTACGTGGATCTTCTTCTGATGCGAACGAAGGCTAACCACCTTCGAACATCCATGAAAAATTTTCCCATGACTAGGGCCCGCCGGCCGACAACGATTGGGCCCATCTAGGGTGCAGAAAGTAAGCTGGCCCCACTCCCTTGTAATTAGTCCTCGGGATCGGATAACACCTCTCTGTAACCCCTGCAGATCAATTGCCTCCTCCCACTAAATGCGCAGACTTTCCTGACCTCCGGCCTCTAGGAAGCTCCACATTGCTGAGGACTTGCCCTCAACCGTGACCCCCCCCGGCTCCGCCTAACCAGCCTTTCCTCACATAGAAATTGCGCCCTCCCCCGAGGCCCATTTACCCCTTGCCCCGATCCGCTCCTGATCATATTCCCCGTTTCAGTCGCCGTTTCATTCCCTTTTTGTCAACCCTTTTAGGACCTTTCCCCTCACCCCCTGTTCGCAGTGCCAGCTCCTCCCCTGGCCTCACATACCCGAACCGTTCAGGTTGCCCCGAATATTGTGTCGGTGGGTTGTGGACGTCTGAGAATCTTCCCCCCCCCCCCGTTCGTTTTCCATTTGAATTTCCACGACTGTTGCCCAGACACCTCCTTTATGGGACACCTTCCACTTATCGCGAGGGACTTTTGTGGTCCCCCTAGAATTGGAGTGTCACCCTGTTGATCAGGCGCCACAGTCTCTCGAAGCCCTTCACAAGAGCTCGTCATCTTGACCGTCGCCCCTATGTCTTTCCCTCCAGTATTTGCCGAAAATCCGGATAGGTCCCCGCTCTTCTCCTTGGTTACTGTGATTCATCGCGTTCTTGTTTTCTTTACCCGAGCGGTGTGTCTGGGAACGGCGCCTCCGTTTCTTGGTACTTCCCCATCGCCGCATGCGCGCTCCGGTACGTTAGGTCGGTTACCTCCGAGAGGATCATGCGGTCCCTTCTGTAGGCGGTCAGCCTCTTATAGGAAGTTACACATGGCTGTGATTTTCCTTGAAGCTGTTTTGACGAAGTGCAGCCGTGCGAGGTGGACATTTCACAACTGCCCGTCAACCGAGTTCCGTAGAACGAACCTTTCGCCCCAGGTTGATTGTTGATGGTCTTTGATCCTGTTCAACGTGTTCATTTTTTTTGCTCGGAGGCAGCCCCGCTCCTCTTTCCCCCCCAGAGGTCCCTCCCCAGACCAGCCCAAGATCCCGGGTGCGAACGGCTCGGCGATTCCCCTGTGCCCCTCCTTCTTTCCGACCGTTTTGAAGGGATACCACGGTGATTCCGTTTCCTTGCCCACCCTCGGAAAATTTCATCTGAGCCCGTGATTTGACCACATCTTACATTCTGCCGCGTCTGGTGGTTGCTCAAGCATAGGGTCGAACGCCCATCCCTGCGTCCACTAGATCGGACCCTTTCCCTTTGCCATTGAGGCCGCCCCGGTGCCCTCTGGGGGTCCTCCCCCCCCCTTCGTGTTGCCGTAAGGCTTCCATGTTGATGATGGGCCCGCGGTTGAGCTCGTTCAGCCAGCGGGTTTCTTTTTTTCATTTTTCAGTTTTTTTTGCATGCAAGTCGCAATGTTCACTCTCCCCTTCGATAACGGGTCCGCGGGCGGGATCTTCCCCCCCTGGGTCGTTCAAAAAGGAATGACCGGTCCTTTCTTTATAGTAAAGTAGTCCTATTAATCTTTGAATTGGCCTTTGTTTATTTTGTGCGGTTCAACCTGAGAGGGGGTTGGGGTGTCTCGCCCAAGTGATATAAACTTTTCTATCGCCTGTACCCACTTCTCCACCGACGCATGGATTCTCAGACCCCGCCGCGCGACCCTTCCATATTCTCTCCTCCTGGGTGGCACAAGTCCCCCCCCCCTCCGGGTTCACCCTCCAGTTGTACCCCCCACGCCAGTCATCCTATTCATCTTTCCCCGCCCGAATAAACATCGATCCCTACGAGTCCCAACCTCAGAACACGACGATCGCGCCGATGATCCCGCCTCTCCGGACGCTTCAATCGCTAACAGCTGTACGTTTAAGCGCATTGCAAGAAGTGCCAGCAGCACGGACGGAATTTCCCCCACGGCCTCGGCACCTATATCTCTTCGCAGCATAGTTCGACGATGCTGACCCCAACAGAGAAAGTAGACACCTGCCAGGACCTCCATCGGGCACCTTTGTTTTTGGACCACGCATATACAGCAGGGAAACAAATTTCACTGTTTAGGTTTGACCAGCGCCATAATCCCAACCACGCGGACATCCCGATTTGAAGTCCCGGTTGATTGCGAGTCCAGACGGACAAGAAGAGAAGATGAACGAAATTTAAGAGATGAAAAAAGCCACGTAACTTTTTTCACACAGGAAGCCCAGTGAGGAGGGAGGTTTTTTGTTTCAAAGAACGACCAGCCCTGGTAGCACGTGAGAAGCTGACTGGTGGAGGCTTGTGGATCTTACGGGTTTCTGAGCAATACATGATAGAGCCATGAAACAGAGAGGGCTTAGGCAACCAGGCATCCTTTGTCAGGCGATGGAAGAGGAGATCGTAAGCCTTCCTATGTGTAAGAAGCCCGATTAATGGGCCGCGATAGCCATGTTCTGGGGAAAACCGATGGAGGGTTGGACCCCTACACTTTCATTGGGCAGTGGACGGTTAGTGGACTGGAAGGATGCACTCAGAAAGAGTTTCGTTAACTCGTAAAAGAGTTCACGGAAGAGCAGTCAGAAGACAGACACGGGGGTCTGCCCAACACATACATGCTCTGAAGATTTTGGCCACCGTTTATAGGAGATCTCACTCGAAAGCTGATAATTTCTAGCACCCGTGCTGCTGAAATTTACGTCGAGGTGCAGTCGGGACCAATAGGTATCTCTCGAATTATCTTTGCCTTCGAGAGGGAGGACAGTCCCCTTGTTCCCTTCGCGCAGAGTGAGACTGCGGTCGGTGGGTTTAGTCCTGCCCTCTCCAGATCACCTGCTTCACATGGAATACAGATATTGTAACCTCAGGTGTTGTTCTGTTTTGCTCCAGATCCATTGCGCCTAGTCTGCTTATCGGAATGTTCGGTCCCCTCGATCATTCATACCTTGCCGCTGAAGTCACGGGTCCCGGGGTGTCCCTCCCCCTACAATGCTCTTCTGGAATCCAAGCAGCTTCCGCCGAGGTCGCTCTACTAGAAGTATGTCCCCCGGCAAGCTTTGCGCCTTTTCTCTCCCCCACCGAGAGTCTGAGCGTGATCCGGCAAGACCCGTTGGCCCTCGGGGAGGAGTCTGCGTTCCGCACCCTGGCTAACCTTGGTTTTTCCGGGCCAGTTTCCTCGTCCGGACATCCCTTTGGTTGTCGATGGTCGATTTCCATCAGTCCAGGCACCCTTAGTGGCCAGGAACAACCCAGAGAATCATGATTTATTTTCAGAGGTTCTCTGTGTAGAGATTCTTCCCCTATGTAGGCCCGAAAAAGGGAGGTAATCCCCTCCGCGGCCATCGTCCGCCGGAGATGGCCTGCCTACCGGGAGAGCTCTCCTATTCTCTTAATGATGGCGAGACGAACCAATAGGTAAGCACAAAGGCTGTCTCTGGTTGGTTGGATCCTTTGGTCGTAACAGACAAACCAAACAGGGGTCAGGCTCTACCAAGCGAGCGTATTCGAGTCTCCCCCTCCCTCCCGCTGCCCGAGTGATCCCCGTTATACCCCCGTCAACACCCCCTCTGCCCACCCTCCGCGCCACTGACGCTCTCTACTGTCTCGGTCCCTAACCCCGTATACTCTGCCCTCCTCTATCACTCCCATTCCGTTCTGACCCGCCCATACCACCTGCCTTTTTTTACAATTTATCTAGTCCCCCCCCCTCCCCTCATTTTGCGGCCCTCCCCCCACCCTGGATCTCCTACCCCATCCGCCCTCCTACGTTCTATCCCAACTTTTCTTCTACTCACATCCTCCCCCCCCCCCCCCCTTCCACAGCCCACTAGACACCCCAACTGGTCGCCCGCCGGTACATTTTTGTCCCCCCCCTCTTCTCCTTCTCGAACTCTGACCCAACCATTCTCGCCCGCAGGACCCTTCACACCCGGGTTGAAGATGAAAATCATGTGTGCCCCCTAACACTACCCTAACCCTCCTCTATCCCGTCCTCCCCCCTTACCCATTCCCACGTCGGCCCGCGGTCAAGCCCCTACCCCTCTCCCTTTGCCATCCCCCGCTTTCCCCCATCTCCACCCTCTCACCCCTCCTCTTCCTTGTCCACCTACGAATTTCCCCCTACCCGATTCCCTTCCCAACCTCTCCCTTGCCTCACATCCCCACTCAACCTTCCCCACTGTATTACCCGCCTCATCTACGCCCCCCCTCCCTCTTCGCTCCCCCCACCCTTTTTACTCTCTCTTCACCCCTCCCTTCCGCACTCCCCCAACTTTCCCCCACAGCTTCTCCGACCACCTCCCTATCTCTAAGTAGATTTTCTGCCACCACCACATTCCCCTTCTCTCATACTCCACCCCTTACTGTCCCACGTTCCCCCCACCTGCTCCCCCCTAGTCTACTCTATATCTATCAGTATTACTCTACCTTTTCTCGCACCTCCTCCTCCCTATCTTCCCCTCATTCCCCCGCCCTCTTTCCCTTCATTCCTTTGCACTACTTACTGAGTCTCTCATACTCCTCCCCCACTTCTCTCTTCCATGAATTCCATTTCTCCACCATTCCTTCTCACCTTGGGCCTTGTAGGCCCCCCCCCTGCCGTTCCCTCTCGCCCATAGTCCTGCTTACCCCTTCCCTCCTCATTCCCCCAGCTCTCATTCCTTCTATTCCCCGACCATTTCCACAACTACCAACCCCCTTCTCACAACCCCCGCCCCTTCCCCCCTCCCCCCTCTTCCCCCCCACCTCTCCTTCCACTCCCCGCAACGCCTCTATCCATCACCTCCCCCCCCCTTCCCCTTATCCGGCCCCCTTCGCCTACCTTGAAGCACCCCGCGTTCTTCTCACCATATACACTTCCCTTCCACTCTGCTCGATCCTGCCTACCTCCCAACTTACCACGCAACACTCACTTTAGCCCTCCCATACTAACCATTCACCCCCCCGCTATCCCTTCCCCGCTCACAACTCCACATACTTCCCGCCACCCTCCCCCACCTCTCTCCCTAGGCGACCTTGCCCACCTCCTTCTTCTTCTCACCCCTCCCTCGCGTCTCCCCCGCTCACTCTCCCCCCCTCCCCACCTGACCGAAATTCAAACCATTGCTCTGTCCTCCCCCCCTCCACCATCACAACGTCCTCTCCCGCCACCCTACGACTAGCCCTCTCCCCCACCGATCCACAATCCTCTTACCCACGACCTTACTCTGGCCTTCGACCTCATCTTCTCCTTATCACCCTACCCCGACCTCTTTGACCCATCCATTGCCCACGCATCCCCTCTTCCCTCAGTCTCTCCCCTTTACCCCCCGATATTTCTACTTCCCTCCACCCCCTTTCCTTCGTCGCTACTTGCTCCTCCCCTCACGCGCCCCCTTACCCCCCACCCAACCCCTTTCGTACCCACTCTCCTAACTCTACTCCCACTTTTCCTCCGCAACCTCCATCGCTCGCATTTCGTCTCTCGCTACCCTTCATCCCCCCACCCCCCCGCGCAACTGTCCCCTCCACCCCTTCCCCTTCGGGTCATCAGTCGCCCCCCCTCGTCGGCCTCACCCCCCTTCCGCTTTGTCCCCATTCTTGTATTACCTCCCTTCCCCCATTGGCCCGTTTTCTCGACTTCTCACCCCCATCTTCCTTACTTCAGTCTCACCTCCTCCCACTCTCGGACTCACCAGCCCCCAAACCCCGTTAAGCGTCCTTGGTTCGTGGTGGGAATCGGCCTCGCCGCGGCCCCTTTCCCCCATGCCTTATTTTCTCCTCCTTTTCAATGCGTCGGCATCGCGGCTGTCCTTCTTCTCTGGAAGGCGCGCAGGAAGACCTCCTAAGTAGAGTCTCGGTTCTCTACTTCCAATGGAACCCTACTTGAGATTTTTTCTGTTATGAACTCCTCTGATGACTTCTCAGGTAGACATCTTCCCCTTGCTTCCAGGGTTGGTAGGGCGCATGCTCTTCGTCCTCTACCTTCGGCTACCCCCTTTCATCGAGAATGTTGTCGGGTTTAAGAAACACCCCCCTTCTCTTTGGGAACCGCACCATACCCCCCCTTCAGTTTCCATACTAGGGCCGATGCCGACCCCCAAGAGCCCTGTCAATTTTTGTCACTGCACCCCACATGGTACGTGGCCTTAGTTGACCGTCCTCTGATGGAGACCGGCCCATTTCATTTCAAGGACATTCATCATAAGAGCTTTCCCCACGTTTTCGATTTTGTTCTCCGAGTGTAACTTTTATTCCTACATTGACTCCTTGGAACCTGTCTTGGTTTATGAAGAACCAATTTTAGCCCCCGTGCGGACGTGTCTCTTAATCTTTCAATTTTAGCCGAGGTCAATTTTCGGTCTATCGGTTTACTCCCCTTTGGTCTTTTCTCAACCTTAGCTTTCCACCAGAATGTACCTTCTTACGAGGCATCTTACGTGATCGGACTGTTTCTTCTTTTACTTTCTCTACTCACATTTTTTACGAATTGAGGACATGCCAGTTCCCTATTTTTCACCGGTAGATGGGGATATCCCTCGCTCTGTCTTTTTGCTTACTGATCTTGGGCTCGTTTTCTTTGAAATAGCGGGTGGGCCTAGAGGGTGGAAGAAGCCTCCATGGTTTTTTACTGAGTTCCCTTAACCCGCTGGATTCTCTTTTCACCCCCCCCTTCGTTACGTGCTGATGCCCGCCGAGCTGGGATTATGTATTTCACAGATTGTAGTCCCCGGCTGCATAGTAGACGACTGACATCTTAAGCACTGTCTTCCCTTTTCCTGTTCCTGGATCCTGTATTCGACCTCCATGATCAAGCTACTGTGCACTACTCGGAAACGGTGCCCCCTGACTTCTCCTTCCGATAGCCCACGGCCGATCTCTGAGTGCCCCGAGATAGTTATGTGCTTTGCACCCGAAAACCTTGGCTGACAAGTTTTCCACGCTAAGCTCTTGCTTTGAACTTGGTTTTCCAACGTGAGTTCCGTCTGACTTTTAAGGACATCTTTTGAGTGCTTAAGTGACCCGAGAATTGAATTTTTCGCGGGTCTTCGCCAGCTGGGTAGTCGAAGCAACACGGTGAAAGGTTTTCCACTACCCCGTGCATATCCTTGACTTTGTCCGGTGTTCTTGCTCTGGTGGACGTTCCCGATTTTTCTTTCCCCTTTGACCAACCGTAACTTTCCCCCTTCTTTCTCCGTCACCCACCCCTCCCCATCTGGTTGACCGCCTGCCCTTTCCTTCCCTTTTCGGCTGATTAACTTTTCTTCTTCCTTCACTTGCGAACAGTTTTTTGCGGGGAGTGAGGGTCCAGCCCCTGCCCTTCCGTGACCTTTTCTCGTATATGTTACCTGATCGTTCTCTGCTTCCTCTTTTTTCCCCCCCCCGGACCACGCCCTTTTTGTCGGTCATGGGACAGGTGTTGGTTCTCGTCGTTGGACAGGTGGCTGTTCACGACTTGTTGAGATGAGAGGTCTTCAGCCATAAGGAACAGGTTAGTCTCATGAATTGGGAGGCTTGCCTTGATAGTCTGTTCACCTCCCTCTTTGTGGACATCCAGAGGCGCCCTGCCTGATGGACCAGGACATGGCACCTGCACCCCAGGAATTGCTTGAATGCGTCCTTGTGTGTTTTTTTTTGCGTGAAAAAGGTGTTCTGGCCCTTTTGCAGTAGGAGATGGCCTATCCCCCTGTACGGGGCTGGTGAACCTTGCCCTTACTTTGTACACCTGTCGGAAGTGATTCCCTCGTTGTTATCTACCCCCGCCTGGGTTCCGATATCCCTGGTTAACCACGCGGCCCCCCTTCTGATTTTCCTCTCTCCTTCTCATCCCTTGTTTTTGCTCGAGATCGCTGTCTCGTTATTGGGGTGTGTTGGGTTGTAGGGTTTTTTCCTTGAACCACCATGAAGCCCCCCCCCCCCCCGGCTTCACGGGGTTGAATGGGCACGACCTCGATTTCAAAAATAGTTTTACCCGTCACCTGCCGCCTCGAAAATCACGTTTTTCACCGTTCTGAAGGGTCCCTGATACCTCCCTTCCCTTGCTCGATGAAAGAGACTCGTTCGCACCCGGAGGACAGCCTTTTCCGCAAGAAAAGGCCGCGTGCCTGGCCAGCCCCGCCTGGGACGATCTTGGCATTTCCTTTCGGTTCCCAGCTCGGGTTAGTCCTCTTTCTCTCCCAACATTCGGTTTCACCAAGCCGCCACTCCTCCACCCCCTTCATGAGAGTAACGTTTCCGGAAGACGGCCTCGGTATCCCCTTCATTTACTACCAGTCCCTTCCTTCCTCCGTTGCACTAAAAGGGCACTTTTCCCCATCCCCATCAAACTTCGCCATCGTCCGTTTTCCGGTTGCCGCTACTCTCCAGTTGAAAAAACATTGTTTCTTACTTACTGTAGGCATGAGGGCCCTCTCAAGAACACCCTGGTCGCCCCCCCCCCGTGCCGCCCTTTGACCTTGGCATATCCCCTCATGCAGACTGTTCAGGTAAAGGTGCCTTTGAGCTAAGGTGGGTGTTCAGTGGTGATGAATCGCGTCCCCCGTTGCGGTATGGTTCGCATTTTACTCCGACGGGGGCCACTTTTGTGACGGGACGCTCCCTTATCTCTCGGGCGGTGGGCCGACTCCCGGCTTACCCCGGTTTTCTCCCTTGAAGCATCTCGTTTATTTTCCGACCGAATTCTCTCATCGCGTAGTAAGCCCCCAGGTTCCAGCCTTTCTCCTCCTCCGTGACCAGTCGGTATCCCTCTAGCTGAGATTGACCCCCTGATAATCAAGCCTTTGAGTGTTCACTTTTACCTTCACCTCGACGTCGTAGTCCCCGTTATTCGTTGAGATAGAATCCCCCCTCCCAAGCTCCCGTTCTGGACAGTTATCGCTTTCTTTCCCATGGAGCTGGTGGTATCTTTGGAGGTTTTGGGGGTTTTGGATCATTTGGTAACGGATCTGCTGATAGCCGTTTGAGCCCGGTTTCTTTCTTACCCTTTCTTTTGCATATTTCTCTTGTCGCCCCCCCCTGATGCGGACTCCTTGTAAAAGAGCTACCCCCGTTTTTGGCATCACCCCACGGCACCCCCTTTCATACCCATCTCTCCTGCACATCCCCCGAAAAATTCCACACCCTTTCGCCCTGACTTCGTTTTTTTTTTAGATGGTGCTAAGGGCATTCTTCCCGGCTGCTTTCCTGGACCGAGTTTTTCCGTTGCTCCTTCCCCTCCCCACCATTACAACCGACTCCCACGCTCCCTGGCCAAGAGATTTTGGAGACAACAGACCACCAGCCCCTCCCCGGTTTACGCGACGAGTTCCCCTTCTTCCAAGCGACGGCCGCCCGTCCTGCATGGTCGTGTCGCATGGAAGTACCCTTGTGATACCGATCCCCCGTTCTTTCCCTTCACAAGTCTCTCCCTGGTCACGGCCCCCCCCAGGTGATTGATAGTCAGTTTTGTGCCTCTCGGTCTGTTTTTTTCCCGAACCTCCCCACTCTTTTTTCCACGACCCCTCCTCCTCGGCCTTTTTCTCATTAGATGCGAACCCTATGGGGGTTTTTTCATCACCGACCTTTTTCTACGGGGAAAGGTGTCATAATCCCGGTGTCCTCTAGTGTTCTACACGGTCATTCAGATGGACCCTTTTTTCTCATGTCCGCGGGAAGGCCCTGTTTATTCGCAGGTGAATCGTCCTCTCAGAGGACGGTACTTTGTTGTTCCTTCCTTCCTCCATTTCCTGTCCCCTGGTTTTCGGCACCGGTCCTTTTGATTCCATGTAGGATCTCTTCCCTCTTTAAATTCTGCCCTTCCCGGTTCTGGGTTTTGTTTTCTGTTTTTTTCGGTCTTGCCCCATGTGCACTTTGGTTTCTGGGGTTCCGTCAGGATCTCCACCCAGTCTAGATGACCGTTTTTTTATCCCTCCGGGAAGGTTGCCCCTCTGTCGTTCCCGGAAAAACCCCCCAACCCCTCAGATTACTGGGCAGGAAGACTACTTTACCCTGGAGTTTCGAGCTCTCTTCCTCAGACGAGGTGGAGAAAACCCGACTTTTGAACCCCAGTTACTCCCCTTCCCCAGTCTGAAGTAGATTACAAAATTTGAGAGAGGGGAGCCCGCTTTTCCTCCATTGACGCTCTGAACCTGGAAGTTTCTTTCCCTTCTTTCCCTGACGAAGGAGGTGGTTCCCCTCCAGAGTGTTATTGAATAATGGTCTAGGGGAGTTCGGTCTAAGAAATGAGATTCGAAATAGCCCCTTTCGGTAACCCTTACTTAGGCCGTGGACTCTTAGGTTAGACTGTGTGTAAGTCAGTAGAGGCCTGAACTCTCGTAGATCGCTGAGGTAACTTCCATCAGGTACTTAGGGGGGAGTGGTCCATAAGTTTTTCAGGTTATAGACCCCCTTTTCATTCCCCTACTTAAGGTCACCCTATTGAACTTTCAGCAGAGAAAGGCGGCGCATCTTTTTCCCTCGCTATGGCACCCACCCTCGTTCTGCTGCTTCCCCGAAAGAGGCTGATCCCTGCAGGCGCCGTACGAGCTACTTTCTGACGTCTGAGTTCTCGAGCTGGTTCCTAGGCGACGGTTGACATGATCGAAGATTTATATGCTTTTCTTTAATAGAAGTAACGGGAGTAGAGAAGAGCTTCCCTTAGAGCCTGCGTTCGGCGGTGGCCCTTCCTGTTCCCCCTGAAGAGAAGTTGATAATCATCCTGAAGGGG
>Ga0179593_1624044_pt1 | contig 28409 bp, 36 predicted proteins | sample CZODoug2_1_08_16_FD_185931 | JGI IMG/M metagenome (GOLD analysis project Ga0179593, IMG submission 185931) | Vadose zone soil fungal communities from Angelo Coast Range Reserve, California, USA - CZODoug2_1_08_16fungal (PacBio error correction) | ecosystem: Environmental > Terrestrial > Soil >... | reverse complement strand
TTTGAAGATTTCCGCTCTTTTTTTAGTTGCGTGGAGCTTTTGATATGTTTCATTTGTTTCCAGCAGAGGAACTCTCTTTTTTTTTTCTTTTGAGAGACCTTGGGGAGTTTATAGGTTCCCGGAAATCGGAGTCAGTATTTCTCGTGGCGATTTTTTTACGGTATGTGGTGATGATCTGCCTCAAGTAGGGATTCTTCCATATGTGGATAGTTTGACGTTTCTTTGGACCTTTGGACGGCGATGCCTGTTTCCAAGGGAGTGTCTGCCACCTCGCGCCGGCTTAGTTCCATTGAGGGATTCGTCTTCCTTGCGTTTTCCATGATTTGTAGCAGGGCATTTCTTCCCCCCCGCAACTCTTTCTCGGCGGAAGTCTCCCAGCGCTTGGTAGGCTTTTCCACGGCGGATTCCACACCTGCGGACTTTTTTTATTGGGCGCTTTTCCTTTCGGCATTACAGGCCCCTTTGGACGGATGCGCGGTTTCCCCTCCCCCATCGAGAGACCCCCCTGGAAGCATTGTTTCTGGATCCGTGGTTTTTTCCCACATTGGTTTCTGGAGCCACGAACTTCGTGTTCCTGACAATACCTTTCGGGCGACGCCTGATACCATTCCTTTCCTTAGTTCTTTGTGTAGGAGGGGTTGACGCACTATCCTTTCGGCGGCTTTTTCCGCACGGAGATTTTTAGCAACTGGAGGCGACTTTTTTTATCTTTTCACTTCCCGGCGGCGTTTTGGATTTGAAGCCCCGGCCTCGCTGGGTCCTTTTTCTTTTAAAGCGCGCCGTTTTCCTTTTTTTCTTCGTTTCCCTTCTGGGGGGATATAGCACCCCGCTGCCGGCTTTTTCCCTCTTATCGGAGGGAGAGCAACCCCCCCCCCCCCTTGTCAAGAGATCTCTTTGCTTTTCTGCCGGCTCCTCGAATTGGGCCCGAATCTCCCTATCCGTCCCTATATATCGTGTCCTCTCCTCTTTTCTCTATTTTCCACCTTAGGTCAGCAGCTTCAGAATTCTATCACACATGTCCCTTCTTCGCAGAGACCTCGATTCCTCCCCCCCTTTCTCCCGCCGGATCCTTCCAGCAAGCTCCTTTTTTTTTTTCTCGTTTGTAATCCAACCCCCCCTCCACGAAGAGCCCCCTACGGAGGAGAGTCTCCCAGAAAATGGGAATTCTGAGAAATTCCTAAATCCCCTGAAGTAAGAAAGGTAGGCGGGCCTGCCTCTCCCCAAATTCCTCAGGGGCTCCCCTCCTCTCTACGGAGTCCCCCCGCAACCCTCCCGAAATCGTCCCCCCCGCTTATCCCCCTCCCACCCAGGCAATCCGCGGAGCCTTTAATTTTCGCCAGCCCTTTTCGCCGGTTCTTCCACGACTTTTTACCTTTGCAAATCCACTCTTTTATAGAGAAAATTCCATTCTTCAAATGATTGTCCGGTTGTGAACTTCCCCAAGAATCCTTTTTCCTTTTCCCAATCTCTTTCAGAGCCCCCCTTCCCGCCGGTTAATGCCTTCCCCTGAAAACTCTCTCCCCCCCGCAATCAACTCCCCGGGGTTCCCCCCCCTCCCGCTTTCCTCATCCAGCGCTGCTTTCCCGTCAGCCTTCCCCTCTCAGCGTGGGCACTGCGGCCCCCCCCCTTCCGAAAAATCACTTGTCCCTGACCAAAACGACCCCTGGCGGAATCCATTCCCCTCCCCCTTTGCGCAAACTAGATTCTCCTCTGCCCCAGGCAGTTATTTCCCACCCCCCCAGACCGCCCCCCTTGCCAAATATGTAATGTCATCCCGCGGGATCTCACATACCCCCCCGCCAAATTTTTTTTTCCGTCTTTTCTGATACAGACCTCAGAAGAATTGAATCCGTAAATCATCCCCCCCCCTCTTTCTTCTAAAGCCTGTCCTCTTCTGAAACTCCCTTGAAATTTTCACACCCCCCTGAGTAGCTGCCTCCACTTCATTTCTGCGGCAATATTAAGCTGAATCTTTTCCCTTCGTCACCCCCCTTCTTTAGGTAAAAAGGGACCTTCGGATAACCCACCCCCACTTCCTCGGAAAGTTCTTTATATTAGCTCCCCCCCAAAACCATTTTTTCCTTCTCTGAGAAGATTTCAATCCTCTGCCTTCCTATTCCTTATGCCGTCCTACATGCGCCCCCCCCCCCTTTCCCCCCAAAAAAAATGACCCCCCCATAAGAAAGAAACTTTCTTTTCAAGCACCTCCCCCATCAAGAGAACGATCACCCCCCCCTCAGCCCGTCCAAACCTAGCTTCCTTCAGAATTCAGCAGCCTTGTTAGATCTTCCTCTCCGAAACAGAAGTTAAATTCGCCAATTCCACTCGTTCCCTCTCAGTACATGAGAAAAACCATTTTTCCCCAACTCTTCCCTTTTAAAGAAATCCAGACCCCCCTCCAAGTAGAGGGTGGTCTTTTCCCTGATGCGGTTTTCCCCCCTTCCCGAAGGAAGAAGATAGAAGAGTTTTTAGCAGTAGTAACCTTCCACGGCCTCGGAAAAGAGAAAAGTCCCTCCCCCCCTTTCGCCATCGAATTCGCCTCTCCCCCACAATTCCAATACGAATCTCGAATTTTTCCCAGACGTAATATACTCCTGTAAAAATCCTTGCCGCGTCTTTTCTTTTATCGAAGCAACCGAAACCTCCTAAAGCTTCCCCTCCCCCCCCATATGTAATGGAAAAGCCTTTTTTTTTTACAGATCCTTCTTTCCCTCTTAGCACAGGACCACAGTCCTGTAAGTATCTTTCCCACGTATTTTTTTCAGCGCTCTTAAGAAAATAAAATCTTGACACTTCTACTCCCCCCTCTTCTCTTTGATATAAATGTCTTTAAACGTATTTCCCCCCTCCTGCCATCATAGAATGTTTTTCGAAATAGACTTTCTCTTTTTCCAAAGAAGAATAAACACCTTGCAGCACTATTCTCTCACCGTGATTCTCTTCCTTTCTCGGTGAAAGTAGAAGCCCCCCCTTCTCCCTGCTACCCAGAATCCTTTTTTTCCACCTCTGAAGAAAGCCCCCTTCCCCCTATCTCCCTTCCCCGTCCGGATGGACGTAGACATTAGAAATTCCCCCCCTGCCACCTCGAACCCCTCCTCCCCCTCCCCCAAAGAAAGGGAATCTTTTTTCCCCCGGCTGAACCTCGGTTCCAGTAATAGTTTTCTAAGAATGAGAAAAATCACACCTTCTTGAGTAAAAGAAAATTTTTCAACCTCAGCTTTCCCGCCGTCGTTCGATTAAACTCTTTTTTAGAGTCACTCTGAACTCCGAAAACGTCTCGAATCCCCCCCACCCAGGTTTCGCTTGTTTCGGCCTCATGCAATCTCCCCAAAGAAAAATCCCCTTCCCCCTCTTTTCCACTAATAGAAGATTTCCCTGGCAGCCGCAAAGTAAGCCTCCCCCCTTCCCCCCCCCCTTTTTACAGTAGAAGTCTTCGCGCCCCCCTTCCTCCTCGCCCAAAACTTCCCCGAAAGTTTTTTACCAACAAGTTTTACAAATACGCCCCGTCTGTCCCGCCTTTCATGCCACAAATCGCCTTTAACCCCGTTTGCCTTTTAACGTTTTGCGGAACTATTTTCTTCTTTCCCTAGAAAGCAGATCCTCACCTTCTCTTCCGGATGAAAATCCAAGTAGTTCTTTTTTTCCTTAAAATTCCCCTCTAATTCGTTCCCCCTAACTGCTTTTTTCTTTCTTTTATTGTTCCCTATAGTTTCTCCCCCCCAATTTTTTCCCAGGAAAATCCCCCAACCTGCCCTCCCCCTATTCTCCGAACACACGTCCCCCTCAAACCCCTTCAAAGGAGGTACTCGCTTCCCCCCCCCCCCCCCTCCTTCCCTTCGGCGAAGGAAACCAAGGACCCGGCCCCTCCGTTTTTGTTTTCCTCCCCCCGCGGAAAATTTCTTGATCCCGTTTTTCGCCGGATGGTTCCCAAACTTCAACTTTTTCCTTGACCCGGCACCACATGGGTTCCCCCCGGATACATCCGGCACGTTCCTCACCAACCCCACCTCTTTCCGACGAAGAGTGGATGTTCCCTTTTCCAACGGTCAATTTCGTCAACGGGCTATTGGTGTTCCTCTCAAGGTCGTTTTTGCTCTGACGGCGGATCCCCCCCCACTTCCTTTAAAAGTAAAGACTTCCCCCTTTTCAACATAGCTTCTACCCAGAGTAGAGAAGGCCCACTTTTCTCCTCTTTCATAATCCTCAGTGTGTTGGTTCCCCTCACGTAGGTTGAATTCTTCTGTATCCTTCCTTGTTGCTGGTAATTCTTTTCTTTTTTAAAGCGTGAATCGGGATTGATGTAGTTGAGCATCCTGTCCCCCTTTTCCAACGACCGGGAGAGACCCCCTTTTGGCTGGCCGTGGCAACGCCCCCCCCCTGAATCCCCCCCGAGAAATAAAGAAGACGCCTTCCAAGCTGGAATTCCCCCCTCAGGATTCTTCGACCTTGGTGAAGTCTCCCTTTTGCGAGACAGAAGTTCCCTCCATATGTAATCTTTTTTGGAAGGATGGCACGTTCCCTCTTTTATCCTGACGGTTCTTTTCCTCCTCTTTTTCATTCAAGTTTTTGCAGAAGAGGGAAGCGGGTGTCCTCCTTAAGGGGACGGGGGTTCCTTCTCCCTTTCGCTTTCGGCTTCTTTTTAGGGCGATTTTAGTGTCGCCAACGAGTAGGGCCAGGTAGCCCAAACAGCCCCTTTCCCAGCCGCATTTTTTGACCTCTCGACCAGTATGATTTTACGGAATCACTACGTGCCTGCCCCCCCCCCGAAACCCCCGAATCACCGGCCTTTGCGGTTTTTTTTTCTTCCTTCGCCTTCTCGAGAAAAACTTTTCAAAGGCAAACGTTTCTTTTTTTCATGCCCCCCGAGGTTTCGTCGTTCCTTCCCTACTTTTCCCACTATCTCGTAAAGCATCTTTGGCACTCTTTCGCTGGATTCGATTGTTTTTGGGTGACGTGGTCGCCGCGCGGCCTCTGGCCCTTTATGGCTATTTCTTCGAGGGCTTTTTTTTTTGGGTTTTTCGGCGATTGTTGAGTTCAAAGGCTCGCGAGGGATTGTCTTTCTTGCAGGCATGCCTTCTCTTCGAAACATTTTTTTATGGGATTCTATCTCTTAAAAGATTCCCCCCCTCGCCGGCGGCGTGACGTTCTCCGAGTTTGTCTTCTTTTAATCGACTCGCGGAGGGTCCTTTTTCAGGCTGCCTTTTTTCTTTCCTTTGCATGAAAGAGGAGGTGCCTCTTTACAGACCCTTGGCTCCGACGAGGCTGGAGCGTAACACCTATTCCAATATCCTTTCTTTCTTTTGATCGAGATTAAGTTTTCTCCCGGTGTGCGGTTGCGGACCATGAATTAGTCCCCCCCTGCTGCAGTGTCGGCCTTGGCTTTTCCGGCAGAGGGTCCCTTCGAAGGCGGATTCGCGATTTCTCCTTTGTTCGAAAGAGTGCCTCGACGTGGAGTTCCTTTTGAGCTTTAGTAAGTAGAGGTCGTCCCATTGCATTCGGGCCCCTGGTTTGAAGACCCCAGTGATGTCTCACCTCCTTTTTGGAGACGTGGATTTTCTCATCCTTTTTAAGGTGAGCGGGTTTTTTCCGTTTGAAGATGAAGGACTCGCGCTCGGTAGCTCTGCTTGCGTTTCCCTCTTCCACGCGTATTGTGCCCTCTCCATTACTATTGAGCGGAGCGGTCGGCTGCTTCTTTTTCCTTTTCTTCATACTTTTTTTTTTGCAAAATCGGCTTTGCTTGACCCCTGGCGGAATTAGTGAATTATTTTGTTTAGGCCTCTTCTCCCCTTGACTCGGACAGGGAGCGTTATTTCCGGGACCCCCCTTTTGACGACGTTTGCTCCCCGCGTTTTTTTAAGGAGGAGGCCTGTATGGTGATTCCCCTCCCACCCCTCTGACTGAGACCTTTCCCTTTTTTGCGAGATTGCTTTCCCCCCCCCGGGATGGTGTTTTTTCTTCGAAAATGAGTTCCTGGATTCTTTTTTTTTCATTGAACTTAGGGGCTGATAAAGACTTTCCCTCTTCGGATCCCTCCGAGAACGGAGAGGAATTGGACGAGCATTTTGGGTTGTGGGATACCTTTGATGAGTTTCTACCCCCTTATCTTGCGTTTCCTTTTGATGGTAAGTTTTTTTTGGTTTTTCTTCCTGGGAGACGGGGCAGTCTTCCTCCTCGGATTCGATATGCGCGACGCCTCTCCGTTTTCAAGCGACCCTCTGAAGTGAGCCGTCTTTTTTCTCAGACTTTGCCCCGGGGGAAAACCCTATTTTAGATCTGACTGTCTTTCTTTTTTCTTCATTTAGTGTCTTTTCTTCGAGAGAAGGATTCCTTCCCCGTGTTGTTCCCTAACGAGAAGGCTTTCAATTGAAGAAGGAGGAGGTACCTTTCACGCTGAATATTCTTCTCCTCTGGAGGTTTGACTTCTGTGGTGATGCTATACCCTCGCGAAGTCGGATGAAATTACCCCCTTTGAGGATGCCGGGGCTTTTTCCCTGGCGATCCTTCCCTGAAGAGGGAGGGAGATTGCCGGCTTCGTTTTTCCCGACGGTGATTGTTTTCTTGATTGAGGGGGGAGTTTTTCCGTTCCATTTTTTCATTTCCTCCCCCCACTCTGCATAATCGAGGGTTTTCATCTTGGAGTCCTAACCTTGATGGCAAACCTTGATTGCGGAGGAATTGGTTCGCTTCGGTCTTCTCTTCCCTCGGTAGAAATTTTTTTTGCAGATGCGCGTCTTTTTTCTTGGGCATCACGAAGTTCCTTTTTCCGGCAAAGGAAGACCTTTTCTGCCGTGTAGCCCTCCGCCCGGATTTGTCTGGAGAAAGCCCATTTCGTGGAATGGACCCATCTCTTTCTGGCGAAGCATGCTCAAGTGCTAATTCTGGGTTTATGAGGGGTTTGACTTATTAAGGGGAATTCCCCCCCTCCCGGCTTTTGGATTTGGGAGATCATCCGTTTCAAATGGCCCTGCTAGCTGTCCTACGTCCCTTTGAGGACCTTGGATTTTCCCCACCCCCCCCCCCCCCCCCCAACACCCCCCCCCCCCCCCCCCCCCCCCCCTTCGACCGGTCTTTTGACTGTACAGCGCAGTCTTTATCCTTTTCCTTCCGGGGGGTTGGCACGTGATCGGCTCCCCGGCACTCCTCCGTTCGGAGATAAATGGCGATCCTTTGTTCTGACGGTCTTCATTGGAGAGACTTCCAGAAGATGCTTACATTAATTTTCCCTCCTCTTTAATAATACATAAGTTTTTTCTTGTTTCACCCCTTCTAGGTAATATTACGGCCCGCTTTTTCCCTAACCTTCTTGCAAGAAATTTCTTTTCACTTGATCGCCCTCTTCGTTCCTGAATTAAAGCCTCTTTGTGATATAGTCTGTAATTTCCCCACCCCCCTCTTAAGCTACCCCTAGCTTTACCCCCCCTTCCGCGAGACTAAGTGTAATGCCCCCTCCAGCCCATCTCCCCCCCTTCCGTCGTTAAAGATAACCCCCCAGTAGCCGCCGTTTTGCTCCCCTCTCTCCGCGTACATCCTCTTTCAAGGGATAGGAATCTGGTCTTTCCCCCCCTCATACAAAAAAGTCTAATCGGACGCTTTCATACGGATTTTTCTTCCGCCGGTATTTCCATTTTCCCCCTCGTTGTCCTCTTCCCCCTCCCAACTCCATATGTGTCTTCTTTACAGCCAATGCCTTTTTTTGTAGCTAGATAGTGATGCTGCTGCATACTTTTTAAAGCGAAAGAAACCCCGTAATGCCTCCCAAGACCAAAGGCCCCCCCCCCTCCTCCCTTTCCGAAGGTGTTTGTCCCTTGTTCTTCCTCCACCGCCTTCCCAGTCCGCTCTATATCATTGTGCGGATTATGAACGGCACAACATTTTCCCTGAAAAAAGCCCCCCTTTCCCCGAATCCCCCGTCAACAAGCAGGCTTTTCCGAAGATTACTTAGACCACCTCCCCCGCGCTCATATTTCCAAACAGAATTTCCCCAACTAGCCACCTCCTGTCATCCTGACTTCGGAAATGCCTTCTCAATAAACACTTACCCAGTTCAAACCTCCACCTCTCCACGTCTTCTCAAATCCTTCCCCCCTTCCCGCGGCGTTCAAATAATAAAGCCTTTCCTCCGGATAGTTCCGCGTTCCACATCCTCAAGAAATTCACCCCTCTTCGTCGCGCTTCCACGCAAATTCCTTCCCTTTTCAGAACTGTCTATTTTCATCGTCCAACACCTTCCTTTTTTTTGATTCCCCCCTTTCCCCGTAATCGGCCCAGGCTTTTTTCAACGAAATCCTTCTCTTTCGCAAAACCATCTTCGCGGCTTTTTTTTTTTTTCCTAAATACTCGCATTCTTGCTGTTTGCCGCTTCGCCCCCCCCCAACCAAAAAAATTCATCAATGCAATCCCCTCCTAATTTTAGTTATTTTTTTTCTACTCCCCCAAGCGATCCCACCCCCCCTTCCCAGGCTCGTCCCCCCCCGCGTCTCTTCCCCCCTCGTCGCTTTGCAAGGCTTTAGCCCTTCCCTGCCCCCCCGACGTTCAATTCTTTCCCCCCCTCCGCAAGGAAAGCGTTCCCACGGATTCCCCTTAACACAATAATAATGTGTTTCCCCTTTTAGAAAAGCTCCCCCTCTTGGAAGGTGAGGGACCCTTAGGAAGAGCTCCTCAGGCCATTTTTTTCCCGTTACTGCAACTTTCCCCCCGAATGCGCTCCCTTTTTGGAAAGCTTTTCTGCATCTGTTCTCACACCACGCAATGACCCCCCCCCTGTCCGAACGCGTCTCTCCCCTCCTCCGCCGCTTCCCCTTGCGGCCGCAGTCTTTCCTAGAAGCCACCGTCCCCGCCCTAAAGCTCCTTGCTGAGAAACGACATCGCACCGAGTAGTATAAAGCTTCCTACAAGGTCGCACAATAGTTCTCCCTAAGAGGCAAACTTCTCTCAGACTTTAAAAGTCCCCCCGAGGATACCTTTTCCGTCTGCCCCCTTTTGATATCAAGGTCCCTTTTATAACGACTGCCCCCAGTCCCTTACTCCCTTCTGACGTGTTATACATTTCCTTTTGACGCCTCCACCTCTTTCCGCTAACTTCCCCGTAGTAGGAGCACCTCTTTCTACCCCTTTCTCCGGGGAACTCCAATCCATCCTTTGCCGCGCGCCACGGCACTTCTCCGAGTCCTTTTCTTTCTGGGTCCGAAAGGTCCCCCTCCAGAAATGGAATCTAGTCCCCCTCCCTCCTTAAGGGAACCCTTCAAATAGCTCCCTCTTCGTCGTCCAAAGTGTTCCCAAAGGAACCTCGCTTTTCACGGCTTTCAACCTACCCTCGCTTTCTCCACCGCCTGCAACGCACAGTTTCCTCTATAAAAAAAACTCTTCTCGCGTCGCCCCCTCTTTTCCCAGCGCTTCGAAAACCTCCTCCCCTTCCCAACCCTGGTTCGCGGCTCGGCCTACTGCACCTCTTCCTCTTTCGTAACCTCCAAACTCCCCTTTAGTCCCCCACTTCCTCTTCCTAAAAAATCCGTCCCCCTTTCCCAGAGAAACGTCTCCCCTATCCTCCAACATTCCCCCCCTCTTGCAACGCGCGTCTCGCCCCCCCCCCTTCACTACGAAAGAGTGCCCTTCATCTCTATCCCTGGGCAAAGTCTTCCTGTCAGTAACTCCCCCCCCTGAAGTTTTTTTTCGTTATTTTCCCTCTTCCTTTTTAACGGGGTGTTTTTTTTGTCTTCGCTATTCCCGGTCAAGCAAACCCCCCCGGAGCGGATTCTTCTTGAATTTTTTCTTTTTTTTTTTGCAAGTAGTGAGGCAGTTGGCCAGCTCATTCGTTTCCCTTTTCCCCCCCATGAGGAGTGTGCTGGTTCTTTCTTCCTCTTGCTCCCTACTAGTTGCGTAACCCCCCCTCTTTTAGCCCCTCCTCCGAAGAAACCCCCCCCCCCGCGCCGTGTTCCCATCGACGGAACCACCGGCCCCCCCCCCCGACTTTTCCCCTGCCTTTCCCCACACCCCCCCCCCGAAGGACCTTTCATCGGCACCGTCCCCTTCCTTCGTCACAAAGCCTCATTCCCCTTTTTTTTTTAAGATTACTTAAAGTTTTTTCTGATGGTTTCCCCCCCCCTTTTTCTCCAACGGTGACTTCCCGGCACACCGGGGTCCCTCGCGGGCTTCCAGAGCCCCACTTTTCTGATCACAACCCCCCAATCAGTGCGGATAGGTACGCGCCCTCCCAGTCTGCCTTTTCTCTTTTCCCCCACGCCAGTCTCTCCCGGCTATGGGTTTTTTCCCGGTCGTTGCCAAACTTACGTAAATCCAGACCCTTAAGACTTCCTTAAAGAATCTCTCCTTTTTTCCTCGGCAAGAGTTCTCCTCTTTGGAGGAAATACATTTCCTCCTACATACTGTTTTTTCTATATCCCTTCCTTTTCTTGAATTATTAGACGCTTTTTCCCCCTTTCTGATGTCGTGGAAACGCTTTTTTTTTTTTTCGTGGAAGAAGTTTTTTCTCTTTTTTTCCAAGGTTTAGGAAACGCCCCTTCCTCACCACATTTTTGCCGTACGGGCTGCCTCCCCCGCGAAACACTGAATCTTGTCGCGTGAACTAAGCCCTTTTTTTGTTGGTGATCATAGTTCCTGGAAGTTTTCTCGTGACCCAGGTTTTTTTCCGGTATTAAACCTTTCCCTCCCAAGACGGAGAAAACGGGCAATTTTTCCTTCCTTGGGGGGCATTGAGTTTGCCCTCCGGTGCGGACGGGGAATTTTCTCTTTTCTTTTTGAATTAGAAGGAGATGAGTCTTCCCTTCCCCGAGTAGACGGTTCGTGTTTTCTTCGTTGAAGGGGCCTTTTTAAGTCGAAGTTTCCGAGGCTCCACGGGCGCAGGGGTTTGTTCTTCTTTTCCTTTGAGCTCTCCGAGTAGGGAGCAGAGTAGACCCCAGAAAAGGAATCCGCCGCAGGTCTTTTCCTTTCCCGTTGAACTCTCTCTGAGAACCCCCTTTCTTAGCCCCCCCGTAATCCTTTGCTGACCCACACACCCCCCCCCGAATCCGCACTTTTTCTTTTTTTCGTTATTTTCCCTTTCGTAAAAAAGACTCCCTCACCCAGGTAACCCCAAAGGGTTAATTAACTTTCTTCCTTTTCCGTAGTTAAAATTTGGCCCCCCCCCTGGCGTATTGTAACTCCCCCCGGAGATTTTTGAAATTCTTTTTGTATGATGAAGGGTCTATCTACGTGCGTTCTGGCCCTTCGTGCCCTTGGGAAGTCTTTTCGTTTAGTTTTTCGAGGGTATTTTTTTCTATTTTTTTTCCGTATTCCTTGGACCCCTTCGTGGATTTGTATTTGACGACTTTCCGCTGCATTTGATTCCCCTCACCTGGCCCGCTTTTATTAGATTCCCCCCCTTTCGAAGCGACTTCGCGGGTTTGATCTCTTTCGAAGAGTTTTCTTCAATCGAAGGACTTTTTTTCCTTCGGTGGAGACCTTTTGAGCAGGGAATGAAGCTGATGGTGAATTTTTCAGTTTTTTACGGAGCGACGAGACTTTCTCCCGTAACCGCTGTCTCATCTTCCTCGTTTTGATGATGTGTCCGTGTCTTCCTCTGGCTGCGAAGTTTCCTGACCATGCCGGTACCCTTCCTTGTCGTGCTATGAGGTTAGGAGGCGATTAGCCTCTCTTTTCAGTGGAAGTGCCGGCAAAGAGCAGTTACGAAGGTTCTTTCCTTCCTGAGAAGTGGTTTTCGTTTGGAGTACCCCTTTCGAGGTCGTCGGCAGAAGTTTTTTTTTCGGGATACGTTTTTCCTTTAGTTAACCAGTGATAGCACCTCGAGGGCCCCCCCCTTATTTTTTGTCCTTTTCATGAGAGCTTTTTAGCTTATTACCTCTCCTAGGGTGTCTTGGTACATATGCTTGTTTCTGAATCATACTTTCCGGAGGGCTGCTTCGTTTCTTTTTCGAGTGACTTGGCGAGTTTCTTTCCTAGAGTCCCCTGGCCCCGTTTTGCTCCTTAGCGATTGAGGCTTTTTCGGTGGAGTCTTTTTCGGCGGATGAGGAGGGTCCTCCTTGGGCTTGTTTTTTCTTGTGGGCGAGGCGATGAGACTTCCTGCGCCGGCCGCTTTTTTCCCGTGGCCTATGATCCGACTTTCCTTCCCGGAAGGCTTCTGGAGCGCTTTGGAGGGGAACTAAAGAAGCCCCGCCTGACGGCGAAGGGATTCTATTGCCGATTCTTTTTTTTTTTCCAAAGGGAGTCTTTCCACCTTGTAGAGACGAGTTTTCCCTTTTTTCCCCCCCTCATTGGCCCTTTTTTTGCAGCTTGCTAACTCCCAGCGGAGGCCGGCGGCATCACTTCTTTCTTTCGGTGGACGAGCTTTTTTGGTGCGGGCTCCTTCTTGCTTGGAGGATGTTCCTAACGAAATTATCTTGCGGATTTCGTGTTTTTTTTTTGGTTTGAGTGGCGCAGCGGTTTTTCCCAGATTAGGATGAGTTCTGACGACGCAGCATTTTTTAACGCGAAGCCGTTTGAAGTTTTCTACGGGGAAGAGCTTTTTTTATCCCTTTTTCCCATTTTTCTTTGACCACTGGCCGCTTTTCGATCTGGACGGGTCTTCCTCCTCTTTGGAAGGACGAAGCGCGACGATTCTCTTTTTTCCTTTCCTTTCCGGCGGAACGAGCGTTCAAGCTGGATTATTTTCTTTTCTTCTTTACTGGAAAAGTCCGGGAGCATCTTTCTGTAAGGCGCCCCCTTTTGCACTGGTATGTGCGTTCACTTTTTAGAGAAGTTATGTTTTTCCCCATTTCCATGTGGCTAGTTTTAGGAGGTTTGGAAATCTTCCCAGTTTCTTTTCCTCTGCGGCGGGAGAAATCGTCTTCTTTTTACGAAGGTGATTTCCTCCCCGTTATTGAGGGGTTTCCTTTTTCCTCCGTTTTTCTTTTTTGGGAAGAATCTCAGAAACTCCAATCGCGGCGGACGGGGCTTCCTTTTTCCCACTTCTGTCCAACCCCCATGCTTTCCTGGCGGAGGATTTCCCTCCCTTTTTCGGTTTATTACCGGCGGTCTTTTTTTTGGCGCTTTTTTCCTTATGCCTTTGGAGCATCCGTCCTCGCTCACTTGCATTGTTGCTGCCGACGCGAGACCCTATTGGATTTTTTTCCGAGTAACTCATTTCTGGACTCGGACGGACTTTTTTTTCTCCTCCATGGCCCTCCGAGAAGGGCCATTGTCTTTTCTTGGTGACGCAAATCTTCCTTTCTTCTCCTGGTCTTGGATTTCCCCTCTGAGATTCCGAGGCTCCCATTTCTTCGTCTTTTGGAGGACGACCTACCCCCGGAAATGGGGGCCGTTTAGGGATTTGACCCGGCGCCCTTAGAAGTTGCTTTCACCAGCGAGCATTTTTTTTTTCTATGAGTGGCGGTCGTAATACGATCTCTTTTTAACGCTGACTTTTCCGAGGAAATCCTACTTTTTTTTTTATTTCCAAGGGGTCCTAGATGTGAGCTTTCTTCAGGTCAGGGTTGATCTAATGTCCTACTTCCCCCTATAGTTTGAACCCTCATACTAAAGTTTTTTTCTAGAGCTTTTTCCCTTTCGAGGTAAGAAGCAGGTCGCCCCCTTCAACAATTTCTTGGCAGAAATCATCCGCGACGTGCTCGACAGTCCCGTTCTCCCAGAAAAGATAAGTGTCTTCGTCCCTCTTAAGTGTAATTAAAACCCCCGATTTCCCACGCTTCTCAAGAAGGCCTAGCTGTCCTCACCTGCAGAACTCTCTTAGAAGTCCTTTAAAAATCCCCTTTAAGGCTTTCCGTTAGTTCGATCCCCTGTAGAAGAAAGTTTATTCCCTTAATTCTTTCCCCCCTGTTCTCTCCTCCCGAAAGCCTCATTTCCCGTAATCTTGATCCCCCATAAAACCATATCATTCTTCCGGAGACTGGTTCCCCCTGCAAATTCCTTCCCTAGGAGAAGATGTTCACCCTTTTTTCATGCGTCCCGTCGCCATCCCTTCCCCCCATCTGTGTCTAGCGTCCCTAAAGAAAACAATGATTTCGTTTTAAGGTTTTTTTGTCTCCTTCTTTTCTTTTTTACACGAAATTTGTAACGAAAAAGCTCCCTTTTCCAAAAAAGTTCCCCCCGGTTAATGAAGCCCTCCTCACCTGAAACTTCCTTCTTCAATCCCCCCAGGTGTTTGCACTCCGTGGGAGAAGAAAAGAGCCCGACCCGGCGCCTCGATAAGGCGGTGGGATGCAGGCGACAAATCCCCCCCCTGGAAAAAACGCAACCCTTTTCCCCCCACTGGCGCCGAAATCACCTTCCCCCACTTTGCAACTCGTTCTCACTCTCGCCTCCCCCAGCGCGTTCCCTCCGGCATCTTCCAAAATAGCCCCCCCTGTCATAAGACTTCTCCCTTATTGTTTCTCATCCCACATACCCCTTTTCCCAAACTGCGCCGTAGCCGTGATTGTCAAGCCCTTTCCCCCCCCTTCCCCTGCGTAAATAATAAAGCTATTCCTTGGCCTTTCTGTTTAAATGAAACAATCCATCGTCGCGATTAAATCCCCCCCCCTCGGAAAGATTACAGCCAATCCCTATTAAACCCCCTTTTACGGCAGAGTGGTAAAACTTTTTCAAATTCGGATTAACCCAACTTCTCTCCCCTTCAAAATTCCACAATCTTTCTCTTTTTCCCCCATTTCGCGGAGTCACGACTTTCCCCCTCCCTCGAAGCCTTTAAGTGTAGTGAAGTCTTCGACATAACACCCACCCACCCCCCCATCCATATAATAACTCCCCCCCATTTAGTACAAAGGCCCCCCTCCCCCCTTTTCCGCGAAAGATCCCCCCCCCCTCCATGAGTAAAAAATCGATTCCCTTTTTTTCTATCGACCTTATTTCCTAGGCTTTAGCCTATGAATATCCTCAAAAATCCTCAATTCCCCTTCTTCTACAATTTGTCTCATGGACACCCCTCCACAATCCTCTCAATCTTAGAAAAGTACCACGTACGCGGTGACTTCTTCTTTTTCTCCCCCGGCTCGAATTTTTCGAAGATTACGGTCCCCTTCCTCCCGTCTTAGCCTTTCCCCCCCCCCCCCCGGTGCATGACTATCAGTCCTTTTTTCCCTCCCTTCGTCCCAAACCCTTCCAGAATAAGCCACCTCCACTTCCCCTCCTCTCCATCGCGCCGCCCTCCAACTGCCCCTTCTCTTTCACCTTCTTTTTGCCACCGCGGACACCGCCGCGCCAATATTTTCCGCAGCCCTCGTCGGCGTCTCTACCTCCTTTTCCCCAGGCAGCCCGCCTTCTCAGGGCAAAGTCGGTCGTCCCCGATGACCCGCTTTGGCAAGTCGTTCTTCACTGTCAATTACGGCCCCCCTTATCCGATCCCCCCCATGCGACGATACTCGATTCTCGATCCCGATAAAAGTAGCTCTATCCTTAACCAGTCCTCAATCTCGGTTCCTTCTCCGACCTAGAAGGATCAACGACCCCGCCCTCTTTCCTGAAGAAATCAAGGAATCCCCTAGAAATCCCCCGTCATTAATGAGGACTTTTTCAACTTCGCACAGCCCCCTTCAATGGTTAGAAAGAAAATCCCTAAAACTTTTAAAGGGGGCTCACAGCGGTAGAGTTTTTAGCCCCCCCCCCTCAGAAGTCAGTCTGTCGTAGAAGCCCCACCGGCACCTTCCTCCCACTTTCATGACTTTTTTTTCCAAAAAATAGTGATGTTTTTTTTTTCTTTTTTGTTATTTTCTTTTCCTGAGCCTCCTTCCCTTTTTCCCGTCTTAGTTTTCATATCACAAACTCTATTAAAGGAAAGCCTCCTCCTTTTTTGAAAATCGTTTTTTTCCCCCTAATCCCATCTTCGGCACTTTTCCTTTTTCCCTAATGACAATTTTCTAATTCTCCCCCCCCCCCCCCAAATAAAGCATTTCCCCATGAAATAAGCCCTCAAAAATAAGCAAGGCCCCCTCAAAGGAACCTCCTCACCCTTCACAATTTTATCCTGCACTTAGCGACCACGTGCAATCCTAGACCACCCTTTTTCATCAATACGCCCTATCGCCGCCCTTTACACTCAGACCTTTTTCAAGTCGTCCCGAGACCTCTTCCTTAAGGTTGTAATCCCTTGCACTTCTTTTTTGAGGACTTTATCCATGCTGCCCTCTCCATCACCCCCCCCCCTTTTGCGGATTCGGGTTTTTTTTTTTAAGGAAATATTTGATTCTCTCAGCTTTCCATAATTCTCCCCTCTTTTCCCCTGCCCCACCATGCGTTCTTTCAGGGTTCTACTATGATCCCCACTCGTTGCGAACTCCCCCCCCCTTTTCGACAAGGAAACCTCCTCCGCCCACCCCCCCCGTGACTTTCCAAATTAGGACGGACCCGTCCCCTCAAAAGCCCTCCCCCGCGTCACGTCTGCCCCCCCACCCTTCCGGTCTCCTTCACATCGTCATTCCCCGTCCGCACCGGTTCCCCGCCATCCTTCCTTTTTTTCTTACATGATGGATAAAGTTTTCGCCTTCCGGTTCCCGACCCCCCCCCCCAAACACGGCCAACCTTTTCCTGACCGGCAAAACTTTTTTTTCAGAATTCCTTGCCCTCGAATTTATAACCAACACCCCCCGAGTCGGCTTTATCTTTCCCTCCGTAATTAAGTGTTTCCAACGGAACAGCCCTGTCCCTGCTATTGGTGGTATTTCCGAAAACAATGGGAGGATGGCATCCCCCCCACCTCCCGGCTTCCCCGTCAAGCCACCCCCCCCAAGCCAATCATTTCCTTTCCTTCCCGCGTCTCTCCCTCTTTGGCGATATATATACTTTTACCCTCCTCCATTTTTTTCTCTCTTTTCCCTCCGTTGACTTCTTCGACGCACTTTCTCTTGGAGTGGAACAGCTCTATTTTACGTGGAAGCCGTCTTTCCCCCGGTTTCGGAAACGAACTCGAGACCCCCACTCTTTTTTCCTGGCCGTGGGTGCCTTCTACGGCTCTTCTCACCCTCCCGAAGCGTTTTGTTTTTTTCTTCAATAACGGGGCCTCTGGAGCGGCTTTCCTTTCCCCGGTGGTGCCTTTTCCCCGTTGGGAGAGACCGCTTGAAAACGTCAGCGGGGAAGCGTGCCCCCGGGGACTTAGTTGCCCCCGGTGGCTTTTTTAGGAAGAGCGCAATCTCTGGTTCACAACCATCCCCCCCACTCGCGATGCACACGAACGGGGCGCATTCCGCCCTGATGTTTCAGGAGGGGGGTCGGACACGAAGCATTTTCGTTATTGGATAAGTTGGCCTGGTGTTCCGCCAGTTCTACGTTTCTGGGTTTTTTTTTTCTCCTCTGGGCGATTTTGGGTTCCTTTTCCGGTAGGGAGCACCTAGAAAAGATTCCCTCCGAACTTATTTTTTGAACAATGGATTGCTTCTTACACTTAGCCCACTTTTTTTTCCCCACTACTGATGCCCCCCAAAAAACACTCCCCTTTTTATCCAGAATCCTTCTGTTAGGGATTTTATCCTCATTTTTACCCCCAAGAAGATTCCCCCCCCACCCCTTTTTAACAAGTTTCCCCCCCTGTAGGAATGAACCTAGAGTTTTTTTTTCCCCCTTACGAGGGTATCTGGCATTTCACCTCATCGGATCTCCCAATATGAGGAGACTGTTTGTAAGGGTGTTTGAGGACGTGGTCGAAGCGCCCCATGGGAAGGACCTTTTCAGGTTATTTCGTCTTTCCATTTTTTTCGGATTTTTTTAGGAGCTTCGGACTCTTGGTCCCAGAAGGGATTTGTACTTTGACGTTGTCCCTTTCTTCATGAGACGTAGGCAGGAACTTTCCCCCTTGGGGATGGATTATCCCTCTTTCGAAGCGCTCTTTGGTTTCGTTCTTTTCTTCGAAGATTTTAGGACCGTAATTCCCTCTTTTTCTCCTTCTGCGGTTGAGAAAGGATCTTCCGTGCAATGAAAGTTTTCCTTTTCGAACTTTCCTCCACGGGGAGAGACGATTTCCTTGATAACGTTTCCCTTGTTCAAAGATGGAAATTCCTTTGAGGATGATTTCTCTACTCCTCCCCCCGTGCTGGCTGGCTAAGGGCCCCTCCATGAATGGAAACTTTTTTCTATGAGGATTCTTTTTCCTGGGCGGCCTCTGAGGGAGGTGAGCCTTCTTCCGGCGGAGACTCCTTTCCTAATTGGCCGAGATTTCAGAAGATGCCTTCTTTTCTTGAGAGTAGTTGGATTCTGCCCAACCCCCCCGTCGAGGTCGTATCTAGATTGCATTTTCTTCCCCCTTTTTGCCTCCTTCCCGAAAGAAAAAGCATGGGGCTCTGGCCCCATTCGGGTCATTCGGGGCAGGAGCGTCTGGAGAAAGTCCCTTTCCGGAAATAGCTCCTGAGGGTGCAAGTTGATCCCTTTTCGGGCCAGAAGACCCAGAGAGGGCGTCGTTCCCCTTTTATATTGGAGCTTTTTAGATTCTTTGTTTTCGTTGGGATTTCCCTTAGGGAAATAGCCTCTCTTTTTTTTTTTTCCCCGGAGGAGCTATTGAGATTTTACTCCCCCTTTTTTCAAGTTTTTGGATTCCTCTTTTTTGGACTTTTTTTGGAAGAAGTCTATTACCGAGAGGAAAGGAGAGACTTCTGTACCGGTTTGTTTTCTTGGTGGGGGGTTATTTTTTGTGGGTGGGTTTTTTTTTTTTGCCTTTCTAGGGTTCCCTTTGCCGATGCTTCCTCCCTTTTTTCCCTGGCAGAGAAGAGTCGATGTTTTTTAGCTCGGCCGGAGGTTCATCAAGACCTCCCCTGACGGCGAAGGGATAGTTCTTTCTCCACCTGAAAACTTTATTTTTTTATTTGGTCCCTTGTAGACCGACCTCTGAATTTCTTTTTCATGAACCTTTTCGTTTTGCAGAGGTCCTCCCTCCAGCGCGCTAAGGCGCTGAGAGAGCGATTTTTTCCGAGCCTTCTTTATTGGGGTCGGATCCTACGTTCGTTTGGAGGATGAGCCTTTCCCGAACCTTTTGAGGATTGCATTGTTATCGGGTGTATTTTTTTTGTTTCTTTTCGCGGCACAGACGACGGCATCTCCTTCTAGTCTTGAGGGTCTTCTCGACGCCGACGAAATATGTTTCACGAGAATATCCGTGCCTTGCCGCCGGGGCAGATGCCTACGAAGTGTCTCCAGGGGTTTCCCCCCCGAAGGTGGGCTCTTTTAGACTTTTTTTGATTTTAGATTCCAGCGATTCTTTTTGAGTGAAGACGCTCTCTTTTGTGATATGTTTTCCCCTTTCACTTTTGCGGAAACGAGACGTCTGATCCCCGTATGCTGATTATCTCCGGCGGATTCTTCTTGAGCAAAAGGATTCCCTTTCCCTCCTTTGGCTTTTTTAAATGGGATTTTTATCTATACCGGTGAGCGATTTATTACATATGTGGATATTTTTGGACCTTCCCCGGTAGATTCTTTCCCCCGCGGAGGGAGGAAATTCGTTGAGAAGTTCTTGTTTACCTCCCCCCTTTTCGGATTAGACCTTCGTTTTAAGGTCCCTTTTCTTTGAAGGGGTTTTCCTCATCCACGCGAATAATCTTGCTGAATTTCGGCCAGCGATGACAATGACGATTTCCCCCCAAACCCCCCCCCCCCCCCCTGATTGAGGAGGCTTTTTGAGCTTTTCGAGTTGCATTACCGGCCTTTTACGGGGACTTTTTGCTTTTCTTTTTCGGACCGGCATGGCAGGCTTTGAGAATCATCGATCCCACGGGACCGGAAGCATGGTTTTTATCGAGTCTCCTTTTTCACAGATGGCTCGTACACGTCTTTCATGGAAATACCTTCTTCCGGGGCTTCGAAGCCGATCCAGTCTCCGAATGGTCGAGTGACTTTTACGAAATATTACGGGCCTTTCCTTTTCTTATCTCTTGGAGGTTCCCTTCTAGAGAGTCATTTAAAACTTGGCTTTCGATCTGAAACGACCCCCTTGGCGGATTTTGCATTCTTCTCTAGATTCCTCCCTCCCTTTACAGAGAGCCGGTCCGGGTCTTCTTTTTGCGGCTCTACTACGACGACGCTTCCCCCTGCTTTTTCTTAGCGGACACGATTACCACCGGACTTGACTCCCATTTTTATCGATGGATGATTTGAAGTAATTTCTTTTTGGGATCTTCCGCGGCCAGACTTCTATAAGTTTGTCCCCTTCTATTTTTCTCCTCCCCCCTTGTTGAGAGAGATTTCCAAAAGCTAGGTCCCTTTTTTCTTAGGGAGCTAAAACATCCCCGTTTCTAAAATTACGTTCCAAGAAATGAATAAATAGAGTTCTTACCAAGGTTCGGATAATCGGTCCTCTTCCCCCCTCTTGTGCTATAGTAGTAGTACCACCACCCCCTCCCCCCGCCCCCTAAGCCCAGACGGCCTCGCTGTACCCCCCCCTGCGAACCTCGTGTATGCAAACCCTCTTCAGTCCCTTTCCTTCCCTCTACGCCACAGTGTCCTGTTTGATCCCGGAACTCTTCTCCCCCCGGAATCAATCCTTTTCCGAAAGGAATATGCCCTTAATATTGTCCTTCAACCCTATAAACCTTTCCAATTAATCGGCGAATTTTACCCTTCTCCCCAAAACCCCCAAGCCCCCTTCCCCGGTATTTTCCCCAGAATTTTTATGTACTCTTTCCCTTCCCCAATAAATTTTTTTTCCCTCACTAAGGCTCTCCACATTCTCCTTTGTTAACTCGATTCGTTCTTCCCCCCGCCATCCCTTTTTTTTGCTCCGGAACTGCCGACAACCCCTCGTAACCGCATTTCAAAAGCGCCCAATCTCCCCCCTTTCCCCTTCAGGACTTTGTTGAAAAACCTCCAGCTAAAGAGATGCCGTCCCCCTTCCCTCCCTCCCTCTTTTTCTTGTGATGAGGCTTATGAAACTTTACCAATCCCCCCCTCTTTCCCTGACACGACCACTCTTTCCCCTGGAGACTCCCCCCCTCACAGTCTCAAAGAGAAGGCTCCCCTTTATTTCTCCCGCCGATTAATTATCGCGAGTTCCATATTTCAACCCTCTGCCCTTCCCTCCACCTAGTCCCCCCTCTCAGACTGCGCATCCCCCTGCTTTGTTCGCTCACCACCTACCAGTTCAAACTTTCCCCTGGAGCCGCCGGTGCTCCCCTTTCGTATCCCCCTCCCCCTTCAAATAATTCAAGCTTGTCCCCCCCCTTTTTTTCTCCGTTAAGAATTCCCCTCCAATGAAATGAACCCCCCCTTCCGTAGCTCTTCCCCTCGCAACTTACCTTCCCCCCTAAATTTCAAGTCCCACCGTCAGTGCTCCCCAAGCAAAGGAGAGTGTTAACGTTATCCCTTCGGATAAACTCCCTGGAAAAACCCCTCCTGGAAACCCCCCCTCAATCTTAAGTTTTCCCCCAAAACATATTTAGCCCGGGTTCGCTCCCTCCTCCCCCCCTAATCCTCCACCCCCCCCCCCCCCCCCCCCCCCCCACCCCCTCCTTTCTGAAGTTTTTCCTCTTGCGAAAATCAAACCAAAAAAACTGACACCTCAATGCAATAAGTTTAGTTAGCACAAGCTCTCCCCCCCAATCGAGACCTCTTTCTCCCCCCTCGAAATATCGTACCCCACATAGCCCCTTTTTCCCCTTTCAAGCCTTAGAGAATGGTAGCATATCTTCCTTTTTCTCCTCCCTCCTAAGTAAATAGCAGCCCCCCCAATAATACATTCCCTTTTCTTCCTCCCCCATTGAGCAAACCCCCTCAATTTTTTCCCCTCTTTCCTTTTCTCACATGAATATAACCCTCTCCCTCCTTGGAAGAGGAGTATATCACGAATAAGACCAGATAACTAGACGCTTCCTTCCGAAGTCTTTTCCCCTCCCCCCCCAACGGTGTACGCAATCTTTCCTGCAGAATTCTGTAGGGTCGAACACTTTCCCCCCCCCCCTGCCCTTAATAAGACGAAAAAACTTCTCCGTTTACTCTCCATCGCGCCGCTCCAAAAAAGGACTTCGTATATTTACACCTCCGTCTTCCCCTCCTCCCCACAGCCCCTCCCTTCTCAGCGAAAATTTCCTGGAACAGTGCAAGCCCCCTGTTAAAGAGTCGTATAGCCCACCTTGCAAAGCACCCTCGGTCCTCCCTCTTTCCAGCCCCCGGCAACGTAGGTCCGCCTCGACTACTTACCCCGATAAAAGATCAACGTTCGAACCATGCTTTTTTCCCCCTTTTTTCATTTAGGCCCCCCCCCTATAAAGAATGACAATCTAGCATGCTACCCCGCCCCTTAGAAGTTTTTCTCCTCTCTCCTCCCTCCACCTTTTTCCCTTTCCCCCATTTATATTCTAACCAGTTTTTTCGGCGCCCCTCCTTGTCTCCTGCAGTAGACTTCCGCAAAGCCATCGCCTCCCTCCTTTCCCCGCCGACACCCTTTCATCATCCTAATATCGACGAGTCATTTCCCCCTGGGCCGCAAAGGGAAGCCGGCCACTTCCTTTTTCTTCCTCCCGAACTTTCCCCTCAAAGGAAGGGACGCCAGCAGGTATTGGCGGAAGTCATAGTCGCTCCTTCCTTTCCCCCTCCTTAGAACCCTACTCCGCTTTCAGCACGGCTTAACCTTTTTACCAATCGCATCCTGTCCCTTCCGCCGCTCCCCCCCCCCGATTACCTCACTTCCCCCCCCTTTTTCTTCGCTAGGCGGAACGTCCATCGCTTCGAAAAGCGTTTTCCTTCCTCACCTTCCAACATTTTCTTCCCTTTTCGCGACTCGGCCTTGAGTGACCTTCGTCCCCGAAAGATCACCCCCAGGCCAGCGTTTGAAACCCCCGCCAGCAGCCCTCAACCCCATACGCATCAGCCCCTTCCCCCCCCTCCCCGTCAGCACCTCTCCCCAGGGAACATCTCCGGCACTCTTCGACCCCGTCATCCCCCTTAATCATCACGTCCTCCTCTTGACACCTTTTTTTTCCCTTTCCGAGGATGGAAAAACGCCGTTCAAGTCTCCGTCGTAACCCCCCGAATCTTTTTTCCATTCTCCCGTTTGCATTTTAACGGGGGAGGTTGCTTTTTTTCTTTTCTCCCTGACGAAAGTATCACCCCGAAAAATCTTCGTCGGTGATCTTCCCTTTTTGACTGGTGTAGGAGGATTACTTTTTTCCCCCTTATAAGTCTCTCATTTTTAAACCTTCTCCACTTCAGGAGTTCTTTATTGTTATACTCTGCCTTCCTTTGCAGACCCCTCCCCCTATAGAAAAGTCAAAATCCTAACCCCCACCGCCCGTGATTAGGCTTCCCTTCTCCCTAAACACCCTTTCCCCCCCAATAAAGACGCCCCGTCCGTCTCGTCGTGCCCCACGCTAATATCCTTGGAAAAAACTCGTATCTTTCCTGCCCCCCCCACAGGAGTAAAAGCCACCTTCCAATTCCAAAAATTCCCTTTATCCCGTTTTTTTCTTCTCGCCCCCCCCCTTCCACGGTTTTCTCCCGGCACCACCGTGTCTCCTCCTTCCTTCTGCATCCAGTTATAACCCCCCCCCCTTTCGGCGTAGTCGGAAGACTCCATAGTGTCTCTTCCACGGCCCGCCCGACGCCCCTCCGGTAGGGCAGAACCCCCTTCCTGCCCCCCAGAAACGAATCACGCTTCCACGTCCCCCGAGCATCTCCCCGCCATCGATTCCGCTTTCGGCGAAGAAGGCCACCTTTTTGTTCCGATCTCTTTTCCTTTCTTTGTTTAGAGAGATCCACCTAAGTTCCTTATTGCCGCGGCCGGATTTTTCCCGCTTTTGGAAAGACGTGATTTCCCCTTGAGGTAGTTGGCCATTCCCCTTTTCCCCTTCCAAAGACCTTTCTTCCATAGACGGTGGAGTCTGTCTGGCCGTGGGAACCCCTCCCTCCTTACGTTGCGAAACTCGTGTGGTATTCCCCAATTTCTTTTCTCCCCTCCGGATTATTAGTACCCAGTGTTATGTTCCCTTTTCACCTGCTTTTTGCGAGAATTCACGGGCAGCAATCATTGCCCTCTTTCCTTGTAAGTCTTTCCTTGAAGAACGGTGTTGACGGGGACCATTGAGCCCTCGTTTGTCCCCCCCCCCTTGGAGCGTGGTGTGGGCCGGAAGAGTTGTGTGATGGAGTTTCCTTTCCTTTTTTGTTCCGTAGACTTTTCCTCTAGAGGGCGCTGGTTTGGCTTTTTCATGGGCTTTCTCAGTGGGAGGTCCTTAGGGAGTCATCTCCCCCTGGACAAGACGCAGCCCTCCGCATGTTGTTCTCAGTTTTTATCTGACATCTTCCTTCCCTTTTAAACTCCCCCTTTTCCCTACTTGATGAAAAACACAGAACTTGTCCCCCGAATCCTCCTCCGTCTGTGTTGTTTTTTTTTTTTTTCCAGGATTTCCTCCCCAAAAGCAGATTCCTCACGTTAAATCAACCTTTCCGGAATGACACTTTTCCGTCCGTTACTTTCCCCCCAGAAATTTGCCCATTTTATGTAAACTCGGCTTACGGACCTTTCCTGGCTTATGATGAAGGGTGGTTTTGGAAGTGGGTCGCCTTCTTCTAATTTTCCTTTTTCGGTGAGGACGTTTATTTCGAGTGGGTGCCTTTTTCTTCTTCTAGATGGCGGATTAATTTTTTTTTTTTTTCCCCCCTAGTGGATGTGGTCTTTGCCTTCCTCCCTCCCGGTGGTGAAGGATCTCTCCCCCTCTTGGCCGAAGTTGGGGCGGATTCCATTCTCGCCCCACCTATTTCTCTTCCGGCGGGCGACGGCCTCGAAGAGTTTGTTCTTTCTTCCGTACCTCCTCCCTACTTTTTGCCGGCTGGCGGTGGATTTTACAGGATTGATTGTTAGGTGATCTCTGCAACGCTGAGGTGCCTTTCCCTTTTTTACGAAACGGGGAGCTGAATTTTTTTTCCCCAGATGGTCTCCCAACAGATGGCAATTCTTTTTTCCTTTCCTGGCGGATGATGTCTTGGCTTCTCATTCCCGTTGGATGGATCCGAAAATGCCGTACAATTTCCCTTTTCTCTGAGGTCGGATGCCTTTTACCCTTTCATCGGGCGCTGCGGAGGTGTAAGCCGTCGACCAAACCCAACAACCCCCGGCGGAGACGGCCCCTTTCTCCTTCTCCTGGTTCTCCTCTTACGGAGACGGAGGAGGCGTCGTTTCGCGAGAACACGTCTAGAGTTTTTCTGCGAGGGATAAGTTGCGCCTTCCCCTGATAGCCCACTCGAGAAGTGGCCAAATTAGGTTGATCTTTCGTACTTAGTCCTTCTAAAGAAGTTTCCTTCTCGCAGACAGTTTCTTTTTCTCTCCCCCCCCCCCTGAATTGCGGGAGACTTAAGCGGTCTCGCAGTTTTTTTCCAGGAAATATGGTTTTTTAGGAGGTTTCCTTTTCCCCTCAGCCGCCGGATTTTTCCCTCCTTCCCCCTGTTTTGAACCTTATGGAGAGGACCTCTTTTTTTTCCTGTTTTAGGCTTTCTTCCTGGGGTGTGTGGGAAGCCCCTATGCGCCTATTTTGCGGACGAATTTATTGTCCCCCCCCTTCCCTCTGATGACTCCCCCCTCCCTTCCCCATGGCCGGAAGCGTAGAGTTAGCTGTGCTTCGTCTTCTGTTCCCACCGGGGAACGTGCCTTTCCTTTTCTTTGCGCCGCTTTCCTCAAGGGAGGAGGTGTTGCTGGTGGTTTCATCATTCGAACCAAACATTTTCCTTTCTGATTGTGCGGCGAATTTCCCTTTTTTGAAGGAATATCTTCCTATGCTACACAGCGGCGCGAATCGTTAGAAAAGGGTCCCGTCTCTGTTGAAGTTTTTGGGGATAATCGTTCGTTTTTCTTCTGAGAGTGCTCCCTCCATAGTGCGGAGCACTGCTTCATCCGGGATGTTTCCCTCTTCTTTTTTTGTAGTGGAACTCCTTTTTTTCCCTAAGGCAGATTCTCGATTGCTCCCCCTGCATCGCGCGACCCTCGAAATATGTTTTTCCCTTCATTTCGTTGCCTTTTCCGCAGGGGACGATGGACGTTTTTCCCCTTGGATTTTACCACTCGCGGTTGAGGACTATTTTCGATATTCCTTTTCTTCAGATTAAGTTCTTTTTTTCCTGTTGCGTGGATCATCCCCTCCCTCTCTGTGCATTTCAAGGGGATGTCCGGCGGAAGCGGCTGCGCTCTTCCCCTGATTCTTACGCCGGCGTCTTTCAAGCGGGAGTTTTCCCTTTAGCAGTTGTCTTCTTCTGTAGTGGTGATGAGATACCGCAGGACGACGTGATGTCCCTTCATTTTCTAGTTGGAGGAATGCGTCTATGGAAGGTCTCTTTTTCCCCTTCAGCGGCGTTTATCACCTATTTGCGAAGTCCTTTTTGTGACGATTTTCTTGATCCCCAGTGATTGCGGTGTTCCCTTCAGGGACCTTGCTTTTCTGGCAGAAGCGCTAACACTCTCTCTCTCGTTTCGGCCCCTTTGAAAAACGGTTTTTTTTTTTTTCACTGCGGCAATTGATTGGAGATTTTTCCTTTTGCTCGGCATTCTTGATGGCGGCTTTCGTGACCTTCGACTTCTTTTTGTGAGAATCACGAATCCAGGGCCCCCCCGGACACTGAGCATTTTCGGACGATGTGATCGCGACCACCCCCTTTCCCCCGAGTACACGCATTCGAAGTTTTCCAATCCCGGAGAAGTCTTTTAGAAGCCTCCCCTTTTCTGACCCCCCCCCCCCCCCCACCGATGAAGGGCTCACTTGATTTTCTAGTGTTGTAAGCAACCCCTCCATTGAGGAGAGGGGCTTCTCGACGTTCTGGGAAACCTGTCTGGGACTGTGTCTTACACGAACGCCCGTGGAGGGATTTGCCCATCTTCGACCTCCTTTGATGTTAAAGGCCTCCTTCCCGCGGAGCTTTTTTGTTTTTTTGTGGATTACTTTTCCTCTGAGAACGCTGGTTGACTTTCTGTACCGGCTTCCTCTCCTTCGGTCTTTCCCTGGGAAGAGATCGCTTCCTCTTGATGCCTTCCTTTTTCAGGTGGAGAGAATGCTGGGACAGACGCTGTCTCACTATACGTTTTTCTTTTTTCTTTTTTTGGTTGTTTTGTTGAGAAGACCCCCCCCTTATATGTAGACCTATGCGCGTCCTAACCTCCAAAACTCCAATTAAGTCCCTTTTTGAAATATCCCTCGTCCTTCACCTTGAAATCACAGCTATAATCTTTTCCTCTTCAAGACTTCCCCGGTCTATAGTCTCTTCACCCTCCACCCCCTCCTCCCGACGAAGCACCATACGGCTTCCTCCAGAAACTTTATCCCTCGATCTCCAGTGTCTCCCCTTAAAATCCCCCCTTGATTTTAAGATAGAAACAGTAGAAGATTGCTCCCGGAATTCTATCCCCGGAGTCCCCCTCAAGAAGACTATTTTCTGATTTTCGATATTGACGTAACCATCCCCCCAACCCTTCGCCCCCCTCCTGCGCTCTTTTCCGGCGTAGCACACAGCCCTTTGGCGCCTTATTTTCCCTTTCCCCCCCCCCTCATTGAGTTTTTGTTCACTCTTTCGCCAGAAATCCTCGGTGTCTCGTTCACCCGACCCTCCAGAAAATTCAACAATGCCCCCTTTTCCTTTGTCGATCGATGTTTTTGATAACACTCCCCTCTTCTCCGGTCCGAAACTTCCCCCTCGTACAGCCGTTAATTCCCGTTCCCGAAACGAGACAAATTCCGCCCAACCAATTTTTGTTGCACCCCCTTTTTCGCCTCCAGAGCTTCCTCAAAGTCCGGGGATAGACTCTTATGATGCGTCTTCCCCCTTCCTCCAACTGAAAGAAAACTTTTCCCCCCCCGACAATCCCCCCTGCGTAACCCATCCTTCCCCGTCACGAGACTAGAACAACAGATTTCTCCCTCTTTCCTTAGCTTGAAGAGCTCCTTTTCCAGAGTTCCACCCCGGAAGAAGAAAAAGAGCCCCCCTATAGTCTCATACGACCTGCTCCATGCGGGTTTTAGTAGAATCCATCCCAGTCCCCCCCCCCCTCCAAATGAGTTCAGGACGTGTTCCGTTCCTACGCGGGTCAAATTTCTCTCAGCTTGATTCTCGGCCGTTATTAAAATCACGTTTTCCTTGCACCCCTATCCTTTCGTACGCGCTTCAAAGCCCCTTCCTTCCCAATAGCGGAAATATTCCTCCCCAGGTCACGACCCAGGCGATCTGGGATTCCAATGCCGTATCCAACCAACGTCAGGCCCCCGCGGAAACGCCTCTCGGTGACAAAACCCCAATCTTTCGCCCTTAGTACGCCCCCTCCCCTTTCCTAAATCCTCTCCCCCCCCCAACACCCCCACCCCACCCGCCCTTTGATGCCCTTTCCCTTGAGAAAACTCAAAACCCCCCCCCGACCATCCCTATTCCTCCAAGAAGAAGAAGTCCTTGGTCCGGGAGCCGTTCCTGCAAAAGGAAGTCCTTTCCGCGGAGCCACCCCTCCTAATGAACTGTTCCCCCCC
>Ga0179593_1248761_pt1 | contig 28409 bp, 29 predicted proteins | sample CZODoug2_1_08_16_FD_185931 | JGI IMG/M metagenome (GOLD analysis project Ga0179593, IMG submission 185931) | Vadose zone soil fungal communities from Angelo Coast Range Reserve, California, USA - CZODoug2_1_08_16fungal (PacBio error correction) | ecosystem: Environmental > Terrestrial > Soil >... | reverse complement strand
CTCAAGTTAGGCGTGGGTCGCGATCCTCCCGTTGTTTTTCGCTTTCGGAGAATCAGAACATTCCTCGGTTCCCCCTTCCGAAATGCTTTGACAAACTGTGGAGTTTTGTGTACGTTTGGTTTTGCACGCTGCCCCCAATTTCCCTATCTAGTGCTTTGAGCAAACTGCATTCCTTATAGGGGCTTACTTGTGCGTGCCAGCCCTATGGTTATCCCTTATTTTCTGTCCCCCCTAAATCACCGCGTCACTTTTCGTTACAATGCTATTCCGGCCCGGGCGCGTGGACAAAACCCTTGCCGGTCTTCCTTGCTATTTATATTGAAGGTTGCAAAGCTCCCCGTAAACTCTCCCCTTAGACGTTCTGTCCCCCCGTTCTTGTCTAGCAGGTCACCCCCCCCCTAGCTTGTAGGGGCCGTTTCTAAATCACACTACCTATTGTAGTCCGTGTAAGACTCCGTTTTGGTAAGATTTTTTCGGTATTTTTTCTGCCCGACATACCCCCACCCCTCGCTTGCAGTGTGCTCTGGGTCATACACCCTTCTGCAGTATTCCCCGGCCACGAGTGTGTTCTTCCCTCAAGGGTGCACGCGTTTTGACTGGTGGGTTCGGGAAGACGAGTTGTACGCCACATGGATTGCCTCGCGGCGGAGATTTTTTAAGCATTGAGGGGGGTAGGGCCTTCCCGCCCCAGGGGTGGTTTTTCAACTGGGCGGGGGGGTGTTTTAGTGGTTTTTCCGGTTCGACCTTGGGGCGGTCATTCCGAAGCCTTTTTATAGCGTCTATCCCTTCCTTGTGGATTCTTGGTTTTACAGGATTCCGGCGGTCCAACTTCGCGGCCCAATGCCTAGCTTTGACGGGGCTCATTCCCTTCGCACTTCTTTTCTACCCCCCACCCCACACCCACCTACAACCAGTCCAATCAATAACATACGCAGAGCGCTCTCCCTCACCAATACCGCCCGTGCTCCAGACCCATCAGAGCGGGGTCCCGCCTCTTTCCGCCCAGATTTGCGCACCTTTTGACAGTACTCCGGCTACCCCACCACAATTAAGACCGGTCTCAGCCGTCTGAGAGCCTTGGGTCATTTTCTCCCCTTTGCTTCCCCTTTGGTTTGTTTCCTATTCATTAAAATTCTCCGCTCGTGCGACCCGCCCCCCCCCCCAGACCTTGGGCGCTATCAGGGACCCATTTATCTTTTCTTCCCCGGACTTCTTTCTGCTGGTCTCTCAGCCGTCGTCGTGGGTTGGTTATGGATAGCCTCACCGCCTCCCCTGTGTCGCACCAACGGGTTTTTTGAGTCTCAGAGCCAACCATCGTCCGAACGCCCTGTTCCTTTTGCGGCCCACCTCCCCCAACAACCACTCAGGCTGCCCCCACCGTTGTTGGGGGTGGTTTGTTTGAGGAGGCGGTTACCCCCGGAGCTTTTTACTCCGTGGCAGAAAATCCATTTTTTAAGACTGTTGTTTCAAACGTTGTCTCCCCAGCTGGGACCTGCCTTACTGGCCGTTGTGGAGTCTCCCCAACCCTAGAACGTCCCTCCCCAGGAAGTCTCTTAGAGGTCGTTTTGCGAGGATAACGGTTTTGCTGGGGGGGGTGGCATTTCCCAAAATCCCCGATGGCTTGCCCCTTACATATTTTTTGGGTTCCTCTCTCGGTTCTATTCCGTCTGACCGTGAGGTTCGTCAGAAGACGAGGGTGAAAGGCAGTGTTGGGGGGGGTTCCTCTACTTTTTCCTCAGGTTGTAGTGATGACTTCTTTTTAATCTGCTTACACGCTTTGCGGTGAAAAAGTCAACTTGTTCTCTTTGGTTGGTTTGTATCCCCCTCAATGGCACTGGGGTATTTTTTTTGGGAGTTTTCGGGTTTCTTGAAATCTTTTCTCGAGTTAGATGCTAGGCGCCCCAACTTCTTGACGACTGAATTGTGTCTGTTATGCGAGATGCAACCTTATTTTCGTGAGACTCCCTCTTGATCTTGCCGTCCTTCCCCCAAACGCGTTTTTGCCAGTTTTGTCTTTATCTCTCTTTCGAGTATTTTGTCGCCCCGCTAGAGCTTCCTCGGACTCCAAATCGTGAGAGAAAGGGCCCTTTGCGGGGGCGAGTGTTCGTGCGGGTTGCGGATGTGGTGGCCAAATCCGTATCCTCTTCATCCCCCCTCTGGACCTGCATTCCTTCTACTTTGCGATGTACCTCCTTTTGCGGATAAGTAGTTTTTATTCCCAAGGGTTTTTTATGGCCTCAGTTTCTGATGCCGTGGTGTGTGTCGCAACTGATCGACCCCCCCAAATTCGCCGGCTTTCACTGCCCTCCACACTGCGAGAGGTCCATCTCACATAGGTATGTGCTTTCGGCGCTTTGGACCCCGCTAGTTAGCCAGACCGATCCAAGGCAGGCCCCGGCTTTTCGGCACCCCCCTGGGCAGTCCTTCCTTCCCCTTTCTTGGTACTGTGGCGCGCTGGGTTGTGGGCTTTTCCTCGATCCTCCAAGGCCGGCTTCCACTTCCTGAGTGTCCTAACCATCCAACTTTTCCCTCCCCCTAGTGAGGGACGAGAAACTTCTCCGGCAAAAGCTTCTACGACGGTGTTAGCGGTGGTCAAGTCTTCCCAGGCGAAAACCCTCCATTTTTCTCCCTTTAGATATATTTTTCTCCTTGACCTACTTTTCCCACCATGGCCCCTCTCCAGGTATGCGAGGCCCTTACCCCCCCACAAAGCGCGAACCAACTAACTTCCTCCCATAGTCTCCTAGATTTAGTACCGAAGCTTTGGCCCTCCGGGCTTCCCGGCACCACTTTTTCCGCGTCGTTATGGGTAAGTCTTTACAGTCGTTGTTGGGGGGGGGCCCGGCCCCCTTTCCTGAGCAATGAGTTTTTTCTCGTCTTTTTCTTTTTTTTGGGTTGGATGTGGCGCCGTTTGTTGCTTACTGCTTTGCCGGGAAGCCACTTTTTTCTGGTCTCGTTTCCTTGCCGGAATCGTTTTTTGTTTTCCTAATTGTGGAGATTGAGATTTCATTCCCGCAAACTTCTCCCGGTTGTGACTTTCCCCCATTCCCCACCCAGCCACCCCTTTCTCTTGAGTGGGGAACCTGCCTTGTGGCTTAAGCTCCTCCAACGAGTGCTCTCTCTCTTCTTACCAACTCAATGGTTTCGGTAGCTTGCCAATCTCCTTTTCTCACCCGAACCCACACAACGTCCACTTAGCTTCAACAATTTTTTTTTGCATGCTCTTTACCCCACCCCTCCAAGGATTTTGGCCCTCCGGAGTTTTCACGGTACAGAGTTCACCAGCACCCACGATTCAGATTTATCCCGCCCACGAGCACACCCCCCACCACCTCCTTTAAAGGAGAACCCCCATTCTTCACCAACCTTCTGGCCAACGCCAATTCCTTGGCACCCACCGCGTAACTGGCCATCGTACCTCCCTCATTGTCCCTTCCCACCCCCCCCCAAACGTACTCTTTTTTACCCGCCCCCATGTATGCATGCTTGTTCTAAACTTCTCCAGAAGAGCCTTTCTAGTGCTCGAGCGGCTTCGGGGGGAGATGTCGTTGTCGTCCCAAGGTGAGTCTTTTTCGTCCTCGGTCTGATCCCCCCTTCTGGCTCGTCAAATGAGTGCGAGCACCCCGTGAGGTCCCCCCCATCTCGTGTTTTTACTCGTTGTGCCCCCAATTGACTTTTCCTATGGTATGAAAACCCGGCTCCTTTCTACTGGGCGACGACTTTCTAGCCTTAACAAAGGGTGTTCGGCGGACCGCTCTCTCCCAGTCATTGGTTACGTCTCCTTTCTGCTTGACATGCTGGTGGATGACCTCCCGACCAGGCAACTGGTCCGGGAATGATGGGGGTGGTGTTCGTACGGTCAGGCGGGTAGGTTTTTTTTTTTTTTTTTTTCTTACTGCTTTTTGCGAGCTGGAATCACAATTAGCGGCCTGCGATTCTTGGGGAAGGCCTGAAAACAAAAGTCTTCACTGTCGAGCGACGGCTCCAACATCGCTCGCTATTGGATTGGTTTTCGAACCCGTGTTCCAGTGGAAAATCCCATTTACAGGGAGAAATGTCACGTCCACACTATTCGCTCCCGAGGGGACCCTGCATCGGACCTGGTTTCTTTCGCCGAGCTATTTTTTTAACTTATTTTTCCCCCCGCTCATTCTCACCAACATGCGACTTCCGCCCTTCCGTCCCGCGCTCCGCGTCCCGGGTTGTCCCATCAGATCGGTTGTGTTAGTCGACCAGTTTTACGCCTTTTTTCCCCTTCTTAACGCAGCTCAGGAATCCGGTTCCTAAGGTAGTGCGATCTCGGCTTGGGATCTGCGGTTTCGTCGAAGAGGCCTCGCCCTGAAATTCGTACGACTAGCGGGCGGTCGCGGTTTTCAATCCCCAGGCCCACTGGCCTTCATTCGACCTCTTAGGGACGAGCACCTCCTTTTCTTATTTCGGTTTGTATGTGCCCCACACACCAGATTTCGAATACTTCACCCTAGTTCTCGGGTGCTACCGATAACTATTTAAATTTCGTTCCCCCAACAGATAAGACCCGGCGAATAGAGCGGTTCCGCTTTTTCTCTTTGCTCTACCTTTTCATTCCTTTCGATAATTTCTCTGTGTTTTTGAGATATAGCCGTCCCCAGTGTCACCGGCTTCAATTTGGTTCTTCCCTCTGTTTAATCGGATTTGAGTCTGGGTTACCTGTAGCCTCGAAACCTCCTTGCCTCTTTTTTGTTTAAAGCTGTTGGATTTTGATAACCGGTTGCGGCCCCATCTCTACCAAGGATTTGTCCCTCTTATGGTTCGACTCACGGGACATTTTTCGGTGTTAGGGTTCCTCCAGCCGTTCATCCCCCTTTCAATAGACTTCTTGTAGTGTGTTTTTCGTCCTCAGAGTACCCCCTGATAGATCGCTCTTCGACTCTTTTCCTCTTCTGTTTACGAAACCTGATGCCCCTCCCCTTACCTACAGGGAGTCCAGCAAAGATCTGATTGTGGGGGTGTAGTGCGTTTCTTCCCTCTTAGGCTACCTTTCGATGTCGCCATGTGGGTCCATTTCTAAGAGTTCATGGTTTCATTGGACCTGCCGGGCGACCCGTCACAGTATGCCTTGGGTTTTCCCTAGGTGCTTATATATGTGTTCGTGTTGTTATTTTTCTGGAGGTCTGTCCTTCCTGGTTTAAACTTTTTCTTCATTACCCTGTGTGAGTTACGGGTCTTATACCTTTCCGCTTTAGCCTTCCAACGAAATTTTCAGTTTTTGAGTACCATGTGAGACTGCACAATTCATTAACATTCCTGCCAACAAACCGGGGTGTTCTGGCAATCTTTGATTCTGCTCCCCCTGTCATGTTAAACGACCAAGATATCCCCCTTTAATAAGATTGTAACCCCCTGGTCTTCCACATGGAACTTTTCCGTGTCGGGGTGGTTTTTGCGAACGGTGCCCGCAGCTTTAGTTTTTCCACCATTGCGACCACCCCCTCTTCCTCCGCCGTTCTTCGAGATGTCTTGTCGCTTTGGGTGTCTTTTTCGTTCTAGTCCCCTTTAGAGAGATCCTACAATTTTCGTGACCCAATAAGGACGAAAGTCGCCAGGGCTTGTAGTCTACGGGCGGCTTCGCCCTTCGATCACTTTGACGATTTCTGAGTTGGTCTTCTCCCCGAGCCGAGTGTCAATGGGCCAGGGCGTACTTTTGTTGGTCCCCCTCGATTCCTACAGGGTTCTTTACCAAATGGGTGTACGCTGATTATGTGTTTTCGTGGTTTTTCTTTCATAAGTGTTGGTCACATTCGCTTCCTGGATGGCCATCTGGAATTTTCTCTCTCTGCGGCTGATTCTTACGTATTTTTTGCGAGCCGCCACTCTTTCCACTACCCCCCTGACCAGTTCCTCGGGGTTTTACACAGCCATCCGCCAGTCCGGCGCGTTGGCAAGATGGATTGTTGTTCTTTGAGTGCCAAACTGTAGTGGTTAGCGCGCATTATGTTTTAATTCACTGATCTTTCTCCCCCCGGCGCTTCGAACCCTGTTAGTTCTCCACCCAGGGTTGTGAATAATAGCTGTGTTAATACGGTCGATCGTTATTTGCACTTACAGGACTCTTCTGATTTGGGGAAAATCACCACAACCGCTTCCGGCAACCGAACGTGCTTAAAATTTGGTTGTATTCAGTCCGACTTCCCAAAATGGCTCTATAAACCTATGCTAGCTCCCCGCGTAAAAAAATTCTCGTTCACATCGGTACAGTGTTTCATTGCTGAGTTGTTTCCCCCTTGCGGTGCCAAGCTCGTATTTTCAGCTCTTTTTTGCTATCGCGATTTTGTCTTGATTTTTTTGTGCTCTGCTTTTGGCTTCTGACGTCCTGAAGTTCGTCTTTTTTTTTTGACTGTTGAGTACTCCCCTCTCTTGTAATTTACCGCGAGAGCTTTTTCGTGAGGGCGTCCTTTGAGCTCTTCTCTCTGCTGTTCCGGGAGATCTTTCTCGTCCCGTGTGCTTGCCCCAGTTTTTCTTGTTATTTCTCACTACTGAAGTGGAAGGCCTGGTCAGGACTTGTTAATCCCCCCAAAGACCCCCGCAAGCGACCCTCAGGTGGTCAGTTTTATTCCCTGGGTAACCTTTATTCTTTCTCGGTCTGGAGAAAAGTCGGACGCGGATACGATTCCTAGTACCCCCTTTTTCCCGCCGATGTAGTCGTGATGATAGGCACTTTGTGCTTTCCTTTTTTTTCCCCGGTCAAGACCAAACCATTCGTTTTTACCCCTGAAAATTTCCTTAAAGCTATCCGCAGAGGTACCCTCGCCCAAAAAGTAGTGGTAATGTTTTTGCCGTTGTTCCTTTTCGCTTGATGGTTAATGTCTTTTCCCCCTTCCTCTCCGCACTCGCCCATACTCCCTCTTTGTGAGGTTTAATTTTTTGTCGGACTACCTCCCCTCGACCTAAATCCCCAAGGTGTCCCCCGCGTTCTTTCAGCGGATCTCCTCTTCTTCTTGTCCCAAAGTTTCCGTGATTCAGGAGGTGAACAAGATCACCTCCTTTGTACCTCCCTGATGTCTCTATTTCGCGCACCTATTTCCTGACGTCCGCTCCCGGTTTTTCAAGACCACCTTTTTCTTTATCACACCAAATTTGCCGATTGTACCTTGCTTTTCGTTGTAGCAGGTAAACTCACGGCGGCCAACGAGGAGTGTTTCGTTTTTCTCTTCCGCCTCCGTTTATTCCCTCAATAATAGCACTACTGGTCGCATTTGGCAATTGGTCTTGTGATGAGCCGTGATCCACCTCCTTCTGATCAACTCTTGGAGGGACTTGCTCGCGTTTTGTTTTTTCATCCACCAAAGATTCCTAGGCGCTCATGTCTTTTGACGGCGCACCGTGTTTTTTATGCCCCCAAGATAAAACCATTATACCTCCCCTTCTTATGTTTAACCTCCTCATTCAAAACGGTTGGGTCTTTATCCGTTTTTTATTTGGCCGGATTGACCGCCCCCTTAACCCGTTCGTTCGGCCCAGTGTTTGACTAGAACCTTTGTGGGTTTTTTAGTCGGTGATTTTATCGTCATCTTAGTACCTCGCCAAAATTGTTTAAGAATTTTTCGGCTCCTCCCCCCTTCATTTGCTTCGCACGACTGGTTCTCTTCATTATCGCCGAACACTGATCTTGAATTCCCCAAAGGCTCTTCGCCGGCTTCTTTCGCCTAGTAGTGGTCGCCGTACCCTCGGTCACGGGACACTTTAGCGTTTTACCCCATTACCCTCCCTGGACCTCAAGCATCTGAAGGTGCTAGAAATCTCCTCTCGTTTCTTGTCTTTTTGAGTTTTTTAGGTTTTTTTTTTTTGCCTTATGGAGCCCCGGCATTGAGAAACGTTTATCGGCTTCTGGTCGAGTTGGAGGTGAATGTCCCCCCGCCTCTTACTGAAATAGCGCTTCTCAAATGTACTTCTCGATTCGAATTGTAGAGACTTACAAAATTATCGTTAGTACGCTCCAGTCTTATGACTTCTGATCTTCCCTCCACTGTTTAAAGCGTGCCGGGATTAGTTGCAACATTTTTTCCAAATTTGCGAAAGCTTGTCCTTCCGGGTCAGCGGTTTATGGACTCTCCCCACTTCCCTCTTTCGTTTTTCTTTAATTCATCCCCCCCCAGTGAACCCAACCTTCATGGCCGTTTTTTCATCTCTTTTGCTGTGTCATGTAGAACCGTCGTTAGAGTCCCCTTCTTTCTTACTATTGGGAGAATTCGTACCATATTTTACCCCCCCGTCTGCCGAGTTATATTAGACCTCTAGGTCTGAACCCATCGCCCCCCCCCCCCCCCCCCCCTCCCCCTTTTTCGAATTTCTCCAGAGAGTTGCACTCTTTTTTTCCATTTGTCGTGAGAGTCGTTTTCTCGTTTCACAGCTTGATCGAATGTTTTCTTTTGCCACTTATCTCCTTCTTGATTACCTTAATTTTCTGGACGCCCTTTCGACTTTCCCTTCCTTTAGCCAAATCCGCCCTTTTTCACGTGTGCATGCAGCGTGTTCCTTCCCATTGTCAACCCCCAAGGCATTTTTCTTCAAAATTAAATCTTCCTTTCCGACCTGAGTATCGTGACCCCCTAACCTCGCGATATATATTTCTTTCTCACCTCTTGTTGTTTTGAGATCTCGTTATTATCTCTTCTTTTTTCTTCTAGTCCTTTTTTCTTCTTCGAAGCAATTCCCTTGGTCCCGGAACTCTTGGACAACTAGGAGACCATCCCTTCCTTTCCAGTTTGGAAACAAGTTGATGCTCTGAGGATTGCGGCGTGCGAAGCTTTCCGCTCGCTCGCGGCGTGACAGTACCTCGCCTTTCTTTCTTCTCGAATGGCACTCGCATATTACTGCCCTCGGATGCACTGTGTTCGTCCGACTCCCCGCTACCGCCCCATACCACACACTCTTGTCGCGCCTTTTTTTCTGCCACATTCGTCACGTTCCCCTTCTTCCCTCCCCCAAAGAGACAATCCGTACGGTCTGTCACAACGATGTCAGCCGAATTCTCCCAATCGTCCCCCGCAGGTTCTTCCCTTCACGCTCTTAGCGAAGTAACGCCGCCCCGTTTGGTACAGGTTTTAGTATGACTTCCTCCACAACCCGCGCTCAGCCCCGTGCTAGTCCATTGCAACAGATCCCCGTCTCCGGCCCAACTCCGTCTTCTCCATGAAGAAATTTGCTCTCAAGTCCCGCATTTTGCACCCTCAAATGCTGACGCGCCTCGCTTTCAAGCCCTGATCCCGTAACGACAACGATCCAGCGTTTTCTTTTTATCGTTTTTTTTTTCGCCGGGCTTTCCCTTTGAATCCTTTCTAGCGTCTTACAGGAATTTTCGGTTTTTTGTCAATGCACCCACCCCCCCCCCTCCCAGAGGGCCTTTTAGGTTGTCCTTCGCCCCCCACCCTTTTAAACCCAAACACTAAACTGCCCTTCAATAACAGAGGTTCGATCCTCTTCTCTAATCGTATGCTCTATCGGGGTTTATTTTTTCGCTTATGTGCATGCCTTCAGGAAGGCTAACCCAATCACGGTCCGCAGAGTCGAGATCCTTGGGTCCTTCCATCCATGTGGTCAGTCTCTCAATTACCCCCCCCCCAGGTTTTCTTGTCTCCCCTACCTGGCTCGATCCTGCATTAGTCACCCCCAATTTTGTCGATGGATCCGCGGCGAGGGTTCTCATCACCTTTTCCCCACACACCCCCCCCGGGAGACTCCCCACAGTTCTCCGCATGGTACGCGGTGTCCACGCCTCCCAACAACTCATTTGCACTACCACGTGCTGCAGTCTTGGTCCCCGCGGACTTCCTCTGTGGGTTCATAAACCCCTTTACTCCCGTTCAACTGGGAGCGCCTTTTCAGGTTTTGTGTTTCATGACAACCCAGTCTCCGTCATAAAATGAGTTCATTCTATCGTGCCCCCTTTTACAACTCAATCTCACTAAAATCTTTGATTCCCCCATGCATTGCCTATTGCCTCTACTTTTCGGTCAGCCACTTCCCCCCTACTCGGTTTTCTCGTGACGTTAACCTGATACCCTCCCTAGTAACCCCCAGCTTTTTTTTTTTAGCACATCAACCCTGGGTTTTTACTTCCGTTCCGGCTCGTCGGAATTTTCCCTTAGCGATAGACTAGTACGCGTTCTTTTATCTGTTCCCCTCGCGCTGCGATTCCCCTCTTTTCAGAATCCCCCCGACTGTCTCCTCCCCGTGTCGGTCAAAACGCATGTTTTCACTTTTTTGGTTTTTTGATTACCCCCCCCTACCCCTCCCCTTCACCCTCAAACATGAAGATATCCAGGTCCTTCGGAGTTGGTTGGCCTCGTCCCCTCTTTGCAATCGTCCTTTTCCGTTCACACCCGCGTTGCATGCCCATCCCCGGTGCTACTTGCGATGTACCATCCTTGTCGTATCAGCTCCCATTTAATTTCTTGTTTTGCGAAGGTTTTCTGGTCTTGGCCGTGGCACAAGGACCCCCCCCACATGGCGAGCCCCACCCTCCCCGCCCGAGGATCCAAACAAGGTGCTGTCAGATGCGGATCGCGCCACTTCTCAAGACGGATCAGTACCTCAGCGTAAACCCCCGGGGCGTTCCCCCTCATGGTCGCTTTTGCGCCCGCTTGGTGTGGTAGTTCCCTATCTCTTCCATGTTTCAATTCCTGTATCCTTCACAATCTCCCAGCGGTGCCCAGGGCCCCATTTTGCTTGTTTTTCCCGTATCTCGGCACAGCTAGTCCTCGCCTAAAGGTTCGCCCCCCCCCCCGGAAAACCCGCTTGTTGCCCATTTGCCTCCTCCGACCGGCCTCCCGCAACACCCCAAGATCCCCCTGTTAATCTCCCGCATGCCCCAAGCTCCCCCCCCCCCCCAACTCATGCCCACCACGTTCCGGTCAATAAGCTGATACCAAAGCTTGGCCCCCCCCGTATTTTCCCCCCCACACTCCGCGTATTTTTCCTCTTTTTCACAGAGCCGTTTTGGAGAAAATTCCGATGCAATTTTTTATTAGACGCCCTTTTTTTTGATTTTTTTTTTTTATGCCAAACACTTTTTTCTTTTACCTTTCGTTGCATTCCTGACCCTCGTTGCCCCTCCTAATAATACCCACCCATCCGAACTATCTTTGACCCTTATTACCTTGCGCTCTTTGTCGTGGGTTTCAAAAATGGGTCTCTCCTACCTGCCGTTTACGAAGATTCCTGCTTCCTCTCAGTTTGATTACCCCCCCTGCGTTCCCTCTCCGAACCGTCAGAATTTTTTTCACTCCCCCAAGACCCCCACACTTCAGTGTTTCACAAATGCGTTGTTTAAACCTTCCTTGAACTTTCGTTACGGTAAAGTTCTTCCCCAGTCTCCCGAGCCGAACTAGCCTCCATTTACAACGCTTTAGGCTTAATTTGTTCCAATTTTCCCAAAAACCAATCCATTCTTGACTGTTGATTTAAGCTTCGTTTCTACAAAAGTAGCTTCCCCCTGCTCTTGTGTAGACTACCTTTTTTTAATCGTGCTCGATTTCTGAAGTCCCTTGCAACCCTCAGGATTTCGTCTGTATTGTCCGAGAAATTTTCGGGCTTTCAACTTCGAACTCTTTTCACCTCACCACTCCGAATTTCACTTTTTCTGTCGGGACCAGCCTTTACACACCACCCCCTTCCATCTTTCCGCGCCAGCCGCACGCCGGCCATTTTGTGTTTTTTTCCTCCGGCGACAGATTTGTGTCCCCGTGATTTTCGGTAGGTTGTGGACTCTGCTTTTCAGCCGACAGTCCCCCAGCATGTACCCAGAGAGTTTTTTTTTTTCTTCGTCCCGTGGGGATTATTGGGGGGGCTTCCCAACCCCCAGATTTCGCCGCTTCCCCTGAGTTCGCTTTCGTTCATTCGACCCCTTTCATGGGAGTCTGTTTTCTTCCCTAACATCGCTCGTCTAGTATAAACGTTGCTTTGCAACCTTAACAATCCAGCACGTTCACGAACCACCCGCAAAGCCGTCTGCGGCCCCCGGAATCTTGAACGGGTGGCTGGTACTGGCCATTAAGGCCTCTCTACATCCCCCGCTGTTGGCCCCGACCTTCGCCATTAGCCCAGCCCGGTCCCCTGACAAGATAATCTATCGTTTTTTTCACTCTTTTTTACGCTTTTAGTCCAACCCTATTGTAGCGTAATCGGATACGAAGGGGTAGCAATCTAGCGGTCTGTCTGATTTTCGTCCTTTCAAAACGAATCTTTCGTAGCTTACGCTTTTTTGTACTTATCCCGTCATGCCGCTGTGTTTTCGAATTGTGACTTCATTGGGTTTTTTCCTGATCTGCTGTATCAAACCTAAACAGTTTCAACGACACGTCCATCGGTTCTTTTTAACCTCCCCCTCTTTGATGTGCATTCCCTTTCACCGCCTCCTCTTACGTTTTTGGACGAAGTCTTATCTTTTCCTCCTACTTTCGTTTTGACGTCCCTCTCTGCTTCCAATTTCAGTGGCCCATTCCCCGGTTCATGTTTGTTTAAGCAGTTGACCTTTTTGCACTTTTTTTCCCGCCCCCAACACTTTAGGCTGCCAGCCTTTCACTGTTTCGGGAAAACACGCCCAGGTTGGATTTTCCTTTACAGTTCACCAGGGCTGAGAACCTTTTTTTGGTTTTTGTTGTGGCTATTGGTTCTACCAGTTGTTCGATTTTTATGCCTGACGGTTTTATGGGTCCCTTCCCCCGCTTTCTCCTTTACAGTGAATTTTAAGCGTTCTGTTTTCGATACAATCTTGCATCAGTGTCCTAGGATCTTTTTACCTTCGCCGTGCTACGCGCTTTTTGCCTCCCCTGTGTTTTTCCACTATTTCGAAAGCATCCATTCCCACCTCTATTCGTGACGTTGTGTCTTCCTCTTTCTCAGTTTTTTCGCGCGATTGGTTTCGCCATTTTTTTTGGGGCTTTCTTTCTTTGTCGCCATTTTTTCCTTCCCCCCAGATAGAAATAACCTCCATCTGCTTTTGTGCTGTGGTTTCCTAGGGTGGTCATTTCCTTCTGGTTTTCGTTGTTTCCTGTTCTGGGTGAATTTTTTCCCGGTTCAGGTTGGTTGTTTTATCTATCTGCTCTGATTTCTCCTTCGGGGGGGGTTGCTCCATGCTTTTTTTTGTGGGCCCATTCTCCCTCTCGACGGCTATTTGACTGTTTCTCGCCCCCTGAAAGCTTTCCACTCCCAGGTTAAGGGACTACTGTTCTTTCCTTCCTTTTGTTTTTTCTTCTCCGCATTTCCACCGCCTGAGTACCCCCGAGGGGTGTTCTCAAGTTGCTGGATCCTTTTTTCTTGCACTGGAAATTGGGCGGGTTTGCTTTACTTCGGCGTCTTGAGTGGTTTAGTCGGACTTTTTTCTTTCCACCATTTTCACCCTGATCTTAACTTTGTTCGTCACGAGATTTGGGTTAGTTAGTAGTGCTGCATCCGTTTCCTCCAGGAGAGGTGGGTTCTCCTTGCTTCGCAGCGGGCCGGCCCCACACACGAGGTTCCCCCTCAGTCCTTTGAAGTCACGCTCCTTCACTCACTCACGGGGCTTTGGTTCTGTTGTTTTGTGGTGTTTCCCCGGGGTATCCTTTTCTTTTACCAGCCGGCCCTTTGGCCTGTTTTTTAGTAACATCGATCCCCCCCATAAGTTATGTTTCTTTTCGTTTGGGGCCATGCGCTTTGGCATGTTTTCTGGCCTCAGTGTGTTGGTGCCTTGTTTTTTCATTTCCTTGTCGATGTCTTTTGGCTATCGGTCATCTCTGGTTTCCTTCGCCGGCTGTTCTTTAACGCATTTTCTGGGGGGCTTCCCTGGTTCCCCAATTCCCATGTGGCCCCAAGAGTTAGAGGTTTGTTGTATTTATGTTTGAAAACACAAATTCTGTGTTCCTCCGTTTTTCCTATCATGGTGCCCCGCTCCGACTCTCTTTGGGTGAGCCCCTTCTCTTTCCCTCAAATGATTATCTTCCCCCGAGGGTTGAATTAACTGGCCCCCGATCCTTTTTTTTCGATACCGGTTTGCCCCTGTCGATCTGTCTTTTCCGGATGAGATTATTGCGGTTTTTCTCACCACTTGGGGTTTAATTTTTGGGCTTTTCTAACCCAGTATTTTGGTTTTTGGTTCAGGCACGGCACGTACGGGGGTCAAAAGTTGGTTTTTTAACTCGCATCAAACACCCCCCTTGGCTTCCTGCCGTCCTTTGCTCCCCTTCATGTTTGAGAGTCAAATGAATTCTCTTTTCAATGTGGATGTCCATTTGGGTGGGTTTGTGTTAATAGCGGGCTGACACCCCCCCCTCTTTGTATAGCAGCTTCTTCGCCTTCTAGATTGTCCCCCTTTTTTTTTTGTGTACTCTTGTGGTGGGTGCGCCGTCTATGGTGTATGGCTTTGGTGTGTTTTGTTCGGTTTGAGAGCTTCTTCTGATCACCTCCCGCGATTTTTCGTTTTTTGCTTTTTCTTTTCTTACGTCTACTTGTCCCTTGTTTTTTCCTTTCTTATCTTTCGCCGTTTTTTCTGGTGAATTTGTATTTCTCACTAGAATGGTCCTTTTTTTTTTGTATTGTCGTTGTCCTTCTTTCTATGGGAGAAGTAGTGGACACTTTGCCATTTTTTTTTCCTCAAGGGTGTTGCCGGAAAATTTTTGCCGCGTGCTGTTTTCTCCTGTCTTGGACTTTCCTTTTCGGTTCTTCTCCGCTCTGCCCAGTTCGATCGTCCTCGCTTTGGGTTTTCTTGACTTAGGCCTTTTGTTTTGTTTTTTTTGTTTTGGGGGTCGTTCCAAGGTGGTGGGGGGAAAAAAGCTTTGCTTTTTCGGCTCTTGCGGTAGGAATTCTTGTTATCAGTCAACCGTCGTTGTGTGGGGGTTTTTTCCGGGGGGTAAGGTTAGCATCTGTAGATTCCTTTGGGGGCCCCTTCGTGTTTGCTCCGGGAGTATTTTGTTTTTTTACACGATTGCTCGCCCTTCCGAAGTCCTTCTTCTTCTCTTCATTTTTGATTGTTGCCTTGTTGGGGTTGTGTAGTCCCTCGGAGGTCCTACTTGTTGTGTTAGCGTTGTTGTTCGTTATGGAATCCCGCTGTTTTTCTCCTCCCCGTATTTCTACAGAATTATTTCCGGAGAGAGGAAAGTCCTTTTTCCAACTTTGAGTCGTCGTGACTTCTATCTCCCTCGAGTTTTTTGGCGGGAGGGCTTGGGGATGTCGGACGGTTTTGGTCGGGGTGGTTTTTCCCTCCCAAGTTTTGATTGTTCCCCCCCCACCCGCGGCGGTGTCCTTTCGTGTAGTTCTTTTTTGTGGTTGGTGTTGTTAGCAGTTAACTTACCTTTTTCCCTTCGATTCTGTAGGGGGTTGGCCGTTTCCTGGACCTCTCGTTTTCGCTGTACAATTCTTTTGCTTTCCTTGGGCCTCCCATAATGATGTTGACTTGGCGCTGTTTTTATCTCCTTTCATCACTACCGATCACGGGAGGCGTGGGTTCTTTTTCCGGTTGTTTTTGTGGCATGGCCCCCCAGCATAAGCCGTGGGGTCGACTTTTGTTTGACGGCTCCTTTTTTTTTATTCCAGTCCCCCAACTCTTTGGTTCGTTTGTTAACAGCCTCATTTCTCCCCCTTTTTTTTCTGCTTTTTTTTTTCTGGTGTGTGGGGAGTTGCCGAGGTTCCCCTTTTGTTCTGAGCAGTGTGTGTTGTATCACCTTTGTTTGGGGTTTCGGTCGTCCGGTGAGTCTGGGCCCTCTCTCCCGAGGCTGGGCCCGAGTTTTTGAGGCCCCGCTGATAGGGAGAATGCTGGTATTTGCTTGCTGGACGGTTTCAGGGGTTCGACATTTTTTTCACCCTCCTTTTTCCGCACCATTAATGATTGCGCTTTCCCACTGGGGGGGGGTTAGATGAATGTGAACACCCCGGTTCGCTGTCGTCCCCCAGTTTTTTCGCCTTTCCCTTCAGGGAACATACTATGGTCCATTCGAAGTTGCTAAGCCTTTCTGACCTGTAGTTTTTTTTTGATCCGGGGGCGGGTAATCTGCCCGACTGTTCTCGGTTTTTTTCGTTTGTTTTTTGGTTTCATCCCCTGTCGCAGACCGTTTCCCCCCCCCTCATCAACCCCCCACCTTCTCCCCCACCTTGACATACCCCCCCCATTGTGTGGCTATGTTGGATGTGTCTCATCTTTCCCGACTCTGCATCTCGATCTAAATGATTTTTCCCGTCCTGAACCGCTGCACGTCCACATTCAATTGGTTTTTACCGATCCCCCTTTGAGCCGTGATCGTCATCAATGTTTACATTCCCTCTCCGCGCATGGCACCATGTTCAGCCTCTTGTCGGATCCGTGCAGCTTATGACTAGTGCATCTTTCATCTGTGCGTAGTCTTTTTCATTAATCCCCAGTTCTTCGGTATCCATTCTTTTCTGTGGCTGTCGAACACCCTTCTTCTGAATTCTTCCTTTTGTCCGATTGTTCCCCCCTTATCGATTTTTGGCCTCAGATTTCCTTTTCAGATAGAGACTCTTTTTTGCAATTTCTTTTTTCGTTATCGGTTTATGTTTTACACGTTTTCTCTTGTGTTTTCCCCTTCTGTTCCCTTCTACTGTGCTCCCTTCCTGTTGTCTCCGTAGTGGTACAGAGCTTTTTGCGCCATGCCTTCGCATCTATCTTGTTGTCCCCCCCTTCTTTTTTGTCTCCCCCATTTACCAAAAGCAGTTCTTTTTTCAATTATTCGAAGCCCTTTAAGTCATGCTTTTCCCACTCCTATCGCTATCTCTCTCCCCTTTTCCTCCTCTTTTGTAGCTCGTATATCTTTAGTTTTTTGGTCGTATTACTGCATCTTCGACCGAAACCCTTTTGTCCTTCCCCTTTCTTTGGCCAATTGTGTAGCCCCTTGGCCATGCCCAAAGTTACCTCCCTTCTCGGCATTTTCCCCCCCGCTAGTTTCGGCATACGTTGTGCGTTTTTTCTCCTTAATTTCTCCTTTTTCCATTCACACCAGAACATAACAGTCTCTTGGTGCGTTAACCTTCCTCCGCAAACTCACAATCTTTCGGCGCACTTAAAGTTCTGCATGCTCACTAAACCACTATTACACATTCTACTGGTTAGTATCATGGTAGAGTCACCCCCGACTTTCTCATCTCCCTCACGTCTCACTCCGATCCCTTTTTTGTTACTTTGCTCTTCGATGAATCACCCAACCCCTCACCAAAAGAGTCCCCCCCCTCTCCCCCGCCCCCGCCCCTGGTTCTCTGTATTAACACTGCTGCCCCCGTATCGTACCAAAGCTCGGTCTGTCTGCTTAGTCCTTGGTGTCCTCTATTACTCTTTACAAATGTATTGCGTCACTCTCCTCATTGGATGGCTTTGATTTTAATCCCCCGGTCGGTTTCCCCAGTCTTTTTGTTCTGTTCTAGCCGGGCTTTCCTTTCGAATCATTCTAGCGTTCTGCTTTGTGCTTTTGGGTTCCTGGGGTTGGCCATGCCACATCCCCCCTGGCCAGAATTTTTTTAGCGACTGGGGGCTGCAGTCCCTCTCCCAAGTCGACCACAACAGGTGTGTAATTTAAGTCTCCAGAGATGACTCTTTTTCCTCCCTGTGATGTTTTCCGGGGGTGTGTGATTCTTGTTGTGTAAGGTTGAGTTTTGAGGTTTCCCCGATCCGCGTCCGTTCTAGGTGCCTCAGTTGTCCCTCCAGCTGCGTTAGAGCGCTGTCCTACCCTCTCTCGTGATCCCCCTTTTTTTTGGGTAGGGATGTTTCCCCCTTTGGACCCATCTTTTCTCGATGGCCCTTCCCTAGGGGGGGGTGTCGATAATGCCATTCCTACCTTTTGGACTGCCTGCGGGTAGTTTTTTCTTTTTTGTCTCCTAGTTGGTTTTCTCCCGCTTCACCCTCCGCCCGCCGGGTTTTCGTCCCTTTCTTTCCTACCCCTTACCGGTTAATTCCCTAACCTTTCTCTCCCCCCCCCTTGTGGCCATGAAAGCCTCCCATTTTAACCAGCCGGTAATCGCCTTGGTCATTAAACCTATTCGCCGTCTCCCCAAACTCCTGGCCGCCCGACTCTCCTGCCTCCCACCCCCTTCTGGCCCCTGTTAATGTCCCCCCCCCCACCCCCCCCTGGCGTCGGATTGGCCATATGTGATCGATGTTTTCTTCCCCCATTTGAGTTTGACCCCTCCTTTAAACACATTTTCCCACTATGGCGGGGTCAACGGAGGTGATATTTGATCCCGTTCTTCCACGGTTTTCCCGGCGGTTTCCACTCTGGGCGCTTGGCAGTCTTGATTTTCCTCCCCTGATACCCCCACGCGTTTTTACCACACGCATTCTTGGTTCTTTGTTGTGGTTGTGCGACAGGTGGGCGAGGCACTGGGTGTTTCTCTCCGGCTGGGGCCACTTCGCGATTCTCTTATCGATATGCGCCGCGAAGGTTTGGACTTCTGTTTTTCGAGCGAAATTCTCTTTCCGCGTACGTTTATTGACCCTTCCCACGGTTCCGGGGGGCTTGGTGTTTTGCTCTGTTTTTGTGCTTCTGTCGCTTCTTTTCTTCCCCCGCAACCTCCTCATGACAATAGAGAGCCGGACGTTTGTTGTGTTGCGACTCGATGGTTTCCCCCTCTTCTCCTCCTGCCTCCACCCCCTTTGCATTCATTAATTTTTTTTGTTGTGCGATGACCCGCCTTGCGGCCAGGTTTTACCTTTCTTTTCTACTTTTTGGGTCTTGCCCCGTTTTTTCCCAAGGACCCCCCACCGGCCTTTTGAGCGCACCTCCCACATGGTTGGGTCGAACAAAAGGCTTCCCCAGTTTCTTTGGCTACTCTTTTCCGGAGGGGGGTGTGGCGCCAAGCCCAGATCTCATTTTTTTGGGTGAGATCCCTGCCCCCCGGTTTTAGTCGCCTCAAAAATCGTGGGGGACGTTGTGTGTGTGTTGTGGGGTGGCGGTCTCCTAGGGGGGTGGATGCTTGCTGCTTCTTCGTAGTTTTTGGGGCCCTCCAGCATTTTGTTGTCGTCGACTGTTTTTTTGAACTCGACGTGAACCCCCAAACTTTCCTCGATGGTACTTTGCCGGGGGGTGGGGGGCCTTGCTGTCTACCTTTGTAAGAAGACGTCGCTCTGTTGGGGGGTCCCCCGTCAAAACCTCCCCCGAGGGGGGGATCGGTTCCTTCATAACAAGCAGATTTGGGTGCAACTTTTGCGAAGAAAGCGGGAAGCATTCACCCTTCCACGCTAAGAACATACCCGCTAACGGGCCCCCTTCCCAGAGGTGCGGGCGTATGTCCGTCTTTTCAGCCACGTAGGGGCATCCCGGTGGCCACAGTTCACCCCAAATATTACCCCCCTCTACTAGGATGCTAAAAGATGCCAGTGTCCCTATCTCCGCCATCTCTTTTGGTACCTCTCCCCCGCCCGCCCTCCCACCCCCCCCCACCGCCCACCCCCTCCCCCCCCCCCCCCCACGGCGGGGTATAGAGCCGGGGGCTTCATAAAAACCCGAATCAACCGTGACCCCAGGCTCCCAGGGGGCGGGGCCCCCCCTTTTCGAAAGTGGATATAGGGGCTGGGAGCCCAACCCTGATGTTGATATGGGGGTCCCCACCAGGTGATGGGGGGTTGCCTCTTCCGTCGGGGGGGGGTGGGCGGGTTGGTTGTGGGAGGGGGCGTGTGGGGGGAGGCCATGCTCCCCACAATGGGCCCCGGCCCCCGTGGTCGGATTGCACTGCTGGGTGTGTGGGTCAGTGTCAATTCCAGAGGGTGACCCAAACTCCGGTTGGGGGGGTTTAGTGGGGGTCTGGTTGTCTTTTGGGTCGGACGCTTCGCGATTTGATCTTTTGAGTTTCGTCACCCCCCATCTTTGTTCTTCCCCCCAGTACCGATGTTCGCCGTCTTTCTACGTGCGAGGGGGGGGGCCTTGATTCACCCTGATTGGGGGTACCATGGTTTTTTTTTTGGTTGTGGGCTTCTAGGTTCATACCCCGCCATTTAGGGTTCACCCAATACAGGAGACCTTACCATTTATGTTTTTCCCACCCACGTTTTATGCCCCCGTTTTTTTCCCAGTGAACCGGAATTTTTTTTGAACCTTTCTGGACGCGTGACTGCTGTGCTCTTCCACCCCGACCATTTTGGTTTTTTGAGGATCCCGTGTATCCGGAACAGGGAACCAGGGGTCAATTTCACAACGTTGTGGTTCATAATAGTCGCTGTACTACGGGGGGGACTAGGTGGCGAGTTCGGCAACCCGTGTGGGGTTTCCCCGTTGGTTTGTGGTTGGGTTAGGATCCTGGGGTGGTTACTTTCCCGCGACCCCCGAAAGAGTTCACCTGCGGGGCCCGCAGTGTTTTTGTGTGGATCTTGTCCGCCATCTTCTTCAAGAATGAGACCACTTCTCTTTTGCTACGACGGAGTCTCAGTTGGTGTAGGACGACGAGGTGGCCGGGGGGTACTCGGTGTGATGGGGGCTTTCAGGGGGTGATGTCTTGATGGTTCCTCGGGATCTTACCAAATTACGCTGGGTGGTAACCTTCGTTCAAATCCCTTGACGGAGGTAGACATGGCCGGCGGGGGGGGATTCCACTTCCCCCTATTTGTTTCTCTATCCTCCCGCCCCAGAAAGTATGCGTTGGGAGATGTTGAGCGAATGGTGGGGGGTTCAGGCTCCTTTTTGGCCTCCCAGTTGAGTGGTAGTTGGGGCTTGTTGGTGGGGGGAGAGTGGCTTTGACAGTTTCTCTGGGGGGTGGGGGGGGTTGACTCCGTGCAGTTCTCTTTGCGGTGTGTGGGACAGGAGACGTCGTTCGGGGGGTCTGGGCTTTGCAGGGTTCGGGGGGGGGGTTTTGTTGTGGGGCGTTGGTTTTGTGTTGTGTGTGCGGTTGTACGCTAATGCTCGGGACGTTGGCAGTTTTCTTACTCATTGGGGGTTTAGGGGTGTGTGTTTTCTGAGGACCCCTGTATTTGTTTGCTACCCCCCTCAGCAGCCCGAGCCCACGGCTTTCCCAGGGTAGCTGAATGAGTTCCGGGGCAAACAAGAGTGTTGGGGGCTGTTTCTCCGTTCGTTTTTGAGGGGCGGGGGTGGTTTCCAAGGGGATCCCGCGTTCTTCGGATCGAGGGGGGGATAACTACGGGCTTCCCCACCCCAGAGTAGGGTGGGTTTTTGCATCCCTTTTTTACCAAGGAGGACAGGAACTGGGGGTTGTGGTAGGGGTGTGGGGGTTTGGGGGTGGGGGGGACCCACGGGTTTTTTTTTGGATGTTTGGGGACTGTTTGTTTGTTTTTTTTTTTTTGGTGTTGCTCCGTGTTGGGTCTTGCTTCTTGAAGTTTTTGGAAGGACATTTCGCACTCTCCCCTTTACCATCTGTCCTGTCCTTTCCCCATAGACCCTGAGTTTTGGCGGCAGACGTTTTTATCATGTGCGGGTAGTTGCGGGGTCTGCTCCTCTCATCCGCCTCCCCCCCCCTTCCCCCACCACCCCCCCTTGCCCGCCCGGCCCCGCCCTCCCTCCCCCCCCTGTCCCCCCCCCCCCCCCCCCCACACCGCCCCCCCCGTGGCCCTCTCTCCAAGTCTTTACCCCCCCCTCGTCGCGGGGGGGTTTTTTTGTGGCGCGGGATTTCTAGTCTGCGGCCCGGCTGCCTTGTTTTAGTTGCCGGGTGAGGGGAAATTTTTCTAAGTTGTTCTTTTTTTTTTATTGTCCTTGTGGGGGGGGAGTCCCAAGCCCCCCTTATGTCCTTTTATTGTTGTTTCCCAGATAGACGTGTTGTGCGCAGCCTTTAGCTATTGCTATCAAACCCATTTTCACCATTCGCGAATTGGGGGCACCCCACAGTTTTTTTGGGGGCGGTCGATTTTCCTTACCCTATTTTCAGCGGTTGGTTTACCGTGATAAGGGTGCTTCCCCAGGGTCCGATGTGGGGGGGGGTCCCTTTGCCATATTGTGGGGTTCCCCACGGCCTCACCGTGGCTTCGAGAGGTTGTGACAGTCGTGGTCGGGAGAGACTTGCGTGTGGGTCTGTCGTCGGTTCTTCGTTCTGGGCTGGCTCTGGGGTTTTGGGATCCGATTTCGCTGGGGGTGCCCAGGTATGCCACCCCCCCCTCCCTCCCTCCCCTGAGGACTTTGGAGTTTCCCCCCGGCCGGATCCCGCACCCCACCCTTCATTCCTTTTGTGTTACCGCCCTGGTCTTTTTTCCTTGGCTGGTGGGTGCGGTGGGTTGTGTTGGTGAGACCGGGCTCCGCACCTCCATGGACGCTTTTGGCCCGGTTGTTTTTTTTGGGGGGGCCACTCCTGTTTTTATTTTGTTTTTTGTCGACAGCCCAGACCTTACCATTCGGGGGGTTTTCTAGGGCTTCTTTTCGGTGTTGCCGTGACCTTCTTACGGGTTTTTGTGGTGCTGTTGTGGTGTTTTGCCGCTCTCGTCCCGCCTGTTTCTTTTTCGACTAACAGTTTGGCACGCTAGTTAAGGTTGGCTTCCTATATGTTGTGCGTAGGAGCGTCCCCCGGTTTTTGCGAAAACACCTCGGAGCCCATCCTAGCGGCCCTCGATTACGGCCCAACCTCTGGTGGGGGCCACGGGGGGGGGTGTGTTTTGCGGGGGGGGTGTACTTTTTTTTTTTTCTGTTTGGCGGTAAGGGTCCAGGTGGGTTGGGGTTTTTTTCTGTGGTCCCCCTGTGGTATTGTTGTATTGGTCGATTGGGTCCGGGGTTGCTCGCGGTGAACTGTTTTCCTCATATCGGAGGCAGGTGTGGTCCCTATGTTTTGTCCTCGTTCCAATTTATTGTATCTACTCTCTTACTTACGGTCCGGTGTTTTGTCTTTCCAATTCAGCACTTTGAGGGGGTGTTTCGTCGTTTTGGGGGGTGGGATTGCCTGTACGGTCAAGGAGCTTTGTTTCGGAACTGTTTATTTTTCGGTTTTTTTCGTCTGTCCTTATTTTGATTTCTTTTTTCTTATTTGTATCTTTTTTTTGGTTTTGTTTTTTGTTTTGTTGTTTTTGTCTTTTCGTTTTTTTGGTTCCTTTTTTGACTTCTCTTTGTTTTGTCATTTTCTTTTTCTTTTTTTCTTGTTTTTTTCTATGAAGCCTTTTCTATTATTTTTTCTCTTCTTTCTCACTTTAAGTGTTTATCTTGTGGTTTTCTTCTTTTCTTTTCCTCCAATTTGAGACCTTATTTTTTTCTATCTTTTTTTTTTTTTACCTTTATTTATATTTTTTGTTTTTCTTTCTTCTCTATTCATTTTCTCCCTTGCTTACGGTTAGATCTTCAACGATGCGGGGTTTTTGGGCTTTTGCAATTAATGTCCTTGTTGATTTTTTTCTTTTGGGCGGGAGTAACATTCCAGGGTCGGTCGCTCGAACTTCTTAGCACATCGAAGGATCCGTTTGTAGTGGGGTCGCGGATTTCTGCGTCATTGTTGTCCCTTTTCTGTCAACGCTTAGAGTTTTTTGGTGTACTTTCTTTGGCGGGTTGTTTTGGCGGGGGTCCCTTTTGCCGTGCGTGCTCCTCAGCCTTTGTTGTGAGGTTTGGGACAATCTTTGCTACGGGGAGGCGCTATCATTTGGACGTCTCCCTTCTTCTTGGGTGGGGTGTTTTTGCGATCTAAGATATCTTAGAGTTTTTTGTAGCTTGAGACCCACAAGGTCCCTTCCTTGGCGTCAACTACTCTCATCGGGTGGTGGGGTGTTTGGTTGTGCTCCGTTTATGTGGAGCGCGTTTGGACGGGCGGGGGGTGCTGGCTGCGACCCCCTGGTGTGTCCCTCCAGGGGCAGTACCCCCAACATGTCCCTTCGAAGGCGATAAGTCATTTTTACCAAATTGCCTCTTTGGTTCACATATTTTGTGGGCCCTTTGTTGGGTGACGTGCTTGTTGTCTCTGGTTCCCCCCCCCTTGTCCCCCCCTCCCCCCCCCCCCCCCCGCCCCGGGGGTTTGGCTAGGTTTATTCTGTGTATGTTTTCGCACTCTGGTAGCCGCAAGTTCCTCATTTTTTAAACCGTCAGCCCGAATTCAGTCTAGGAGTTTCTTTTTGTTTGATTTTTCCGATTTCCCCTACGGGCAACTTCTTTTGTTCGTTTCCTCTTCGTAAGAGGGTTCATTTTCTTTTTGATTGTTCACTCCTGGGGGGGGATCGGGGTGTCTCTGAGTCTTCGGGTTTTTCACAGGCCTTTTTTCTGACTCAACCCCATTTTCGGCCCCAACTCCAATGCGTCGCGCGGTGGTGTTTTTGCTTGTACCCCCGTCATCTTAGCCTTTATTTCCCTGTGGATGAGTGGTGGGGGTGGGTTTCGGTTGTGTCAACCTTACCCAACCCCAGGGGTTCAGGGCATTTTTGCGGGTTTGGGAGTTTTTTATCCGCGTGACGTCCCTTGGTGTGGTTTTTAACATTTTTTTTTAAGTACCCCCCGCTGGTGGCGAACCCCCTGGGGGCGTGTTGGCGCCCGCGATATCCTAACTTTCTTACTTTGGGCGACCAAGGGAAAAAGTTTTGGCGGTTCCCCCCAACTTCTTTACCATTTTTCTTCCGCGTTGTGTTAAGCTGGGGATAATTAGATTTGGCCACATGCTTGTTCTGGGTCTATTGAGGGGGGGATCTCGATTGTGGTCTTGTTCGGTTACGGTTTTTGGGGGTTGGTTGGCGCTTTTCTTTTTTGGGTTGGGGGCCATCTTTTTTCAGCCTTGGGGTGCGGTTCCCCCCTGTTTTTGTGTAGCCTTTTGAGAGTCTTCGTGTCTAGAATTTTTTTGAATGTCCCGCGGGGGGGGGAGGGTTTCCGTTGTGGGCGCTTTTGGATGCGCTCGTGGGTGGTTTTTGCGGTGAGTATCCGTTTTTCACCGGTGTGTTTTTCAATGTTTGATTTTTATCACCTCCATTCATTTGTTTGCTTTACTGATTGTAGGATCTAGGGCCTTGACGTGGGGACACACAGCCCCCCCAATGGGGCTTTGTCCCATCCGTTACCCTAAGTGTTTTTTCTTGTTGCCCTTTTCCTCGTTTTTGCTGTTCTCTGGCCTGCTATGGGGGTTCGGGGGTTGATCGCTCTCTTTCTGTCTCAACTTCTCCCTTATCGTCGCTCCTTTCTGACCTGCACAGCCTTTTGATGCTCGTTCGTCCCCCGAGGGGGTTGTCGTGTGTCGGTTCTCAGGGCAATTTGGTTGTTTTTTCCCTTTTGCCACTTCTCCCCAAGTCCACAACCAGTCCCTTCCCCGTGGCAATTGGGATTCAAATGCTTATTTTTCCTTGTTTTGTACGGGGTCTTTGGGGTCACTTTCATAGCTGTTGGGTTTGGTGGTCCATTCCCTCCCCTGGGGTCGTAGGGCCGCTGTTAGTACTGGTGTATGGCCCAAAGGGTGTTTGGGTGTGTCGCACCTGAGATGGTAGCAGTCCCTCTCTCTTCACTTGTGAGGGGGTCTTTTTGTTAGTTTACTATTTTAGTTGGCTTTATGGGGCGGGGCGGTCAAGCGACCTCGGGCACTCGGTTCTTCAGGGGTTGAAGAAACTGTTCGAACCCGCTTTTGCCGCGGCCTTGCTCCGCGTGAGAGGTTATGGCACGACAACGACGGGATTTTTTTTTGGGTTCGCAGCGCGAGCACAGCTCCCACACCTTCGCGTAGTGGTCTATACGGACCCCTGGTCTTGTTTTTGATGGGCGCGCACAGAGGGCTTGGCCGGAGGAGGGCCTTTTTGGCGGGTTCACGGGGTCACGTTCCCCTTTTTTAATTTTGTTTTTTGGAATTGGGGCTTTCTCCCCCGCCAAATAGGGGACGAGATGTTTTTTAATGGTTCGCGTGGGTGTTATTGTTCGCGTGTCCGTCTGGTCTTATTTTTGTGTTCGTGTGGGGGGGGTTTATGTTGACTTTTTCAGCGTTCCCCATGCGTTCAGCACACAACCCCCGCCAGTTGGAGTGGGCGCGTTGTAGTTAGCGGAGGTGGTTTTGGCGGGGGGGGAGGGCTGGGGTGCTTGTCTGGTTTGAAGCTCCGGTTAGAGCGTTGATAATCGGGGGTAGGTTTCTCTTGCTTGGTTGTGCACTGTGTTGGGTTGAAAGAGTTCGAAGGTGTTTCGTTTTTTTTTATGGCCTGCTCGGGTGGATTATTGCGTATAACTACGACCCCGATCACACGTTCGTTCGAGGGGATCTGTCGTTTACGTGACAGGAAACCAGGAGATTGTGGCTTTTCCCCATCTGTCGCTCACCGGTTTTTTTTAGACTCTGTGTAGCCGGGGGGTTCGTTTGAGGCCATCACCGGGGCCAGCTTGCTTTTAACCGCCGCCTGGTACACCCTCCTTAGCACACTGGGCGGTCTTTATGATCTTGAGGTGTTTAGTGGGTAGGATTTCCCTCCGCGTCACAGTTTTCCTTCGGACGGTTTGATTTCTGAAATTTTTTGTTTGTAGTTCGGTTGGATTAGTTACCTCATGACGACGGTTCCCCCAGAACCACACAACATTCCGTGTCATGCAGGTAATGATCGTCCCACCTACCCCTCTGTTTTTTGCGTAGCAACAGATCACTTGAGAATTATTAATGGCTCTACTGACAAGGCTGCCTTTTGGTAATTTCCCATTATACTGACTCTTTTCAGGACCTGTCGGGGTTTGAGCCTGCCTTGGTCAGTGCCCCCTCACGCGAAAACCCCTTTACCCGCTCCGCTCCAATCCGCGGAGTTCTGATTTTGGACGCTTGCTTGGGACTTGTCTGAGCTGGTTTCGGTGTGTGTCGCCGGGCGTACTGATGTTCCCGGCGTGGCCTTATGTTGGCGTAGTTGTCATGTTTGCCTTCCACCCGACCTCCTGCCCTCGGCCCTTGAGGAAGGGTCTCACGCCCTGTTTCGATACATCTTACCTTCCTGTCCGAGTGGTTCCCCGTACAATCCCCCAGTGATTTGTGTCTTGAACCTTTGTTGGTCCCGTTGTTACATTCTCCGAAACCATGTTCAGGACACACCCTGCGGCCTGCCCGTCAGCAAGCCCATCTTGGTGAACTATTGAGCGCCGATCTGTCGGCAACTGTCAATTGATATCCAAGGTCTGGTTCCCCCCAAGATCTGGGGGAAGTTGGAGTTAGGGTGGGACCCCAGTAGAGGGTGATGGCACGCATATGCATAAGAGGGTGGGTGTCGATGGAAGCACCACAAGGACCCCCAACCTTTTAGCTGGACGGGTTAGTAGAGTATGGATTGTGAAAAGGTGATCCAAGGCGGAGATTTGTTGGAATCCTAACCCAAGTTCCTTCTAATCCCCGTTATGCGAGTCATTTTCGTGCCGATGGAACCAGGGGAGGACCACAGAGCCCCCTATTTTTGACTCCCGTGGGCTGTTGGCGGGTGGCTTTTTTTTCTGAGCTTTACAGTTACTTAACTTGTCTTCGTTTATTTTAGTCTGTGCATCTGATTAAGGTCCCTATTTATGGCAATCACCGCCCGGGTAATTTAGATCGTGGCATGCCCCCTTATCGTCTAAATGTTGAATCTGATGGTCAAACAATTTTTACACCACAGAACCGTTCCATGGCCCAATCAATTCCCCAACGTGCATTTTCCTTATGAATCCTTCCGTTTTCCCCCCTTTTAGACCAAAAGACTACTAGACTTCTTCTTCGTATTTTTCCCTCCTATCTTTTTTTTTTTTGTTGTGTCGAGACTTATTGAGTAGTCGTTGGCCTCTCATTACGCAGTTCTCTCGACCTACAAACTTCCTTTTTTGAAACCTGTGATTTGGACAAATGTTTGACACGCGTTCTGGCAAACTTTCCCCTGATCGAGTTTTTGCGCCCCCCCCTTAAGTTTCCGTACGGGTCTTGTGCCCAGACGGGGCCTTTGCTTTTTGCCTTTTTCACCAAGAACAGAACCTGCGATAATTTCGTCCCAAGCCCCGCTACTTTGAACAATAAAACCAAATTTTCATTTTCTCTTAAACGTTGCCCCTTCGCCACTTACCACTAAAATTCGGCATACGCGTGCGTTCACACCTTTATCCGGTCCTTTTCCCTTCCACCTCGATCAGAAGTTTTCTACGATTCCCAACCTCAAGTCTACCCGTACGAGTTGTTTCACAAAGGGTGTGAGTGTAACTTAAAGAACCAAACCCTTATCCTTGCCAGTGACTTTCCAATAAACGCTCCCCGTATCCTCAAAACGATTTGAGAAAATGGGTACTGTCCTCCGTTCCCGCTTTACACATGTCTTTCCGATCCCTCTCCTTCCCAAGTCTTTACGTTCCCCGCAACAGTGGTAACACTAGTTTGCGTTCTTCTAACGGGGCGTGCATTCGACTCATTTCTAGCTTCTATTACGTCACGTCTTCCTTTTTTTGACATTCATACAGCACACTCTCCCAGAATGGCCGAGCGACGTGGCTTCTCCCGTTCGCAACGGTCGAAACAAAACCCAGTCCAAAGTGCATCAGATAAACCAGAGAGCGCTCTTGATAGTCCAATCCGTCTTTGCGTGATGGGAGCGTGCA
>Ga0179593_1357104_pt1 | contig 28414 bp, 35 predicted proteins | sample CZODoug2_1_08_16_FD_185931 | JGI IMG/M metagenome (GOLD analysis project Ga0179593, IMG submission 185931) | Vadose zone soil fungal communities from Angelo Coast Range Reserve, California, USA - CZODoug2_1_08_16fungal (PacBio error correction) | ecosystem: Environmental > Terrestrial > Soil >... | reverse complement strand
GAACTCCCCCAATCCACTGGACCTCCCCCCCTTGTTTCCTTCACCCACCCCCACCAATCCTGCCCCGAATTGACCAATCGCTCTCCGTTTCCTCTCCCTAGGGGCGAAAACCACCCCACACTCTTTTTTCCTTTTACCATAATTTCTTTTCCCATTACCCCACGGACGCAACCCCGCGCTTTTCCCAATCTCCCACGGATTACCCACAACATATGAATGGCTGTCTGAAACATCCTCTTGAAAATCCACTTTCTCTATGTTTTGTTTGACTGGCCTGATTTGCGCCGCGCCTGAGGCATTTAAAACCCTTTTTCTGCATCCCAACATAGGTATCCCCCTTTGCAACGGATCTCCGAACTGTTCCCGGCGCATTTTGACTTTCCTCTCAACCCCCTCGCCCACTCGATTTCCTCCCTGCCCTTGGCTCCCGTAAGAATCCCCCCTCAATTTTTCCTTCCCCCCTCACATCATTATTTCCCTGCAGAGAGAGGTCTAGTTTTTCCCCCTTGCGGGTACCTTCCCCCCATTCTAGTACCAGGTGCAGGCATCTCTTTTTTTTACCCAACAAGTTCCCCTTTTTCCTTCTCATTGCCCCCCCTTGGTTGAATCTGTGTTTCCTTACCCACCCCTTGGAGCAAACTCCCAAGCTTGCGTTTAACAACTCTCTGCAAGTCCCCCCTTTATCTTACTTTTTATCTTTTTTTATCCCCTTCCGGATCCCCCTAGTTCTCCATCCTTTTTCTCCTTTTTCCAACCCGTGTCAGATAATTTGATTTCCTTTTTCCCCTTTTAGTTTTCCTCTCCTCTGTACACATTAGCCATATACGCGTTACTCCGATATTGGTCCACCCAGAGCGACACCCCTGATCCTTCCATTCTGGAGTTCGATCCCTGGCGTTGTCACATAGCGCGACGCCTTCGAGGCTACTTTTATTACTCCCTACCGGGCTTTCCTAGCTCGGAGAACGCTTCAGTCTTTGCGTCTGCGCTTTTTCCCCTTCTTTGGTAGAGCGATTTCCCCAGACCGAGTTTGCCTCTGTCTGGGGAACCTTACAGCTTTGTGTCGCGTCTTTCCCCCCTCTTCCCTTCCGACACATTTCTTTCCCTCCCCTCCCGCATTTCCTTTTCACCTGGTTCCAATTTACGAGTGAAGATTTATGATAAGACCGCCTTTTTTCTCACATCTCGCCATCCGCCTCCCTATTTGACGCGCAAAGTGGAGCTTCCCCCCTGATTATCTTCCTGCCCGGATGAAAGGGCCGTGTGTGTTTTCTGCGAGAATTTTCGGCGGGATATCTTGATCGCCTGGCGAGGACGCCATTTTTGATCAGTATAGAGCGGAGGTATCTTTTTCAACCCTGAATGCTTGAATTCTTATACAGCATAAGAGAGTATCCTTTCTTTCTCCCGATCGGGCGGTTTTATGCATGCTTTCTACCAATGCTTCACCCATAAACGATATGTAACGTTCCTCCCCAAGTTCCTTTTTTTTCTTCCGGCTTTTCTCCCCCACTCGATTCTGGTTGCCTGGTCCCTTACCCTTTCGACGGAAGGTGCGCGATGGTGGGAGCCCCTCTTTTTCATCGCACTCTTGCCGACGACCTTTTTTTGGTCCTCCCCCCTTTTTGAGGTGGCTTGATGGCTACTCTCTCTTTTTGAAGTTTCATCTCCTCAGGATGTCTCACCGTCGTCCGTGTCTAGGTGATATGATGAAATCTGTTCCACTGAAAGGTGAGTTGCCGTTTTGTACCCCAAGATCGATACTTCTGCCGTTTTCCTTTGCGATCTTTGCCTTGACAGTTATCAGACGAGCTGCTCGGCCCTGTACACCTTTCCTACGGTGTTTCCGCGCCCAGTCCCTCTGGCTTGGCCTGTTTTTCCTGCTCCTGACTCTGTGATGACTTCGCTTGGCCGCCATGTTTCGTCTTCTGCTTTTTTCGCAGCATCCATCTGCTAGCTTCACTGTCCATAACCCGCGATACCCTTGTCTCCTCTGTCATCCTCTGTCTTCCAAGTTCAAGTAGCTAAAGGCTGCGTGTTTTTGACGAATATTTTGGAACAGTGAGATTCAAGAGCTGCGGCGAGAGAGAGGTCTAAGCTCGAACGATGGATTCGAATGTGTGATTTTTCCTCCGGTGCTCCACTTTCCCTTCATCAGCTCTTGAGAGTTAGTAAGACTTGAGCTTACCGCGTCCCCGTGGTCAAGCCCCCCTTACACGCTTCCGCCGCCCAAGCCGGAATCTCTTTTTGACTCTCCCAGCTAATGCTCCCCCTTTCCTCAGCAATCCGTGGTTTTTTCAGATCTCTCTTATCTTATAATTTTATTCATCTTCTCGCTTTATTTTTGAGTGGCGGAACAGACTTTCTCGTCACTGGAAGACCCTCTCCCTCTTCATTTCTTCTGCGTGTTTTATGTCCTGCAACATCTTTCCCCACCCATCTCCAAATTTTTTCTTGATTCTTTTTTTGACCGGTCCGCTACCTCCTCCTCGCTGAGGGAGACTACTTTTTTTCCCCTGCAATCCTCCAAGGACGTTCTATTTTCCTTCATTCCGCTCCTTCCGTTTTTTCTTGGCCTTCGTCCCTGAGGCAGCTGATGGATGATGGTTCCCTTTCGCTCTCCTCTACAAAAACTGTTTCCCCCCCTGGCCGAAAATGTCCTCCCAGCTGGCACAGAGACCCCCGGGCGTTTTCTCTATCCCCCATTCGCGCGAGCGACATCATGGGTTAGGTGCCGATTAGCAGAAGTCCTTTTCTTGCCCCCTTTTCTCCTGCTGGTCTCCCCTTCCCCTATTTCTTTTTCCCCCTCGATAATTTACCCCAAGCAACCACTACTTTTCGCGTTCTGCGCCATTGGAATGATTCGCTCTCCTTTCCCTTCTCAGCGGATAGAGTCGCGTCGGCCCCCTAAAGCTTTCGACCATTCACCCTTTCAGAGGTCGAAAAAGAAAGGTGCTCTCCCCGCAGGCGGACCGCCCCCTTCTTTTTTTTTCCTAAACCCCTTGGCGTCGCGACCCACCTCTTTTTTGTTACCGAGAGTTCCGTGTCCCTGATGGTCCCCCCCGGGACATGTTCCCTCTCTTGACTTCTTTTTGCCTTCTTGCACCCAGCACGCCCTTCCAGCCTTCTTTCTTTTTTCTTGATGCAGCGCGGTTCGCTTTCCTCTTTATAGTACAGGGCCTAGGGTCCTCATTCCTTTCCAGTCTCGAAATCTCCCCACCGCCCGTTCCAGTAAGACTTGCTTTAATTCAGTGTGGCCCTCTCAAAAAAGTTTTTTCCCTTCGGTTTTGGGTTAGTCTCGTAAATATCTAGATGTTCTTTTGTCGCTCTTCCCCTTTTTTCCCTATTGCGAGGATGGTAGGCTTGCTGTCTAAAATGACAGCACCGTTTTTTTTGCCCCCCCTTGCAGATCATTCCCATGTCCCCCTCCTTTCTTTTTAGTCCTTCCACGCCGAGTAGATGCTTTGTATCCTCTACTCTCCCGTACGAGCTCTTTAGTCAAGCTACAGCCAACTTTCTAGGACTTCGAATCTAAGGATGACCTGGCCAGCGAGGTCGCGTCCTACTTCGTTCTGCTTTCGCAACGCCTGGGTATCTGGCCCATCCTTATTTTTTTTTTTGTGTCCAGCCTTTTTGCGTTCGCTATTCTCTTGGCTAGTGGCTCTTTAGGAGTGTTATTTCCTTCTTCAGTCAAAAGTGGAGACCTTCTGCTTCCCCAGATGATCCTATTTGTTTTCCCCTCCCCATTGTTTTCATTCCCAATGGTCCGAGCTTTCCCTTCCCCCACAGGTAAATTGTCCTTCCAGCCTTTTTTTCTCTCCGTGTCAGAAAGCACTTGCCTTTCGCGTTTGTTTTTCCCTCTCCCCTCTTACAATGGCGTTCCCTTTTGCCAACTTTTAAATTACCCAGGGTTTCCGCCCTGCACCTGGTTCCTCTCCTTTTCCGAAACTCCTGTCGTCGTTTTTTTGCGTGGCGTAGACGGAATACATTTTCTGGTTTGTTTGCGTGCACCCAGCACCTTTCTGACTCTTCGAGTTCCAATCGCCCCATGTCGAAGCATCGTGGTCTCTTTGTTACCTTTTCCTGTCAATTAATTCTCCCTCTTCGTATCCGTGTTGCGAAATTCACGAGAATATTCGCCTTGTGATCTTCGGTTTCTAATCTTAATAGGAGAGCAGACTGTTCCCGTTCATACCCCCTCCAGTTTTCATTCTTTATTGTCAGTGAGACCTGATGCGATTCTTCCGATCCTTTCTATGTAGCTTTTCACAGTTCTCAGGGGATTTGATTCCTGTTTTCCTTTTTTAAATACCACTTTCTTTCCACTCTTTTTTATGTTAAGGAAAGCATTTTTCACTCGGCTCTAGCGATTGTTTCCTCGTTTGTTGGGTTTTGAGGCTCGCGGCCTTTAGACTTTAGTTTCTTGTAGTTGAGTTGAGATTGGTTATTGCTGGAGCACCTACTTTCCCTGGGGCTTTCAGATTACTCGTTTCGTTGAACTGCAGGATGCCTTCCCCTCGCGGCTTTTGTCCTTCATTCTTTTCTTGAAGGATTCCATTTGTCCCCTCAGCTGGTGCTAGTAGACTTCCTACCTTGATCTTGGATGAGTGATAATTTTTCGTATCGCATGAGCCTTTAGTTTACATTTCCCTTAGTTGGGATAGTTCGTATCCCCCCCCCAATTTTTTTTTTGTAGTGGATGCCCTTCCTTTCTGCTGCCCTTCTACATCTTCTTCCGCCCTTGGCTAGATTTCACTTCGGACTTCTCCAGTCCCCAGACCTCTGACCCTTCTCGCCCTTTTGATATGTTTCAGCTTTTCATGATATCTACTTCCCCACCATAGTGTTGTATGTTTTTTTTTCTCTCTGATCGAAGCCCCCCACCCCCCTCAACAATAACCCCGATTGTCCTTTTGACGGCCGTGTCGTCCCGTGCCTTGACAGGTTATCGCAGTCCCTGGCCCTGGAACGACTTCCGCCCGAAACGCACCGCCCACTCCCACTCCAACACCACACACTGTCTAACCCTCCACCCGTGACCAATTCAAATGTATTTTTACGCCAAGGGCCCCTTTTACCCCAATACAGCCCCCTTTGTTGTTGTGTTTTTTTGTGTTTGGGGTTTTTTTTTTGTGTTGTTGTCTTTTTTTGTTTTGGGGTGTTTTTTTTTGGTGGGTTTTGCGTGGGTTTTGTTGGTTTTTTTTTTTTTTTTTTTTTGGTTTGGTTTGGTTTTTATTTTCGTTTTTTTTTTGTGTGTGGTTTGTTTTTGGTGTTCTGTTGAAACAGCCCTCTTCTGGATGCCCCCCGTTCTCCCACTTTTTTTTTTGCTCTGGCGCCCGTTCCCCCCTCCGTCCTGATGTTTTTTTACCCCCCAAGTGATGAGTTGACCCTATGCCCCCCTCACTCTGTAATATTCTGCCCGTAGTTCCCTTCCCGCCTCAACCACCGTCCCTAGTCAAACCACGCCCAGTGAATCTTTCCCTTGCCCGCTGCGCCTCACCCCCACCCCCATCCTTCCCGTCCCCCCCCAATCCTTTCTCGCAATTCCCGATCAAATCCCCCGAGCTTTTCTTCTTGTCCTCTCTTTGTCCCCCCCAAGTAAACCCTATCTCCCCGAGAATTTGAAACGCGCCCCCTTCTACCACAGACTCCCCTTTCCTCACCATAATTGACGTGAATAAGATTGACACCATTTCGGTTTTTGGACTGGTCCAGAGTGGCGCTTTTCGTGCCTGGGCGTATGCCTTTTACCGGATTATCTGACCTCTTTCGTAAAATGGGTTCTACCCTTTAGTATCCCAAGGATGAGCAGTTGTTCTTCAATCATGTTTTCTTCCTGCCTTCCCGAGACATAGAGGTCTCTCCCTTTAGTACCGAACCTCAGTCCGTTAATGTTGGACGCCACCCCGTACGAATGATCCCTCTTTTTCCTTATTTATTGGCGGCGACGGCTTTCCCCCTTCCCATTCGAGACCAGGTGCAGTTCCCCCTTGTTAAGACTCTTTTTTTTTTGTTATGATTGCAAGCCCCTTGTAGTTCTACACTTCCCCCACCGCTCCTCGAGTTTCTGCCCCCCCTTGCTTTCGCGGTCAAACACCCCACAGCGTAAATGAACAAACGGACATTGTGGTTCGAGGTTTCCTGCTTTCCGGACTCACACTTGACAACCACCCCAGGATTTGTGCGTGTTAGAAAAAAACCCACTATGCTTCCCGTCCCGAGTCTCCACGGTTTTGTCCTTAAGGATCCCAATAATTTACCCCCCGATCCCACTTTACGCATTCCTGCCAACACAGCCTGACCCTCTTAGAGGTTTCAACCCCCCCCCCCCCAATTTTTTCTCTTATGGTATACTAAAAGAGGGAAGGGTCCCCCTTTTTAGATCGGTCCACTGAATGTTTTTTCTAGATTTTCCCAGAGAAGGGCCAGTGGCACCACTCTTTAAGTAGAAGAATCGCTTCAGGTTGGATCGTTTCTTTCTTTCGTCTCCGTTTTTGACTGCGTACCCGCAAAGGAGTGGAGCCCCCCCGCAACTAATCGGTTTCTTTTCCCTTCTTCTCTGGCTTGTCAATAGATTGTTTTTTGACACTTCCGCGATGATAATTTACGATCGGACCTTTTCCCAGCAAGCTCCCAATCTTTAATCGTGTGGAGGTGAAGACTCCGATCCCAGATCATCACCTCCTTCTTTTCCCTCCTCCGGCGAACAGATAGTGGACGCATGACTGTGGAGATTGTCCCCCTCCCTCCTGCAAACGGATGTCTGTCCTTTTGAGATGTGAGACGGGAGGCTTCTTTTCAATTTAGAGAAACCTCCCCCATTTACCGGCCTCCTTTGCAATCTCTTGCTTGGTCTTCCGACCCTTTCAATCTCTTACGCTTACTGCCGATTTTTTCCTCCGTGTCGGACGGTCAGACTCCCGCTTTTCCTTCCTTATTGTCATTGGTGGGGAATACCTTTACCTTCTCCCACAAAAATAGTTATACCCCCTGCCATATTGGTTTTTCTTTCGTCTCCTTTCTGTTCTCACACTCTATCTTCCTTTTCTCACCCTCAGTCGCTTCGGAGCGATCTGGTGTTTTTACCTTCTCCCCCTGCCGCCCTCTTCCTTCTCTACGATGGAGGAGGTTCTGTCTTCTTATCCTTTGTCAAGTTTTCCTCCCTCTTCATCATTCCCTTTCTCATCAATTTTCTAGGTCTTGCATGAATCAGTTCCTTTTTTCCTCCCCCCGTCCTTCTGGTTTTTGAAAAGGCCTTCCCTGCCGGGGCGAAGCTCCTTTTTTTCTTTCACCCGTCCTGTTCTTTCGGCACCTACTCTTCGCCGCCGCAAGCTGTTTTCCCCCCCCTATTCCCTCCTTGGGTCTCTGGACTTATGATCGAAGATGTGTCTCTGTTTCTCCCAGGTTCCTGTCCGGGTTCCGTGCCGCATATTCCACGCCTTTTTGTACCCCATACCCGATACCCAAAGTCATATCTTTTCTATCGCTTCCCCCTAAGAGGGATGGAGGAATATGCGTGTTCCCAGTCAAGCAGAGAGCTTTAGCTTTTTGAACTTCTTGCACTAGCAGCCTTCCCCCGTAAATTTTGTTGATGTTTTTTTTTTTTTTTTTTTTTTTTTTTTTTTTTTGGTTTTTTGAATCGTTGCCGAAATTTTTACCCCCTTCTCACTAGGGAGAGTTAGTACGCCCCTTTGGCTCTTCCTCCCGTAAGTGTTCCCCCTCTTACCCCCGTCTTCCCCAGAAGAAAGAAGGAATCTCGATAAAAATACATGACTTCTTTTTCCCTCCTCCTTGTTTTTCTTCTTCTTCCCACTCTTTTTCTCTTCCTCCTTCCTGGCTGTTTTTGGCACTTCCTGTCTATAAGCTCTGCAGCTTTTCCTAAACCTTTGCTGACGGACTTTTTTAATTTCTCCACCTTAAAAAAAATCACCCCCCTGATCAAAAGGTTTCTTTGGTTTTGTTTGCTTCCTCTCTACGTCGCTTCTTTCTTCTTAGTCCCACCGGAATCCCCTTCGACTTGAGCGCTTTTCCCTCCCCTCCCCGATGATGACCTGCTATTTTGCTGGATGGAACGGCCTTCCCCGCATCCTCTGGAACTGGTTGTCTCGTTCCCCCCCCGAACGCAAGGACGCCATCCTACCATGTGACCCCTTTTCAGCCCCTCTAGTTGAACCAGCCACGATACCCTCTTTTTTCGCGCCCTTCTTTTCGAGTTGTCCCCGGGTTACCTCTTTTTTCCCCCGTTTCTCCGAGTCTTTCGATCGAAAGGAGTTCCTTCCTTCGTCTTTCACACGCACCACACCTTCCTCTGTTCCCTCGACTTCCCCTCACAATTTCTTTTGCTCTTGCATACCCTTTCGTGCCTGATAGAGTAGACCTCATCCAACAGCGTGGCGCTGGTACCTCCAACCTTTCTTATCCTTCAGAGTTGTCTTACAAAGTGTATCCCCCCCCCATCAATCCCCGCCCAGCACGGTTTCGCGTCCTTTCCCTGCACCGTCGGCTCTCTGGGACCATTTCGGCTACTGAAACCTTTTTCTTCTTGTTCGCTTCCATAGCTTGGATTTACTCTTTTTCATCCAAAGAGGACAAGATTTCCTAGACCCTCGATTGATTCTGCCACGGAGAGGAGACTGCCGTAAGTCATTCGCCTTTTTCTTTATCCTAATTCTCCTTCCCCCTTCCTTTTACGTTGCGTCTACGAATTTTCATCTCGACCTTCTGACTTTTGCGAAATATAAGAAGACACGAGTTTTTTAAGTCCTCGTGGCAGCATATTAATCAATTTATCCTTGCCCTTTGCCCTTCCTTTTTCTCTTCCGTTTTTGCTCGCGGCTGTCGAAGATATCGAGGCTCGCCTGGTACGTGATCCCTATTTTTTTCTTCCCCCGCTGAAAATATTTCCCCGTGACTGGTCTGACTATTCCCTCTATAAAACCCTTCCATCGGTCTTTTTTATTTCTTATAACAGACAGATCTCACTCCTCCCCGATTCTTTTTGCCCCGGCGACCTCTTTTCGTCGGTTTGGATCACCTGCTCGACACAAGAGGCGCTTGCCTTCCTTCCAAGCCCTTCAACTCCACCCCTTCTTCCCAATGATGACAACGGTTAATCTTTCCCTCCATAGACGATAGATTTTTTTCCTATGCTCCGAGGTCTATCAGAAATACGTGGCTCCCTTGGGCTCTCTGGGTTGCCGTGCCGTTTTCCTTTAAGGTAGTGGCGTTGTAGGTCTAGTGTTTTTTTCGTTGCCCTTCCCCGTTGGTAAGAGTCCCTTAAGGCAGAGCTGCTCCTTTCAGTTTTTTCCACCCCCATCCTCCTTCTTTTTCGAAACTTTTGGAGGAGTCCCTTTCCCCTTTAACCAAAGTTACATTAATGCTTTTTTCTTCTGCGCGGGTCATACCCCTCATTTTAGATTTTTGCCCTCCTTTTTTCCCCCCCTCCGCCTTCGGAAACCATTTGCCCCCCCAATCACGTCCCCAAATGACTTAATCCATAGGTCTCGACCCCTTGTTGGTCTTTAGTGTCGAACTTCTGCTCTCTTCAGATAACTTAGCGCCCCTACGACCAGTTGTTTAACCTCCTCCCTTGGCGTGAAGAAAATGGCTGGTCCCCTATTGAGTTCGTATTGGACCCCTGCTCCAACTTTTTTTTATCCCCCCCCCCCCCATTTTTTCTATGAGGCATGTTTGTTCTTTGCCCCCAATGCATCCCCCTTCTCTTTCCCACTCTTCCCACGTTGTATTACTTCATCGATTTTCTCCTCTGTACAGGCAGAAAGAATCTATTCTTTACCTCTTCTCCTTTTCCCCCCCCCTAAAGAAACCCCTTTTTTTTCCCTGTCCCGATAATGAAGGTTTCCTTTCAAGTACCGCCCCCCGGCTTTGGGCGCGCCAACTCGGTCTTCCTTTACCCGACAGTTTGGCCCTGTTCCTCTTGTGATTGAATTTCCATAATTATTTATCTTTTTCAATATTCGCGGGATTTTTTTTTTTTTTTACGGCCAAGCAATTCTCTTCCGGTCCCAAAGTTCCTTTGTCTTAGGAACCCCCCGTGCCCCCTTTGAGCACCCTTCGATTGGGCGGCGTCTTTTTTGTTTGGAGGAGCCTGTTCCTCAGTCTCTATTCTTTGTGCGTTCAGTCGCTCTTTTCGGCGTTCGACTTGGGTTTGTCGACCGCGGATTGGTTCATTCGTTCTTAGTTTGATGTCTCTTTTTTTCAGCCTCCCGGCTTTTTTTCTTACGTATACAAGTACCCCCTCTTTTTTCTCTTTTCTTTTTTTTTTGGCAGCGATCTTTTTTTCTCCTTTCCCTCGTCGGAGTTGTTTCTCTGGTCAGAGGCATTGACTTTTTCTTATCCCCAATTTTTTTTTTTTTTTTGCGGAGGCAGGAATTTGCTGACAGTCCATGAGCCCTTTTTCTGCTGATTACCTGCTTCAAGGCATTGGGTTTTCACTTCCCCTCTATAATGAATCGGCAGTTTTTAGTCCTTTATTGATTTTCTCTCCTTTCCCTTCTCCTTCTTTTTTTTTGCGATCATGAAATAGCCAAATTTAATCCTTATCACATTTTCTCCTATACAGACTTTGGCGAACTTCCAGGCTCAGGCCTCCGGCCCATTCATCACCTTTTTTTTTCCCCTTCAGCTCAAGAAGAAGCACCTTTTCCATTACACGACCAAACATCCCCCCTTTTACTCCTAGAGCGCCCCTTTTTTACAGGGAATTCCCGGTCCGCCCTTTCCAGTCTATTCGTGCATGACATCCCAACATCTGCTGCCGAAGCGGCCCTCCACTCCTTTGATTTCGTTTATACCCCCTTAAGCTCTTCGGCTGTTCGCCCCCCCAGCCTCCAGACACTTCTTCCAGTCCCTACCAACCTCCCATCTTCTGCGGCCCCGTCTCCCGTTGCCGCACCCTCGACCCAATTGACCAGTCCCCTGCCCATTACTACCCCTCTCTTTTTCTTCCCCTTTCTCTCCCTCCAAAGAAACATCACGTCCGTTCCAATCTTTTTTCTTTCCGTTTTCGTCTCCTTCCTCCTACAACTTTTTGAACGAAGCGATGTGCCCCTTCACCCGTCCCCCCCCTCCCCCGTTGAAAAAAATCTCCCTCAATTCTCAGCGGCTTGACGCGCTCTCACCCCTTTATCCCCTTGTCCATTAGCCACACTTTCCATTCCCCAGAGTGGCGTCCTTTCCTTTGATATGCTGTTTCCTTCCCCAACGCAATTCTCGACGCCCCCCAACTCCGTTCGTTTAAATGTTCCACACGATTCTCATTCCTCCATGATCTGGGTCCGCAACGGCCCCTTCTTTTGGCCCTCCCTTGGGCAAGAGGGACGCTCCTTCTCCCCCCCCCCTGGTAGAACAAAAGAAAGTCCCTCTGGCTAGCTCCACCGAGGGCGTCCTTTTTGCTGTGCACCGCGCCCCCCGATCCAGGTTCTTCCCCCTTCCTTCGCCTTTGGGTAGGGGCGAGATGCCGTCATGTTTTTCCTTTTTTGCCATGTCCAAAACACTTTCCCACCTCGACCCTAGTCTTCTCACCCCCCTCTCTAGGAAAATTTCCTCTTCCCCCCAAAGAGGAATCCAATTTTCTCTTGAAGCCTTTTGGTGAACTCCGGGCAGTTCTGTTTTTTCTCCCCCTGGCTTGAAGATACCCTCTTTGCACCATATTTTTTTTTATTTTCCCTGGGCTGAAACAAGACTTCTAACTGCGCTTCCTCACCAATCTTGTTCTTACCAGGTGGTTTCCATGTCCCTAGTAAACACAATAAAGAGCCAACTACTTACCCGCGCCCCCCCGCCAGAGCGTACCAGATAGTTTTTCCCTCCTTTCTCCCCGTGCGGTTTCAAGTGTTTTCCCAAATAGATCCTATTCGGTGTCATTCCTTTTCTTCCTCGAAGTCAGCGATTTCTGTCATTCCCGTCCCTATTTCTGAAGAATTTTCCGGATTTGTCCCTTTTCGATTATCTCGAGGAGATTTTCCGGTCAGCCTTCTACGTTTTGCTACACCCACCCTCCCGCGACACTTCGTTCTCAACAATCATCTGGTGGGTCAAGTTTCGATGAGTTTTTTCCCCCTACAAGCTTCCTCCCCTCCCTCTGCAAGTAATTTGACATTCGCTCACGCGACACAGCAGTCCCCCTCTTTTTTCCCCATCTCTGGAGGTGACCATTACAACTAATAATACGATACTATTTTTAAATTTTTCCTCCCGCGTCTTTTCTTCTCCCCAAGTGGAAGGCTTGACCGCCCTACCCCGTTCTGATCTTTTGCTTTTCTCTCCTTTTTCGGTCCGTCCTTCGGACCCTTACAGGCGAGACGCAAATTTTGAACTTTCCAGGCTCATTTCTTCTTCGTCTCCCCCAGAACCTCGATTTCGAGAGGGAGTCCCTTCACTTTCCCCACTATCGGATTCAGTATGTCCTTGTGGGCCCCCCCACGGAAACCCTGGCCTTTAGGATCCCCGCTCTTTTTTTCTTCCTCATTTTGTTCCAGACCCTCGGTCACGGTACCCTTCCCTCGCTCGCTGATCTCCCCCCCCCCCCCTTTTTTTTTCATTGCCCAATATGCCCTCCACGCCTTTGCATTCGTTCTGCGCACGGCTGGAGTTTTGTTTTTCTTTTTACTCTTCTTCTCCTTCACGTTTGACGTTTTTCCTCCGGCCATTTCGCCGTCTACTTTTTCCTTTTTTCCCGGTGCTTGCTGAAATAGCTTGGTTTCTGGTGCCTGTTGTATTCTCACCCCCAGTATTACGATTTTCGCCTCCTTCATTTCGTCTCCCCTCTGCGGACCTCTCTTCCAGGCACCGCCCGAACCACAAGGATGGTCCTCCTTCCTCGCTTTTTTTCCGTTCGATTCTCTAGATGGCATGTCTGTCCGTCTTTTATGCCCGGTTCTCTTTCCCGACCGGGAGTTTCGCCCCCGGTTTTTTCTTTTTCTGTGACGGTCCCCTTCTATTCTCCATTTCTGCACGGGTCACACTTTCCCCCCCCAACTTCTATGGCATCCCTCCCTCTTCGATCCACAACGGAACTTGTCTTTTTTTCCAAGTATGCGTGGGACAATAGAGATCATCTCGTCTTTGGAGAAGGCGCACTCGCCGTCCTTTCCTTTTTATTCACTTTGGTATTGTAAGTTTGACCCCATCGTTGCGCCATTATTACCCCCATGGCCAGGCCCTTTTTTCCTTTACGTCCGTCCCCAACTTCTCTGGCTTACTACCATCTCCTTTCCGTCCATACCCAAGTCACTTCTTTCCCCGCTAACTTCGTGAGCGTTAAATCTCCCCCATGCATCCTTTTGAGAGATGATCCCTTTTTCATTTTCTCTATTCGGATGGTTCGTCTTCTTCTTCTCATTCAGAGGCGAATAAGATATTGTTTTATCCTTATGACAGAGCCATATTTTTTTAATGGCCTCCCCCCTCTTAAACCAAATCCCCCCAATTCTATACTTTTCTACGTTTGCCAATGCTCTACTCTACAGAATTCATCCCGACTGTCAATGCCCCTCCCCTCCAGATAATTGAGATTATACTTTTGTATGTTAAGATTTTCTTGCCCCCAGACCTGTTATAGGGTATTTTAACAAGGCCCTAAGCCCTGATGGATGTTTTTTTTTGTTATGAGAATTAGAATTTCTCCCAGCTTTGCGACCCCCGTTTCTGCATCCAAATCTCGTATCGGCCCCCTATAGACCCTCGGACGGTGATTCCCCCACCGGCTGCTTAGGCCCTTCCTGCAGGTGACAGAGTCCTTACTCTCCTTTTCATATGCATGTCGAACGGCTTCCCTGGCTGATCGATTGTTTTACCCTGAGGAGCTCGCCGCGTCCTTCTATTTTCCCCTCCAACCTTTTTTTCTGTATATGGGGCCGAGCGCTCCCTTCCACCACTGTGCCTTACCTTGTTCGCCTCAGACCCTTCCCCTCCGTTCTCTTAAAGGCCTTATTGTTTCTTTTCGGATTTAAACCACGACGTGTCCTTTCCCTTCCTTCCTCCTCTCGCCTCCCGATCCCCTTTTATTCTTTTGGCAACTAATGGCGTAACGTAAGAACACCCCTTTTTTGTGAGCCCTCTCTTTTTTTGAATTGGTATAGCACACCCCTTCCCCTCCCTGTCGTACACCCTCCGATAGTTGCTCTCTGGGAACTCCAGCTCTTCGTTTATTTTTCTTATCCTTTTTTCTCCCCTGCTGGTACGGTTTTCCTCTTTCCTCGTTTTGAGCTCTTCCCTCCTCCATTCTCTCCAATGTCCAACTGCCGTCATTTTTTGGCGCGATATATTCATTTTTAGCGGCTCCGTGCCATGAGGCCACCTCTCGTTTCTTTGCGGATCTTAGGCTTGTTTCCTTCTCTAATTTCAAACTGATCCCGCTCTGTCGGCGGAGTTTCGACAATAATACGACGGATCCCTTGGCTTTTTCCCCTCTTTTCAAACTGATCCCTTTCCCCCCAGATGAGGGTTCAGTTCAACGCTTTCTCGGCTTTGGCCCCTTGACCTCCCCCCGACCTTCCCAGGAGATGAGTCCTCTCTTAATATTCTTCCTGATCGAAGCTGCCCCCCCTGCTTTCGGGGCTTTTATACCGTTTTGCGCTTCACTATGAAAATCCAAGTTCTTCTTTCCCATTTTCTCCCTCTGGGAGCTTCCCGGTTTCGGCTTCTGGTGTGAGCTTGGTTTCTTCGGAAGTCTATCTTGACACCCGGGAGACTCTGTAAAATAGCTCATGATTTATATATTTGTCCCTCTTGATGCTTCTCTTGTCCTTTCCACGCTCCCCCCTTTCCCAATGTACCTGCATTTCTTTCCTTTCTCGAGTTGTTCTGAAGACGCATCTTGTAGATTTGCGCCTTTTTAATTTCCCCCCCTGAGGCAACTCCCCCAAAAATTTTTCCCCCCCCTTTCCATTGTTCAACCGTTTTATATTGGGGACCTGCAAATCGGTTCGCTTGTGTCCCGCACCTCGCTTTTTGGGTATTAGAAGGATTACTCCTTTTTTTGTGCTTTTTCTGCACCCCCCCCCCCCGGAGTGATAATTCGTTCCCCTCTGACAACAGTGGCTCTCTCTGTGCTGCTAGATCAGAAGCATGATTATCTTCCCTTTTTTCATCCGTTGTTGCCCCTTCCTCCCCCCTTTGACCTTTCGTCGACTTCTTCCGCCCCTTTTCCCCCCCCTTCGCTTCACTCGTGAAAGGTATACCGGCGCCATTTTTCACTGTTTCAGTGCTGCCTTGTGGATTCCCCATTCTTATTTTTTAATAAGATTCGCTTCCCCTTCCCCTAGGGCTTTTCCTGGGGTGGTTCCTGCCCTACGAGACCTTTACCCCCCTTCCATTTTGTCTGGTTAGGCCTTCTCCCCAGGGAGGGGCGAAGCCTCTCCCTTTGGGGTCCTGCTCCAGAGGTTGGGGCTGCGCAGCCCTGTCCTCCGTCGAAGTGTTTTGCGTGTCCTCTTGGTTCAGGATGTCTGGTCACCCCCGTTTTCGGCGATCGCGGGATGTTTACTTTTCTGATGTCGGACGCTGTTTCGCCGTTCTGCACCTGCTTCTTTGCCGTTTCCGAACTCCCTTCTTGTAGAGTGAGAGTCTCGTTTTTCCCGCGAGTCGTGTAACACCCCTTCCTTCGGAGGCGTTTCCTTTCCGTCTTGACCTCTATCTTGAATGTCTCTTTTTTCTAAACGTGGATGGTGAGTGCGGTGTTTCTGTTTCTTTGCGCGCTCCCTCTCCCTGCTGCTTGAGAAAAGGGCCTTTTGCCGGAGACCAGCCCCATCCTGATAACTTTAGACTTTCCCTTTCATACAATGATCTATCTCTCACTCTTCCCCCCTTTTTTACGTTTGTTTTCCTTTTCCCTCTTCATGAATCAGCCACAATTCATCACCTCCCCTCACTTTCTCTCCATTTTCTCATGTGGCCTGTCAGTCCTTCTTCCTTTCCTTTCCGACCCCCCCCCCTTGGCTCTAGTGCCGACCTTGCTTTCTCGCCACGACATTTTCCCTTTTCAGAGACAGCACCTGTTTTCCTCCCACCGGTCTTCCCCCCCCCCACCTTGACCTTGTCCAGTCACTGGTCCCCTTCTTCTCCCTCCGATGTAGGACTTGACGGCCTCAACTCTCTTTCCCCGCGCCAGCTCACTAAATGCTTTCTTCGGATCCGCACACTTTTTTCTGAAGGTCCCTCTTCAAACACGGCTCGATCAGTCTGCAACTTGGACCTTTTCCTCCCACCCGTACTAAATTTTCCCTTTTTCTCGTCTGCGCAGCGACCCCCATCCCTCCCGTGGTCTCCCAGACTGCACGCGACTTGGACCTGCTGTTCCCCCCCCTACGCCGCGACGCTTTTCCCCCAAACCCGCTCGCGTGTTTCTCTGCAATTCCCTCGAGCTTTTCCCCCCCCCATACAAAGAGTCTGTGTCCCCCCTCAAGTTTTTACTATACCCCTTCTTGCCCCCCCCCCCGCTTTTGCAGCTTGCAATCCCTTTATTCCCCGTCTTTCGCATGAAACTTTTCCCCGAATTTCTCTTCTCATAATCTTCCCACTTCGCCGGTAGAACGGTCCCGCTTGGTTCGATCGGCCTGGGCGTCTGGAGTGTCAATTTTCTCCGATTTCACCCGGAGTTTTTTTCCCCGTTAAATTGCTGGAAACACGAGATTTTTCGCCTCTTCCTCCCTGAATGTCTTATCATGTCGTTTTCCACGTCCCCGCTGGCCTCACATTGGATTACATAATGTCCCTTCCTGGCAGAAAAAGCTCCGTTTTTTTTCTTCGTCGAATTTCTCCTCTCCTCCCGAGGGTGTTTCTTTTTCCCCAAACTCCCATTCGAGACCCCCATAAGTTTTTCCCCCGCCGGCCGTGCCTATCTTTTATGGGTCTTCGTCCGACCTTGTTGAATGTGTCTAAATTTCCCCCACATGCGTCCCTTCCTTTATGAAACCGCGCAAGTCCCATCATAATCCCTTTTTTTTCTCTTGTGTAAAGCTTTTCCGATCCTTCCCTTTCGACAATTACAGCGGTCTGTGGTCCCCACCCTCCCTTTTCTCCCGATTATTAGCTGTTTCCCAAGGTCACCCGGACCCCTTTTTCCCTCTCCAGCATGGCCCTCCCTTCCCTGAGCCCCTACGCTTCGCGCACACCAAACCCCTTCCCCCTCACGTCTGTGCGGGCCCCATCTTCCAATTCTTTTTTATATCCCTGCAGGATTTCTTCTCCTTATCGGTCCTTGGTATTATTTTTCCCTCTGACGGGCAGTTTATACTCCTTGGAGCTTAGTAGTCTCTTGGCGAGATTTTTCCTTTCTCCTTCTTCGCTTATCTTTTTTGCTGGATCCAAGCAGCTCCCCGCGTAAGCCCAACCCCTCGGGGGGGGAAGGTTTGCCTTCTGCCCCTTTGTAGCGCGGCGACTTTAGATTCCGTCATTTTCTATCAGTTCTCTTCCAAACAGCAGCCTCCCAATATGGTACCCCTTTCCCTTTTTATTATCCTCTCTTCCCCCCTCCTCATCCTCTCCATATTAGAAATCTCCTCCCCCTTTTCCGATGAACAATTCCTTTCTCCCCCTCGGACTTATCTCCCCTTACGGCAGGAGGTTTTTTTTCGACTATGTTTTCCTTTTCTTCCCTTTCCAAATCTCCCTGGCGAGCCGCCCCCTTTTTGAAACCGACCTGAGTGCCTCCTTGAGCGTGAGGTCCCCTTTCCCCCTCAACAGAATATCTGAGTGTTCCAGCGCGGACCGCGCCCCTCTTCGATATCCCCAGATCGGAGGTTCCGCCATCCCCTTGGTGGGTCTATCTCACTTTTTTCCCCCATTTCGCCAAGATAATGACAGATCCCCAGTGCTGTTTTTTTTTCCTCTCCATGTTCTGTTTCCCCCCTCCTATCCTACCAGGTGAGGTATAAACTTTCCTTCGCCTTTGATGTGAGACACGTCGGGTTATTTCCTAACCCGTCTTTTTCCCTTTCCTTTTCTCCCTTTCCCGACTATGGAGGAGGTGGCTGCTGATCCTTTATCCTCCTTTGAGGTATCCCTTCCCCCTTCCCCTTTGACCCCTCTTTTTCGAGTGTTCTCTCCCCCTCTGGAGATACTACGCCAGTGATTTTTGAACCACCTTCTTCTCTTTGCGCCGTGGCCTCCTCCTGCGCAAGATTGACCACGCTTGCCTTTTCGGTTTTCGTCAACTACCCCCCCTTCTTCCGCCAGCAGCATGGTTTCCTTTTTCCCCTTATCTTTGTTTTCCCTTTGAGAATGATCGACCCTATTGTTTTTTTTTTTTTTGCAAAGGTTTCGTTCTGTCTGCTTTTTTTCTTCGCAAGCATCATCTGTGCACTTTTTTGGTTCCATACCCGGATCACTCTTCCTCCTCTTTAAGTTTCCCAATCGATAACGGATCTTTTCCGGACTTTTTTCCCTTAGAGACTTTTCCTCCCTTCGCTCTTTAGCGGGAGATGCTGGCGCACCTCCCGTTGTTAGAGTGGGGGATTTGGTTCCCCTGACCACGGTCTACTTTTTCTCTTCCCCTAAGGAAGAGCTTATTCGCGCGACTTTTTTCCCTTTCCCCCCTCCTCACCGCGCCGCCTCCCCTCCTATCCTCGTCCGAAACCTTCCCGTCCTTCCCCTCTTCTTTTCTTTGACTTTTTTTCCGAGATTACTGATTTTTGCTCTTCTATATTCCTTTTGGTTCTTTTTCCTCAATGAGTGCGGACACTAGAGGCGCATTCCTGCTTCCTTCAATGGGCGGTTCGGCATGATGGAGCCCAGTGTTTTCCTAGGATCCCCCCCTACACCCCCCCCCCCATCACCACTTATCTAAAGGTTCGGTGCTCTCTGAATGCCTACCGAGACGCTCTTCTGTTCTTATTTCCAAGGCTCATTCCGCGCGGGAGCGTCTTTTTTTGCCCTTTCAATAGATGAGACAAGTATAACTTTTTAATCTTTCCCCGAAGAACTTTTTTATTCTGATGTCCGCTGTCGCCACCTCCCTCATCAAACACCACCCCCCCCCACCCCCCCCCACCCCCCCCCCACCCCCCCCCCCACCCCCCCCCCCTTTCGCGAACAACTTTTTCTTCCCCTAGAACCCTCGTCGATAAGGTGGTTCCGGAATCGAGAACTTCCCTTTCTCGCTTAAAACACCGGATGAGAGAGAGTCAATCATGTGCAGCCAGCGCTGCTCTTTGTCCTCTTCCTTTCTTTCGACCGAGTTTCAATTGTTACAACATACACACCAATGCGTTGTCTTTGAGCCTTTTCCTTTGACCGAAGCACCCTTCCCTCCAATTTTCTTTTTGCTAACTTCCTCCGCTTCTCTACCAACATGCAGGATCCTATTCACCAGTCTCCATCTTTTTTTTCCAACTCATTAAAAAGGGTCGTCTAAGAGGAGTCCTTCTCCAAAGGCAGTGATCTAACACCTCCCCCGATCCTCCACCCTTCCGCCTTGAAGTGTCCTGACCTCACCCTTCCCACGATTGTGAGAGAAAATCTTTCCTTCCCGACACAATTTTCTTTTTCTTTTCCGAATTTCTTTTTGCCCTCCTGTCCAGAAACGACTTTCTTTCAATTCCCTCCTGTTTTCAGCTTAATCACCTCAATCGTTACGGACGTTAAATATATCTATCGTCTTCTCCCCTGCCAGAGCGCGTCATTCAAGTTGCTTATCTCGGGCTCTTTTTCCCGATTTTATCAAAATTGCCCATAATTTTTTTTCAGACGTTTGCACCTCTTAGCCCTCCAGTGGTGCCAGCCCAAGTTGTCATGCTTTCCCCCCCTTTTTTTCGCTTTCTGCTAATCTTCTTCTTTTATTGGGTACGAGATACGTCTCCCTTCTCTCCCCTTTCTATTTCCAGATTTTCTGTGTGAATTCTTTTGTTAACTAACCTTTCCCCCTCAGCAAAATAGCCCGGCATCTTTGAGCTGTACAACGAGCTTCCTTCCCTCAGCTTTTCCTTTCTCCCGTCCTCACGTCAGGTCGCGGCTTTTTTTCAACTCTTCTACACGACGCTCCCGATCTTTGCATAGCTCCGCCAAAACTCTGCATTATCCCCTCCCTTTCTTCCTTCTCTAGATAGAGTTTCCCTACCCCCTTCTTTTATCGGGTATCCTTTCAGTCCCCTTTGAACTCATAACTCGGGTTGATAACCTTCTGAGTGCGTGGCGATATGTATGCTTTTTTAGCCAGTAGTTCGTTTTTTTCCTCTTGGTGCGTTTACCCTTTCCTTCACACAGGACCCTCCTTCCTTTTTTACATCAGTCTTCCCTTATTGTTTGACCTCCCCTTTTTTTCTCATTTGTAGAAACTACCTTTGTGCTAAGAAGATGTTTTCCTCCCAGGCTTTCCTAAGCTTTTTCTTTTTTGCGTTTTCCCTAAACCTTCCCCTTTGCACGGTTTCTTTCAAAACTTCATTTTTAACAGGCCGCTGCATGCTACTCTACCCACCAGTTTTGAAAAACAAGGGGTTTGACTCCTCCTATCCAATCCTCCCTCTTTCCCCAGATATTGGAACGAGATAGAAAGAAAGCCGGTCGCTAAGCTTCTCTGATAGCCTCAGTACTATGAACTTTTTTTTATGATTGAGTTTTTCTCCCCCCCCAACCAATGGTCCTTTGGTTGTATTCTATCGGTGTGCTTGTTTTTCTAGCCCTAAGGGTGGGACCTCCTCCTCTAATTGGACGCTGTCACCCAGTTTTTGTTATTTTATGTCTTTCGCATTGTCGCCCTTCGATCCTTGTGCGCCCCCCCCGGCGAAGCCCCGTTCTTGCTTCATCCTTTATGTTCCTACCACCGGCTTCCCCGGCTGAAACTGTCGCCTCCCCCCGACTGACCTTTTTAAGAAGCCCTTGAGACATAACGGGTTCTCTCCCTTCCGTCATGCTTTTACTTCTGTGCGCTTTTCACCCTTCCCTCTTTTTTCTTTGCGTCGGGGTTACCTTCGATTTTCTTTCTACTCTTTTGTGATGTTCGGCCGGAGCCCGCGGCCCATTCGCAGAATCCTCTTGGAAGGCGTCTTTTTTGGTTGGAGTTCTATCTTTTCCAAGACTTCTTTGGAGTTGAGCGTTCCGTGAGGTTTGTTTTTTTTTTTTTTTCTTTTTTCGATTCTCCGTTTCCTTCCTCTTTAATGAGGGAGGGTTTTGTTCCTTGTTCTCTGAAGGAGCGAGCCCTTTTTTCAGAAGGATTCTCCCACGGGGTTTTTCCTCTCCTAATAGTTGTAGCGGTCTTTTCTATGCAAAGACTCGTGTCTTCGGTCACCTCTGCGGGCCTTTCAGTATGTTCCCCGGCTTTTGCGGTTTTCCCCTTGCGGATCAAGCTGATTGTTTTCTTTTTCTTTACTTTTCCCCCCTTCTTCTTTTTCGCTTACGTTTCCTTTGTTCCCCCAGGTTCCCCTCGATTATTATCCTGAAAGTCTTCTTCCCTCCTCTGCACGATTTAGTCCCCCCCTCCCGTGAGAATTGTGATAATTTGTCTTTTCCTATCTCTTTTCCCCCTGTTATGTTTGAGGTGCGATCTTTTCCCGCCAATTAATCACCCCCCCAATTTAGAGGCCACTTTCTCACTGGACGGTCGGGCCGGTCATCGAGGCCCTTTCCTCAGGCTTCTTTCCCAAGAAAGTCCCTCCAGGAGTGCCTCTCTCACAACAAATTTTGGGTTTCTCCCCTCCAAGAACATTAAAGGACGTGGTCACTCTTACCCAGGCAGACATCCATACTCCCGTGAATGAAGCAATTTAGATGGCTGCCCACCGCTAATAATTCTCCCCTCCTTTGCAGGGATAGGCCATCCAATTTTTTCTTCTGGAACATCCTCTCGCCACCATCCTTACCGGAATGACCCCTCGTTATTTTTTTTTTCCTTAGAATCCTTTGCTCACCAATCTCCCCCCCCCCCCCTCCACCTCTCCCCTCGGAGCACCGTGCGATACACCCCCCCCCCTAGCAGACCCCTCCCCCCCCTATAGTTTGCGTCCCCTGTTCCCTTCTCAAGGTCCCCTTTCCTGAAAATCACAAACCTCTTGTGAACACGGAATCTTCTTTTCCCATTCCCCCCCTTTCCCCCGCGTAAAATCCACGCCGCTTCCAGCGACACGGCTTCCCCGCTTGTCTTCTTCCGGAATGCGTTCTACCATAATTCTAGCCTTCTAGATTTACCCCCCCCTTGCGAAGGAGCTAATCCGAGTGGCCTTGACTTTAGTGAGTATGGAAGGACCTTCTCCCTTTCTCTTTCCGCATACCAAAGTTTTCTCTCTGTTAAGGGCTGTCAATTGCTTTAGGTTTGTCTCTTTTGAAGTGATTATTATTTTCTTCCGTAAGCCCCCATCTCCTCTCGGTCTCTCACTTTCTCTTTCCCGTCAAGTAGTCCAGCCTCATTTTACAAAAGCCCTCCTCCCGGTTAGAATACAGTCCTTTTGCCCCCCTCCGTAGGAGACCTCGTTCGCTTTCGGGCCGCAGCCGACTCGCCCTTGGAACTCTGTGTTTTTCGTTTCCTTTTACAATTGACTATCCCATTTTGTCCTTTTTTCTCTTCTCCATTTTTCCTTTGGTAATGGACAAAACCGGCTCCTATTCCGTTTTCTGTCTGCCTTCGCAAGGACAAAAAGCGGCCTGACCCTAATTTTTTTTTTTCTCCCTGCACGGTCTTCAGGATCCCGCTCCCTCTTTTTCGTCCACCCCTTTTTCTTTTTTGACCTCCCACCCCATTCCGGATCAGTCTTTAAACATGCGTTATCCCCGGTGCTTTCCTTTCCCCAAGAGAATCCCAATTACCCGCGCCCCCCGTCCTTCCTTACCTGCCCATCTACCTTCCAACCCTCTTCGGACACCTTTCCATGTCCTTTTTGAGGTTTTCTCTCCTCTTTGAGAGAATATCTCCTCTTAGGGACCTTTTTTGCCTTCGAATCAAGATTTTCTTCTTCGTGGCAGGAATCATTCTCTTAGTCTCATCGGCCCGTTTTTTTTTTTTTTTTTTCTTCCTTCGAGCGCCGGAGAAGTTATGGTTCGAGCGCTTTATCCCCCACCTGCTCCAAGTTGAAGAGCAACCCTCATGTCTACCGGTCTTTGTATCACCATCTCTCTTTTTCCACCCGCTCTTCCCGTTTTCCCTCTTCCCTGAACTACGACGACCCCTCATTTTCAATCTGAAAAGAGTTTCATGTATTCCCCCTCTACATCCTCCATACTTCCCCCAGCCGGCTCTCCCCTCTCGGGCCTGACCTGGCACCAGTGTTAGCTTTCCCCAACTGAATTATCTTCCGCTGTGGTTCGTTTGACTCTTTTCTTTCCTGGCGGAGGATGAATATTGACTCCCGGGCTCCTGGCCATACCAACTGGAACCTCCCGCGCTCATTCCTGGAGGCTGACTAATAAACGCTTCTGGAATTTTTTCCCTGGGTTGCCTTTTTCTTTCCTACCGGCTTCTCTTCTGTTTCCAGCTTGAACAGTATTGTCTTTCCTATACCCATGGGTCCCGGAAACTAGTCTCCCCCTTTCACGGCTCTGGGTCTTTCTTAACCCATTCCCCCCCCCGATCCAGACTTTCTTTAAATGAAATGACGTTCCCCGCTCGGCTCTTTTTTTGGAGAAACTGTCGGGTTCATCCCTTCCAATATTCCTCCCCCTGTACGGCGCACCTCTCTTTTTTTTTCTTTTTGCATATTACCTAATTTTCTTTTCTCTCCTAAGGACATGGAGCAGACGCTCCGTGTCCTCTGTGCTTGCTTTGTGAAATTTCTTTGACTCCGACTTTTTGGTGGAACCCCCTCCCGTTCGAAGGCTCAGCGTTTTTTTTTCCCCCCCCTTTGCGACTCCTTATGTCTCGCCCCCCCCCCCCTCAAGTCAAGAACGATTGAGAACCGGTGTTTCCTCGCTCACTATTTTCTCCCCGATTTTTTTTGGTAGAAGAGGTGCTACTTTCGTGGTTATGAGAAAGTTTTTCTTCTTTAGTTCCTCCCTGCCCCTCTCCTTTTGCCAGTTCAGCCCTGCGGTCAAACATACCACCTATTTATGGCATAATCGATGCGGCGTTCCCCCTCGCTTCAGTAGGTTTCTTTTATATAATGGGTGTTCTGTAGAGAATCACTCATGCTCGTAGTGAGCTCTTTTTAACTCGCTCCGAACCGTTGGATAGTCCGCTCCTTTTTTGGGGTGATGGTGTGTCCCTCGGTTTCGACCTTTGCATCCAAGCTCGCACGCCTCTGTTTTCCTTCGTAATCTAGTGCCGCTTTCTTTCCCTGTCGATCAATGCTTAAGACACAATTAAGTTCACTCAAACCGAAGACGTCCTCTCTCTTTTCAAACCCGTAATCTATCTCTTTTCCTCTCTTTTTGTTTTTTCTTCTCTCTCCTTTTTCCTCCTCTCTTAGGCGGGCGTCTTCAGTGTCTTTTCTTAGGACCCCTTTTTTTCGCGGCTCCCTTATCTAGGCCCTCTCCTCCCTCGCGGATGATGCGAGCCCAGTTTCCGGAGCCACCTATTTAACACCAAATCCCCTCTATCATCCTTTTTTCCCTTGCATAAGATACGCCCGCTTTTCCCTCTACTCCACCGGCATTTTCCCGCCTTTTTCCTTGATCGATTGGGAAAACTCCGCCGTGTGCAATGCTCCTCTTTTTAGGTTTGCCCTTCGAATATGAAGCCTCTTATCTCCTGGCGCACTTTTTCAAGTCATCCGAAGAACCCCTTCTCGAACCAACGGTTGACGGCACCGTAGCTCACCTTCTTCTGCAGGAATCGTGACCCCCTTCCCCCCCTTTCAGAGACTGTGTACACCCTTGAGTTTTTCTTTTGAGCGCACCTGTTGCACGTGCCGGAGCAGGAGGTTTCCTATCTTCGCTGCCCCGTATGCGATCCTATCTTTAAACACCCTCATGATTCTTATGCGAGGCCGCTCAGCATAAAAACAGTCGACGGTCCTTTCTGCTTGTCATTAGCCTTTCTTTTTCTCCTTAAAACCCCGTGCATGTCCCATAGTAGCACCTCCCCCCCCTCCTCAAGCTGCAGGCAAGCCACCCCCCTCCCCCGGGTTTCTTCTTCTGAGGAGGAACCGAACTTGCCACACCCCTCCCTCCCTCAGACTCCGACGGCCCTTTTCCCGAACCGTTCCTAGCTATATCATTTTTTCTTTTTTCCTAACACGTAGATGGTTTGATCTCCATGAGCTTTATGTGAATAATTGGTATATCCCCATAGGTCCCCCCTAATGGAAGTTTCACCCTTTTATTATACTTAGATGCAGTTTTTCGCCCCCTGCGCCTTACAGCTTTCCCCGTTCTTTCTATAGCTGCGAATCTTTGACCTTTCCTCACAGGCTTCTTCTTGCTTCTGGTTAAGATTCCATCCATCGCTCTCCCAGACACGGACCAGAAGCTTTCTCTCCAGTAAGTTGGTAGCAAGAGAACAATAGGCCTGCACCCTTCCCAGTTTTTTCCTCTTCTGGTCTGGAAGTAAGAGTCCCTTTTCGATGTTTCCTATAGATAATATTGCCAGATTTTTTCAGCTCCCCTCTTTCTTATTCCGGCGTGATTTCTGATCGATGCCCTTTCTTCCTCTTAGTGAAGGCGATGACCCTCCAGCCTCATTTTCCCAGCACTCAATCTTTTTTTGCTTCAAAGAGTGATTCTTTCTACGCGGATACGCCAACTTCCGACGGTCTCCCTCTTTTTTTTTCCAAGCATTCCGCCCACTCTTCACTTTTCGCTCACGAAGTTATGTGTCATGCAGTATTGATTTGATTCCCCCGTGATGACAGATAGGAGGGCGCCCAATCCATTTCTCTAAGAGGGGATTCACTCTTTCTCATCCTCGGAGTAGCGTTCCCCGTCCTTCTGGGGAGCGGAGTTCCATTAGAGGAGTTTTATCTGGTGCCTTCCAACGTCACCACCGAGCTGTCAGTTTTTACATCATCTTATTTCTTGTTGGTCCAGCACGTCTCTTTGATTTTGTTCCATCTTGATTGTTACCTGACCCCTTTTCCCTTTAATGTAATGACTCTTTTTTCTTTTTAGCTCTTTTTCTCCGATCCTATTGAGGCGGTTTTTCATAGAGAAACTGTTTCCTCCCTCCCCCATCCCAACCAAAAATGCACTTCCCTTTCCCCCCTTGGGCCTCCCTTTAAATCTTTCCCCCGAAGCCGTTTCCCTCGTCCCTCTAGTTTGGATCTCCCCCCCAATTTATGTGATGTTTTCTGGCAACCCTTCTTATCTGCGTCCCTGCCCGTGAAGGTGAGTATGGGCTGAGTCTTTGTGAATATCAGAAGCTGAATGCTCCCCTTAGTGTGCTCCCTTTTAACTTCCATCTTCCTGGTAATAGAGAATCCTTTCAAAGCTCACAAGTGCGGACTCACCCTGTATTCCCCTCCCCCCTTTTTCCATGAAGATTGTGTCAACCCTATCCTTTTTGATGAGGGGCGATTCCCATTTCCGTAATCTTCCTCCTTTTGTAGACCAGCTGTAGTATTTTCCATGAAAGACCAATCAGCTTATTTTTCCCCCAAGATCTTTGTATGGGCCCCCCCCTTCTTCTAAGAAGGGCAGGAGCAGACCCCTGCTATTTTTTTCGGAGAGTTGTCTTTTTGAGCGTCCCCCTTGAGGAGTTGTTCTTGACGTGACGATGTTTTTTACGACGAGTGATTGGCGGAGCTCCGGACTTTTGGGGCATGCGTTCCCATTCCTTGATGAGAGCGCTTTATTCTTCGGTGAATGTGAGTTTCCCCCTTGAATACCGAAGCAACCCTTCTTTGATCGGCTTTTTGAACAGCCGTTTGTTGTTCCCCCTCCGTGCTTATTCGTGTGGGACGTCGGTCCAGAGGCCTGCTTTGGATCGTTCCTTTCTCCAAAGGGGTGCGGTGATCTTTCCCTTTTCTGATGCGTCTCATTGTCCCCCCCCTTGTCTGCAATTGAGCCCTCAGGCCCTAATTTCACCTGGACTGTCCACGGGACACAGCATTATTCCCTCCTAGAAATGGTCTTTTTCTAATTCTCTTTCATGATCTTTTCCTTGTGTCTCGTGGTTGTTTTCTCCTGAGAGATCTCCCCTTTCACTTTAGAAAATTCAACCCCCGATTCGAGTCCCTTTTCCTCCTTGGCCTTTCTCACCAGTTTCCCTCTTTGCCATGGGCCCCACGGGCACAGGCAGTTCCCTCGTGACGCAATCGCAAGGACCCCAAAAAGTCAACCCCCCTACATTTGGATCACGCCCGCTGACAAATCCTGCCTCTCTAACCCAGTAGAATATCTGCCGGTACTTTCCCGAAGACAAGAGCATTTTGACTCTCCCTGATCACTATACTTCGGTCCTTTCATCCTCAATGCCAGGTTCCCCCCTCGTAACATCATGCCTCCATGCACCCCCCCATTACTCGCGGACCGTTGCCATCCCCTCATTCGGAGTCAAAGCCCGTAACCCCCCCTCGCCGACTTAGCAAACCCCCCCCCACTCAAGAAGCCTCGTAAGCCATTATCCCCCCAACAACAAGACCAGCACTCCCTTCCCCCCTAGATCGTTCTGCTCACATTTTTGTGTCCCCCCCACAGATGCTGTGGACTTTGAACCTCTTTTTATGGCTTTCACTACCCGGAAAGCAACTCCCTGACTTCCCTTTTGAAAACTCGAACACCGGTTCTTATTTTTTCCAGAGCATCACACTCCTCTAGCCCCCTGCCTAAACTGCCCCCCTGTTTTGCGGACGTTTCGTGTTTCATAGAGTGGACGGCTTTGGTCCATCTTGGTCGTTTCCTAATTCTTCTCTACTCAACAACTATTTTCGCCGTTAATGAGAACACCCCTTTTTCCCTCCCCCGATGGGGGTCTCCCTGATTTTACGCATGAGTTCTCTGCCGTTTCCCCATTCCCGGATTCTCCCTTTGAGGCCAGTTTTTTCAATGCTTCATTGGTCACTTCCTCATGTTTTTTTTCCGACCACCCTTTCTCGATTCCCCTTTCTCTCAGCCTGCAGCCAATTCAGGGTGACTTGTCTTTGTGCGGGCCTCCTTCAGACCGGTCAGTTCTCTTGGTGGTACCCCCTGTCTTTCACATTTTTTGGTTCGTAGAGTGCCCGCATTTGTGATCTCCTGACCACCATTTTAAACCCGCTGCGTTGTGCACACCCTCTCCTCAAACAGTCTCAATTTACCCTTTGTCCTCTTTTTTCCAGCTTTCCACTCCCCCCTCTTTTCGACAACTCCCTGGTTTGGTTTTAAACACCCCCGGGTCAATCTTATTTTCCAGAATGCTTCCTCCCCTTGGGGTTGCCCCCTTCAAGTGAGAACTTCCAGTCGCCCACTACGCTTCCGTGCCCCCAGTTTTTCCGAAAGCGATTTGACGTCTTTTCTCCCCGGCCCTTTTTTTTGAGTCTTTTTTTAAGAATAGCGCCCAGAGCGGGCCCAGTTCTTCTTCCTCAAAGAGACGGTCGTATCTTCGATCGAAATCGTGTTT
>Ga0179593_1563485_pt1 | contig 28420 bp, 53 predicted proteins | sample CZODoug2_1_08_16_FD_185931 | JGI IMG/M metagenome (GOLD analysis project Ga0179593, IMG submission 185931) | Vadose zone soil fungal communities from Angelo Coast Range Reserve, California, USA - CZODoug2_1_08_16fungal (PacBio error correction) | ecosystem: Environmental > Terrestrial > Soil >... | reverse complement strand
CGTAGACCCCTTTTCTGTACATCCCAATTCCGCCCTTCTAGGAATTCTCAGATCTTCCTCCTAACTTACTACGTGTTTTTTTTTTTGAGATTTTCTACGGCCTTACGTGCTTTCTCTATGCTGCAATCTTTGCCCCTTTCTTCGAAGGGTTTCCCTAATGATGAAAACTTCCCCACTATTCCCTTCATAACCCTCACACTGTTTCATTAAATGATTTCCCCTTCTTCTTCTTGCGGCTGGAATGAACTTTTTCACTTCTTGGGAGTGGGCCCCCCTTTTTATTGAGAGGATTTTTTTTCTTTATTTTCACGCCTCCTTGGTCCCTTTTTCTTGCACTTTTTTTTTCCCTTACCGTTTTTTCCTCCCTTTCGACAGATGTCGGCTGGACAGGCGCCCGCCTTTCCAACTTTTTTTTGTTGAAGGGCACACGTTTGCGTTGCTGTCCCCTCCCCCATACTGTTTTCCCCTTTTCTTTCCGCGGCTTGTTTTTCCGATTCTCTTGGTTTGTCTTTCCCTTCCGGGCGGCCCCTGAGGGGGTTTCGGTTTGGGTCGTTTGCTTTTGTTTTCTACCCTTGCCGTTTTTTTGATTTCTTCAACCGAATGAGGTCCTTAATCATAGCTCAACATCTTCCTTTTAGCCCTGACCCCCTACTTATTAGGTCCCTTTTTTTTGACGGGCCGGTCCCCCTTCTCTTTCAGGGGCTTATTCTTTTAGGCCCCCCCCCCCTACTGATTTTCCCCCAAGGTCCTATTCCGGGAGGTCCATGATTCAATCCACTGCACCGAAAACCCCATACGACCAAACTCACCCAGGTGAAAACAAGGGGATTTATTCCTTCTCGACTTTTCCCTGCCTCACCCCCCCCCCCCCCTTTTTCTGGTGTCATCTTCTTATTTTTTCCCCCTCTAAGCTGACTCCGGCAAAATCTGTGAAGTAGCTCTTCATTGATCCCTTTTCTTGCTTTCTGATTCCTTTTTTTTCCCTGTTTAGTGAGTTTGGGGTAATGTGGCCTTGACGCCTGATTCTTTCCGTGTTACCCTCCGGGATTTCATTTTGGGTTATAAATTAGTTTTCCAAGCTCTTCTGGGGGTTCAATTTTTCCTTTTTCCCCTCCCTTTTTTCACCATTCAAATGAACTCTGTCGGTTTTATCCTCTAGCCTTGGACCGTTCCCCTTTTTCCAGGTTCCTATTGTTTTTGAAGGTTCTACACCCGACAATCATAGACGTCCCCTTTTGTGAAGGTTTTCCTCGACCAATTTTTTTTTTAGTATTTCAACTTATTTTGGGGGAGTCAACATTTTCATGATGGAGAAAATCTTTTCGCCACACTTGGTCCCCCCCCCCCCCTTCCAAGAAGTACCATTTCCCTTATGAAGTTTTTCACGGTTTCTTTTTTTTTCTCCTCGCTATTCAAACAAGCGGATTGCTCAAGAAACGTGTAGGTTTTTTTTTTTCGGGCAAGCTTTTTAGACTTCCCCCCCTGCCCCTTTCCAACCCCTTACCCCCTTTTGGGGAGACTCCTTCGTAGATGGGCCCCCCCCAAGTTGGCTTTCCCTTTCTTAATGATCTGCCCCCCCCCCTTTCATCTTCTTTTCCCAAAGATTTTTTTCAGATTTTCCTACCTTAGTATTCTCCTGGTTCTTCCCCGTCTTCCTTTCGCAGGGCTTTTCCCTCCGCAGTTCCGGTCCCGAGTGCCCTTCCAACTTCTTAGTCAAGTTTCCCCAAGCAAAACTTAGGGGTGGGGATCCTTTCTTTTCCTCTTTTTTTTTTTTCAGGTTTTCCGAAATTTTTTTCGCTGTTAACCCACAAGTATTCCCCGTTGCGGGTGTTCCACTATCATATCTATTTTCCTCCTCCGACGGGGGTGGTTCTCGACCCTTCGTACCCCCCCTTTTCCCGATGTTTTCTTGGAACGGTTTGGGGCCCACCACTCTTCCGGGCCCGGTTGCGACTTTTCTGGACTTTCCGGGCCCGACGCGATTGTTTTTACCCCAAAAAAACCTTTACTTGTTTTGGGGATTTTTTTCTTTTACAAGAATGACCCTTTTCTTTCCAAGCACTATTTCTTTTTCCCCCAACCCCCTGACTTCGGAGGACGACGCGCCTCTCCCCCTAGACTTTCTTTGTGAATCTTTTCCACCACCCCTTTTGGATCGACTTTTTTTTCGGGCCCCTCCGCTTTTGGTCTCCTTAAGGCGTATTTTTGCTTTTATCATTATCAGCCCCTTTGGTTCATCTATCTTTTCCGAGTCTCTTGGTTGGCTGTAAGGTTTTCCGGTCCAGGTATTTCCCCTTATTCGCCTCTGTTTTTTTTTACCCGTCCCCCCCCCGACAGTTCTTTCCTTTCAAATCCGCGGTTGTCAGGGCGATGTACTCTTGTAGCAGACTTTTACCATATTTCCCCCCAATTGACATAAATTTTCCTTCTTTCGCTCAGGTGATTCAACATTTCTTTCTCCGGTCTTCTGGCTTTTAAAGGGTTTTTAAACCTTCCCTCCAGATGTTCTTCTCTAAGGGGTTTCCCCCCAACCCCCCCCCCGATTAACTTTTTTTTTTTTTTGATTGAAATGGCGTGTCCCCCCCCGGGTTTTTTTTGCCAGATTCCCGGAACGGTTTTCGACGTGTTAGGCCCCCCCAAACCCCCATTCCCAGTCTACAGTCTTTTTCTTTGTTAGTCTGTGTTCGAAAAAACTGCCGACCCATCCTTCCCTGATTTTTCGGACGGGCCGCCTATCAGATGACAAGGGTGAGAAAGACTCCCAACGTTCTCTCTGGTTTGGACTTCCCCCGGGGGGTCACCCCCCTTGAGGGTCTTGGCCTTCAACCGTACCGGCCGAGGATTCATTCCCACTTACCCCCCCCCTTCCCAGTGTTAAAACCCCCCATGAAGTTCTTTGATGTTGGTCTTTTCCCGGCGCCACCTCAGGCTTCCCCGCCCCCACCACCCGTTTCTACCAAGACATTTTTTTCGCAGGGGGGTCCAAAGCTTCCTGAATACCCCCCACCATTCAATTCGAAGTGTCCCACCCACCCAGGTTTTTTTGACTCTCTTTTCTGATTTCCTTCTGTCCCCCTCCTCATGCCCGCTTTTTTTTTTCCTTTTTGAGGCTTGATCCGAAGGAATTCGCTACGGTTAGCTTTTTTTTTTTTCTTTTTTAGTGGTTGGTTCCCCTCTGATTTGCGTGCTGAATGGATGGATCCTTTCCGCCGCCGCCCTTTGGGCTCTGAGTTGTGTTTGTCCTTCTTCCCTTTGTCCAACTCTAAAATTACGCCCCCTGCGACCAGCTCCCTTTGTGCATTCGGGCGCATCGTCGCTCCCCACCTTTATTTGCCCCCTTCCCACAGATTTAGGCGATGACCTTCCCTCGGGGAATCCTTTTTTTTGGTTTTTAATTTCTCAGCACCTTTTGCTTTGGATAACAGGCTTTGTCCAAAACCCCCCTTAACAGGAACAAGTTCTTCCCCGCTGGTCTCCCTCTTCCTTCAAAAACAAATAATCTGGCCCCCCCCTTTCAAGAAAGGTCTCCCCTTTTCATTAGCAGGGTCCCCAGCAAGTCTTCTTTTCCCGAGGTTCCTCTGTCCCTTCATCGCAGGACCCCTCATCTGTCGTCATAAAAAGGCGCCCTCCCGAGTTCCCCACCACTTTCCTCCTGCCCCCCTTTGTCGACCAATTTCCCCCTTCGTGATCCTAACCCCTAAATAAACCATAGCCGGCCCTTTCCCCCCACGCCTTGTCTTCCCCCCCCCCCCCCCACCGGGCCCCTGTCCCCTTCAAAAGCAGCTTTCCCAAAAAATGGCGGTTTTTTTTTTTTTTTTTTTTCAACGCAATACTTATGGTCTTTTTTTACGAAGAGTTTGTATTACTTTGCCCCCCCTTTAAGGCTTTTGAACCCCCCTTCGTTTCTTAGGGAAGATTGCTCCTGGCAAAAATCAACGCCTTTTTCCTCAAAACCCCTGATCCCTCCATCCTTGGTTTTTTTCTCCGTAGAGCAACGGTTTTTTCTAGTGATTGCAGCTGGCTTCCTCGGCACGGGACCCTTCCCCCTTTCCGGAACGTCCTTTTTCCCCCACCCTCTCTTTCCTACATTTTATGGCGTTCCTTACGCAAATTTTTTTTCTGCTTTAGGTGACCTTTCTTCCTTTCAGGACCGGTGAAACTTTCATATTTTTGCTTGCTTTTCCCCAAATTTTTTTATTCCCCCCCCCCAATGGGCATTTTATTGAAGTTAGTGGTGTCCCCCCCCCTTCCTCGCATTTGCTCTGTAGTGTTGCCTTCTTTTTTTTTTTTTTGGTTCTTTTTTCCCTAGGGCGCGTCTTTTCTGGACGAGCGGGGTTTTTTCCCCCTCTAACCTGCTACTTCTTTTTTTTGCGGCTTGTTTTTTTTGTTCCTTTTCCCCCCTTTTCCATGAGGCCGTTGGTATGGGGACGTTTTTTTTGGCGGGCTGTTATCATATCGTTTTCCCTTGCCGAGACACCCCCTCCCAATACCCCCAATTTGTACCTTCCTCGATTCTCGCTCCTGTCTCCCCCCCTACCCATAGCCTTTCAACGCTTCATCCACGCTCCCCCATTTCCCTGCCTCCTGTGTATTCCCTTTCTCCCCCCATTTTTCACCGCGTCTCCTCTTTTTTTTGTTTATTCCCCCTACCTTTATTTACTACTTTTTTCTTTCTCCCTTTCCTCTATGTTCTCCACCTTAAGTTCTCCCTTCCCTGCAAATGCTCTCCGCCTACTACCCCACTTTTCCTATTCGACCAACTTCCTCTTCTCCCCCCCCCAGACCTTTTTTCATTCTAATATTTTTTTCCCTCCTGTGTTGACTAGTGATCTTTGGTCGTTACGGATCTTTTTCGGAGTTTTTTCCCCCCCCCGCGGTTTTTTCTACTCCTTTTTTTCCCCTTTTGACCTTTTTTCACCTAACTCCCCCCTTCCCACCCCCTGATTTTTCCCCCAAGGGATACGCTTTCTAAGGGGAGTCCCCCTTTTTTCCCTCCTACCCCCAGCTCCCCCACCAAACGATTTATATCCTGTCTCCTTTGTCCTTAGCAAGGAGATTCCTTTTGCATCAGCCAAGCCCTCCCCCCCCCCCCTCCAGCCTCTTCTTTCCCACCCTTCACTTTCTCAGGATGATTCCGGCACAACACTGGCTGTGAAGTCTTCTTCCCTTTGATTATATTTTTTTCCCCCTGAGGGCTTACTTGGCTTCAGTTAGTGTTTTAACTGGGAGTCGTTTTGACAAAGTTCCTCGTGTTTTTTTTCCTGCCGGTGGCACTCCCCTTTTAAGAGAAATCCTTGTGGGTTCCCTCGTTCAACGGTTTCTTTCTTGTGGTCTTCGACGTCCCCTTTGGTAGGTTTTTTTAACCTCCCAAATTCCAACGTTCAAGTCTTTGTTCGCGTTTATCCCGTCTTCTAGGCAGCGGTTTTTCTTCGTTCATATGCTATGTACTTTTTCTTTCCCCCCCCTCCAGAACAATCATCCCCTTTTGTTGGATCTGGGTTTTGGGTTTTGGGACGGATTTTCCCCCCCCTTATCGTTTTTGAGCAATCCCCCCCTTTTTCTTAAACGTTGGTTTTCGTTCCCCTTCTTGAGAAACATCTTTTCCTACACTGTGGTCACCCGGCAAGAAGATTTTTTTTCAAACCCCCCTCGCGCTCCTCCTTTTTTTTAGAGGGCCCGTTATTTTTCGTGGAAAACTCCTTCTATCTCCTGCCCCCAATTCCCTTACCGCACAAAGTGGGTCGGCGGGTCGATATACTGGTTCAAGCAGGAGACTTTTCCCCCTCGAACCTTACACCACCCTTTTTTTTTTTTGGGACATCTTACTGAGGCCCCCCCCGTGGTTTTTAATGATAGTTATCTCTTTGGGGGTTGGCCTTTCCTCGAACCCCCAAAATTTTTTTTTTCCCCTTATTGGTGCCCTACTGGTAGATTTTTCCGCTTTCTTCTTCTTTCTTTTTTGGATCCCCTGGCCCATCTTTCCTTTTTCTTTTTCCCGGGAGGGCACTGATTCGTTCCAAGACACAGGCAAACATATATTTTTTTCTTTTTTTCAGCGCCTTTCATCCTCGCCCTCTTTTTTGCTGCTTTGCTTTTGGCCCTCCCCCCAGTTCGTTGCCGTCGGGGGTTTTCTAAAAAAAACTCTTTTCCCCCCCTTTCTGGTCCTCGTTTTGTTGGTTGTGTTTTTTTGATCTTCCCTGAGGACAACCCCCGCGCCCTGATTCAATCTCCGTCCCCCCCCCACAGCCGCGGTCCCTCGAGATTTTCGTTCGTCCTGTGGTCTCCCCCAAAAACCTGTTTGCTTGTGTTCACGAACTGATTTATTATTTTTTGGTGGGTTTTTTGGCCCCTTTTCACTAATTTTTTTGGGCATGGTCCCCCCCTCTGTTTCGATCCCTTCTTAGTAACTTTTTCTCCCCCTGATCGCCCATTTAGGGCCCAAACTGGGTACGCTTTGTTTCCTTCTCAGGCCTTAACTATAACTCCCCACTTTTTGGTTCACCTTTTCAGAGTCCCCCCCCCAGTGGTGTGGCTGTTTAAGGGTTCCAGTTAGGACTTCCAGTAGCTTTGTTTTGCCCTTTCCCCTTACACCCAGTCCCCGACCCGTTTCTTGAAGGCACTTTTCCCGCGTCCATTCGATTAGAGGACCCGGAACACCTCAAATCTGACTCTTCTGCGATAAACCTTTGGACCTATACGTCTTGATTTGTCCCCCAGTTTGTCACCCAAGAATTCATCATTGCTCCCTTTTTTTTTTTTTTTTTTTGGAATGTCCCCCCCCCCCCAAAATTTTTGAATTGACCCTTTCACCCCCTAGTTTGGCCCCCTCTCCCTTTCTCAGTCGGCCCCCCCCCCTTCCAGATCCCCCCTTCTATTGATTGTCGTTCTTTTTTCTCCTAGAAACCCTTTCCCTTGAATTTTTTTTGTCGCTTTTTTCTCTTTTTTCCCGGATGCCTCTCCCCCCACGGGGCAATATGAGCTCATCAGAACCCATCCCCCCCCCAACCCCCTTTTCACGCCCTAGAACGCGGATTTTTTTTTTGAAGGGACTTCTGTTCGTTCCACCGTCCTTTTTTGATTTCCCCTTCGTCGTCGTGCCACCCTTTCCCCTTTCAGGGGACCCCCCCCCCCACCCCAAAAAAAAATCCTTCTACCGCTGGACCTGGCTTTGAAGTCCCCAGCGAAACGCTTTGGGGTCCTTCAAACCCCCGCCGGACCCCCTACCTCCCCCCAAAATGCTCCCGGGTACGCAGGGCCCCTCCTTCGACCTTATTTCCCCCTTGCATTTCTTTTTTTTTTTTGTTTTTTTTTCCCCAGACGTCCCACCTAGAGCCCGGATTTTAATACTTTTTCCTTCTCCCTTTCCTCGATTGCCCCTCCTTGGAGTTCGATTTTTCATGCAGAAATTCCCTCCTTTCGCTTTCAGTCTGGACGTGTTCTCTTCCGTTGTGGGTTCCTAGGACTTCTTTGCTGAATTGGATTATCCTGTGGACCCTGTGAGCTCCCTTTTGGGTGCTTCATTTTTCTTGTCTTATTTTTTTTTTTTTGCCTAATAACTTCCCCTGAGGAGACCGCGACTTTTCCGTGCCCTGAACCCCTGACCCTTCTTTACCCGATTTTGGCTAGCACAACCATTTTTTGAGGAACAACCCTCATTTAGGCTTCTCCCCCCTTTCGGACTTTTTCTAGTTCTAGACCTGGGATTATTATTTCAAAAGACGCCTCCCCCCCCCACCCAGGAACCCCGGCTCCATCCCTCGCCCTGCTTGTCTTTTCCCCCCACAAAAGTATGAGAGGAAGTGGAAACAAAACCCCCTCCCTCCTTCAGATTGACTTTTTCCCTTCCTCCAAGATCGGGTAAAGTACTTCCTCCAGAGTTGTTGTTCCCTAAACTCCCCCCCCCGTGTTGCACTCCTTTCCCCTGCCGAAGAGTTGTCCCCACACCACCCACGCCCCCTTTCATTCATACTGCCTTGTAAATACGTTATCCTCACCTCCAAGAGTTACCCTTCCTTCCCCCATTGGAAATTTTTTCCCCCGCCCCTTTTTTCCCCCAGCCGCCCCTTTTGCAATCATTACACCCGCGTGAGGAAAACCGCATCTTATTTTTCCGGGTAGGTGGGAGGCCCTTTCTCCCTTTTTTTTTCTCGTCAACTCACCGTCCCAGGTTGCTATTTAGTGCTCCAGCGGCAAATCACTCTTCCCCCCGCAAAACTTATCCCCCCCCTGACTCGTATTTTTTTTCTTGACTCCTTTAGGATCCCCTTCCTCTTTTCTTCTTTCGGCTTTAGAACTCTGTGTCCCCGGCTTATCCTTTTTTTCCCCCTTTCCGTACTGTGTCCGTAATACCCAATCTTCCCCTTTTGCTTCCAGTTACCTTTCTCTTCCTCACTCCATGTTTTTTCTGTCCCGTTTTTTTTGAGGTGGGGTTCTTTTTTCCCTTTTTCTTGAGCGGTCTGTTGCTTGATTTGATTCCTTCTTCCATTTTTTTATTACCACACCCTCCTTCTGAAGTTCTCACATCTTCCCCTTTTCTTTTTCTTTTTCCCCGAACCCCGATTGTTTTCTTTTTCCCCCCTTCCTGCGCCGACATCTTTTTTTTTGAAGTATTTACGAGGGCGGGGCTTGCCCTAACCCTCCCCTGTCCTTGTCTTTTTCCGACCTTTTTTTGTCTCTTTGGACCCCCCCCTTCCTCTTCCCGCAGGTCTGGGCTTCCTGTTTAGGTTTGTTGGGCTTTTTCTCATAATCAGTTCTTCTTTTCCCCCTCTCGAAAATCGTCTCCTTTGTGCCCTCCTCCTACATCGTTCCCTTTTTTTTTCTAGCTCTGTCGTTTTCCCTTTTTATTCGGAATTCGCTGTTAAAGCCGGGGGCTTTCCCTTCAGTGGGTTGACTCCCCCCCTCACCCCTAGAATTCTTTTTTTCCTTTTCAGATTGGAGATCACGGTCACTGATCAACTCCCTTCAGCAACGAAATCCTCTCCCCCCACCATTTTTTCCTTTTTCATTTTCCTGCGCCGTCTCTTCCCCTTTTCTTTTCCCTCATAGAAATCCCCCTCCAGGGGGGAAATCCTGTATTTCGAACGTTCTCCCTCTTCTTCTTTGTTCTTGGCCTGACTGTTGAAAACCTCTTCGACGATCTTACTGCGCCTGGTACCATTGTTATTTTGCTTTGAGGTCTTTTTCCTGGTTTTCGGACGGCTAAAGAATGGACTCCCCTGGACCTTTTATTTTTTATTTCCGGTATTGTGTTTTTGCTTTTTTTTTTTCCTTTTTTTTTCCCCGAGAAGTTCCCTTTCCCTTTTGCCCGGACAAAATACACCCCCTTTTGGCCCCCCCCTGCTTTTGCGGCGGTTCTTTCCGTGGGCATCAGCCTTTCCCCTGTTTTCCCTCTTTCGTCCTCCTTTTTTAATTCAACCCCCCCTCCCCATCTCGTTTAAGTTGGCCTGTTGAAGGTTTTTTTCCCGACCTCCCTCGGTCCCCCCCTTCCGGGTGCCCCCATTCCATTCTTTTTTCCAAAGGCTTTTGGTTGTCAAATTCTCGCCCTTTTTTCTCCCCTCCAACCTTTTCACCCCGGCCCTTATCTTTTTCCCCCCCCACTTTTTTCGACTTCCCCCAGCATGTAGTGACCCTTCATTTTTACGCTTTCTCTCGGACAACACGAGGTTCGTCTTCAAGAAAACCAACGTTGTCGGCTTTTTTTTTTGTCCCATTTTTTTCTTTTTTCATTTCTCCCCCACTTCCAGCGCTTGAATAGCCCTCCCTATGACAAGTTTTTAAGTGGCTTGATACCTCTTCCCTCAAGCCCAAGCCCCCCTACCCTTGGCCTTCCCTTTTCGCCTGACGGTTATCCCCTGCCCCCCCTGGCCCTTCAGGGCGATCTCCCCTCCCCCCCCTCTTTTCCTCCCTTCCCCAAGGTTTCCCTTATTGATTACTTTTTTCCAAGAAACCCCACACACCAGCAACCCTTCTTTTTGGGACTATTTCCCAATCGACCTTTTGTCCGCTGTTGCGCAAAATTATTGCCCCCCCTTTTGGTCCACTATATCCTCCTACTTCCTCCTGTTTTTTTGCTTAGTAGTACCCCACCCCCGATGAACCAAAGGGAAGCCCGCCCCCTTCCTTTCCCCCCCCAGCGGATGTCTTTACGATGTGCCTGCTCTTCGTTCTTTCCCCCCCAGATGTTTTTGCTTTTTTTCTTGTGCACGACTTATTTTAAATTTTTCTCAAACTTCTTTGTTTCCCCCTGCTTTCTCGAAAGCGCCGCGAGCAAAGTCGTTACGGGATCCTACTTCCGAAACCTGTTGCTTTTGCCCAAATAGTTTTCCCTTGTCTGGACTCTTTTTCGCCTGCTCCTTACCCTCCACCTTGTTGAATTGCTCGCTGCGATTCCCCCCAGTGTTTTTTTTTGTTGTTTTTTTTCTTTTGTAAGGGCTTCCCAGAGTCCCCTATTTCCCTCCCATCCCCATAGTTCCACCTTTTTTCTTTCCGGCAATCCGCGTGTTTTCTTTTTAGGGTCTGGCGGTTCCCCTTTAAACCCTGCTCCCTTAAGATGCATGGCTTTTTTTTTCGACTTTTTCACATTGGACCTTATTGTTTTGTTTTTTTCCCCACCCAACCTGGGCGTTAAAACCCTAATCATTCCCCCGAGGAATTTTCCCCCCAAAACCCGGGGTCTTTTCACCTTTTCATTTCTGATTGGAACGCTGCCCTCATTTTCTTTTGCCTTCCTTCCCAAAACCCCCTTCCCAGATTCCACGATGATTGTCGTTTCTTTTCGACCCACTCCCCCCCCATTTCCGGTGTTTTCCCTTGTAGGGAAGACTGGTGAAAGCTGCTATATAGACACTTTGATTAACTCTCAACCGTTGCTCTCGGGAAAGTTCCCTTATTGTTTAAGGTGCACCCCTAACTTCCACCTGATCCCCCCCCCCAAAGCCCTTGTCCCATTTTAACTTGTTAACCCCCCTGAAGGCTGAAATCGTCTTGATGGGTCCTTTTATTGGAAATTTGTCTTTTTCAACTTTTTCTCTGAGTGCCTTTCTTTTGTCACCCCCACCCACAGTACCCTTTTTTTCATTACCTGTGTGCCTCCTTTCAAAAGCTCCCTGTCCTAAATTATTTTCCAAGGAATCCCTGGCGACCCAGTTCCCCCTTTCCGCTCCGTCCTTAGTCTTATTCGTACCTTTTTTTCCTCCCCCCCAACCTAACTCCTATTTTTGCTGTGGTCTTTTTCTCCCGCTGATTTCCCGTTAATCCCTGAATATCCATTCTTCCTCTGGACCCGTCTCACCCTTTTTTTTTTTTTAGTCTCCCCGGGATTGCTTGCTGGAATTGGCGTGATTTTTTCACGCGGCTTTTGGGATTTTTTTTCTTTTTTTGGCTTTTGGCTTTTTCTTTGGCTTTTTCCATAATAAAGCCCCCCTTTTTTTTTGAAACCCTTGACCCGCGATCCCAGCAATTACTTTTTTTTCAAACCCTCCCCCTCTAGCCCTTGGAGGAACAGCCTTAGGCGATGAACCTTCGACTAATTCTTTTTTTCTCCGGCCCCGGACCTTCTCTTTTTTCCACCCCTCCCCATTTTCAAACCTACACTTCCCCCAAGGTTCACCCTGGTCACTTGGCGCCGGATTTTTTCCCACCACCCGTGTCTTCTTTCGGGTGTTTCTTGCCCCGGGTTGAAACAAGTTGTCTCGGAACACCCCCCTCCCCCGGTAGTCCCCCCTTCCCCCTTCCCCCTCGCACTTTAACCCTCCCCCTTTTTTACTTTTTCCGTGAGATATCTTTCCGCCTTTCGCCCTCCTTCTTACTCACATTTTTAGTTCCAGAAATGCCACTTCTCTGGCCAATTTGGGGTCTTGGTAAGTCTCTGTTTTTTCCCCCCCCATTCCCCCCCCCATTTTTTCTCTTCCTAAATTTTTTCCACGGCCCTTTGTTCTTTTTTTCCCCTGCCCCCTTTCCTCCCTTTTTCAACATTCCGGAGGAAAGAAATACCGGGTTTTATTTTTTTTTTATGGTATTTTTCCCCCTTTCAGTATTTTTTTTCCCCTGTTCCCCCCCTACTTGTCTCCTTCAAAAGTATCCCTTTTTTGGCGACGGTGATGCTTCAAGTTTCCGAGTCTCCCCCTTCCCCCCAGTTTTTTTTGGCCCCTTATTTCTCCTTTTCAATCAGTTGTTTTGAGAGATCTCGAGCAACGGTTTTCCCCCTTCCCTCCTCTGGTTTTGGAACCTTATCCTTTCCATTTTTTTTCCCGCAAACGTACTACCACTCTTCCGTTTTTGGGCCCCCCCTTTTCCTTTTTTCCCCCCCCCTCTTTTTTTAACCTTGCTTTCCTTTGACTTTGTCTTTTAGAAAGGTGGGTTCGTTGAAACTTTGAGCGGGGCTTATTTTTTTTCTTCTTTGATCCTATTACCCCCCCCCCCTTCTGATGGTCCCTTTTTTGGGTTGCCCTCTCCTTCTCTAGACAATCTCGCGGCCCGTCATTTCTTTCATTTCAAACTTCTTTTTTTTTGTCCTTTCCGCTTTGCCCCCTTGGAAAATACCCTTTTAATACCGGTGTCCTGCGGCTGTTTCCTCTCCTTTGTCTTGTTCTCCCTGAGTCCCCTACCCCTTTTTTGTTTTTTAGCGTTTTTCGTTATCACTTCGGTTATCAGACCCCGGGCTTCCCTCTTTGACCTTTTCAATTTCTTTCGTTCTCAACTTGTAGATATGTCTCTAATCTTCTTGATTCGCTGTTGCCCTTTTTCTCTGTGTCCCCTGTGGCTTTCCTTCTTTCCCCGCCCCCCCCACTTCACCTCCAAAACGGTTCCCTGGGAGCCGGCTGTTACCCCAGGATACCCCCATCCTCCATCTCTTCCCCACCTGTTCGTCCGGCTCTCAGGCTAGCCGGTCGGATATTCCCTGCTGAACTTCTTTTCAATCCCTTGCACTTTTGTCTCCTGACGCCATCACTTTTCGAGAGGGCCCCAAGGCTTGTTTTTCGTCGCTTGAGGACTCCTCCAAAACTCAAGCGAGCTTTTTTCCTTTTTGTGCAGTCCGCAATGGGGGGTTTGGACACCGTTTGAAAGCTTTTCGCTGACCCATTTTGCCCCTTTAAGGTACTCTCCCCCTCCCCTGGTGGTTAACAGTTCACGGGGGCCCTCCTGCTTTTTTGACCCTACCGTTTCCTTCGGTTGCCTTCAAATTTTGACCGGTCTTTTCCCCCGTCGCAGGGGCCTCTCCACGTTTTTTAGATTTTTGTTCCCCACTCTTGCCCTTCTTTTTACCATACTATGCGGCTTGTCGTTTTCTACCCCTGACGTCCCTTCATACCTTTTTTGTTTGATGGGGCTTTTGGGAACGTCCCGTTCGCCAAACTTGTCTCCCCTTCACGCGCCTTTTAGCTTTTTCCCCCCCCCTTTTCCCCTGGCCCTTGTCCCCCCCCCAACATGTTTTCTTTTCATGATAGCAATTTCTGCCATCCACCGTCCCCCTCTACTGTGCTACTTCCCTGCGAAGCCCCAGCGTGTTCCATGTATTTCCCTCCCCTTTTTTTGAAATTTCCTACTAGGGGACTTTCAAGAAAAAACCTTTTTTTTTTCCTTTCCATCCCTATGGCCGATTTACTGGGACCTGTCACCATTAATCCCCCCCATGGTTTCCGACTCTCCCCCTTCATTTTCCCCCCAAAGGTTTTTGGAGGGTCTGTCGTTACCCACGAATTATTTTTTTTTACCCCCTGACTTTTACCACTTGTTCCCATCATTTCCGGACTTTTTTTCACCGTCGCTTGCTTCCACGCTTTACCGCGATCCCGCCCCCGGCCGCCTTTCTGTCCTTTCCCGCCCTTCCGCCCATACTTTTCTTCCCGTCCATACCCTACCCGCACCCCTCCTCACCCCGCTGTGTCCCCGCCGCCCTCCCCCCCGTGCTCTGTATCTTCCCCCTCCCTTCTGCTACTTTTCGGCCGAAGCCCCCCCCCCCTCCCATCAGCCCTGCTGCTTACATCCATCCCACTCGGTTTCTCACCTTTTTTCATCTTCCTTTTACGCGTTGCCCCCATTCCTCTTCCCCCCTGCCCAACCCTTCTTGTCTATCCTCCTTCCCCTCTTTCCGTTTTCTCCCTCTTCTCCGCTCCCTTTAGGTGTTTTTTTTGCGTGGTCGTGACCTTTGGTCCAAGGTCCCTGAATGATTTTTCTTTCCTGGATCTTCAAGTCACCACCACCCTTTCCAATTATAGTTGGTTTGGGATCACCGCTCAGGGCCCCTTTTGGGCCTGACTTCCTCGGTTCCATCTCGAACAAGTGATTGCACCCTTTCTTGGGGTACTCCCTTATCTTTGTGGAACAAGTTTTTTTTTTGGTGTAATCCTATAGTCTTTTTCTTTGAAACCCCTTGTCCCCCTCCCTTTGTTCTCTCAAACCCTGATTCCTTGACCCCTCTTGTCAAGGTACCCGGCCTTTCCTTTTGAGCTTTTCTGATTTTTTTTTTTTCCCCCCCCCCCCCCCCTTTGCCTTTTAGAGAAATGTCAGACACATAAGTTACGTGGCAAGACCCCCCCTTTTAATTTTTTCCACCTTCTTCCTCCCCCCTCCACCTGCGAGAGATCAATTAGACGACCCCCGGTTTTGGAGAACCCTGGATCGACCAAGTTGGTCGGGCCCCAATATTTTTATTTCTTCGTCTCGTTTCGATACCTCCTCCAATCCAATTGTTCATCTAACCCGTGCGAGTATTTTGTGTTTTTTTTTTGTTTCCCCTTCAGGCCTTGACTCCTTTCAGATTAGCCTGGCCCCCTCCCCGACCAAAGCCGGCCTTTTTTTCCTTGAAGTCCCGCCTTCTAGAAATTCCCCCCCATTCCCTTTTCCATCCCCTTCCGCGGTTCGGCCCCCTTTTCCCCCACATTTTTCCGAGATACCGTCTTGGACGTAAAGTTTATCTGGCCCCCCTTTAAAAGACTTTCATAAGGCCCCTCTCCTTTGACTCCCCCCCTTTTAACTCGCTTTTCACCTTTGTATCACTGAGATTGACGAGGTCTCTTTTCAACAATTCCCTTTTCCAACGGTTTTTTGATGTGATTTGTAGTTTTGTATCCCCCCAACGGCTTTTTGACTGTCCCTAGCGTTCGTACGATTGTTTCTGGCTTTAGATTCCTGAAGAGTGAAAAACGGGCCCCCGAACGTCTGGGAAGGTGACCGTTCTTTTCTTTCACTTCTTTTTGGGAAAAACCGACCGTTCTGTCGAGGAGTCCAGATTTTAAAAAGTGACCTTTGTTAAAAAAACCAAAAACAAACTTTCCCCCGAGTTTTCCTGCTTTTTTGTCCGAAGGCGACCTTCGAAGGGTTCCAACATACCCCTTTTTCCCCCTCCACTAAAATTCCCGGTTTTTTTTTTATTTTCGTCCTCGTCCTCAATATTTTCCACAAGTTCCTCAAGCGAAAGTCCCCTTTTCCGTTGTTTTTTCCTATCCTCCTCCGCTGTAAGGGTCCTCAAACAATACCCTAAGATTTTTTTTTTTATCAGATTTCCCTTTTGTTTTTTTTCTGGTCCCTGCAGAAGGAATACCTCGGCTCCGGCACCTAGAGCAATCCCTCGTTTTCCTTTTTTTTTTTGGTTTTTTGGCCCTTGTTTTTTGAAGACGGATCTCTTGGCGTATCCCTTTCTTTGATATTCAGATAGTTTTTTGCTTTCCCCCAAAGCCCCTTCTTACCCCCCCCCTGTTTTTTCCTGCTGCCCCAAAGAGACTCCGAAGAGTATCGTAACCCCCCTGAGGCTAGACCTCAGGACCCTTTTCTTGCCTTTTTTTTTTTTCTCTGGTTTTCTAAGAACACTTTGGATTATCCACAGCCGCCGACCCCCCAACCCTTCCAGTTTTTTCCCCTGTTTTTGAGACACAACACAACTCCGAAATCGAGGAGGGCCCTGGGGTCTTCCGGAAAATTTTGGTGTCCCGCGGAAAAGCCCGTAGCAGTATTTTTTTTTCTTTCCCCAGGGCGGTCTCTGCCTTGATCCCCTTCCCAGTCCCCCCTCCCTCAAGCACTCCATTCTTTGTTTCCCTTGCCCTTATAAAAGTCCCTTTTTTTTTTCATTTTCCCCCACGAAATGCCTTTCCTAACTGCCCATTTGGGGTTCTTCCTAAAAAATTTTTCCCCAGCAAGTGCTCACTTCCCTCCCCTCCCCCCACCCCCAGGGACCTGGGCACCTTCACCCCCGAAACTCTGCCTTGGTAAAAACCTTTTTTAGGAACCTACAAGTTTTTTTTTCTTTGCAAACGAAAGGGAGGTATTTAAATTTTTTTTTTACAGTTTTTTTCCACCCTTCACCTTGATGCGCCTTTTGCTGAGTGAGGAGTGATCCTGGCGGCTCCACGCTTCAACCCCCCCCCCCTTTCGCTCTTCTTTTCCCCAGTTGTGTTGTGATACCTGAGATGAGCAACTTTTTTCGGGGCTCTAGTGGTTTTTTTTGAGCAAATCTTTCTTGCCGGCTCTTTTCTGGTTTCATTATGTGACTGCAAAGTCTATTAAGTTATCCCCTTTTTTCTTTGTACAAATTGTCTTTTTTCAATTTTTTTTGGCTTGCCTTTTTTTGTTTTTTCCTTTTTTGGCGTGGGCAATTTTATTTGACTCTGGTTGGTTTGCATTGCTTATCTCGGAAGTTTCCCCCCCTGGGCCTTTTCTTCCCCCCGTTTTTTTCCAATCATCGTGTCCTTATTGAAGAAAGTTATCCTGGGAGGCGATGACTAGGGGGCGAGACACCTTTTTTTTTCTTAATTCCCCTTTTCCTCCCAATTGTTCCTGCCCCTAATTGCTTGGTTTTCTTTATTTGGTTTTCTGAACAATCGGCGACCCTTTCCGCGGTCTTCCCTGTTTTTCGTTTGCTGTTTCTTTTTTCATACTCCCTTCCCCAGAACCACCGTATGTTCTTGGACAATCGCCTAAAATCTTTCTTTGTGTTTCAAGTCCTTCCCCTACCCCCTTTTTGCTCACGCCCTAGGCGGGTCTTTCCTCAAAGTGGCTTTATTTGAAGCCCTGCCCCCCATCCAACCAATGATGAATCCAACGGTCCTTGGCTTCCCTTTCCCTTGGCCCAATCCAAGGTCAGCACCCCCTACAAAGAAGAGTAAAACACCTCCCCGTCTCCCCGAAACAGTGGTGCCATTTTTCGTGTCTTTTTCCTTCTCCTTCAGTCGCCATATTTGGGCGGGGCAATCTTTTCTTTTCGCCAACCCGTTGAAGCAAGGACTACTCACTCTTCCGCTTTTCTTCTCCGTCACTCTCGCCCTTCCTCCTCCTTACTGCCTCCCCTTCTTCTAACTCACTCTCCCCCCCCACCCCCGACTTACTCCACCTCCCCTACGCTTCCAACTTAAACCCCGTCTTCCTCCCCCCGTCGCTCTCCCCCTTCCCATCCTTCCTCGACTACCAACCCGTACCTATCCATTCTATTCCTTCTTTCTGCCCATACTTCCCCTTATGCTTCCCATTTACCTTTTCCGCTTCTCATTTCTCCCCCCTCCCACCGCTTACCCCTCCACTTCTACCCCCCTTCCTTCTCTTCCTTTGCCCAATCCCCGTTTTCGACGGGAAGTGCGCACGGGTCATTTTAGTCTGTCTTCTTGGGATTGGAAAGAGGCTGCGTGGGTAGTGAGTCGTGAAAAAGCGGAACCCCTTTCAATGGTTGGGTTTTTTTTTACCCTTTTTTTAGTTGCCCCCGTTTATTGGTACTCGGTTTGTGGTTACCGTTTCCTGTTTTTCCTGCCCTTTCTTGACCGGTTCCAAGGTCGGGTTTCGCGTTGCCCCTTTCTTTTCTAGCATTTTCACTGTTCTTTTTTGTACAGTCTTTCGGCTGGAAGGTTTAGCCCTTTGAAAGACAATCCTCTACCGTTTTAGCTCTTGGTTTTGTTTTTCCCCTTCCTGGTCTCGCACTTTCCAGGTAAGACCTTCTTTTAAATTTGGGGCTTCCCCACATTCTAGCTCTCCCCCATCTTCTGGTTCACCCTTCCCTTTTCCTCACCTTCTGTTTTCATCTCAGAGGACCTTTATGGTATGGGGTTTTTTGATTTCCTTTTTTCTATTTCCCAACCCAAACGCGTATTTTCCAAAGAAACTTGTCGGTTTGCTTTGTCGGGCGGGCTTGCTATCTGGCCTTTGACCTGATCCCCCCCCAGCCCCCCCCCTGGTTTTTTTTTCATTTCGCTTTGCTCCGGACCAAGTGGCGGATGGACCTGATCGGAGATTCCTTCTCCTTTTTTCCAAACTCCCCCCTCTTACCCCCAAGATTTTTGCCCTTTTCTGGCGCGTACGCTTTTTTCGTCCCAGTATTTTTTCTCGCATATTTTGTGCTTCGCATCACTACATTTACGTTTTTTTCTTCCCAAGGGAGGTGCTTCCTTTCAAGAACACAAGCAAATTGTGGTGCCCCAGTTCCCCCCCCCCCCCCTCCTTCGACATCGGTGGTTTCTACTGTGCCCAAAATTTTTCTTGCATCGTTTTTTGGTTTTTTCACTTTCTTCTTTCCTTTCCCCCGTTTGTTTGTTTTTTAGAGCGCTAGTTTCCCAATATTGCAAACTTTAGAAAAGGGTTCTCGTTAGGCAGTCTCCTTTCACCCCGCTGTTTTGCCAAGGCCTCCTCAGTTGAAGGAGTTAATATCAATTTTTTTTTGCTTTCGCTCGAGGAGATCCCCACCAAAACCTATTTTTGCTTTTTTGTTTCTACTTCCCCCAATCAGGTCCATTTTTACCTGAATTCATTGAATGACCAATGCCCCGAGGCTGAGCCCCCCCAGTTGATTTTTTAGAGCACCATTTGACGTTCCCCTTTTCCCCCCCCTATCTGATTGATAAGGTTTAGAGGATACATCAATACAGCAAATCCCATTTTTCTTTCTACGTCCCCCACTTTCTTTTCCTTCTTTTTCCCTAGACTTGCCCCCCAGAAGAGGTCTGTCCCCCGCCGAACAAGGACGAAACAACGTTTCTGGAACCCCCCGTTAGTTCCCCCTTCCTTTTTTGGTAGCCAAGGACCCCAAAACCTGACATCTCGAATTGCTTCTTAGATCCTTTTTTTCCCTTTCCCCTGTTGTTTGGGTTGCCCCCGGGTTGTACGTTTCCGTACAGTTTTTTTTTCCCTCCCTTTCCTTGGCGAAGTTTTTTTTTATGTGACACCAAAATTTTCCCCAGTCAGTCTTGACGATCACATTCTCTTTTGACAGGAGTTTTCTGTGATTAGGCCCAAAAACAAAAACCCCCCCTCCGTTGTTAATTTTCAAAACTTCAATTTCCGCATAGGGCAGTCCAGAAAAGAATTTTACCTGTTCTTATTTGCCCCCCTTTTTTTGGCGTTACCAGGATCTTAGACCCTGCAAAAAGTTCCTCCGGAAAAAAGTAACTTAAGGGACCCCCTCCCCCCTTTGATTGTTCTGGCACCCATCAGGTGAATGCAACAACTTCTTTACCCCTTTTTAACTTTTTATGTTAACACAACCCCCCCAATAGTCCCCCCCTTTGTCCCCCCGTTGTTTTTCCCGGAAAGAGAACCTCTTGTGACCCCCTTTCCCCCGTACAACCGACCCAAGAAACTGTTAACCCATGAACCCACTCTCTGACACTCTTTTCATCCAAGCTCAATCAGTTTTTTTCCCGGGAGCAGAATCAAGCTGATTGAGTTCCCCTTTACCGACGTCTTTTTTTGCTTGGATTTCCTTTTCTGATGGAGCAGGGAATACTCCCTCTACGGATCTCTTTTCCTTTTTTTTTTTTTCGTTTATTTCCGTGTTGGTTTCGGATTTTTTTTTTTTTGCTGTCCTATTTAAATTTCCCCTGCGTTTCTTAGTATTTTTGATATTCACTTTTTTGTTGATTCCACGCCCCACCTTTCGTTCCGTGCACCGGCGGGTCCGCGGACTTTCCATACTTTTCCCCCTCTTTCCAGTTGATTCTTTTTTTCCACAGGGCCCGTTTTTAGTAACCCCCCCGAAGTTAGTTCTGATTTCCCCCCTTCTTTCTTTTTTTTTTCGGCAATGGGGACCCTAAAACGGATTTCTTTTTCCCAGACGCCTCCCCCACACCGTCCCCCTCCCCTCCGTTCTGTTTTTTTGGATGTCCATAGCACCCACAAAGGATTTTTCCCGTCGCGAAATGTATTTCGTTCAGAAGGGGCCCCCCCCTCTTTAGTAAAGTACTTACGCGAAGATTTTTTTTTCCCCTGCGGGAATCCCCTCTACTCCCCCCTGTGCCCAAAAGGACCACGAAGAGTTCCCACCACCCACACCTGTTCCCCACTCCTTTGGGTTTTCACTTGACTTTGTTAGTGCGTATCTTTAGCATCAAAGCCCCCCCCAACCCATAGCCCCCAATGGCCCCACCCAAAAGCCCCACGGTCTGCCAAAGCCCTGGTGCCGGCACAGAAGTTCCACCTTTCCCTTAGGCCTCACCAAGTTTTTGCTCAAAGGCCTTTTATTTACTTTGTCCCTGTACCCATCCCCCCACTTTCGGAGAGACAGTTGAGATTTTCCAGCCCCCTTTTTTTCCGAGAGCCCCCTTTCCCCATGGATCATCTTTTCCTTCCCTCCCCCGTGGTGGGTGTGGGTTGGGGGGTTGGAGTTGAGAGATCCCCCGTTTTTTTTTATTGCCGCTGGACCCCTTTAGTGAGCCATTTTTTCATTTTATTTTCCTTTGCAAAAGTGAATTTACACTCTTCGTTTCCTCCCATTTTTTTTTTCCTCTTTTTTGTACATGCCTTTTTGTTGTCTGTTGCCCGGACCGGTTGGAAAATTTTCTTGGTCTCTGGTTTGATTGCTTTGCCCCATTTTTTCCATTGGCCCTTCTTGTTCGTGTTTTTTTTTACAGCCTCTGCTGCTCCCCCCTCTGGCTTGTCGGAATGACGTCTTTTTCTAAACTCGGTCCTCGTGAACGAGTTCATGCCTAAATTCCTCACCGGTGCTTCGCTTTTTCTTGTTTTCCTGATCTTTTGGTTGTCTATGGCCTTGAGGATGGGACTTTTCTTTCAGCTTTCTTCCTCCGTTATTTAACTTGCTGCTACCACACGGTCCTTTGAGGTAGACCTCATTTTTCCTTTGTTTCCCCCCCCTCCTTTCTTTCTCCTGTCACGAGACTTTTCTGATCGCTTGTTCCCGCCGGGTCTCAGTTTTGGTCTTTTTCTTCAGCACCACCCTACGAAAGCTCCCCAACCGGGGATACGCTGAGCTTCTCCACTCCCCCATTTTCCTTCCACCCCGATGTGTCAAAACCCCCCCCCGGTTTTCCAGGTACCTTGTTGCTAGAGAAGGCTCCCCCCTCTTGGCAACTGCATCAGTTCCCAAGTTTTGTCAATTATTTGACCCCTTTTTCGCTGCACTCGCGTTTACCACTTTTTGCTCAGTTTCTTTCGGGTCCCCCCTGTTTGGTTTGAGTTTTTTAAAATACCAGTCCCCCTCGCGCCCCCTTTTTTTGTCCATTTACTTGGTGTATGGTTTTCAGAAAAGGCGTTTTCGCTGGACTTGTGCCCAAGGCCCCTTTCACGCCTTTTTCCCCACTCAGTTGTTGGTAACATTCCTTTTCTCGGCTTTTGTTATCCGTTCGTGGTTTACCCAAGGGAACCGGTCCCCCCAGTCGCTTCTTCCCCCCATATATGCCCTTTTACCCCCCCTTCTCCCCCCCTTCCTTTTTCCTTAATATTGACGTCTTTTCCTTTTTTCTACAAAGATTTAACCCTCATCGACGTTTAAGGTTTTGCCCCTCCCCACCTTATCTGTCCCTTTCTTTTTGGCATTTTCCATACCCCTGACTTCTTTTGGGGAGTCAAATTTCCTTCTTTTGGAGCCCCCCCTTTTTTTTTCCGCCCCCCCCCGCCCCTTGGTCAATGTTTTTCTCTTTTGCGGGGCAAGTGCTTTTCGAAGTGGGTTGTAAATGTTCCTTCCTCTCTCTCCCCCTTGCACACCAATTGAATTAAATACAGGGTAGGCTTGGGTCTTTTTTTCCCCGCATCTGGCAGTCTAAGGACGACCCCTTTTTTTGCAAACATTTTTCGACTACCCGATCTCTCCCCCTGTGGATGGGAATCCTTCTTTTTCTTCTCCTATAGAATTATCCCTACACGACAATCCATTTAACCTGTCACTCCACTTTATCATCTTCCCCCTCAAGGATTTCTCGAAAGCAAGTGGCCCCCGGGAATTTGCTTTTCTTTTTTTCCTTCTGTTACCCCCCCCCTACCAAATGAACAATATCTTTTTTTTTCAAGAATTAGATTTTTCCATGAAATGTTGGGGTCTGTTCCTAAATACTCTTTCTGATAGGTTGAGCCAAAGTTACTTTTTTCCCCCCGTCTTTTGTCCCAATACTTCTTTTTACATCCTCTTTAAGTGGTGGTTGGGGGGCGCTGTTTTTGTCATAGAGGTTCGTTTAAAAACTCCCCCGCAGGCAATCCTTTTTGTTTACACCCCCCCCCCCCTTTGTCCCCTGCTTTTGTTTTCGGGACGGTTCTCCGTCCCCCCTCCCTACTGTATCCAAACCCCTTTTTTTGTTTGGCTTGTGTTCTGTCCCTCAGCTATTTTATCCCTTGGCACCTCCCCTTAATGGCAACCACTCCATTGATCCTCCTTCCCGGGAAGGCCAGGCCCAGTTTGTGTAGCCTCTTTAGGATCTTTCCTGTAGGGCCCAACTCTTGGCTTTGTCGTTGTAAAGGCCTTTTTATGCCTCTTTTCCTCCGCAAATCCCAGTGTCCCCCTCTACGCTCCCCTCTTCGCCACTGTTCCCTGTTTGTAACTTTTTCTTCCGTCAGCTGATTTTTCTCCCCCCCCTCTTTTGGCCCCCGCCACCCAAAGTTCCTCCCCTTTCTTTTCCCCACCCCCTTTTCAGGGGAGAAGGGTCTTGATTCCTCGTCCTTACCCTTATTTCAATTCCCCCCCACGAAAGAGGGCCTTCTTTTTTTTTTCCCCGAAGTATCCCTGAAACCCCGGTGTTCCGGTTTTTTTCAAAAGGGTTTCCCTCAAAAGCCTAAATTTCGTCCGTTTCTCCTTCGCTTATTGACTCCCCCCATAAAAAGTTCAAGGGGATGACCTCCCCCCCTTTCTTGCGATTTGAGAGGTCTCCCAAATTCCCCTTTATCCCAACGTCTTTTTATGATTGTCGTCTGTGTCTCCCACACCCAGCCTCCCCCTCTTTTCCCAGGATGCCTCAGAGGTGCCCCTTTGCTTAAGCCTGCCCACCCCTTTCTCCTTCATCTCTTTTAGCCAACTGTTGCAAAGGGGCTGGGTACACTGCTTTTTTCCCCCCCCCCTGTTCAGCGTCCCCCTCAGGGAACAAAAAATTCTGGCCCGTGACGCAACTGTTCGTCGAACGACACCGCTTTTTTTCTCCCACCCCGGTGTGCCCAGGTTTTAACCAAAACCCCTTTTGAATAGTCGTCTTTTCCGTTCCTTGAATTTTTAGGATCTCGACGCTTCTTTTTTTTTCCCTAAACCCCACCCTTCCCCCGCAATCAATTGTCCCATTTTTCTCATGCCTCGCCGTTTCCCTTCTTTTCTCACCCAATTTCAAAGAGACTCCCAAAGCCAGTCCTACTCATCCTCCGTTTCCCCCTACCAATACATACTCTTTCCGATGGATTGGATTTACAGGCTTTGATTCCCTCTGGGTTCTTCCTTTCCCCCCTTTTCCGGAAGTCTTTTTATTCTTATTAGGGGTTTGGGTTCATTTTCCCTCTTGCTTGCTTTTCCCATTGATTCCGTTCGGCCTTCGCTAAAGCGTTCTCCCTTTTGGGATTCTCTCGGCTGCTTTTTTCTTTCACGGTTTTCATACATCCACTGTATTTCACGAGACCGGTCTCCCACAGCGACCCTCCCTTCACGAGTATTTAAACTCCCCCTTTTCCACACCCCCATGGTTCAAGGTTCCCAGATTTAGGCGATGATTCCCTTTTTTTTCCTATTTTTTTCGGTTTTTTTACGGATTTAGATTTTGATACACCCGCACGACAAATCCCCGTTAACGGTCCCCCCTTCCTCCTTTACTTCCCGTTTTTTTTCCTAAGACACACCCCCCTAATTTCCGAGGGAGGGAAACAAGCCCTTCCAAACCCCCTTTTTCTTTGTGTTCCTTTCCTCCGGGTACAAGTCCCTGTGGTCTTTTCACTAAAGCCTTTGGGGGGATCTTCGGTTCATTTTTCCCAGTCCCCCTTTTTTCTTCCCCCCCCCAAAGGACTGACCTCGTTTTTGAAACAAAACACTTCCAAATGAATAATAACCTGCCCCCTTTTTGGCCCCCCCCCCCCTTTGCCTTTAGTTCTTCCCCTTTCGTGCACCCCCCCTCAGATCTCAAGAAAATTACCCCCAGAAAACAAAGTCTGCACTGTGCCGACAGGCCTTCCCCCCCCCCGACTTCATCTTTTTCCCCCCCAGGTTGAGGAACCCTTTTCTATGGTCTATTTTTGAGAAACGGTCCTTTTTATTACCTTCCTAGTCACTGTAAAACCTGAACCTTCGGACTCCGTTGCATCTGAAACGAGTGTTAAAGGGGCCCAACTCAACTCTTCTTTGCACGCTCCTCGCTTCTTCCTCCTCCGTTTTTTTTCTCTCTCTGACCCAGGTTTCGGGCTCTCTCCTTGACGATGGAGCCAAATCTTTTTTGCCTTAGCACCTCCCCTTTTTTTAATTTACCCCAGTCCTCCCCCCCCCCCCTTTAAGTTTTTCCCTTTTATTGCGTCCCCACGAAATTTTTTAAATTTTTTTTTTCTTCGGTGCTTTTGTATGTTTTTTTGTTCTTTGTCTTGAGCTGCCCCTTTGACTCACTGAAATTTTTTTATTCCAAAAAAATGGGGACCTTTCTTTTCCAGGTTTTTTCCCCTCTTTTCTTTTTTTTTTATGGCTCTTTTTCCCGGATGGAGTGGCTGGGCTTTTCGATGACTGAGTAGCGGCTTTTCGTTTTTTTTTTTTTTCTTCCGAGCGGCTGCTCAATAATGCTTTGTCGCGGGACTTTTCGATTCTCCCTTTTTTTTTTCTTTGGGGACTCCTGAGTTTATCCCCCTTGGTATGGGAATTTTTTGTGGGGTTATCATTCCGTTATTATCCTTGTCTTCTTCCCCAAACCCCAGTTTGAATGAGTCGTTTTTGAAAATACTTTCCAATTTTCCCCCTGTTCCTTTCCCTGATGTCGTCTATTTGCGTTCCGCTTGCAAGTCGGTAGGTTTTTCTTGGGCTCCTTTTGCCCCCTTTCAGCCCCCCAGCAAACCCCCCACTGACGTCAAAACGGATACTGCTTTTGATGCCGGCGTCCCCCCTTTTCATCCCTCCTTTTTCCCACTCCCCCTGGGCAACCCCCCCCGATCTACCGGAACCTTTCTTCTCCGTGCTTTGAAGGATTGCCTTTCCCCCTTCTAAATTTCCCTGTTGCACCTCTTTGTATTTCTACGGACGCATTCCGTTCTTTTTCTCTTTTCCCCCAATGGCCGTCTTTTTTTTTGATAAAAATAAGTTATTCCCGGCCGGGTGTCCTGCCGGGTAAATTAGTTGGTTTTTTCTTGACAACTGACCAGACGGTTCGTTTTGCCTTCGCTGGAACCCTTTGGCCAAGTTCCTTTTCCTTTTGGTTCCTTAAAAGGCCTCTGGCTGTGGTCCCTTCTTGACAGTTCGGTAGGTTGCCCCCCTCCCCTTGAACGGTCTTCTCTTCCTCTCCCTTTTTTTTTCTAAGGCACTTTTTCCCTTTTCGGGGAACAGTTTCGGCTTTGAAGTTTTTCCCCTTCTACAATTTTTTTGTTTATCTTTTTCCGCCTTTTTTTCCCCTACCTTCTCGGTCCCCTTGTCGGTGTTTAGCCATTAAATCCACCTTTCCCCTTTTTTTGGGGAGTTCCTTCTTCTCCCTTATTACGCACCCCCCTTTCCTGTCCCTACTCTCTGTGATAATCCGGTCCCCACGCGAAGTTCTTCCGGTTGACTCGTATGACCCCTTTCCCCCTCTGTCCGGCTTGCTGCCAATTATCTTTCCTTCGTTAATGGACCTGCTTTACAGCGGCGTTTCTCCTTTGCCTCTATCTTAGTGGAGTGTGCTTTCATGGATAATGATCGTTTTTTTCCGCCTTATCCCTCCTCCCGAACTTTATTTGGTTTTTTCTCTTTCCCCCCCCTCTTTTCTCCCAGTCCTTTCAGGGCGCGGGTCTTTTCCCTTTCCCGCAGTCCCAGTTGTGTGCTCTTGCTTTCCCCTTTTTCTTTCTTTTTTGAAAAACAACGTCACCTTTTGTTTGACCTTCACGCTAGCTGGAACTGGGTTTATCCGTTGTGCGCTTTTCTTGTGTCGGCCCCCCGTTCTTGCTCGTCGGTTTGTTTGTTTAACTCCTTCTTCTATCTCCTCCTTTTTTTTTTTTTGAGATGTTCTAACACCCCCCGCCTATTCCTGTGGGTCAGAAGCAGAAAAACCCCTTTCCGAGATTTGTTGTGTTTTTGAGGCCTCAGGACTCCTGACGCGGGACGGATCCCAAACTCTTTTTGTGCTGTCCCCTTTCCTGTTTTTTAAAAATTTCACGCACTAATCTCTTCCCCTGGTTTTTTTCTTCCCGCGCTTTAGCCTCTGGGAGGTTTACATTTTCGGAGCTCATGTTTAAGGGGCCCCCCCCAAAGAGGGGAATTCTTTTTTTTTTTTTTTTCCCTGTTTTTTTCTGTTTCTTTAAATTCCAGTAGTAGTCGTTAACCTTTCCTTTTCCATCCCCCTTGTTTTTCCTTTTGCGAGTCCAAGGGGTTCGGCTTGTGTTTCGGGTTCTTCAGGTCCAACTCTTATTCGCCTTTTCCGTCCCTCCCCGGCACACGTTTCTTTCCCGCAAACAGGGGTTTTTCTGACGATTAGCTTGACAGGCAACCCCCCATTTTTCATAAATCCACTTTGTGCCCTTCTTCGCTGCTCACATTCTCTGTCCCCTTTTTGCTTGTTGACCCCCAGGGTTTTTTTTTTTTTTCCGGTTATTTTAACCGCTGAGTCCTCTGTTTTTCCTTTCATGCTCCCCTTTGTCTCACACAAAACCCGTTAAAAAGTCTTTTTCCATTCCCCTTGGCGCAGTTCGAGAAGGTTCTTTCGGCCAAAAACCCCCTTCCCCAGATACCCACTCTGCTTTTCTCGTCTGTGTAGGAAATTTCCACTTTCCCCCAAAGCTCCTCTGGTACGGTAACCCTCAGACGGGTCTGCTTTCTCTTTTCGGGGAGCCCCCAATCCTGAACCGTTGGTTCCCCTTTTTTTTTTCACCGCTATTTTTATTTTTTTGGCAACGACCGTCCCCCCAATTTCTCCGTCGACACTTTCAACCCCTTTCTTGACCCCCCCAAGGATGTGTTTTCTTTGTTGGTCCCCCCCAACACAAGAAAACATTACTTTCTTTAAGGTGTTCCCGGGCTAGTCAGCCTCCCCTTCTGTCAACCCTTACCCCTTCTCACTTTCCTGTACCCGTGGAAGGGGCCCGCTCACGCAAGACCCTAAACTTATTTTTTATCCAAGGGCACTTCCCCGGACCTCCCCCCCCCCTCCACCTGTTGGGACGAGGATAATGAGCGAACCCCAGAGATAAGACCCTATTTTTCCCCGCTGTTTTAGGATGCAGGGCTTTGAAGATCCTGTCGTGGTTGCAACGGATCTTTTACGTGTGAGCTTTTTTTTCGGGTTTCGGTTCTTTTTTTGTGTCCTTGGATTGCTACGTTGGAACCGTCTGTCCTGCTCCCACAGCGTTATTTCTTCTCTTTTCAGAATTTTTTTTTCGGACCGCCTACTCCCAGGACACGGCTCGACCCCGACATTTGCCGTGTCCCATTCCGTTATCTTCCCTGGACACCGAGCTATTTTTCCCCACAGCAGGTGAGTTTTTTTTCCCTGAGGATTGATGATTTCACTCGCCCCCTTCGGTGTGCCTCCCTTTTTTCCCCTAAGAACCACGGATATGATCACCAACTGAAACCCGACCCCCCTAACAGGTACTCCGACCGCCCCCCTTGGTCATCCTGCGCACGGACTCCATAGACCCAACAAAACGTCTCCCTGTAGCCCTTGGGCCGTACCCCCCGGGTTTTTTTTTGGGGTGGGAATGGGGAGGAGTTGTGGAAACCCCAGGTTTTGGGTGGGGAGGGAACGAAAATCTCCCCCTTGGATGTGACATTCCCCACCAAAGCCGCCTTTCCCGTCTTTTCAGTATTTCTTTGTGACCCCCCCTCCCGCTTCAGTCCCTCCTCCCGATTTTTTTTTCCGCTCGCCCTCCAAGCCCTCTGTTCGCCCTCTCAATTTAACCTCCAATCGAAGCTTCCGAGTCCCCCCGAACCTCCTAATGGCCCCTTTTGTGTAGTTAATTAAAAAAATTCCCCCCTGTAGCTTGCACCCCCCTCCTCTCCCGAAATTTTTCCCCTTCCCACACCCCCCCCCAGCCGCCCGGAATTGCACCGACAGACCCCCCCTTCGGTGATTTTCAAAGCATCAAGGGT
>Ga0179593_1607172_pt1 | contig 28436 bp, 19 predicted proteins | sample CZODoug2_1_08_16_FD_185931 | JGI IMG/M metagenome (GOLD analysis project Ga0179593, IMG submission 185931) | Vadose zone soil fungal communities from Angelo Coast Range Reserve, California, USA - CZODoug2_1_08_16fungal (PacBio error correction) | ecosystem: Environmental > Terrestrial > Soil >... | reverse complement strand
TCATCGCGGCGTTTGTTGCGCGCGCGATCTTGTGCGTCCGTCGATTTCTTCTGTTGTTATTTAAGATTTAACACGATGGCTGACCCGACCCGAGCGTTTCTTTGGTTCTCGGTTTTTCCTAACTTTGTTTTACTCGTGACCGCCCCTGCGCTTTCTAAACCAATCTAGTCGGGTAATAGTCAGTTTTTTTTTTCCCCCCCATTCCGCTTCTAGCGTCCTTTCCCACTACTAGTGTTGCGGGCCTTGATTTCTTCCGGCCGTCTAGTTTTTGGGTGATCCTTACTTACCCCCCTGCCCTCTTTTGTGTAGGGCAAACGTTAGTATGTGCTCCGACAGGACCAGAGGAGGGTTTTGTTTTGTGACGGCGCTACCTTCCTTTTTTAAGAAACTTTTATTGATCGTCCCTCATCTTGCTTTCCTTATGGCGTCCTTCCTGAGCACTGAGTCTCGTTAGGACGAAGTCGATTCGTTAGGACTGGGGAGTTACCCTCCTTCGACCAGGTCCATTTGTAGAGGAGAAATCCCGTTGTACGGAACCTTCCTCTTATGTGCCCTGCCGAATTTTCTCTTTACACCGCCAGTCATGCCCTTGATAGGTGAAAACATAGACTGGAGTAGTTATTCCCCTGGGACTATAAAACTTTTGAGTCCTATCTGCGGATCCTGCGATCATAAGTGTGAGAGTTTTTTTCAGTGTGAGCGGGGGGGACCAGGTTCTCCCTTCTTTTTCCTGACACCGTTGCACGATAAATGTTCTCCTTCGCCTGAGGGGTGACGCGCAGCTCAGTATTTTCCCCCTTTATATTCCCCTGGTACTCGTTTCCCTTGTCTCCGATTTTACCCCCCTCTTTTTCCCCTGCTCCGAAGCGGAAACATGTTTAGGGACAGGATTGGACTTCTTTTAGTTTACCTTCATTTTTCTAGATTTGACAGACTTTCTAGACGGGGTCGTCACCTTACGAGTTAGTTTGCCCCTTTCTTCTCCGCTTTTAGAGTGATAGGTCATGTGCTTTATGCCGTCTTCCTGCATGATTTCTTTGCTCCCACGCACCCCGTCCGTGCGCCGTGAATAGTTTTTTATTCCCCTCCGTAACCTTTTCCCGTTTCCCGACCCTGCGTCGTGATACCTCCTTTTACGTATTGTGAACGATCAGTTGAATGCAAGGCTATCGTCGTAGTCCTATAGAACAGCTCGCGAGATAGATGATGAGGGCCTTTTAGGGCAAGGTAAGGAAGATAAGCTTTCTTTTGAGCTTTAAAGTGTGACTTACCCTTACAGATCTGTCTTCCATTTTCCTTTTTATTTCAAGGTCGATGGTCAGGTGAAGATTGGGGATGACGAGATTCCCCAACTTCAGCCTGGTCCCCAGCCGCCCTCAGAGTTTTCCCTAGGAAGTATATTTTTTGTTGGATTCGGGGCGAGATGCTCTTCGACTGAATGTTTTGGGGTTTTTCGACGGTTAGAAGCCCCGCCAGAAACCCTCTGCCCTTCGTTGTAGAGGTGCTCAGCTAAACGGTCACAGGTCAATTCGATTCTCGACTTCTCTATCAGGATTAGACCCGCTGGAGCGCCATTAAGCCTACGACCGAGAGAAGCCTTTTTACTTCTGAGGCCGCCTTTTATCTTCCAGTTCTTTCCCTCGCAAGCTTGGAAGAGGATTGAGATTTCCTACAGTGGAAGGATTCGTAATAGACGGGTACCGTCCCCCCTTTTCCTATCCCCCCGCGACACCTCCTCTAATCGGGTGAAGGCTTCTCTATAGTGACCTCTCCCGATACTCCCTTTCCCAATCATTACGGGGACGCGGCACTTATATGAGTGTGAGTCTAGTTGTCTGCGAGTATAGTACCAGCGGCGGATCGTTTTCGGAATAATCCCTACTTCGAGAAAGGAGTACCGCTTCCCGACTGCGCCACCGGCCTTTGAGACCAGTGAATCCTTTTACGTTTTTTTTTTCCCTTTTCCGAGCTGCCGAGAAAGAGTGTTCTTCCCTTCAGTTCATCTGCGATCTTCTCTTTTCCGTTTCCATTTACGGCCGATCCTTTCACGCGAACCCCTTAAAGCGGACTGCACCTCCCGGATAACGCTTTCTATCTTAGCTTCTCAAAATCCAAGACTAGAGAGTCTGGACCGAGCCATGCAATTTTCCGAGACCTGCTTTCCCCTCCGATGTAAATGAGTCGAGCTATTCTGATAGGCTCGCTTCCCCTATTACTTTCTCCGGTTTACTCTGTTCTGCACCTCAATTCGTTTTTCGCGAAAGTACCCGGCTACGGATGCGTAGCTTTGAGCGCCAGCGAAAGTCGACTTCGCCCTCGCCAGGATCAAAGCCTGAGCCTTGCCGCCAAACTGACTTATTTTTCTGCTCCGTGTACGAAGATTTTGAAGAACTTTGCTTTTTTTTTTTGAACCGTCCCCCCTTCACCCCAGCATCCCTGCTACGAGATAAACATTTTAAGGTGCTTCAAGTTTAGTCCCAGGTTGGAGGGAAAGGCCTGATCCTTCCCCAGCCCTCCCGGATGTGGATTCAGGTCATTAGAAGACTGACGTTCCAGCTTGAATACTAGAAGTAATCCCCCCCTACTCCCCTCTGCCCGAGAAGAGGAATTTTCTGAGCTTTATAGAGAGGACATTTTTCTTCTTTCATCAAGGGTGGGCAAAAGGCCTGCAGTTTGCGAGTTTTTTTTAGGGTTCCCCCCTGTCCCGATGATCCGGCGTACTAGCTTTTTATCGCTGCATCGGCATAGGCCCTAGGGCAGCAGCCTTTTCAAGCGTAGGGTCTAGCCCGATCGCGCCAGAGCATGAATCGATTCTTTGGGTGGAGATTCATTCGCCGTCATGCCTAGGTTTTTTTTTTTTTTTGTTGCGCGAAGTCCCTTGGCTTCCCAGGTTTCGAGGTACATGGCTTTCGCCGTCAATCAGATCCGCGACCTTTCCCTTTTCGGCCCGGTTTTCCGAAGAGTTTTTAGGGATTTCCAACGTTTTGTAGTGAGGCGTTTCACACGGGGTATAGCCTCCCCCTGTTTCCCTCATTTCCCTTTTCCTGGCCGCTGCAGAGGTCGTGTGGAGAGATTTTTTTGAAAACCAGTTTCGAAAGAGCTGGGACTCTCCCTCTTTTAGGAGGAATACGAGATTCCACCCCTTTTTCGGGTGCCCTTTGTGTCATTTTAGAGGATGAGGCGCCTTCGATCTTCAAGTCCAGTTTTTCTAATTCTCTTGGAATCACGAACTTAGCACTTTTTTCCTCGTCCCACGTCGTAGCGATGACTGTCTTTTTCTTGTGACCCCTTTCCCATCTCCCTCCTCGTTCGTGCCAGAGGGATCCTTTGATATCTAGGCTTTTTCTCGCTTTAGGTGGTACGAAGCTGCACCAAGATTCTTCCTCACTACCTTCGTGCGTATCCCCCCCTTTTTCTCTTCCTTTGTCCTGCGCGACGTCCCTCCTGCTTTTTTGTTCCCATTCCGAAGCCGAAAGTTTCGTCTCTTCTCGATTTCTCTCCTCTCTTCCCTCCCCTTGTTTGCGTCGGATCCCCCCGGTAGTCCTCTTAAATTCCCTTTCATCGGAGACTCGGCTTCGTGAATTGCCCAGATTTTTGAAGGCCTCCGAGCCCGTAATATTTCCCTTACCCCCAGAGTCTCAGTCAAGCCGGAGGTGAGTCTCCTTTGTTTGTCCTCTTCGATCAAGGCGGTTCGTTTACTTCCCCTTTTCTCCACAAAAGTGGAAGTCCTTTGCCAAAGACACGTGGTTCACCTCCCCCCCCTTTCGGATTCATAGACGTATAGCTTTTCTTTTGCTAAGTAGGGATTCTATTAGATCCCTAAGTGGATTCAAGAGCGAAGGCGACTCAGATCATCCTTCAGCAGCCTCTTTTTGACCTTCTCTATCGCGGCCTTCCCGCTAAGCCCCCTTCTTCTGCTTTTCCCCCTCGTGCGTGAGGTACGCAGATGGTTTCGGGCACGAAAACTTATCATTCCCCCGGCACCTTAAGCTTCCCCCAGTGGTCCTCCCCCCCTCCTTGCTTCCCCGTCGCACGACTTTTACCCACCTACCCTCCCCACTTCCGTGGAGGACTCCCCGTCGCGCACGTCCGGTCCTCATCAACCAGCACTTGTCTCTATCCCATGGCTCAAGGACGAAACACGGCAGAAGATAGCAATCTCCGCACTCCGCACTCTCTGTGCCCTTTTTTCTTTTTTTTTTCTCTTTGTAACCGAGCGGGCTCTCCTCATTTGCAACTCGGCGCCCGTCCTACTTGCTGCCTTTGGCTGCGTCCCGTGACTGGCTATGTGTTCGGGATGGCCCCCCCCTCGCAATGCATGCAAACCTTTTTTCCCCAGATCCGGGCGATTCTTCGAGTCCCAGGTCTGTCCTCTTCACTTTCTTTCGTAGCTGGAAGAGGTTCCCCTTTTCTTTTGGTGTCCTGTGAGGAATAATTCAAACACGTCTTCTTCAACGGGTTTATTCCTGACCACGTAGTAACGATCCTACGTAAGAGGACGGTCGAGCGGTCATACACCTAAACATCAGTTTTTTGCTACGATGGGAGATTATTCTTCCCTGCGCAGTTTACAGGCCCCAGGGACGTTCTTATTAACAATACCAACGAGGGTCAAAACGGTGTCTTTTGTCCCTCGTTTCCCTCCGCTCTAGGGATAGAGTTTCGAATCCAGTCCGAAGAAATTTATGCTTATACTAGAGCTTTTACAACTTCTTTTCCGCGTTTTTCTTCGAGGGATGCAAAGTTCTTAGGACCTTCTTCTTTACCGATCCATCTAGTCTTTCTTCCTTGCTTTCGCAGACGAAGTTCTGTGCTCACTGTCCGGCCCTCGTCGTGCTAGGTTTTTCTATTTTGAACGCTCATCCCCCTTCTTTTTGCGGTGTTTTCTCAGATCTGCCTCCTTAATTTTTTCATCGTAGTGATAGCCAGGTTCCCGACCTGGCGCAGGTTACACTCGACCCGTCGGAGCACGCCCCCCCCTCCCCCCTAACTGTACCGGTAGACGTAATTGATCCCTCTTGCAGACTCCGGCGTGCTCATCGATCTGGGACCGAAAATTTGGCGAAGTTTAGTCGCCTCCCGTTTTTCTTTTTTCGCAGGAAGAGTCGCATTGATCTCCCGATTAAGGTGGCTGACCGCGCTGTAATGTCCTTTCTCCTTCTATTTCGAGACATTTTATAAAGAGAGAAACAGCCCGCCTGACGCCTAATCTTAGAGCTGTTTCACTATTATTGTAAGATAAAGAGCGACGAACCCTTAGTTAGAGGAGTCCTTTGTTTTAGCTGACGCTCTTCTTCTCCTGCGCTTTTGCGGGCCTTGCTTCCTTTTTTATTTCCCTCTTCACTGAAAGATGTTACCAGTCCTTTTTTTCGACCGAGGCGCTCGACCGTGGACTCTCTCGCCGCGGTTTATTACACTTTTTTTCTCAGCGTTTTTCAACCGTTTCCCCCCCTAGTTCTTGAGGACCGGACGGGTTTTTGTCCGATAAGATCGAGGGAGCTTTTTGGGGTTGTCGAGGCTAAAGGGCTTTTGAACAGGAGTCTTTTTCTTTCCCTCTGCACGTCGCGATCAATTCCCCAAACCTTTTCGGAGCGTCTCGTCCCCGCGGCAGTAGCGTATGCCCTATTCCTCTCAACTCTTAAAAGTAATAGACCTTTCTACCCCCTGGTTTTTCCTTCTTAAGTACCCCCTTGACAAGGCAATCTCTCAAACAGTTTAGTCAACGCTTGTAGAGATACCCGCGCCTCCTCGTCGCCTTAGATCGAGAACGTTGCTACGTGAGCATCAGACCGTTGAGCTTGCGCCCTTTTTTTTTCCCTCGCGTTTTTTTTAATCGCCCCTCTCCCTACTTTCCGGAGGGAAAAAGCGTTCCCTTTTCGGTGACTGCAACTACCTCTTGTTTTTTTTTTTTTTTCCACTTGAGATGCAAGCTAGCCCAGCATACTCTCTAGTACTTTTCAGTTATGATCGTCGGAAGGGCCTCCCCTTTTTTTCGTCGTAATACGCGATTTAAGTCACGACGCTACGTAATGCCCTGAGCCCCCGTCTTTCGGAACCTGCGTAAGCGTTCGCGAGGCGAAGAGTTACCGTCCGTAATCTTCCCGACGAAGTTTTTTTTCTAGACAGGCGTCCATTTCGTTTTTTCCCCCCAGACAATAGAGAGATACCCTCCGCACCTCGAGCGACTTTGCTGGTATGACAGAAAAATATGTGGCCCCCCTGACAAGACCCATATAACTCAGAGTCCCGTCGTTTTTGTGTCTCTCCTTCTTCCGTCGTAGCCTTTGCTGCGTGGGATCTCGATTTTGGGCGTTCACAGAGCTGATTCCACCCCCCTTCTTCTTCACGTTGCGCGCGTCTTGACGTCTGCAAAGCAAGACGACGGGACACCGTCGGGCGCCGCTCTGGGATTTTCGAACGTTCCCACGCCCCTCTAATTCCTAGGAATTCGGTGGCTCCAAAGGATCGTGATACCCCAGTCCCCGAAAGGGCGTCCTTAACGTTTTCCGTTAACTACGCCTTTGCCCCTTTTCTCACCGGTGCTTCACGCTGGCGAAAAGCCTCTGTTGCGACGGTCCGAAAACATTATTATAGCTCTCCCGGCCTTGTCCTCTTCTACCCTCTCCTGAAGATCCTTCTTCCTCTTTCAACGAAATCAATCCCAGTCCCTTAGCAAGACTTGACCCCCTGAAGCCGGTCTTCGGTCTAGTACTCGAGCGACTTTTTCGCTCGCCGTGCGAGCTCCATGAGGGGTCCCCTCCTGATCGTAGGGTACAGCCGAAAGATTGCGCCTTCATTTATTGTGAACCATTTTTTAACGCTCTCACCGAACCTAGACGTCAGCTTCGCCGCGGCACTCCCGTGCCCCTCTCTCACTCAGGCACTATTCTTGGGATCTGAACCTCTATATATTTTACTCCAGTTGAGATGATGTCTAGCGCCGGGTGAGAGGTTTCCTTCTTTTTTCTTTTATGAAGAGGGATGTGATCTTGGTGAACGCTTCTCCAAACGATGGGCCCTTGAAGAGTGTTAAGCCAAGCTATAGAGCTCGTCGGTTTCCACTAAATTTTTAGATAAGTAGACCTCCAGAACTGGCTCGGCACCAGTTCGCGTGAGCACAGTACCGTGTCTTTTTCAGCCACTTTGCCAGGCTTCCTTTTTGGGGTCTTTCCTCTTTTTAGTCAACTCTCTTTCTTGATCAGTGATTTTTTCCCTTAGTCCGAACGAGGGAATGGATCCCCGTCGCATCCTTAGCAGCTCGTTCTTTTTTTTCCCCCAAGTAGGTCTGTTTCTCCATTCTGAATTCACTTTCAGAGGGGCGTAGTTTAAAGCGAAGTTTTCGACCCCATAGAGGTGAATTATTTCTTCACCTTCAGAGAGCCTCAACTGATCCTTCCTTCCTTGAGCAAGAGTAACGGCCCGTTCGTCTAGGTTATTAGCTTACCCCAACCGTGTCCCTTTGGGTGTTCACCTTTTCTCGTGCTAACGCGGATGAAGACCCATTTGTTTTCGTTGAGCCTATCCTAGTTCTAATCACGCACGTTATTTCTCCTGTGGCAAAGATTTCCTTTCTTTTTTTTAAAAGAGAGTAGTTTCTAGGTGAGCTCCACACAGGGCTTGTAAGATAGCCTTCTTGCTGGTAGCAGAAGACAGCATTCCACTCGAGACGACGGATCGCTGGGGGAAAAGAGTGGGACTTCATTAGAACAGGTTCCCCTCCCGCCCAATGTGCCCCCTTTCAGGACTCAGATGTAAGAGACGACCTGTGGTAGGTGACAGTTCTTCCCCTTAAACTCGTCTAATAGCCCTTTTCAGGTTAGGAGCGCTTCGAGGTGAGATTCTGCCAGGGGAAGATTTTCTTAATCGGACCCCCGTTCCGCCCTCCCATATGGCTCCTTTCCAGTTAATGTGACTTATTCCCCGATTGAGACGAAGTTCTTGTCCCCCCCCTAAGGATAGCTTTCTTGATACCTCCCCAGAAGCCACGTATTCTTCTAGGTAGTAGGGTGTCTAGATTTCGATAGTTATGTACCCGTCCCCCGTGTATTCCAGCGGCTAGGACAGAGATTTAACTGGTTCTTTTATGGCGTCTTTGTTGCCACTTTTCTTCATACGCGGCGACTTTTCGAAGGCCTGACTCTTTTTGATCTCTATTCTCGAACGATTTTTGGGACGGAAGCGTTTCCAGTGAGAGTCTCAGTGGACGACGTGTACTTGAGAACATCGTCTCTCCCTTTCGATTGACAGGTTCTTGATGTTGAGAGATTAGACCGTGCAATCGAGACTAGACCTTCTCCCTCTCCTGCCATTTAATGACGTTTAGGGGATATTGAGCCATTTGTTGTGGTTCGATCTGTAAATCCAGGTTTTTTTTACCATCTGAAAGTGACACGCTCCTTTCTTCTTTTTTTAATCGTCTGCTTTTTCAACCCAAGCCCTTTAACTTCCCTTCCCTTTCAGAAGATGATGGCCTATAACGTGAGGAGCTGTTTTTTCTTTTTTGAGAACCTCTGGGCAGCGCCAATAGAAGACGTAGGAGATAGGAGATGCCTCTCACCGTACAAGCGTCTTAGCCTCTTTTTCAGGAGACTTTTAAGGACTTCAGCCACGGCCACCTTTTCGCAATCTCTGAGAGAGCACTCGTTAGGAAAAGCTCCGACGGTGTCTAATTCTTTTGGTGATTTTGGCCCCCCTCGACGAATAGACGCGGAAGAGTCCAGAGGTTTTGTTTTGGAGAGAGACCCATGTCGGATAGTATTCGGCCGGCTCGTTCGATATAATCGATCCAGCTCCGATTGCCGACGTCTGTACCGCAACTTTCCGAGAACGTCTTGAGCCCTTTTTTTTTCGCCTGCCCTTCTCGGAACTAGCAGAGACAAGACCTTATTTTCGGCCGCTTCGCGTTACGCCCGTGATTCACTTTCTTATACCCGAAGTGCTCTTTCCTCGAACATGTTTTCGTGACTGCCAACAGTCATCATTCGATTAAATGGACGATTCACTCGCACGGTTATCGATCGCCCCACTGCACCCGAAATTCTCTTTGGGAGAGAAAGACCAGTCCTCAATTGTTTTCGGGCAAAGATTAGTAGGCCATTTCTCGCGCGTTTTCTTCCTCTAGATAACGTGATGTCTCGATCATTCCCAGATCCATCGACCCCTGACCTCTTCGGGTCCCCGGAAGAGATCCCCCTGGACGCCGACCCCCCATGGATTCCGTGATTCTGTCCAGATTTCTTAAAGTGAGTGACGGTTCGACTTAAGTTTCAACGGATAACGGCCGCCTTTCGTCCAGACGCTCCACTTTTCACAGATTTTTCACTTTTTAGTCCGGCGTGAACCCCAGACTTTCTTTTTTGAACGCGAAAAGCTCCCACCTCAGCCCCTCTGCGTGCGTAAAGTAAAATGGGCCCTCTTTCCAGGTGTGGTTCTCGAATTGCCCTTCACCCCGTGTCCTTCGATTCCTGAGTGGAACCCCTCCTCAGTTCCTCAGTACGAAGAAGGTGAATGTCCCCACTATTAAAGTTTTCTTACGTTACCAACTTTTTCGCCAGTTGGAAACCTATACTTTTTTTCCTGCCCGTCAGTTTAACGCAAGCGCCCCCTTCTTGTTTTTTTTTAGAGTCCTCGGCCAGGGGGGTTTATTCTGACTCTCTTTTGATTCGACACTCTAGGAGATAGACGCTAATCTTCGATGAGGATCCACGCTTTTCCCGAGTTGGAGGGTTTTTGGACGCCAGAGTGAAGGGTGGCTTCTTTTCTATCGAGAATAGTTCCCCCCCCCGGCCGATTCGGGCACTAGCTGACGTCCCGATGAGTGTGTGAGTCCCATCCGTGAGGCTTTATTAATGTCGACTTTAACTCTTCGTATTGGCAGTTCTCGGATCGTCCTTTCCCCATGGCTTCACGGCGACCGATGTCGGAGGGTTGTTGTACTACCCGGTTTCTATTCCGTCATGGGAGAGGGATCCCAACGTTCCCCGAAATTTTTACTTAATGTTTTTGGCCGGGTGTGGTTTCGATCTCCGGAAGACCATACCTTGACCGGCCGAGGTTTCTTCCGCAGACGGAGTATCTCGATCCCTCTCTCTTAACACGGATCTGAGTTTTTGTTTCTTTCTTCATCTCCGTTCTCGCAATTCGAAACTGTCCTTCCTTTCCTCCTACCTGTCCCCGCTCTTAAGTTAGAGAACAGTAAGAGATTTTTGCTCCTCCGAAGGTGGGAAAGAGGTAGTCAATCCCGATTCTCGGGACGAGTTTTTGCAGCTGGTTTTTCCTAAGTCCACCCGCCTCCCATACACGCCTATGGAAGGATTCTTCTTTTTTTTTTTTAGTTGTAGTTCCCTTTAGATTTTTTTTATCAACTTCCATCGCTATGTAGCTTTTCAACCCTATCCTCCCCCCTTTTCTTGACGTCGACCAGCCCTTATCCCTCTTTTCCGTGTTGTTTTGAGAGAGATACCTGAGGGTCATCGAACTCTTTTCGTGAAGCTAGAGGGGTGGGACAGATATCCTTCTCCCCTGAAGAGTCAAACGAAGCGACTGCACCCTGTCTCGGGAGGGTGTAATTCGCTATCAAGGGCTGGTCAGTGATATCAACCCCCTGCCTGCTTCCTTCCCATCCCCCTTAATGCGCGGGGATAAAAAGTACTCTCGTTTTTTTTGCTACGGTGGACGTCGCTTTTTTCGATAGAGGACCCCTTTGCGAGATTCCCGATCGGACTCCCTTCTCTCCCTTTCCTCTTCAGCAGATGAAGTAGGACGTCCCGGTCGCAAGCTTGCGTCCTTAACCCTTTGTTTGAGTGTCAGCCCCTTTTTCCGTACTTCAAGCGACACCCCTTGGCGGGTAAGGTCGGACCCCTTCTTGCCCTTACCCGTCTGACCCCCCAATAAAAGAATTTCGTCCCCCAATACCACGCGGCTGGCTTGCACCCTTTTGAGAAGCTGCGCCGACCGTAAGGTAGTCAGCAAGGAGATCTTTTTTGTGGATCCCCCGTATACTTGCGAAACCCTGGCTCTCAGACGAATAGTTGGTTTTGTTTTCCCCCCTACGCGTGGGAAACGGTTTTCTTTTAAGAAGCGGGTACCTGCCCCCTCTGCCAGGAGGCTTCCCCTTGAATTCCTGGAGGTAGTGACTCCTGAAGAAGATATAGTGGAAGTTTTTGTTTTTTTTTTTTGGCTGTCCCCCACGACACTCTCCCCGCCTTCCCCCAAGATTTTCCCGTTGCCACACGACACTGGAGATATAGATAGCCACTTCGAGGAACGATATACTGTAGACTGAGGTGACGAGGGCGTGGCCCTTCAGGTGTAAGGGATTTTCCTTGCACCAAGTTAACTTGAGTCTGCTGCTGAATACACTCGCCCGCCTCTTCTTCCTTGAGGAGAAGGCCCGGTCCTCCAAAACTCCTCCCGTAAGGTGTACGTTATTTTCTGAGCGGCTTGCTGTCGGCTTCGCCCTTTTGCGGCGTTATCCCCCCCCCCCCGTCAGCCTTCGAGCGCTTGCGCGCGGAAGCGCCCGGCGGTCCTTAGAGCCTTTCCACGCTCTTCCTTTTTTCTACCCATCGACGACCTTCAAGTAAAGGCCGGCCTGGGTCCGCGGTTATCGTTTTACTTTCATTTGAGTCCCTCAGTTTCTAAGGGTTACGCGCTCTTCCTTTGGCGTTCGCGCCGTTCCGATCACTTTTGCCCGCGATGCTTAGTGCGTTCTAGTCCTGTTTTCCTTTAGAAGGTTGTCTCGACCGCGAGGTGTCGCTCCGCGGTGCAGTCTTTAGACGCACGGTTTTCATGTTTCCGCCGATCGAGAATTTCCCTGTTCCCTATCACGGTCTCTTGTCGATTCCTCTTTCCGACTTCCGGTTGTTATCGGCTTCCTTCCCACGGTTCTCCCCGCCTTCGGTCCTTTCGTCGGCTTCCCATGGCAGCGGTCGTGTTCGAGGCCCCGGATGTCGAAGCCTCCTTCTCGCTCCTTTCTGTATCCTGGCCCCACCTTGCACACCAGTACGGGGTAGCAGTCTATCTCCGAGCCCCCCCCCCCTGTTCTTTTACCCCGCCCTTCTTGTTGTCGCTCCGTTTCTTTACCGGCTGTGTGTCGAGCCGTCGTTTGCCTTCCGTTGCTCTTTTCTCGTTGTGTGACGTCATCAGACTCCTGCCTGATCAGGCATAAGACTTTTCTGACGCGAGATCTGGGTCGCCACTCTAGACCACTCCCCGACCTCCTTCCCTGTACTGACCTGTCGGGAAGTGCCTTCTTTCACCGACCGTTATAGTCTCTCGCCGAGTGTGCACGTTTGATTACGAGCCCTGCACGAGCCCGTCCCTATCCCACACATGACGCGCCCTTACCCCCTTGATCCTCACACTACTCCCCTCCCCCTTTACCATAGACCGACCAAGTTCTATCGTTTCTATATCTTTTCTTAGCTGTTCCCTCTGTCTTTTTGACCGGTTTTGTAGCTTTTTTCCAAGACCCCGATTAGCTGCTCTCTTAGTCCTTCTCCCTGCGGGATGTTGCTCTCCATGGGAGGGAAAGCAGCACCCCGGGGCACGTCACTTCCCCCAAAACCGTCCCTTCCCTTCCCTGAGAGCGGAGGATATCTGGTTCACGTAGAGAGGCCGCTGTAGTGAATCTCTCGCCAAGTTCGTAGAGTCCCTTCTCCGCATTCATAAGTACCTTTCTTTTCGACCGTTATGTGTCCAACGATCTCCACCGGCCCTTCGCTCCTTTTCCTTTTTATACGCGCGCCGAATCCGCTATTCAAGATAAAGGGTAGTGCCAACTGCGTCCAGAACTTCTTGAATCACGGACCTTCGAAGTGCGACCCGATTCTGAACCTCCTGATTAGAGCCCCCCCCTTCCCCCCAAAATACGGTGATAGGGCCGATCCTCCTGACGCAGGAGCCGTCGCCCCTCGCTTTTCGCTCCGTTTAATGATCTCCCTGGAGTTAGCTTTCTCTTTAAACCTTATGCAATCTTATCATCCATCCCATCCGCCAGAAGTGATTTCTATTTCGCGTCGCGATCTCTTTCGTCCTCGACTTTCCTAAGATCGGAGAGTTTGCGGATTCCTAGACTTCTTCTGACCAGACGGGATAGATCTATTAAAGACACGGTTTCTTAAGTACCTAGCTAGGGTGCAAGCCCAAACCCGTTCGACCTTCCTTTTCCCTCTCTTTCTAGGGAATAGACTCGTCCCAGACGGTGCTCGAGATACGGATCTGAAACCCGGGGCAACCCTCGTTGGCAAGGCCAGTATTCATTATCTTTTCCCCTACGAAACCAGCGGAGGGGTCCTCCGCCGGGACACAGCTGGGCGCACGTTTTAAGGATCATTGTACATAAGAGAAATCTTTGTTCCCTCCTTCCGTCTCAGGAATAGTTTTCAATCCTTACGCGTCAAGGTTGCTCTTTTTACTGAGACAGATTCGCTTAACGACTGTGTCGAGGAACACCCCCTCGGGTTTTCTCCCCCTCCCCCTAGCGTATTAATAGTCCAGGAGGTTTTCCCCCCTGTGAATTTCCAAAGGAGAGTTGCAGTATACTCTGGATCAACATCATAGGCGATCGGACTCCCCACACACCTCCTCAGACTTGTTGGAGCATTATACCTTTACCTGCATCCCCCCCCAGGCCGGTTTAAGGTACTCCAACTCGAGCTCATAGCTTTTCAAGTCTCCTGCCCTCTCTCGATTAGCCCCGATCTCCTCTTTCTTTAAACACGAAGTCGAAGATTTCGTTCGGTGAATCCCGGCATGGTTCCCAGTCCGATTCCACCGACGTAGCTCGCTTCCGAATCTCCCGCCTCTTCTCGAAATAGAAATCGACTCGATGTTTTTCCTATCACTTTGTTGTTGTTGAGTTCATGTTGCGCGTGATTTTCAGCTTTTTCTAGCTAGAGTCCGCACTTCTTGCGTCCTGAGGCGAAGGCACGAGGTGATAGTGCCTTTTTTTTTTTAGTCACACCCTTTTTTTTGCCGGTTCGACTTCGTGTACGCAACTTTCTCTAGGAGGTGTCCCTTTCATTCCTCTTCTTATCCATCCCTTTCCTTTTCAAGGGCCGGAAACGTGAGCGTGCGTATCTCCGTTTATTTTACAGAGAGCAATTTCGTTTAGGGTATAGCCCTAATAGCCTTTGTAACTTTCGAGGACTCCCCGCTTTTCTTCGATAAAGAGGAAGACCATCTCGCCTTCTCAACACCGTAACGTCTTGCACCTGATGAATTTGGAGTGGCAAGCGAGTCGTCCGGGTTCCTGCGGGTGCAGTCGTATTGACTTCCCCCTGTAACCTGACGAGCTGTACTGTCCTGCTTTCTCCAAGATTTAGGGCCTGTTTCCCAACCTCGTATGTCATCGTACAAAGGATCCGTCCAGGCCCTTTCTTCCCCAGAGGTTGTACAGAATGTGCTCTTTTTATGAAGCTGGGACTCGCGTCCAACGTGATAAGACTGCCCTCGAATATTTTGAGACACGGCGTTCGTCCGATTCGCGAGCCAGGCGCCGATAAGGCTCAGCACCTCATCGCACCCTTGTCTTTCCTTTTCGAGGTTTTGAGAAACGATGGGTTCTACCACCGGGATCGGACCTTTCTGCTGTGTTCAGTGCGGGGGTGAGGCAAACGTGCTCTCGCCCCCTCCCCTCCTCTTCGGGAAGCGTCGGCGATACTTAGCAGAACGCTTATGTCTTCCTGAGAGCCTCTTTTTCAGAGGTCCCTTTCACATGGTAAGGAAGTAGTTGCTGGCTCGGCTTCGCCCCCTGCTCCTCCTCAGTTTATTCCCGCGAATTCCGGCCGTGATGATTCGAGGAAACTGAGAGTCGTAGATTTTTCTGCTCAGGGTCTTAGTCTTCCTACGACTAATGAATAAGGGATGAGTCGCACCGTCCAGGTCTGTATGCTACCGTCCCCCAGACGACTAGTGGCTTCAGTAAATTGGCGACTGGCCCTCCCCTTATTCTCCCCAGTCTGCACACGTCGCTTTGCCCCGATTCTGGTGCGCGAGTCTTTCTTCGATCGCTACTTATCCCCTCTCGGGCCTTTGAAGAGGGACGGTTCGTCTCGATACCTCTTTGCTTTTCACCCCCCTTGGCGAAGTCTCCCGTCGCGTTAGATGACTTCTGACTCTTGGGTGAGAGAGCATGCTCGGTCACCGCTAGCGTACTACGCCTAACGCAAGTTTCAGGTTGGGGGAGGACCATCTTTCTTGACCTTCTGCCGCTTTCCCGCGAGGAGATGGTACTGGTATAGAGATCGAATTTCCCGTGCATCTCTTCCTTCGAGCTCGTTATCTTTCCGAGAGCAGCTCACTGGGCCCAAAAACGGTCAGCCGAAAGATGTCCTTTCTGGCCTATCTTCAAGCTTTCTATCTGGAATTTCGGCCGTTGAGGCCCAACCCCCCCCCCCCCCCCCAGCGCTAGAGGCTTAATTCGTTTTTCATCTTAACTCTTCGAAAGCTGGTATGCCCGACACGCAACTCCTGCGCCTCTCGGCGGCACATCCGAACCGGTTGCCGTCGAGTGATAGCAGGACGCGCACCGCAAAGCATACGCGACGGGAGGAAACAACACCCCCCTTCTTCTGTGTCCAGGTGTACATTCGAGGTAGTAAGCTTTTCGGCCGTATGTTCTTTTCCCTTACCCCCCCCTTCATCAAGTAGATTTCCTTCCGATGCCCGATGCCGGTTGAAGACGAACGGCCGCCTGACTTATCCAGGTGCGGGTCTCTTTTCTTCGGCCCCTCCTAGCACCCAGGAGTCCTTGGCGCATCTGCCTTCCACCCCCTGATTTCTCTCGACGCGAAGTGGCTCTATACGTTACCCCACCTCACTCTCCCGAAGACGACTCAAACTCGTCTTCGATTTACCTACCGATTCCCCGTCCTATCTCCGCACAACCCTTACCTCCTCTCCCCCCCAGAGTCAGATGAACCGTTCCCAGGATCGAGCACGATCGTCGCCCGTTCTTCGTCCGACGTCCTCATCGAGCATACCGTTGATGACGGTACTCGTCTGATACCCGGATTAGACCTTCTCGGGACCTGACCCCCGGACCTGTTGCGTTAGATGTGAGCTTCCTCGCAAGTTTCCCTTCCTTTTTTTGGAAGCGCCTTCCTAGTGATCACATGATTCTGTACGTGACAATTGACAGTTCTCGACTCGGTGCCCCCCTCCGCCTTGGTGCAGGTTCCCCAAGAAGAAAGCAGACGCAGACACGTAAACCGTAAGGGGTGTCCGTTTTAATTTTCCCCGCGGCATGCATCCTTCGGCTCCTCCGTGAGGACTGCTTGTTTCAGGTTTCAGTCCGAACGCCCTTGTTCGCTTAACGGTCCGTCTCCCAACCGTGCCCCCGTTCCCTCGTAAGCGACTTACTGGTTCCCTAAATAGAGCGGATCCTCCACCCGGGCCTTGACGCTCGACTTCCGGGGTCTGGGCCGGGAAATAGGGTCTTCCTTGAGTTTTTCTGCCATCTATGAACCGATCAAGATTTTACTAGCCAGATGAGGTCGACCGTCCTTTGACTCCTTTTGTCGAAGAAGTGCTCTTGTCCCTTAGAGCAGCTTCGGGTTTCCGATTCATCCCAAGTTAAAACTCGAGTCGATCTTGATCGAAGTAGGAATTGCGTGTAGGTGCTTTAGCTCCTGCGAGAAATTGGACCCTGGTTCTGTTTTCAAGCTGCCATTAAGCGACAAAGCCAATGGCTCCCTTAGCCTCTATTGGAGGTTTAATAAAGCTTTCTCGACTGGCCATCCTAGGGTTGCTAGGCACACGTCTAACTCCTGTACTATGAAGATGCCGGTTTTGAGAGGTCCAACACTAGGCGGGCACGTAGGTAGAATACGCCTTTCGTATCGAATGAAGTCCCTTCGTCTCCCCCAGGCATGCGGATGATTGACGGTTCATTAGGAGGTCGCCGCCTTTGATAGTAGACTTCTCTTCAGACTCCAGAATTAGCGGCACCTTCCGACACGACGTAAAGTCCGTATTATCTGTGACTTTTTGGCCCGTTAGTTTTTTTGTTTGAAAGAGGCAGTCCCCTTTCGATCTCGAGCGGGAAGTCCGGTTGTTTATTTTCATCGTCCCACCCGTCCGGTAGTACTCCCGCCCTTCCGGGCTTGTGCGTTGCTTTTTCTTAAGATGAGAGAGGAGCAGTTTCCCATAAGCGCGAGTGCCATTTTCACCTCCGACGCCTTTACTCTTTCTTACCCTGACAGTTTACACGCAGTGTTATTCCTCTCCTTCATGTTTTTTTTGAGGTAGATAAACACGGTACCGATTTTTCCGTCCCCCCCCCCCCCTTTCCCTCCCGATTTCAACGTCGGCTTAGTGCCTTTCTCAAATGGACGGCGCCGCGCGCCCGTACTCACGAACCAGCACCGACTTTTCAGGCGTACATCGGCGGGTGGTTCAGTCGATTCCTCCCCACGGCGATGCGGTCACTCTAGACTCCCCCCCCCCCAAAAGTGACGTTCAATCTGGCACACGACCCTCGTGGCACCCCCACGCCTCTTCCTGTCAGTTGAAGCGGTTCGCCTTTCGTTAAGTTTTTTTTCCTCCCCGTCCTAAGTGAGACCGATAAATCGATCATTCGCTCCACCCTCACAGCATCGCGCTTCATTCTTCCCCCTGTCCCTGCACCAGCTTCGGGGGCGTTTAGCGGTTTCTTCCTCTTTTTTTGGAATTTTCGAGAGACCCCCTCATCTCACCCCCCCCCCCCCCCCCCCCCCCCCCCCGTCCCGGCCACTGCGTGGTCTCCCTATACCCGATGCGTCTCACTACCGGGGGAGTTACCAACCGACCAAAACGCGTCTCTCGCCACTTGATAGAATAGATGAGATCTGGTTGACTTCAGCAACGTTCGCCCCCCTTTTGCCTCAGGGACTTTTTCTCACCTACATTCCCCGCCGTCACGTCGGAGCAAGATTCCTTTTTGATGAGCATGTCAAAAGGGGGGATTCTGCCTGTCCCTTTCTAAACCCTGCCCCCGAGCACTAACTCCGCGCTGCGCTCCTCTGCGCTCCTCTAGGGGCAGCATACTTTTCTCTTGTACCAAAGCGCATCTCTCCCCCCCAACGAGGTCCCGGTCCATCCCCTTAGATTCGTTCGGGTTTCGTGTCGCGGATCTGTCCTTCACTACTAGTCAGGCCGGCCAGGTTCTGACGTCCAACACTCTTCACTCGATTTACCGTCGACTGAGTCGGCCACTTCAATCCCTGTTCTTTTTTTTTTCGCACCGTCGCGGAAGCGCTTGCCTCCCAACCCTCCCCCCATATAAGTCAACGTATTGCTTTACGGAAGATATCCCGGAGATGCACTGAGTTCCACGACACCAGGCTTCTTACCGCCGTTTGCCCCTTCCACTTTTTTGAGCACAGTTCCATTTGCCGCTCCGCGAGATTTGCTCGTGATTAGGAAGTTCTTTCCCCTTTCCCTACCTGCTAACTTCGATCCTCATCAAGACGGAATCAGTCCAGTGGGTTTCTTACGAGAATCGTCCTTTAAGTTCCCGAAAACGTTCCACTCCATCTTGATGACTGCGCTGATGTTGGCTCGAGCATTATTTTTCGACTATTTTCCAGGAGGAAGTAGAAGCGCCCTCTCGGTGCGAAGCAGGCTCATCGCCGATTCCTTCTTTTTCGGTTGAGAGAGTCTTCCCTGGCTTTTACCGTATTTATATGCGGTCAGGCTTATCTCCCGACTTGTTTAGAAGAGAGAACTTTTTTCCCTTCCCCCCGGGATATTTCAGACGTCGATCAGCTCCTGTGTACGATCTAGCTACAAGCTTTTTCATGGATCCTTGTCCCCCTTTTTGCTGAGAAAGTTAGTAGGTTTATCCTCCTTCGCAGCGGTACCGTTATAGACTCTTGACGCTTTTTCGCGAACAGGAAGTCGGAGGGACCTTATCGATCCTTTTTCCGCATGGACTCGCTCCCCCACTCTTATCTGGACGTCACGCCATAGGGTGATTCTCTGCTCTAACGAGATACGTCCAGTTTTAAACCAAGAGTTCGCGGATTTCGCCCGGAGGCCTCTAGCGCGGGCCTATGGGTGTGACTTCATACAGGCCTTCTCCGCGCCCTGATTGTGCTCACGGATCCTTCTCAGACTCTGATGAACGAGTATAGGGAGAGCAGAGGTGTCTAACTAAAGGAGTCTCCGCGCGCCGCGATCCCCCCCGATAACGGGCCCAAAGTTCGTTTGCTCGAAGCTACTAGATGTCTTTCTCGGGTTTTCGAGTTTTTTTGCCCAGCTCCTCGTCTAGTCGCGATTTTCTCATCTTCCCCTTCCCCCCGGCGCTGCCATAGCGTTGGTATAGTTTTTTTTCTCGACGCCCGCCTCATTGCGCCTCCTGCGTAAATCTTCATCTCCCCCACACGTATTTTTTTATACAGTGCTATATCGGGCCACATTTCGCATTTTGTTGTCCGCTACTTTTTATCACTCTGTTGTCACAGATTTTGTGACCGTTTAATCTATAGTCGACAGCCCTCTTCCAGTTTTTTTTCCCCATTGCCCTTTTGCATAGTACCATCTCTCTAGTTCTTATGGCAGAATGTATGTGCCTGACGGAGACCTGTTCCACCATTTTTATATCATGCCGTGTTAGTTGTCTTTCAGAGCACACCCGCTGTTCCTCTCAAGCCCGCATTTCATATTGTATTGCCGTGTGATCTTCATCAAGCCGATTTCTTTCAGTTTTTTCTCCCATCCAGACCTTTTTTCTCTTCGTCCTGCTTCTTCCCTGGTTTTCGCGTCTTTTTCCTGTCCCTTTTGCCTTTTTTTTCGCTTCCCCTGCGCCTTCCTTTCTTCCCCTCTCGCGACTTCTTTTTTTTTTTCTCACCGATAGACCCCTCGCCTCCTTTCCGTGACACGCGCCATTCCGTTTTTTTTTTTGTCCTAGAAACCCTTTTTATCTCCTTCGCGTTTTGTCCCAGGCTTTATTCTGTATCCCCCCCCCCCCGGTTTATTTTCACATGTCCCCGCCTTGCGATTTTCTTTCGCTCTGTCCCTTTTTCCTTTTTATGTAGCTTCCCCCATGTCCTATACCGCCTTCACAAAGGACACCGTTTTTTGTTTTTCCGAATATTTAGCCCCCAGATTTTTCCCCCCCCTTCGCTGTCACCAGGACTCCCCATCCCCGCCCCCTTCTTCCCCCGCCAGCCCCCCATGCATTGCTTGACCCCTCTGCTGCTCTATTTGTACTTTGCCTTGGTCGATTCAGCTCATGTAGTTTATTCTCCATTCCTCCTCCATTTTCTATTTCCGCCCTTCCCCTTTCATTTTTTCTTTACCCAGCTGTTTTTTTTGTGCCCCAAGTTATATTGTATCTTTTTTGCACACCTTCCCCCGAGGTCCGTTTTCCCTCCTTTTTTACGTACATTATTTCGTTCTATTCGCTCCATCAGAAGAGCAGACTTCCAATCTCTTCCTTGTTACACTTTCCAACCACTCGCCTTAAGTTCGCTTTTGACTCACCCCTATTTACTCGCTTTTCCTTCCCTTCGCGGTTTTTTTCTTTCCTCTTCTTGGTTTACGATGCTTCTTTCCCTTTTACCGCCTCGGCTTAAGTCTTTAAGCTCCTCAGTTTGTGCCCTGGGCTCACTGTCCACCCGATCCAACTGTTTCATTTCTCCTACTTGACACGAGCGGCTGTTTCCCCCTAATTTACGCACCTAGCGTACCCACCCGATTGCTTTTTCGCCCCGTGCCACAGCGGCCTTTTGCTATTATAGCTATCCTCTGTTATTGTCTTTACCAACGCACTCCGGAACCAGATTTTTTTTTCTTTTTTTCACCTCGGCCGATCTCGCCGGGCCGCACTTCCCGCCCAAACGCCGGAGTCGCAGTGTCTTTATGTGGTCTCAATACCCTTCACAGTCGAATGTTTTTTCTAGATTTTTTCTTTTCTTTTTCTGGCCAAACTCGAGTCGCCCTCCCGTTCATGTCCTTCCAGACAGTTTTGTACGGACCATAATGATGTGCCCTCCTTCGCCCAGCATGCAGAGAGAGTTTATAAACAGGTCCGCGCCCTGCCCTGGAATGTGAAAGTCCCTGACTCACCCCACAGTTCACCTGATTACTGTGTCCAGATCAATCCATCCTTTCGAAAAGCACTTCCTCGCGTATCGACTATCGAGGATCTTCTTTGTTGCCAGCTAAATTGGAGTCTTGCCTTTTTCCGCTTCTGATCCGTATCAAAAGCGCCTACGAAGACTTTACCACGAGAGTAGAGGTGCGCCTGTTACAGCGATACACCTTACAGTCCCTCAGACGAAGACCGTACCGCGTAGCGGGCAATACACTCGGTACTTGATCCCTAGATCTTTTAATAATAATGTTTTTTTGTTCCTACGCTTTAACGATTTTTATGGGTTGCCCGCCCCTCGTTAATCTTTTGCCCTCCAGAGAGATTCCTCGTTGAAAATGCAGGGTCTCACTACGGCGTCGATTGGAGGAGTCTGTACCTATCTACCGCCTAATCGCACGCCAATGGAGCGTTCAATTCTCCTACTCAGATAGTCTTCCCCTTACTCGCGCGGTTTTGGGGCTAGGAGAAACTCTGTTTCCTTGTATTTCGCCAACCACGTGTTCGCTCTTTCCTTTGAGGCGGCGTGAAATTATTTTACTTACCCAATCGTCTCGCGCCGCTTGGATTTAACACCTTTCGTTTTTGTCACCTAAGTTCGGTGTTTTTTAGTGTAGCCCTCGTGCGGAGAAGCAACCTGCCGGCGGATTTCCCTCATTTTTCTTGCCCCGTACGCAGGAGAAGCTTGACGATTTTTGAATAGTAAGAGGTCTTTTCTTTAACGCCCCTAGTCCGGTCTTTCGTCTTTCGTTTTACAGCCCTTTCGTTTCATAAAGATTTTCGGAGAAACGCCGGTCGGTACGCAGGAGGGGTTGTGACGCCCGCTGTGTAGTTTTAGAGCAAGTGCTTTCCACTTCACTTCTTTCCGAGGTGCGCCGATTAGTTTCTTTCGCAGCCGATGCAAACCGGGGACCCCCTTCAAGTATTCGACAATCTTTTCCCTTCTTTGAGTGAGGTGGTCCGCCCCTACTGTGGCTTATATCCCCGGATCCAAAAGATAACCTGTTGCCAAAGTTTTCTCGAGTGTGAGGAAAGGTCTGCCTCGCTGGGGGTGTAAACGAGTTTTTTAATCTTTCCCCATGGGTGTGATTCTCTATCAGCGCCTTCCCCCTTTTTCAAAGATGACGAGAGCCGCATAGGTCCCCTTGGAAAGGCAGTTTTTCCCCTAGTTCTTCTTTCTTCATCGAGATTGACGGAAGCCCTCCGTCAAGGCTTACGCCGTGCTCTCTCTGAGGAGAAAGACGCTTTTCAATTATCCTGTCGTCTCCTTTTTTTAGTCGGGGCCTCCGTGAAGGATAGATGCTCCACGAGCACGTCCTTTCTTTTTTCTTCGAGTAGAGCGTTCCTCTTTCCGGATTCAAGTCGTCACTGGCCGCTCTGCATTTACGTGAGCCCTATGAGCGTGCCGCATTTGCTCAGGCTTCAGACTCTTCCCCTTCCCCCTCTCTAATCGTTCTCTAGGAAAGAGCGCTTTCCCAATTTAGGTGTTAGATATGCCCTCTATTGAGATTCCTCCCCTGGGACTCCTAGCACCGACGAGTCATGCTCCCCCCTGTTTTCCCCCCCTGACCTCGATGACCGATTTTTTCGGATTAGTCGTCGCGACCCTACTCCTTTTACTCGGAAATGATAGACTTAATTCGATTCCGTTACTGAGGGTGTTCTTCTTCGCCCCGACGTGCCCCTCCTCTTTCCTTTTTGGTTCCCTTTTTGGAGAACGATGACATTCCCGTGCCCACAGAGTAGCTAGTAGCTTTCGTTTCTGATTCAGATCCACCCTTTTTGGGACAAGGACTGATTTGCCAAGTCAGATGAGTTGTGCCAAGGGTGATGAACGGTTTTCCCTTAAAGGCTTCCGGGATTACCCTGCGAGCGTTTCGCGCTTAGTCTTAGCATAGGCTCTATCTTTCTCCCGTTTAACCACTCCCCCTCTTCCAGAGAAAGCATGGAATGTTTTCTGTCGACGAATCAATCGCTCTTTCACATTAAGATAAGAGACATTTTCTTAATTTTCCCCCCTCCCCGTAGGAGGGAATCGATCTCCCTCCCAAGTAATCCCGTGAACAAGCATCTGTCCGCTGTCTCTCGACAGGTACTTTTGAGTGGTATTTTTTCGCCCCTTTTCAGGCTCGTTTACCATAACTCTAACGTAGAGCCGGCGGACCGCCTTTTTCCCGCCTTAGCGAGGCGAAGACACCTCCTTCCTCCCCTTCGGTTGTGGTCTTACCTGATCGCGGCCCCTTCAGCACGCCTAGCGCCGGACACCCCCTTGCCCCCTCTCTAATCCCGGCCTTCTTAGACTCGAACTTTATATCGGACCCTGCCAGTCCTTCCTCATGCCGGCTCTCTGATCTCCTAACTCTTTTTATCTTTTTCTCCTTATCGATCCACAAACCCTGACTTTCCCCCGAGTTGCGGAAGATGACTTACTTACATCACGGGTCTCGAGACCCGGCAGCTTTCAGAGGACCTTCTTTTGACGATCTAGAGCTGAATATTCTTGATTTCCTCTGATCATTCCCTGGCACGGAACCGCGCCCTCTTGGCGACCTTGACCCCCAGCCCGCTGTTATTCGGAGTCTTTTCTTTTCGTCGTTTCCTTGGAAGCCTACTTCACCCAGAACCCGTCTTCCCGCCTTGATTAGTGTCTCGCGTCCACCCTGACTTCTTTTCGGGTTTGCCTTTGTTAAGCCGCCTTTGGGGCCTTGACAGGCGCAAGCATCCGTGAAGCGTCACGCCTCTTTTTCGATCTTGAACTCCCCTTGGTCGGAAACAGCGATGCCTGCTATCTTTTCCCGAAGAAGTTTTATGCCCCCCCCGGCGTGGCCGACGTTTCCTTGACTCCTCTATTTGAAATATATCCAGAGTTCTGGCCCCGTAGACGTCCCTATCTTTCCCCCCTCGAGACGGCTCTGAACCGAGAGCCTCACTTTTCCTCCCCGGGAATTGTATCAAGAAAGGGATCTCAATCGGTCTGAAGTCTGGTGTTCGTTTTGTTCCCCTAGACTTTCCCTTTCTCCTTTTTTTTTCAGAAGCTGCCGGCGGCCTTCTCTTTTCTCGGTCCTCCCACCTAAGTGCGTCTTTCCCTTAGATAGCTATTACCTCTATTTTCCCCACGGTCCACTATTTTTGTCTTTTGTTATTTCATTTTTCTTCCTCTGACTTAAGTTGTTATTTTTATGCGAGAAGATGGATCTGGTCTCTTCTTCCAGCTTCTCCCTCGTCAGGCCCAGGTCGCAGAGAGTCCCCCCCATTTTTTTGTCTCCCAGGGTTGGATGGATTTCGGCGTGTGAGTTTCTCTTCAAGGGGTTGTATTATTTTTTTTCTCAAGGGCCGCACCGTGCCGTTCTCTTCCGGTCGTCGTTGTGTCTGATGAGAGGCCCCCGAGAAAGACGAGAGGGTGACGCATCTCCTACGCCGTTCGAGCGGATTCCTGCTTCGTTTCTCGTTCCCGGATTTTAGTGGTTAGTTTCTTCTCCGGGTCGACTTCTCCGTCTCTCCGCAACGTAGTCCTCCGGAATCTTCCTTTCCCCCCTCACTCCTTGGCAAGCGACCGCGAAGTCCCTTTTTTCCGGCCCTCTCGTGACATAGCACGCGCAGACCCTCTTTTTCTTTTAGGGTTCCCCTTTTTTGGTCCGCTAGCCCTTTTTTGAGATAAGCCCTGTTTTAGTTTCCTCTGCTGACACACGCCCTCAGGTCTCAAGCCTTTTATTTGCTTCCCGGTTTTGTTTCCTTTTCTATAGTTTCTATGGCGACGTCCCAGTCTCGTTCGACCCACGAATACAAGTGACCTTTTTTCGTCATTTCCTTCTCCGTCTTCTCTTTCTCCTTTTTATACCCCCCCTTTTTTTTTGGAGTCAGAGATAACACGGTCGAGGTCCGTTTCAGGTACGTACATTTTTGGTCCTATTAGTGGAGACCGCGATATTCTCCCCCGCTACGCGCGCCTAATACGTGTCACCCCTCCGCAGCCCGGTAAGATTTCCCTGTTAGCGTGGTCAGCTTCTCGCGATACTTTTTCAGTCCCTCCGATACGCCCCACCCCGTTACTGCTCCTTGGCACAGAAATTCTTTCTTCTCTCTTTAAACTCTCTGGACTTTGGCTGACTTTTACTACTGTTCCCGGCCGTAGTTTCTTTTTTCTAGATGATTTTGACGAATGCCGCTCTCGCTCACCTCTAGTCATTCGATACACAGGACCTCTCCGCCTGAGGACTTACGAGTTGCCTCTCCTTAACTGGAGGTCGTCAGCGCCTGCACAATTTTGCGTGTTTTTTCTTCCCTGTCGTTCGTTACACGCTCGGGGATGCTTCCCGGGACCTGCCCACTTTGTACTCTTCCTCCGAACTAGGATTTCGTACCCGTCGTTCTTCATTTTTTTTTAAAACGATCTCACCCCGCCGGCGACACGTGAGACGTATTCCGGCGCCCGCTGCTCCTTTTCAGGCTATTTTTTTTCTAGTATGGATACAGGCTTCCCCCTCTTTTCCACTACAACGGCAGCCTCTAGAGGCCTCATCCCCTGCTGATTACACGGGGGGATTTTCCCAAGCTTTTTGGATTCAACCCCCTCTCTGCCACTCTGTGCAACGTGCATTCCTTTTACGGCGACCTCCCCCCTTTATCTTACCCGCTATGTTTTTTGGTGTCTTTTTCCACCCGCCTTCTCCCACCGAGGTCCCGGCCCTATCTTCATTTTTTCTCTCAGCACCCTTTGCGCACGGGATTACGTTTACTGTTAGTCTCGGCCTTTTTTCAAGTTTCAGAAGGTGGTGAGTCCCTACCAACGTTTTTCCATACCCGATTCACCAGGCCGTCGGTGGACTAACAAGCCTCCCTCACTTCGTTCTCTGCAGTGCAAGAAGGCCTTCACTTACAAACTCCTCCCCCCCAGACTTCCGTCCATTAAGCGGTGTAACGGAAGTCTAGGTTCGATGGGTCTTTTCTCCTTTCCCCCAGGCCACCAAGCATAACCCCCGCACCCATCCCTTTTTTCGAGACGATCGCCAATTTTCCCGGTGCTTCTAACTCTAGCTTGATCCCGCGTTCGACGGGGATGCAACGCTATCTTTCGCTGACAACACCCTCCTGAAATAGTAAAGGGCGTTGCATGGGACAGTTCTCTTTCTGTCTTCCTCCCTCCTTTAAACGAACGCGTACCGCGATCACGAGGCATTTCGCGGCATTCTTGTCTCTCCTGCTCATATACGCGCGTCGAGAGCGGAGACCTTTCTCTTTGCGAGTTCACAACGTGAAGTCGTAGCACGGAAGCAGGTCCTTTTTCCCGCGCCAGTTTGTCTGAAGGGTGTTCGAGACTTTGAGAAGATATTTATATCTCCCAGTCTCTCGTAGAACCCGACGGTTACTCTTCAGTTTGCAGCCCTCCCCCTTTTTTTCGAGTTCTTTTAAGGGTCGATCCGAGCCCCCCTTCTACTTTTAACGGTCTTTCGAATCCGATAGAAGCTATCTTTCGGTCTTTCCCCTCCAGCCCGAGCCTGCGCTCTCTTAAGTCCGTTTTTCCCTGACCGGGAAACATTAGGGCTGAACGTTCGTAGGTTGCAATCAGTTTTTCTCTTCCCCCCCTTTTTTATTTTTTTTTCCTTTGCGTATTAGAAGTTTTTTTTTTTCCCCCCCCCCGTTTAGCTAGAGTGATTTCTTATCCTGGCACGGGTATCGCCCTGCCCCCGTGAGCTTGATTCCCATATTCTACTGCCCGTCCTTTTATGTATGTTTATCTTTTTTTGTAGCTTCTTTTCCCCAACGCTGCATCTGTCTCTTTTCTCACGTCGCTTCGCGCCCTCTTCTCAGATAGGCGTCCCCCTCTTTGTTGACCCCCTTATTTTCTCTCCCCGTTCCCTCTCTGTCTATTATGTGTTCATTATGAGCACATCACCTCGTTTTTCTCCTTTCGTTCCTTTTTCCCCTTCCTGTTTTTCTTCTCGATTCCCTTTGTGTTTCTTTTCAGTCTAAGTAGGTGCTCAGTCCCCTTTTCCCCTCCCCCCTTTTCCGTGTTACTGCTTTTATCACTTTTCCGCGGGTGTAAATGCTCTTTTTTTCTATTTTTCTGTTTTTGGACGTGGCGCGGCTTTTTTTTTTACACCTTCTGTCTCCCCGATGTTACGGCTTTGTTTCCCTCACTATTGCGATTCCCCTCCCGTTAGGGCTCGACTCTGTGTGATTTTTTTTTACCTGCTTTTTTACTCGTATATTTTTATTTGAGTATCCCCCGTTCCCTCCCTTTGGTTTTTATCCCCAAGTGGCGCGCTCCGTGAACCCACTGACCCATCGCACTCCCTATGTTCCCCGTTACTCTAGCCGTTTACATTCCCTACCCTAGCTCGTGACCTCCCCTTTGCCCCCTTCCGCGGCCGTTAGTTTATGAGTATCCTTTTTTTGTGTGTACGACCCTCCCCTCTCGCGATTCATCCTTCGCACCTTTCTTTATGCCCACTTATTCCCCCAAAAAGGCCCTACGCCCGTCTTGCCAGTTTTTTCCCCTTACGTTCCCTGCTCCCCCCTCTTTTCGTTATTTCCCCTTTGACCCGCTGTTTCCCCCCCAGCTCTTCACTTCAAGTTAGCCATCCCACATTCCCCATGGGATCATCCGACGTGGACTCTCTCCTTTTTTTTGTTCCCACTTCTATTTGGAAATTTAGGTCGTTTTTTTTTTGCGAATGTGTCCTTTTTATCCCCCTCCGTTTCATCCCCGCCTATTTCCTTTCTCTATTGTCCGAGCTTTCCCTTTTCCCCTCATTCCACCCCCGATACTTCTTTGCTTCCCGTTTTTTTTTAATTTCTGTATTTCTTTTTCGCCGCGTCTTCTTCTTTCCCCTCTCTCGCAGCCGCGCACCTGAGAATTTTTTGCACTATCTTTGTCGTGAAGCCAGAAAGTTTTCTTGGACTGCGCGTCCCATTGATCTTTACCTCTCCGTCTTCCCTGCTTTCAAGTAGCACCCCGGAGTTCACACCCGATTTTTGTTTGTTTCCCTGGGACCTTACTCCGCTCTAAAGCGCAGCAGGAGCCTTCCCCTTCTCCGACTCACGAGCTCCGCTTCCGGCGTTTTCCTCTCTCTATCTACGGCGGGGAAGTGTCCACCCATGCGGCCCTCAGCTGACTCCAGAACAGTCTCCTTGTCCCGTACTTTCCCTTGTACCCTTACCCCTCCGCGTCGGAAGCCAGGTCTCAGTTTTTTCTACTCCCCCGGACCCGCCCGCTTTTTTTTGCTCTCGACCCCCCTCTTTTTTACCCATTCTTTCCCCTCTCCCCCCCCTTCCCCTTTCTCTCCCCCCGCCTCCGGCGAGATCACCACTCCCCACCCACCCCCCACCAATTTTCCTCCCCCCTCCCGCTCCGAGAAGG
>Ga0179593_1464441_pt1 | contig 28438 bp, 26 predicted proteins | sample CZODoug2_1_08_16_FD_185931 | JGI IMG/M metagenome (GOLD analysis project Ga0179593, IMG submission 185931) | Vadose zone soil fungal communities from Angelo Coast Range Reserve, California, USA - CZODoug2_1_08_16fungal (PacBio error correction) | ecosystem: Environmental > Terrestrial > Soil >... | reverse complement strand
CTCTCCTTGTTTACCAATCTCTTTTTCCCCCCGGATTTCCCATGGTTTTCCCCCCCAAGCTCTTTTTATCGGACCCCGGGCGTGCAGCAGTTGAAGGAACAGGATGGGCAGCTGTCCAGAGAGCGGTAGCCGGTGCCGCTTATGCCTGCCCACCGTCTCCTTCAATCTTCTTCTCCTTTCGGCTTTTTATTTTTGAGCGATCTGATCTGGTCCGGTTTTTTACCCAGCCGCGATGCCTTCCCTTAGGAAGGCTGGTTTCGATTTCCACTCCGGCCGATCTCTTTTCCGCACCCGATTGTCCTTTGACGTTTGAACTTTTTCTGGACCTCGTTTTCGACCTGAATAAGTCTGAGAGAACGAATCTGCTGAGACATTTCTTCCTTACCCCCCACATTCATTTTTTTTTAGGTGCCTCGCGCTTTCCGCTCCTACCCCCACCTTCTTTGCTTGTCCCCCTTCGAAAGCCCCCCCAGAAACCCAGACGTCCCACCTATGCGCCCGGCTTCCCCCCTTCTCGCCCTACTCTTTTCCTGATCTCTCCTTTTTTCCTACCCTTCCAGGTAACTCCTTTTCAGGCTGGTGGCCTCAGGCCCCGTATTTTACTCCGAATCGAGCGAAATCCCTATTCTGCCCTTACTCTTTTTTTGCGAGTGTCTTTTTTGCTTGCTATGTATGTTTGGTTCCTTCCCTACTCAAGGTTATGCACGCGGGCAATGATGTCCAGGTTCTGCGGCCCCTGGCGCGACGCCCCTTTTTTTTGCACGCATTTCTCTCCCCCTTTTCCCCTGAACCCCCCTCCCCACGTCACTTTTCCACAGAATCCGATTAGGGTCAGTTTTGCTAAGGACCATTGGCCCTCCCCAACACTTTTCCTCCCTTCCCAGAAGCCCTTTCCAACCTTCCCAGAGGACCACGGGACAGCCGCCCAAATGAAACCCCCTTCTCATTTCTCACGACACCTACACCGTCACACGGGGATGTAGTCAGCCCTTTGCCCGTATTTGACTTTTCCCCTTTCACATTTCCATTTTTGTTCCGTCCCTTTTAGTCTTCGAAATGACCTTTTTTCAGGGTCTTTCTCTTAATGGGTCGAGCCTAGTCGCTCTATTCGCCCACCTCTCGCCCCCCCCCCCGGCAACCGCCTTCTTTTCCCCCCCGCCCTCTTTCTCATCTGTTGCTATGAGGATTTATATCTGAGTTCGCACCCCTCCGATGGGTCGATTTCCTAACCAACTCCCCGCGTTGCCCCCTTCAGTTCCGCTTGCCGTCTTTTTCCGGCCGCGAGAAGACACATCCAGTGACTGTCGGTCTCCTGGTTTCACGCCCCTCTTCGGGTAGCAGGGGGGTATAATTAAGTTGTTCTTTAGGCCAATTGGATCTTGTGCTTGCTGGCCTTTTTTTTGTCTTCGTTCCTTGGGTGGTTTCTTCCTAGTAGATGTCCAGGTCCTTGAAATTGCCTTAGAGGCATGGTTCCCGGTTGGCTGATTTTTGAATTGATTTAGGATTTTTGTGAGGATTTTTTGGTGGCCTTGGGCCCTGATTTTCTTGCCCCTGTTTTTGGGAGGTACCGCTCAAATGAATCCCAAAGCCTTTCAGCCATTTGCCCTTTCCCCACCTTCTGTGGTTCCCCCCCTTTTCCCCTCGCCGAGGCACCTTCCTTATGAAGATAAAAATGCTTTGCTAAGGATTTCTCGAACGGTCTCCTTCTATATCTTCTTCTTATTTAAAGGTGGTTTTTTTTTTTTTTTTTTTTCTTTTTTTTTTCTTTCTTTTTACATGACCTTTTTGACCCTCGTTCGTTCCCTGTTTGGCGCAGTCCGAGAAGGTTGGGAGTTTACGTCAGAGATTCCGTGGTTTTCTAGTCGTCGACTTTCCTTTCCCCCCCTTCTCGCCCAGAGAAAAGGACCTGTTCCGGAAGTGTCCCTAGGGCCGGACAAGGAGGCCCCAGTCGGTGTGTCTCCCCTTTCCTAGACGCCCTTTTTTCCCACCCCCCTTTTTTTCATGTTCTGACTTTTGTCCTTCTCTAGTAAGTCGGATTTTTGTGTCTTTCTGCATGAATCAGGCCGGTCGGTATCTTGTCCTTTCCCCGGCCCCCTGTCCCTTTTCTTTTCCCTCTCCTCCCTTCCCAGCCTTCCCTCTGGGAGTCTGGACTATAGCTAGTAGCGAGATACCTTATGCAATGCGATTCCCGTTTCCCCTTCAGCGGGTTTTTTTCTTTTTTCATGGACTTTCCCCCCTTGTTGTAAGCCCCCCTTCCTGATCAGCTTCCACCCCCCCGGGGAGGAATTCTTTTTAATGTGCCTACCAGAGACGGGTGAGCGGTCTTCCCCTGTGCTGGGTCCAGCCTTTCTTCGTTATTCTTTTCTCCCCCTTTTTGTTTTTTTTGTGGGGCCACTCTCAAGTAGGTCGCAAGTTTGGGGGTCTCTTTTCTGAGTCCATCGGTGGCCCCTTTATTGTGTTCCCTTTCCCCCCCTTCCCTGCTTTCGACTTCCCGGCACAGGTGACGATGCCCCAGGTCTCTCCCATTTTTGCAAGCAAGGCTTTGGGGGATCCCTGGTTTCGCCTCTTTGCGGTTTACCTTTCCTTTTTCCCTTTTCAGCTCCGGCCCTTTTTAATGTGACGGCCCCCTCAGTCCCAAGTATCTTATAGCCGCCCTCCTCACGGCGTGCCGCTCCTTTTGAACTCCTTTGTTATAAGACGCTGCTTTCTTCCCGCCCCGCATAATGCTAGATATTCCCTTTCTTCACCATGTGTTTGTGGTCCTCCTTTTTTACTGTTTTTCCCCCCAAACGGCTTTGGCAGAAAATCAACGCCGGTTGCTCAAGACTTGATACCGGCAGCCGGATTCCCTTTTCAGCTTTTCGGTAGAAATCCTGGATCTCCTACCAAGGAGATTTGACTTCAACTTTTAGGGTACCTTTTCCTCCGGTACCACCCCTTGGCCTTTTCCCCACCACTTTTTTCCACTTTCGGATTTCTCTCCCTGGCTGGGCCCCTACATATTTTTTTCCAAAGGTTCTTTTAACTGTTCTATTTAGGCTCCAGGGTGATTGTTTATTTTAATCCTTTCTTTTTTTACTTTGGCACGTTGGTGTCTTCTCCTTTTCTGTCTATCCTTCCCGGCGACTCCCCCCCTTCCTTTTTCCCGCAGTTCGCCTTCCCTCAAAACTGTCCCATCATTTTTTTTCTAACCATCCCACAGCAGTTGAAGCATCGTCTTTTACCTCACAGGTCCAGCAACCAGTACACTTTCCAAGGCACCCGTGATAATACCGGCGGACGACCCCGCTTTTTTGAAGCTCCCCGCCCTCCCCCTTTATCTCCAGCCAATTTTTCCTAAAGAGAACAAATTTTTGGCCCGCAATCCATTCCCCAGCCAGCACCAATGCCGAAAGCGACCGTCCGTCTGGATGTTTCTTTTTTTCTCTCTTTGTGAAACCTTTTTTTTTAAGACCCCCTCTATTACTTTTTAAGGTTGAAAGACGGTTTTTTTGCGGAAAGCCCACCCGATCGCAAATCTCAACAGGCCCTTGATTCAACAGATTCTAAATTCCTTTCTAATTCCTCAATGGTTTTTTCTTCCCCTATCTGGAAGATTATTTTGTCCCGGGTGTGCGATAAGAACTCCCCCCCCGCAGCTCTTTGTCTTCCCACCCCCCCATCTTTGACTTGATCTATTCAGTTCTGTTTTTGTAATTCCTAGACTTTTACCTTATACCATCGTTACGGCGGTTTTTCATTGCGTTCACGCACCTTTTTTCCCCTTTTTAGCTTCCCTTTCTTTCCTGTTTACTTCTCTTTCTAAGTGGTAGTTGTGATTCTATGTGGGTGATTTGAGTATGTGATAGAAGTGGGTGGATTTTCTCCCTTCGAGGCGATTTTATTGCCTTCAGTTCCGATTAAGAGTTCCCCTTGTTTTGAGGTGGGGGTTTGCCCTTTGATTTTTTATTGGTTTTCGCGTCTGGTTTTTGGGCCCCATTCTCCCTTCCTTTTAAGGAAGGGCGTCTCCCTCAAAAGCCTACCCTTCCTGGTAAAGTTTGATGAAAACTCTGCGTTCCCGTCACGACGCCGATCGAGCCCCTGCCGCGACCCTCCCCCCAATCCTTTCCTTCGAAAAGCTGCTGCCCACCTTCCCCGTTTGGGTCGGTTCCGAATCGATATAGATTAGGCTCCCTTCCACAGAACCTTGGATGGTTCTTCGTTCCGGGTGGCCTTCCTCACTTCCTTTTTCTTCGCTAATGGGGGTTCAGGGTCTTACTCCTTCTCGTAGTCTTCTTATCCTCATTTTTCAAAAACTCAGATTGACTTTCTTTCCCGGAGGACGTCTCTCTTTCAGCCTAATAATACCGGACTACCCCCTACGTAAGGTGCTTTAAGTCCTGCTAGGGGCCCACGCCATCAATGTTGAAGCACCTATTCGGCTTTCATGATTCTTGCTTCCCGTCTCAGTTTTTTATAGGTCCTTTCACCTCGGATGTTTTTCCCCGACGGCCGGTATTTAGGCAATGCTATTGGAAGATCGTTAAGAACAGGCAGTCTCACCCCGCAGGTCTTCGGTTTGAATCCCCCCCCACCTAGCTCCTTCTTTTCTCCCTCTACTTTCCTTCCTTTTTGTTTTAGGCCCAGGAGAGCGTTCCTTCCTGCCCCCATGCAGATAAGAGAAGTCCCCTCCACTTTGGCCCACGGATTTTTTGCCCTGCCCGCCGACATGAGGTTGGGACCGGTCTCATGGATGGGCCCGACCTGTACTTCTATATATTTTGTTGTTTTTTGTTCGATTTTTCCGGGCTACAGTGCTTCCTGGCTCGAGCTTCTCCCCCCTTTCCCCCAAAAGCGCTGGGGTGGGCAGCATACTGACCTTTCCTCTTGTTAGATCAATTCTTTTAGATCTTAGGTGGCCCTTCCCCGAAGCAGCCACGTCTTTAGTTCCCCCCCCCTCTTTTCTCTCCAGGCCCCCGTTTTTCAGCCGGTATTGACTGCCCTCTCAAATCTAATTCTTAATAGGCACTGCCCCTTTCTGAATGAGAAGGATCCCGCCGAGGCTGGCGCCGTCTCCCTTCTGTTCCCCCGGGCCGAGGGCGCCTTTCGGGGGAAGGTTCCTTCGATTGCGAGCGCAGTCCTGGAGATATTTTGACATGACACCCTTGGGTAGTGTTGGCCTCGCTCTTACGAAGGCGGGCTCCCACAAATTTTTCTTATCCCCTTTTTGTTCGGGCCATTTCGCGGGGTGGGAGTCGACAATTCGTTAACGATCAAGTCTTCTTATCTGCTCCACTCGTGAGAAAGAGCGGAAGGAATTAGACCTTCTTTCCTGACCGACCCCTTTTTTTCTCTGAGTACTGAAGCCCACTGGGTTGGGCAAGAGGACGGTTGAACTTTCGGTCCCTCAATGCCCAAGGCGGTCCTCAAGAGCGGAATGTCCACGGGCCCCGAGCCCGTACATGACACAATTTTTGGAAAAGTATTCCCCTTGTGCCGTTCTTAGTTATGGATTCTCTAGGGTTGTTTCATTTCTTTCTCGTGAATGAAGTCTTCAGGAAAGTTTGTTTTTTTCCCCACTCCTCTGGTTCTTGCGGGTACCTTTGCTTCCTGCCGTGGCCTTCCCGGTTGTTTCAAAACCGACTTATCCACGCCGTATAGTACAATTTATCCGCAGCCTACCCCCTTGTTCATCCTCCCCAGTCAAATTTCCCTTCACCAGCACCCCTCCGAAACCAAGCCATGGCAACCCATGAACCATATTAACACCTCTTTCTTCCGCTCAGAAAGAACCCCACTATCCTCCTCCCCCCCTTCACCGAAACCCTCCTTTTTCCAAACACGGGTTTTTATTTGTAAAAAGACATGTATTTTTTTTGATGAAACCTGCAGGTCAGCCTTGGATGTTCAGGATTTCTTTTTTTTATATTTGACGAACATTTCCTTTTTCTGCCATGCCTACTCTGCTAGTTGCCCGCGCCTTTGTTGTTCTTCCCCCTTAAGATCGCCCATTTAGGTGCTTGACATTATTGAAGAAAAGAATTTTGGGGGTGTTGAGATTCTTTCTATCTGGGTTAAAGAACCTTTGTTGCACGTTTTGGGTTTTTGTACAAAGATGCTCTGTCGTTTCACCCCGTTGAATCTTTCATGTCCTCTCGAAGGTGCCCTAGAAGAGTCTCCATAAGATAGTCCTGTAGGCATGTCCTCCACCTTTCAGTCGTCCTGCTTTTTCAGTATTTGCCGGCGTTTCTTGGTTTCAGTTTTAAGTTGGGACTGTAATCGGTGTTTTTTTATGATTCATCTTTTCTGCTTTGTGCGGCGTGGCCTTTATTTTGAGACCGTTTTGATGAGAGGTTATGAGTTCCTGGTTTTTTCGTTGCTGGGACTCCTCCCCTGTTGGCACACTGCCTTTTTTTTTTCGCGTCGTACCCGCAGACTGAAGCCCCCTCAATTGCCCGCCGTGTTGCATTCCCCCCTATGCTAAAGAACACTTGATACGAGAATGTTCCACATAAACCCCATCCGCCCCTTCATTTTTTTTTTTCTCCGGACCTTTTTCCTTTCTTGCTCGTCCTTCAGCTGGTGCTCGTCTACATTAACATTCTTTTCCTTTGGAAAGGGTGCAGGGGTTTAAACTTCTCTGCATGCAGCAATTTTTTTAGGGTAACTTTTGACGTATCCCTTTTCCTTTTACGTTTCTTGTTTTCTCCCCTTCTTTTCTCCGCCCGTCTTGTCCCCTTTCTCCCTTTTTCTCCGCCCTGAGATTTGGCCTTCCTCCTAGAAAGTAAAGATCTTATTAGTTAACTGACGACAAAGTTTTGTCCCTTCCCTTAGCGATTCGCCCTTTTTGAGCTCGCTCTTCTTTTTGCTAGAAAAGTTCTTCCTGCAAGGAGCGGTAGAAGTTTATTTCCGGATCTTTCCAAGACAACATCTCCTAGAGAGGTCGGTCTGCAGTCCTCAGCTCTAGCTCTCGTCCCCTCTTGGACATTCCGTGCCTCCGGAACGTTTGCCCTGCAGATGTCATTCAGTAAAAGATCTGAAGCCTTCCCCTGAACAAAAGCCGGTGCCCTCAAACGGGCATTGCCGAGCCCCCCAGAGCCCTGTTGAGTCTTGGAGATGTATCCTACCGTTTATCTCTTCCTTTTGTAGATAGTCACATTTTTACGGACCCATTCTGTTTTGCACTCATCTATGGGAGCCTTTGTGCCACGTTTCCCCTTAGATGTTTTCGATTTGTTCGTGAAGAAGACGGCCCGTTGCGTCGATGGAATCTAGATGTCCCGGAGTTCTGTCAAATGGTTCTACGTTTTTCATTCAGTACGTCAGCCAACAGCCTTTTCCTCCTCCCAGCAATCCCGGGTAGGCCTATCGCCCCCGGATTTCTTGCGACAAGCTTTTCGCGCTGTTGCCCTGTGAGATAGATTCGTTTCCCCAGCTTCTCGTTTACACCAACCTTGGCGTACGGTTTGCCATGTTTTTCTCGGCTTTTTTCCGAATTCTCCGTTCTGGGCCCCTTTTTCCCCTTCCGTTTTGTTTCGCCTCCTTCCTGAATCCTGAGAAGCTTTCAAGTATTTTTGAAGGATGCCACCCAGGGGGGGGTTTAGTTTTGTGACTCGCTCGTTACGAAACCTTCCAAAACAACTCCTTTCTTTTCCCCCGTGCTTTCAAAGGTTTCGGCAAACGTTCTTCTTCATCAGCTTGGGAAAGCAGAGGCTTTAGGACCACTTGCACTTCTTGCAGTCACTTTTCTCTTCGACGTTTGACACCGGATCCCCTCCACCTGAGCAACCCAGTTTTGGATTTTGGCCACCATTACCTTCATTTTTCCAGTCCACCCGTCACCCCCCGGGTACCTCTCCAGGAAGTATCAAGCACGTTTTTTTCCTATGTTTTTATCCTCACCTCTCTGCCCCTGGCGACAACGTAGGTTATACCATAAAGGGCTTGCCGTGCTGCTTCTTTTTTCAATTGCATGGTGCTTGCAAGTTTTCCTCCTCAGTTGGCGGGCACCTAGGTCTGCCTTTTACTTTTTCTCCCTGGTCAGTGTTTCAATCCGGAGTCCCCCCCTTCCTAAACAACGCAAAGGTACTATCTGCCGATCCACTCGTATGGTCAAGTTTCCGCCCCCCCCCCCTTTTTTGCACAACCTTTAACTCTCACCTCAAAAGGATACTAAAGCCTTCCCCCCTACAGAAGAATCTCCCAGCAATCACACTTCTCTCTGACCCGCCTCCCAACCTTTTGATCCTCATCCCAGTACTTGTAAATTTTCTTTGGAACCTTCCCTCGTATGACTTTTTTTTCCTCTAAGCGCTGACGGCAGCTGTTCCATGCTATCTGCTTCCGGTTTTCTGTTTTATCCTCCCGATAGACACCTTTCAACATCGAGGTGACCGATCCCTTTTCCTACTGTGGAGACCCATTTTCTGGAAGAACACGCTTTTTTTTTCTGGCCTTGTTTTTCGCTTCATTCCTTTGAACCTCTTTCCCTGTCGGTTTCCCGACTAGGCATGGCCGTTTAGGGTGAACCCGAAATCATGATACCAGTGCGGCCTCAACTTCGCGGGACGTAGTCATAAGCGTGTTTAACCTTCTCATTGGTCGATTCAAGTGTGCTGGCTGTTATATTTCTCCGGGTTTTTTCGTTCGCTTGGCGCCTGTTATTAGGTCTCTCGTTTAGTTTTCTCTTTCGGATGATTTATGTCTGTTCGTTGTTGTAGGGTTGTTTTTGATTTCGCGTGCCTCCTTTTCGTTCTTCGGAATTCCTGAAGACCATTAGAGTTCCTTCCCCCATGGGTTAACGTCACGAGAAGGGAAATGCTATTCTAATCCAATTTTCTCTGTGAAGGGCTCCTCCCTCCTTTTTTGCCGGCTTCATGATTTCGTGAGATGCCTCACGACTTATGACTCGTAGGAAGCCGGGTGTCCCTGAATGATGTCTTTTTTTTCTGGTGCTGGCCCCCTTCCGGGCATTGGGGTTCGGGGCTCTCCTAAGCCGGCTAAAAGTGATACGTCTACGGCTTGGTCTTTCAAGGATTTGCCATTTTTTTTTTTCCTTGACCATCCCCTTTCCCGGTGTGGTCTCCTTATAGGCTTCCCCCCCACATTGATTTTAATTGTTAGAAGCCTGTTCGGAGGATTTTCTTCGTCTATTCGTTTTTCCACTTGCCCTTAGTCTTTCTTTGCTTCGACGGCGTTTCCTTTTTATGACGAAAGCAAGCTCTCTCTCATCAGCATGATACTTTGGACCTCGGTACCTTTCCAAGGTCGTTAGTTTTTCCTTTTTTACCGGCAGCTTTTTATCTTTCCTGGCCCATTGGTGACGGCCTTGCGAAGGTACAGCGAACCTCCTGGTTTGTCACTTGCTTTTCTATACCGTATGCCCCAGCGCAGGTGCCGGCTTTCGAGGTTTTTTTTCTCGTGTAATACTACTTTTTGGACATAACGGTCTTTCTGGCCCATCCCTTCTCCTAACACCAGGTCTGGGGTCCTCTTTTCCGTCGCTTCCTTCCCCTTTTTTTTTCTCTGGACTTCGATCGTCGGCCTTCTTTCGGACGCATTCTGTGCACGTCCTATCAAATTTGTGCCTCCTGATGCTGATCTTTGCAAGAGTTCAGACTTCTTCTTTGGCCTTCCTCCTTTTTATGTCGTCACCCGGTAAGGTAAGTTCGTTTCCCTAAGATAACGGGCCGATTCTGCCGGCGCAGCTTCCCTGCCGATGACCCGATTCCTCTTTCCCTTCTCTTCATAGATCAGGCATTCCCCCTGAGCCTTGGTGTCGAAGTCTCTCTGGAAACCTTTTGCTTTCTGAGTGCCGCCTTCCGAGTACAAGGCATCACTGTCGACTTTCCAGCGGCTATTCCTCCTCGTTCTCAATCGCTTCTTTCGGCCGTGCCCGGACTACGGCCTTCACATTTTTCGAAAAGTGGTAGCCCGGAGCGAAGTCCAAGGGCTCCGCGCCGACTCAAGCTCCTCACTATCTTTTTTTTTTCCACTTTCGGGCCTTTATCCTGGCCAGGTATGCGTGTTGTTTTGATCGGGTGAATCCTCTTTGTTAGGCTTAGTGTCCGTTTCTCTGATTTTTTTTGTAAAGTCTGAGGCTCCGGCTTTTCCCCTCCTGTCAGTGGACCTTCCCCTTCAGCTTAAACCAGTTACATAACATGCATCAGCCGCGAAGTCAGCCGGCATTCCCCCCTGGTTAGAACAAGCACACTCAAGTAGAAAAGGCTAGCCCTTTAACATCACACCCGTCGACCTTGCCTCACCACTTCCCTCAAACTTCCCCTGACCCCTCCCCCTTGTTTTCCACAACTGTCGTATAGCACCCCCCTCCTTCAAGGTTGGTTTTTTTCCTTTTTAGGGAAAGTCGTAGGGATGGAAAACTACAGATTTCTATTCAACCTTGCGAAAAGCATGTCTTCCATTCCCTCCTGTCAGGGGTTCTGCCTCTTTCTTTCATCTTCACATCAACCTTGCCCCTGTTCCTGAAACTCTCTCTTTTCCTCATCCTTTTTTTGAGTTTCTCTATGTCCTCTGTTGTCTCTTTGACTCTTCTTGTGTGTTCTGTCCTCCCCTGCCGACTCGTTTTCCTGAAGGTTATGGCAACTGAAGATTTATTTCACTTTGCGAGAAGACGAAATCTCTCCAATCGTAGACTTTCCCCCTTTTTTCTTTTTTTCACGTCTCTTGGTAATTGATTTTCGATCAGCGTTTTCCCTGATTTTGTTTCTTTTCGAGGTATTTGTCTTTTCCTGGTCGTTCGTAATTTTGCTTAGCTTTTTTCTTTTTCCCTTTTCTTCTTTTTCTGTTCTTTGTTTTTTCCCTGTTGGACTTTCTCGGAGGCATCTTTTTTTTTTTTTTGTAGCTTGCTTTGGTAGTGTTGGCTTTTCCCCCATTTTTGGCTCCCCTTCTCCGTCTCGTCCCGTTCGTCTAAGGCTTTCCAAAGTTCAAGCCCGTCCTGAACCTTCCCTTTTTACCGTCACTCCCGAGACGCTCCCTTAAAAAATAGATGTCAGTGACTTGTCCGTTGTTGCGTCGGTCCCCTACCCAGTCTTCTTCTTCCTCTGTGGTCTTTCCCTGTCCCGCCGGCTTTTTCCCTGGTCGCTTTTTCTTCCCACCGTGGATTTCGCCTCTTTTCCGGGATCAGGGAGTAATTTTTTCGTCTTTCATTTTCCGTTTTCAGCCGCTGCCTCTGGATTTTTGCCCTTTCTTTTAGCGTGGGGCTGGAACAAGGTTTGTGGTCGCTGAACGTCGAACCACTTGGTAATGTCCCTCTCGATTCGCGCTGTATTTTTTTTGGCTCGCAGTTCTTTCTTCTAAATGCCTCGGCCGGCTCCGTCTTGAAAGCGCTTATTTTGAAGCATGGTCTAGCCGATTCGACCTGTCTTTTCGGTCGGGCCATGGCTCTTTTTTATTTTTTTCGGGAATCTGGTCCGAACTTCTCGAAACGAGTCGAAAACCGGCAGCGTTTTGCTGGTCTCCTCACTTTTTCCGACTCGCTCTTTGCTTTCTTTCCCGCCCTTTGGTTTTCTTTCTTTCCTTACCAGCCCCCCAGAGTTCCTGTCGTGGACAGTATAATTGGATTAGTGGTTGTGAATGTAGACGTTTTATTTTTTTTCCTCCTCCTCGTTGTTTTCTCTTTCAATTCCTTTCTGGTCTTTTTTTTTTGACCCTCTTTTCAGGAGACGGTGTTGATCCCTTAGCATCCTCGAAAAGGCTGTAGTTTTTTCTCGATTTCGAGATTCGGCCACCGTTTAGTGATGTCCGGACCTTCGCACTTCTCCGGTGCCCTCCTCTGGCCATCGCCCTTGACTCCGCCTGAGATCTGTGCGTTAGATATATGAGCCCACCTATGCTTTCTGCAGGTAGGTCATTTGCTGCCGGGCCGGATCTTGGAGTTGGGCCGGGCTGCTCCCCTCCTCCCGCTGTCCGAGGCCGGGCTTTTCCTTTGGTGTGCTCCGCCCTCTTCCTTTTTTTTAGCTTGAGCATGAGAAATTCTTGCATGTTTCCAGAGTCTTGTGCTTTTCTTTATAATTTTTTCCCCCACCCTTTTTTTGCCGTGCCGAAGTCCTTCCTTCGCAAATTAGCCCTTTCCCTTCTTTTTAAAAAGGAAGAAGGAGGTTCCACATCCCGTACTCCGGCTGACCTTCTGAGTACCGTCCGGCCAGGTGCCGGTTTCAACATCCCTTGTCCCTTCTTCCCACCGTAGCAGCCACACGCGTGAAAGAGACGCCGATCTCGCAATACTATCAAGACCCGGCTGCCAACCGGGCGGTTTTCGTTTTCCTTTGATTTTCGATATCATATGTGTGCTATGCGTAGTCGTGGCCAAACCTCAGAGTTGTTAATGCGGTGCGGGTTTGTCTTCAGGTCTGCCTTTTTTTTCTTTTGAACTTCCCTCCCATTTTTTTCTTTTTTCCATACGGACACCCCCACGCCCCCGCGATCCTCTACCCAGTTTCCATAAAAGCGCGCAGGTCGTAGTCCGGCTCAAGGCAGGTTCCCTGCCAAGCCGTCACCGCTACTTTCCCCCAAGCAACCCCTTGTCCTTTCCCTGACGACAAAAGTTTCCCGGGAAGAAGCACGACACGATCCTTACTAACTGCGAAACTTTTCACCAATTTTTCCAGCTTCCATTCCCGTCCCGAAAATTTTTTTTTCACCCATTTTGCCCTCTCCTCCCTAGATCTGGATGGATAGTTTTCCCGTTTTACCAATGCGCCGTCGTGTTTTTGTTTAGTCGGCTTGATTCTTCATCGCACCCGATCGCCAGGCCAACAGCTATGCCCTGATAGAATCTCTTCCCCAACCGGTGTGTTCATATGGGTTTACTAATCCTCTGTTGCGATGTCGATCGGGTGGCGTGAAGTAAAGCTTAACATGTGCATTAATAGAATGCCCCCGCTTCGCAGGGTTTTTTTTGAAGGTGACCAATCTTCCCTAAGGTAGTATGTAAGCGACGGTAACTGGGGTGTTTTTTTTTTTTTTTTTTTTAGGCATTTAGCTATTTTCCGTGTTTCCCCGTTTTCTAAGTGTTTTTTTGCTTCTCCCCCCCCCTTTTTGATTTAGATTGATAGTTCGAGTTTTTCTTTATTGTGCTTCTTAGTTTTTCTTGAAATTTGACCTTTAGCTTCTGACGCATTTTCGTTCTCTTTGGTTTGGTTACTTTTCTTGAGGCCGTTTTTGTTTTTTTCTGTTTTCGAGTGAACATGGGGGTCTCGCGAACCCTCCTTTTTTCCTTCCCAAATTCCTTTTTCCCCCGTGTGAAGTTTAATTCACTTGCCGAGGTGCCCGAGATGTAAACATCAGCCTGACAGACAAGTGGCTGCCGGGTCGCCCGCCCGGTTGTGCCTTTTGGCAGATTCTTCCCTCTTTTGATCTTGGTGATGGTATTACAGGTTTAAAGGCCAGGAATAGACTTTTCATGAATAAGTGTACTCTGCCGGCCTTTTCGGTCCAGTCTATAAGCCTCCTTTCCCCCCCCCGATTGAACCTTTCTTTTGAATGTATGATCCTTTTCTCCGTAATTAGGTAAGTTCCCTAAGGAAGGACTTTGACCCAGATACTGTCATGGACATAGATTCTTCTCTCTTACGTCTCCCTGCCTTTTTTCCTAGTGTCATCCCGAAGGCGCAAGTTATTTGAAATTTTGGCTTTGCTTCAGTCCTTGATTGAAGAACGCAAGCGGCCCTTGGCCACCAATCTTTTGAGCGTTCTAAGGATACCGGCTTATTTGCCCACGGCTTTAAAGGAGAGTTGGCGTTTATTTCGCTGCCCTTTTTACGACTCGCGCTCGTCCTTCTTTTTTTTTCCATCTTTCCCGGGCGGTAACGATACCAGAGCCCCTCCTCCCTGGTCCTGTTTGGCAATGGAAATTACTTAGATTTTTACTCATCCCGTTTTTGAGTTTTGAGATCAAACGCCCTTCTTTGCCCCATCCCTTTGCGGAGTCCCCTTGCTGGTGGGCTCTCGGCAGTCATTCCGGTTGGGGGACATTCGCTGCGCTTGGAGCAGAGTAGGCAGGTGCCTTTCTTGTAAGCCACAATCCTGGTCCCGACTCGTCCCGTCTGAGGCCCTGCTTTTTTATCGCCTCCGGAGGCTTCTCCTTTATGGCCTAGTGGTGTGTCTCGCCCCGGGGGCGGAAGGCGAGGCCCATTTCAGAGTTGCGAATTCCGCTCGACCCCTTCGGTTGCGTCCTGCCGTTCTGCGCTTAGAATAATTCAGTAGAGGTGGGGGGCGCGTTTGCTCCAGCGGCTTCCGTTATTTCTTTTTTTTAAGGCTATCCTTCCAGCGCACGGCCGTGATCCCTTTCGTGGCATAAGCGGAGAGGCAGGTCTGAACCGTCTCGCCAGAGGCCCCCTTCCATAACGGACTACACTTTCTTGTACCGTTCGTCCTTTTGGCCACCCGGCGCCTCGGTTTTCAGCCCCCCAGTTTTGGAGGCGCATTCTGAGCGAAATGATGCACTCATCCTATTCCCCCCCCCTTTCGGGCAGACTCTTTTGCAGACGTGGCCCTGGGCCGGCTGATTTGTTTTTCGGGTGCTCGATCTCCTTGTCGTGAGGTCTTTCGAGTGTAATTGGGCATCTGTATGGAAGGTCCTGAGTTATTTGCGCCATGACATTTGCAACAAGGTTTGGGTCACGCAGGAGCCCCCTCCTTTCCCCCTTTAACCCTTACACACTCTTTTTCCTAAACCAGAAAAGCCTTTTTTTAAAGTAAACATTGGTCAAGACTCACCACACCTGAACGCTAAGTCAGAGCTAACCTGTCCCCCTCAGTAGAGAAAAATTTCAAGAAAAGCCCTCAGACCTCACTCCTGCCCACCGACAATCAGCCTTTTCCACACGGGTGATATTATCCTCCCGAAAGTTTTTCCACTGAGACTTAAGTAATGATATTTATTAGTACTGCTAGGCCTGACTGAGTGACATGATATGATCTCATGTTTCGAGACTGGCTTCCTTCAACCCTCTTTTCTTTCAGCGATGTTGCACTTCTTCCTATATTGTTTTTGTTGGTTGGAGACTGGTAGCACCCTCGTCTTGGACCCCCTGTTTTTTCTTTTTTTCCCCAAATATAGCCTCTTTCCGCAGCAGGATTTTTTCTTATGGAGTTTTTAGTTTTCCTGAGAAAACAGAGTAGACGCTATAGGCTTTTTCCACGCCACCTGGCTCTTCCCTGCTGATTGAGGTACAGGTGGGAGTGAGCGTCCCTTTTAGTTTAAGTTGAGGATTTCTTTTTTTTTCGTTATTGTCTCTTTGTTTCTTGTGCTTTCTTCCCTTTTTTCTTCGGTTGCCCCGTTTTTCTTTTGGACGCTTTTAGGGATGCTGTGTAATGGTGATTTGTATTAGAAGTTGATTTTGGGTAGGGTGGGCTTATTCATTCTTTTTTCTGTAGAGGTTTTCCCCAGAAAAGACAAAGTCAGCCTTAGGGTCCCTCCGGGATCTTTTGCCATGCCTATGACCCCCGCCCCAGAATGGCTTCCTTCTTTTGACCCTTCCGGTTTTTCAGATTCGGCGGTTTTTACTTCCTAATCCCTCCGGACATGTCTCTTAGCGTGTGGTGCTTTTCCTGCCTGGTCCCTCCGGGCCCCTGCCGCCCGTTCATTTGTACAGGTTTTTCCGATTTTTTGGGAGTGGGCGCGGCAGATCCTCCTGTTATAACGCTTCTAATTTTTTTATCTCCTTGTTCTTGTCAGGATCGGCACTTCGCAAGAGGACGTGGTCTTTACGAGCGAAATAAAAAGCTTTTGTACTGCTATTTGCTCCCGGCTTATCGTTCCTCCGCGGTTTCTTCTGTCTACGGGGTAGAGGTATCTTCTCGGCACATGAACCCTTTCTTAAGCACGGTTCAGATTTTTTCTCTCTTGAAGCTTCCTTCGTTTATTCTCCGTCTCTTTTCTTCGGTGATCCGCAGGGATCTAGGCGTCGCTTCTAGGATTTGGACCGGGGAGTTGCATTATTAACGGCCCGCCTAGAGAAGGTAAAGATACCTTTTTGTCCGGCAACGTGCTGCCTTATACCCGCCCCCTTTTTTGCGCTGGGGGCCATTCTTTAAAGAGTTTCATATTCCGTTGTGTAGGAGCAACGTTGGGACCAGGTCTTTCTCCGTAGAAACCTTGAGGGGTTGGCTCGTTTTTCGCCTCGTTTTTGGTTTCGCTGTGCCCTTCCGCTCGTTTCGGAGGTGTTACTTTTTGGAATTCATTTACGGTGATTGGTTACTGCCCCGCAAGCTAGCCTTGACTGTTTTTTTCCTCCTAGCTGCATCGTCCCCTCTTGTGACTTCGGACTTAGATTTTTCTTTGGGGCTAGACCCGTCGGGAGATGAGCGCAATGAGCCCCTTTTCAGATGTATCGAGACGTCTCATCCTCTCATGCTGTTTCACGAGTTTTGGACGCATTCCTTTCCTTAGGCTGACCTAGCTTGAGAGTTGCTACGGCAATCCGGCCTCCACCGATGTTTTTTTAGTGGGTGTGTTTTTTCTTTAGTCTTTGATTTTTTTCTAAATTCCTTTTCAGCGAGTCTGCTTCAAAACCCTGCCTGAACATTCAGTTTTAACTTTCCCCTTAGCGACCAGCGATGCACTTTTTTCCAAGCTTTTTTTCCCGTCGACCTCCGCCGGCGAGCCTTCCCCAAGATTCCGATTTGGAGGGCAGGTTTTCTGCAGCGGAGGAGGCTTTATTTGCTAGCGGTTAGTTCGGAGTTTTCCCTTTCAAGTTCCCCTTGAGTTCCCACTCGGTCCTCTTCCGTTTGTTCTCTACGTGCGAATATTAGGGCAACCTCAGTCCCCCCCCCCCCCCTTTAACGCCCGACCCCCCTCCTCGACGATCTTCCCCCAGCCGGGCTACTGTCACCAACCCCCTTACCCGAATACGCGAAGAAGCCACACAGGCTACACCAGACAGCCGTGACCGATCCATTGCCAAGCCCCACATTGACTCCCCTCCCCCGAACCGTAAACCCACGTTTTCCAGGGATGATCCCTCTAATCTCAAGGTTACAACGAGCAGATAAGGATGTCGTTTTAGGACGGCCCCAATGACTTACCCCTTTATGCTACCTCTCAGGTTTTGGCTGCGCTAGTCGGTTCTTGTCAACACTATCTCCTAAATTTCTGCAATAGAACATATCTTGTCCTCCTTCTCTTTGTTGTCGATTATATATTTAGCAAATAGACTGTTTTTCTGCGATATGTGGGTGGCTCTCGCCAGCTCGCTTTAATTGAGCAGTGGCGGTAGAAGGGTTACCGAGCCATATATCTGACGTATTCGGTTCTTTTCATGTGTTACACTGTCCCCCCATGTTTTCTTTCTTTCGATATAGTAAACCTCGTGAGGTTTCGGTTCAGTGGATTTTTCAGTGGATTGGATGATCCCAGAGTATTCTTTTCTTTTGTTTTTTTTCTTCCTCTTTCTTTCTTTGTGGCTTGGTCTTGTTGGACCAGAATGCTGATGGAGGTGTGGAATGCCGAGGGGGGTGAGTTCTTTTTTGGCCATGATTTTCTCTTCCTGAGTTTTATTCACGGTCAAAAAGTCAGATGCACAAAGTAACAAGTCATTCTTCCCACCTTCATGAGTTGTCCCTCGACGCCGATCTCTCCATGACCTATCCCCCTTGGAAGGATGTTCGGTCCGGGCTTGGTATACCTGAATACGTTTCGGATAATTGGTTTTTTCAGTTCACCTTTCCCTTTGTCCCCGGGTCGGGGTTGCTTTCCCGGCCGTCTTCGGGCTTTGTTGCTTACGAAGATCCTTTGGAGTCCTTTGAGAACAGTATTTTTCAATTCTTTTGCCTTTTCCAGAACCTTTTTTGGCCTTTTTTCCCCGTTCTCCCTTATCGGCCTCCTTCCCCTTTCCCCCCGTATTCTGATCGTTGAATTCCCTAAAAAGATCTGTCCTTGTTTAATCTTTCTCGGCTTTCTCTCATCGATCGCTTTTTCGCCCACGTGAATCGGAAGGTAAGTAGTGCTCTTCCCCTTGCCCTTCGGTTACCTTAGCAACTTATCCTACGGACGATGCAGGTCAGCGTTTCGGTGCATCTTGTTTATTCGAAGGGTCCTTCGTGTAAGGGTCCGGCGAATTTGCCAGTCTGACCGGCAGCGGTTTTTTTTCCTGGTCCGAAGTCCCTTCCTTTCTTGGCCTTCTCGGCGCCGCTTTCTAAAAATGTTTCCCTCCCTTGAAGATACCGAGTTGTCGGTTCACCGGGCCTCTTTTTTTGATCCCTCTTTCCTTTTTTTTTTGTCTCTGTCAACGGTCCCTTTCAGTTCTGGTGCCAGTCGAGATGACTTTCTGGGTAGGATTCTTTCCAGTTGACAAGTGTATTCGTTTTGCTATGGCACAGTCCCTTTCCCTCTCACCTATTTTTCCCCTCTCGTTTCACTCCTTTCCGTGCTTGCGTGCCTTCCCTCTTCCGCGTATCCCCTGATGCGTCTTTTCTCTGACCTTAAATATTTTCAGGTCGGTTCCCCTGGGCCCGACTGCTCCCCCTCTTTCCGATTTAGATCCTTTTCCCTTCGAATCCCGAGAGAGACGTACATCCATTCTTCGAATCTCTGCCTGTGTGACCCCCTCTGGTTTTTTCTAGTTGAACAACAAGCCTGCGTAGTGCGACGGCCGCACAGAAATTTTTTTTAAGATAATCCCAAGAGCCGGACGCTCTTTCTGAGGCCTTTCCTTGTTTTTAGAAATCTCTGCCCGACGACTTGCCTTCCCTTAGTACCGTCAGTCCTTCTGAAATGTCAAAAGGCTAAGGGGAAAGTCTTAGTCACCCCTCTCTACATATGCATCCTAAATCGATGCCCTAGTTTTGTCAACAGGGCTTGGTGAGAGACGAAACGGGTAACTGTTTAGTTTCCTTCCTTAATCTTTTTTTTTATCGTCGTTACGTAACCTGTATGCGGTCCCCTTTTTCGTAAGGGATCAATTTTTGGCAGGATTATCAGAGGGAACAGAACGAACCCCATCCTCCCCCCCCCCTCCCCAACCCGCATCATCCTTTTTCCAATCATTTCTTCCCTCCCAGGACCCCTCCCCCTTTAACAGCTCAGCACTATAGCCAGAGACCCCGGCGAGAAGATTCAACAAGCCATTCCAGCCCTAACATCCCCCCTCCTCTTTGAAAATTTTATCGCCAGCATCGAAATTGCCAATGAATTTAAACGCCGTCGTGTCGGATCAGGGTGATTTAGGCTTGACACTGCGTCCAGCGGCCCTTTGATTCTTTCCCTTTTCCTTCCTCCTGCTGGTCTTTTTTTTCATCGCCCCACCCGCACAGCTTTTCTCCTAAGTATCTTTCTCCTCAGTTTTTGGAAGAGAGATTTTCTGTAATAGCTGTTGCCGATGGTCGGTGATGAAGACAACTCTCCCTCCCCCTTTTGTGGTCCCTCTCCTGCAAGTTTCATTTTTTTCTAGCAAAGGGTCTTAATTTGAGAAGTCAAATCCACCTTCCCATTTTTATGACCCCTTTTTTCGTGCATTTTTTTTTCTTTTCCCGCGTTTTTCTGACTATGTTCACGGCGGGTTTCGTTAGTCAGTGGTTTGATGGTGGATTTATTTCTATAGTTTTTTTTTCTTTAGTTTTTTTTGTTTTTCTTTTTTTGCCTTGTGCTCTTGCTTGGGTCTTGAAATTTGCCCTCCCTTGCTCGGCATTGATCCTTTTGATGGGAGATCGCGTTTGTTTGCTGGGGTTCATTCAATTCTCGTCGTTAACTTCCCCCTTTTTCGCGCCGGTTACACGTTCTGAGAAAAGACGCCGACTCCCCCTCTTCTTCCCAGTCCACTCCCTCTCTACCTTTCCACTTTAACAAGCATGGAAGCCCTTTTGGCTACCCTTTTTTCAGGTCTTTTGGCATCGATTTAGCTTTGGGTGCTGTCTTTCCCCTGCCGAATTAATTCCTGTCAAGTGCCCGTCTGGTACGTTCCAATATTTTTCCCTGAAGGTCGTTTTCTTTTTTTTCTTACTCTAATTTCCGTCCTACTTCTCAGTCACTGCTATTCGTCTTGGCCGTCACTCCGTAGGTTTTCTCCCGCTCGTAACGAGCCCCCCCCCCAGCTCTATGGCGACTTTATGGTTCACTTGATTACGTATTCCGGCCCCCCTCGTTCCTTACAGTCGTGTCATCCCTAGCCTCGGTTTTGGAAGTCCTATTTCTGAACCTTTCAAATGTCCCAGATTTCTGACCGTGCCTTACCCGCATCTAGCTTTCTTTCGTTCGCCGCTCTGCTACATAGGGGGAACTTGTAATGGATGGCTCTCCGGTGCCGGACATCAGATAGTCATTCCCCTTTACCCAGAACCATTTCCTTTTCTTCCACTGCTTCACCCGGGAGAGCCTCCCCACGAGAATTCCGGCAGTGGTTTGGGCCATTAGCGAAGTGTCTATCTTTTCCACTGTTGTTTCCGTTCTATCTTCCCCTTTTTCGGCTCCATTCTTTCCCCTTTGGGCTCCGGCGACTTTTATCGGTTTTCATTCTCCTTGCCTTCCCGTTGGTTTTTAGAGTTTGAGTCGGCACGGTCGGCTGTAGCCCGAGGCCCCTGTTCTTCCCTACGGTTCATCGCTGCATCTCTTATGACGATGCTGTTTTTTTTCTCGCAAGAGTATCAGGCTGTTTTTGCAGGTGTAGTTGAGGTTTCAACTACTATTGCGAAGATCTCCGTACGGGTCCTCTTTCTCCCGCCTATTTGGTACTTCTGCCTAATCCGCTTGGCGAGAAGTTTACCTTGATTTTTCAATGTGTGAGTTGGACCTCTTCTAGTGCATCTTGTTTTCCCAGATTTGTCCTTCAGTCCTCTTCAGACTTGTCCTCACTGGCCTTACGTAGACCTTCATTCAGTAAGTTTTCCTGACGGCGGAGGGCAGACGGCAACCCCCCCCCTTTGGAACCCTGGCCCCTTTTCCCCCTTTCCCGTCCCCCCTTTCCTTCCCTTGCCACTTCCCCGGCGGACCCCCTCCTCTAGGAAAAAAATTTTTTTCCAACCGGAGACCAATATCTTTGATGGTTTTTCTCGTTTCAAGATCTTTTCTTTCCCTTTTCCCCCGCAGAGTTTTTCCTCCCCCCTTTCTTTCCGTTCTTTTCTTCACTCAGGACGACGGGGAGACTCTTTTTTTCCCCTAGCTCATGCCCCCTTCCCAACCCGCGAAGCGTCAGCCTTCCCTTCCCCCCTTTCAAGAACATCCCCCCGAATAAGAGCCTCCAAAAAAAAGAGAAACCTTACAGAGCTCCCTTTTCTCTTTTTCTCCTCACTGACCCACCGCCCCACTTCACTGCCTTGGCGGTCTGATCTCAGTTTCCGCGCTTTTTCCAATGCAGAAGCAAGCCCCGCTTTCTTTCTTTATCATTCTTTATATTTTATTTCCGGCCCCTGCGCACCTTTTCATGTATCAGTTTTCTAGTTAGTTTATCAACCCTCTTTCTCAATAGTAAACCTGTCCCCCCTCTCTCCACCTCTCCTTTCCTTCCCCTCCTGTTGTTTGTTTCTCGATTTGTTTTTCCCCCCGACGTTGACTGTGACTGGTGGGAGATGAAGCCCCCTTGAATAGTTTCTGTCCCCCCTCTCGTCAGTAGCCTCGACTTAGGCCGTCTAAATCTGTCCATACTCCAGTTCGACGACCATCACGAACATTCTCTATTTACCTTGATGGTTCGGGCCCTTGTTTTACAAGGGATCCTTGGCGTATATGATTTTTGGTAAAGGTGTTGTAGTTTACTGGTGATCTCGCCTTTGTTTCTTTTCTTTTATTGAGTTTTTTTATCTCTTTTTTTTCCCTTTGTGCTTTTAGCTTGACTTAGGAGGCCTGATGCCTGTTTTTATTTGGGTCGCCTGGGATGATGTAGCTTTCTGGCCTTAGCTCCCCCAGCCTTGCAGTTTCCCCCCTAAGTTGAATTCAACCCCTTCGGAGAGCCCCTCTCTCCCTGACGTATTCCCCTCACCTCAGCCTGGCTGGCAGCTCTCAAAGGTTCTTTGGACCGACTGAGATGTTTTTGACTTTTTCTCCTTGTCCTTTCCCCTTTTTTCTAATAAGGTTTTCCTTTTTGTTTAAAAATGCTGTCGGGTGTTAGGGACGTTTGAGCTTTTCAGTTTGCTTTTGCATTCAGGAATATCTTTACCCCGATCCCCTCTTCTCTTAAGTGCGCTTCGTATCTCTCATCGTGAACGCTCACGCGTAATTGTTGGGTCTCTTAGAATTCCCAGCTCTTTTGGTCACTGGAGCTTAGCGTGTATTATCACATGTTATTAGCTTTTTAGCTTCTCGGAGGACCTAGACTATTTTCCTAGGCACTTTGCGCATTAAATCAAGTTAAGTCATATTGTACTCTCTGCTTTCTTCCTTCATCCTCCCTTCTAGATCTTCTTCCTTTCCTGGTCATCTTCTTCCAAGGGGATATTTTTTCGAGGAACTCAGACTTTTTTCGTTTTTTACCTCATTTCCCGGCTTAGCTCATTCCTTTCCCCTCTACCCCCCCCTCCTTTTCCTTCCCCTTGCTTTGTTCTCTACTCACCGAGCCTTCAGAAGGGCGAAATGCCGACCGTTATATAGTCTTTCCCACCTTTTCAAGCTAAGTAGTCCTTTTCACCCCCCCCCATCCCTGTCTTTTCCCCTTCCTCACAAGCGCTGTTTGGGTTTCTCCGTACCCCCCCGCTTTTTGCTTACCTCGGCTGTTAGCTTTAGATTTTTTTTTCTCATCAGGAAAGAATCTGCGGTGGCCGGAATCCTGACCGGACGCTGTCCCCCCTTTCTTCCCTTTGAAGTCGCTTCTGCCTTCCTGGCCACCCGAAGTTACTTTTTCTTCACTGGCTTTTTTTTTTCTTTTGCTTAGGTGGATGAGTAAAGATAAAGAGGTTTTTGTTTTGGTGGTTTTCTACCGCCCTCGGATAGATAAGTGACTCTTTCCTCCTCCTGAGTTCTGAATTTGCCTGCACATTGATAGGGCCATGCCTTCCTTCGCATGAGGTTACCCCCCCCCCCCCTTGAAGAGTTCTTAAAGGCACAACATTTTTTCTAGATTTGATAGAAAGGCGATGAGAAGTCAGGTTTCTCCCACCTGCTCTCCCCTCCCTCCCCTTATGACACTTTAACGCGGTCCCCTTCGGGTCCTGGAAAGTCTTTCATGGAACCCCCGTTTTGTCCACCCCTGCCCTCGAGAGAAGTACACCCCTCTCCTCGCCAGTTCCTTCCCCCCCCCGTTTTGAACTACCTAGTTGCTTGGCTTGATTGTTTGTCATGGCATGCTCTTCATACGTCTTTCCTTCCCTCAGCTTTGTCCTTCCCTTCCTTTCCTTCTTTTTTTCCTTCTTCTTTCCTCCTGTAATTCCCTGTGTCACTCCTTCAACAGTCCCTACGCCCATCCCCCTTCTGCATCCGCACGTAACTCGGCTAACTTGACCCCCCCCCCCCCTTTCCTCCCCCTCCCCCTCCTCCCCCCTTCAGACCGATCCCGATAAGACACCTCTCCCCATCATTTTCAGGTTCCCATGCACCTCCAACTACCTCCGCCAGAACCTCCGACGCAAAACAACTGTTTTCTTTCCTTTCCTCCTCCTCCTCTCCCTTGTGCGTTGAAACGCAGGTAGCCTGGAAGGTTCTTCGTATGAAAGCCTGTCGGATATGATCTACAGACTTCTGCTTTTGGTCTTTAATCGCCCCCGACCCCCTCCCTTTCCTTTCCCCCCTCCTTCTTTCATTCCACACTCTTCTCCTTAATCCTCCTTTGTGGAGATTTTATTTCTATTACCACATCGGCTGTGAACCTGTTCGGGTTTTTTTAAAGTGCGCCCTTCTCTCTGTTCCAACCTATCATACTCTCTCCTCTTCTTTCTCCCCCCTTGCAACGATCAACGAAGTTAAGGTCCGCAATTTTCCGTTGTTCGAGATTTTCCTTCTTAAATTTTCTTTGGTTCTGTGTTGGATAAGTTGGGTGATTGGGATCCTGGTTTGATGTTTTTCGTTTCTTTTTTTTTCTCTACTGTTTGTTTTTTCTTTCTAGTAGAGTTTCGGATTTTCAATTCCATTACTTATTTTTTTGTCTGACTTCTTCTTGGACTGTTGAGTTTTGTTTTTTTTATTTACCTTGTCTTCTTTTTTTTTCCCCCTTTCCTGTCTTCCTTTTCCCCCTAACGAACTACACGCCATATGACCCCAATTTTTAATTTTCCCCGGAAGAAGATAGAATCTCTCCCCCTCCACCCCCCTCCTCTTTTCCGTGCACTTTCCTCTTTCTTCCCTCATCTGGAAGAGGTGCCATCAATTTTTGAGTTTTCTTTTAAATTTTTACTTGGACCCCTGGTCTTAGCTTTTTCTTCGAGGTTTTTGGTCCTCCCTTTCTTTTTGACGTTTCCAGGTTCCTCCTATCCTTTCAGGCTTAGGACCCCTAGGCCTAAGCAGATGAAAAAACTATTGTAAGTTTATTTGCCTTAGGCCCTTCCACTGCCCCTCCCCGAGTCTTTTTCTCCTCTTCAGTAAAGAGCCTTAAACAATAGCTAGTTGTCTCCTTTCCTTTTCAGAGTCCTTCTTCTCTTTTCTTTTCTCTGTCTTTTTTTCCTTTCGTAGCTCTCCCCCTTCTGGGTATTCCTGAATTTTCGATACGGGCCCTGCCTAGGAGTCTGGTCTCAAGTTACCTCCGCAGTATTGACGACCCCCCCTCCTCTTTTTCTGCCCCAGTCTACTATTCTTATATAAGGAATACCCGGACCTTTCCCCTTCTTGAACTTAGGCGTCCCACTTCATTTTTGATTCCCTTGCTCCCTCGGACAACTTGTTCTCTCCTTAGATCATCACCAGCAGGGCCCAGGATGCTTCAATGATCCTATCCGGTGTCCCTCGGGGCCACTTCTTTTATATGATGTTTCCCTTCTCCTCCCAGTGCCTATCCTTTTTTCCCCTCCGTTTTTGTTGAGAGTTCCATAAACCCTTATTTTTTTTTGCTATACCCAGTCCCATGGGTTAGGTACTCGACCTTATGGTTTTCTCTTTTCCCCCTTCGCTTCTCCCTTCTCCCTACGCTTCGGGCAAGTCGCTGCAGGCCCGCTAAGTTATTTTTTTTTTAGGATATCTTTATAGACGAGAAATCTCAGATCGTCTTCTTCATCAAAGACCCCCCCCTGTCTTTTTCGTTTTACTTACGGAGTGAAGCCCTGGGAATTTTCATCCTCCCGGCCCCTGGTTACTGACCTGCATTTTCTCCTCTACGCGAATCCCTTTTTCTTCTCAGCCCTCATTCATTCTCCGTTCCTCCTCGGACTGCTTCACTGGTACCAGAGATTCCCTTTCGAGCATTACCAACCGGACGCGTTGTCCTGCAGTGACCCGAAGGAACAAGCCACCCCCCCAGCCTTCCTTTCCCCTGACTCCTTCTATTCCCCCCTTCATTTTTCCCCATCTCCCTGAAGTCTTAGTCCACCGGAACCGGCACGCTTGTTACCCTTCCCCCCCGGTCCCAGTCCCCCTTCCTTGCCCCTGACCCCTTTGGAACGGCGACCCCGAAGTCCTCAATCGATGCTTCTTACCCAACCTCTCCACGGCATCACTCGTTTTCCCTTCTTTCTTTTGTATTTTCCGCAATTTAGTGTTCTTCCTGACCCTCTTAGTTTCACGGAGGCACTTTCCTTCTGCTGCTTTTTACCGGCGCGACAGAATTCCCTCTTCCTCCTTCGATGGGAAAAGGCCCCCCAGATACCTACCCCCACCGTCCACTCCGTCATCTCAGTTTTTCCTCTTCAAGTTCCCAAAAGTTCACTCACCTCCAGACAGCTCTAAAGCCCCCTTCCGGTACACCTTTCCTACTAGACCAACAAGGCGATACCAAATCACATCCCCCCTTCCTAATCCATCCCTTCCCTACAAACCCCAGGTATGGAATTCCGAAGAGTTTTTTTCCCAATGTATCAAGTTCCGTCAGGCTTTTCTTTCTCCCTTTTTTTGTGACCTGAACCCTCCTTCCCTCCCCCTTCTTCAAGTCTAGTTTCTGTCAGCCTCCTACATGCTTTAGGGCCACCCCTCTCTTTCTGTTTTGCTCCGCCTCTTTTTTTTTTTTTATCTCTCATTTATTTTTCATATCTGTTTTGCGTTGTTCTACGTTCCCAGTCACTCAGCTGGGCCACCCTTCGCAGTCCTCTCATTTCTCGTTGTTAAGGAACTTGACATCCCCTTCATCTGACGTTTTCTAGTTAGTAAAAGTCCATTTCTCTCCTTCATGGCCCTGCCCGTGTTACATGAGGTTTCACTACGGCTTCTTTCCTTGGGTCCTTGTTGTTTTGTAGTCTTTTTTCCTTCCTTGTTCTTAGACCGGTTTTGAATTTTTGCTTAGGATTGTTCTTGTCACATTTTTACTTTCTCTGTCTGCTCAGGAGGTGCTAGTGATTTCTTCTTCTCTTTTTTTTTTTCTTCCCGGGACTGATTCATTTCAACTGCCTTGGTTTCTTCCCATTTCAGCTGAAGACACGAAGGGCCCGTTGGTCATGACCCCCCTTTTCCTTTCTGTAACCGCTCCTACTGAGCAATGAAAAACCTTCCCCCCTTACTCTGGATGAAGAGTGAAGGGTCCCCTAACTTTGGAAGTCCTTTTGGAAATATTCCTTTTCCTCCTCCCCCTTTTTTTTCCCATTACCCCTTGAATTGGCATGGTCTCCCCTTGGTGCATTTTTGGTAGGGGGTACCGGGGTTAAGGCTGTGCCGGCCGGTTCCTGTAAGAAATTTCTTCCTTTTCGTTCCGTCTGACTCTTCTAAGACAGTATAGCCCCCCAGATAATATTTTTATTTTCCTAGGATCGTGTCTTTCCCCCTTCCCCCAGATTCCCCCCCCTTTTTTTTGTACTACTGAGACCCCATTACCTAACTATGTAACTAGTTATCATTAGATCCCCCTTCTTTTCCTCCCCCTATACTCCCTGGCCTTCTTTCTTTCCCTACAACAGTCCCCGAGGTTCTGATTAGAGATAGCCAACTTGATCCTTTACCTTTCCTTCTCCTAATGAACCCTTTCATCCTCTCACTCCACCAAGCTCCAGATAAAATTCCTCACACGTTCCCCCGCTTCTCGTGTTCCGCAACCCTTGATTCGTTGCATGGCGGTGCCCCCCCGTGAATCCTTCAGTAATGTAATTGACCATTTGCCACTCGCGTGAGCATCGGGTGTCAATGCTCCCCCCCCCTTTTCTTCCCCTTCGCCTTCAATCACAAAGAGAAGTTCGAAGGGGAACCTTGTGTTGGTTTGCACTGTTCGCGAATATTTCCAGTTTTTGCGCTCACCGGTCGGCTACCAGTATCCCATAGTGATCTTTCCTCTGGTTCTTCAGCCAAATGAGGTAGGGTCTCTTCTCTCAGTTGCCGGACCATCCGGGTTCGGGGACACTCCAGGTCGCTCTCTCCCCCCCCCTTTCTTTCCCTCCCTGGGTTTGCACAATCACCCCCTTTCGTTTAAGCGTCCCAACTTCCGCATTTGATGTTTTGACATGCCTTGTCTTATTTCGCGCCTAGTATTTCGGACGCCTAGACTCCTGTTTTTCTTTCCTTCCCCTCTGATGACCGGGGATTAATCTTCTTACCAGTTCTCCTATTTTTCTCCGCTCCCGCTTTTCTTTGCCGTAACCTGCCCGATGCCATTCCTTACCTTCCCCTTAGTCGACCATTCGTTTCCCCCTTCCCCCCTATCTTTTCGGGGGGTCCTTTACCGCCCCTTTTTTACAACAGGTCTCTGATGGAATTTTAGATCCCAGCCGGACCTATCACCCTCCTCGCTTTTACCTTTTGACTTCCTGGGAGGGAATCGGTAGTGAATCCCCCAGACATTTGCCGTTGGTATTCCGTCTAGAAAACCCGGCACTTCTTTCCCCTTCCCCAGTACCGTTCCACCCACAAGACCGGTCCCTGACCCCGTTTTTTTGGTCAAGTCGTCCCGCGAATCGAGTCCTGAAATCCTAGCCCCCTATCCTTCCCCCCAAACTGCTTTTTCCTAAGATGGATAGGTCTTCTTGGTTTCTTTCCTTTCATTCCTCTTAGTCGTCGGGAAAAGCAGAGGTTTTCAGCACGGCCTTCTTTGTCTTCATGCTGATTTTACTTTCCCTCTCCGAAGTTGAACGACATATTTCTCCCCCCCGGACCCTCCCCAAAATAACGTCTCTCCCATTCACCCTTCCCAACCTCCCCTCCTTAGAAGTAGCCTCCAAATGAAACCTCAGACCACGATTCTTAAACCCTCAGACCCCCCGCCTAAGCCACCCGTTCGAACGCTCCATCACAACTTCTCCCTCCCTCCCCCCCCTTTCCCGACCCCTTTTTTCCTTGGTCCCCCCCCCTTTTAGAGGACCCGCCCTATAGAATGAACCCCCTTTAACCCCGACGTCTTGGCTTTCATTCTCTTCTCGTGCTCTGAAAGCAGTCGGCATGGCATTATTGCTAAGTCTTCCCCCTGATCTAGTCTTCGCCCCAACCCACCCATTGGCACTGGTGATTTTAAACCAG
>Ga0179593_1386778_pt1 | contig 28449 bp, 22 predicted proteins | sample CZODoug2_1_08_16_FD_185931 | JGI IMG/M metagenome (GOLD analysis project Ga0179593, IMG submission 185931) | Vadose zone soil fungal communities from Angelo Coast Range Reserve, California, USA - CZODoug2_1_08_16fungal (PacBio error correction) | ecosystem: Environmental > Terrestrial > Soil >... | reverse complement strand
AACCAGGTTTGCCCCCTTGCTGGAAGACCGACCCCAAGTCCTTCCCCATCCTGTTATACGTTTGCCTATACCTCCAACACGCTTCCCCCCCCGCACTTTGCTTCCTGTATCGGGGTGGTTCCCCCACCTGAACCAACGGGTGAAGTAGGTTGCCTTTCTTCTACATGGCCTTTCTCGTTTTTCTTGATTTAACCTTCTCCGCCACAAACTAGAGTCCCCGAAAGTCCGCGACACTTCCTCGTCTTTATCCTTTGGACCTTTGTTTTAAGACCCTCGATTGTTTTCTCTTTACTCCTCCATCTTCTTCTGAAAACACCTTTCACCCCATACGACACCCGCCATTTCCAAGCCTTTTCTTCGATTTCGAAACTTTTTCTCGTAGTTCCCGGACCGGACCCGGCCCCTCGCGCGTCCTTTCGAACCCGTTTGGCTGCCGTTCAAACTACAGAGAAACCCGCTCCACCATTTACTGCGGACCTGTTTTACAGGGAATCTCACCCCTGAACTCGCCGAGATAGTCCTTTTTCTGTGGTGGAAGACTCAACTTTTTTGATGTCTTGCAACAGCAGTTTCTGGCCGTGTCGTCGATTTTTTTCGGAGAGATCTTAAAGTCTCCCCCCCCTCCCCAAGGAACAATTTTCCCCCCTGTGTCCTCTTTAGGTCGCTTGATCGTTTTTTAATTAAGATGTTCGGCCAGGCAGTGACGAACCCAATGCTGGATGCCCACGTCTGCGCGTCCGCCTTTCCCATTCGTTCCTTCCTTTCCTGACCAGGGCTCTTGCGCCCGCGATCACACCGCAGCTTTTTTCAGTCGGCAAGTCGCCGGTTTGTGGGTCCAGTAGCAAACGGGATTTGTGAGCCGGACATAAGAAAACGCCTGTTTTTTTGGCAGGTTTGCTTGCCTTTCCCCCCCCCTCACCGGGCTTTACCCGACTGACCCTTCCTTTTCCCTTCGTCACAGCCATGTCTGTAATCCGAGTCGCCCCCTGGTATCCTCCTCTGACGGTTTGTTCATCAGTTTTCCGGCCATTCTTTCATTTACCGCTCCAACGTAATTCTTGTGAGGATGGATTCCTTCTCTTTCTTTCCCCCTCGTTCTGTCATATTCCCAGTCCCTTTTCGCCTAGGAATTTTCCTACCCTGCTGGAGTATCCTTACTATGCCCGCCTCGTTCGCCAAGAAGTATGCTCTGTCAGGTCTGCCCAATATGTATTTTATGAAGATCGCTGATGTTTTATCCCCTTTCCTTTCCCCCACCAAACTGAACAAAGTCCCCGTTCCTCGTTTTTTTTAAAAGCCGTCCCTGGTGTCTCCAGTCCCCCTTGCCCACCTTATTTTCGCCATTTTCTCCTGGCCGATGGTGGAAAGCCTCTCGGACCCGTCGCTGTTTCTTCTTCTCCAATCCTTACTACGGCAAAAGGAGGGGATTTTGGGGTGGTGGGCGTAGCCGGACTCTTTCACCCTCTTTCCGGCAGTTTGACCTTATTTTAAGGGCACCCATGTTGCAGTACCCATTTTTTTGAACAAGCCCCCCACCCCCCCCCCCCTGGTTGCCCAATTGGTCCCTCCGGCCAGGCTACCACATACGATTCCATGCAGACCTCCTTCGATCCTTCAACGAGTCAGGGTTCTTCAAATTTCACTTCTTCCCACCTCAGCTCTTTGCGGTTTCTTGTCGTCCCACCTGTGGACCGTTCTGAGTCGATTCGGAAACGTGTTGGCCCCCTTAACACATTTGGTTGATTCACGTTCAAACTGAACCCCAACTTCTCTTCGGTATTATCGTATCCCTGTTGACGAGGGACGTTCCGGATTGTGAGTTTTTTCCCCCTTCTCCCTATGATCGTTTCCCCTGAGTCTGGGCGACAATCGTTTGTTGAGACATTGTCAGCTTATGCTTGGTTCCTGGGAGAGGCTCGTTTCTTCGGAGCTCGGGTTTAGTGAGGCATGGAGCCTCTGTTTTGCCCCCTTCCTGCTTCCGCCTGCCATTCTAGTGGCGATACCGTCATCATCGAACTGATGTTTCTCTTCCCCCTCTGTTTCTGTTTTTTTCTTCTGGAACTTAGCGGCCAACGTTATCAATTGAGGAGCTACCGACGCCCTTCAAGGCCTTTTTGTTCGTGTTTTACCCCTCTACCTTTTTTCTTTTTTTTTTGCGCCTTTCACGTCGCCGTCCCCGATTGCCGTACAGCTTGTAACTAGCCTTCCTCTTTCGCGATTAGCTCTCTGTTTATTTACCTTCCCGAGGTCGCACCGACACCCATGTGTTACTCCGTTTCCTCTTTTTTGTTCTGCCGGTTGCCTGATCTTCGTAAGCCGGTTCTTGCTTTGCCAGGTCTTTTTCGCTTCCCCTTAGGAACCTCCTGCTTTCTACGGTTACTTTTGGCGGTTGGTATAATTGTTTTGGTTCCCTGTAAGAAATGGCTTCCTTTTCCCCCGACTATTCCTCTGCCGTAACGCTCACCTACTGTTCTGCCCTGGGCGTGACCCCTCTTCCCCGGTCGTTCCCCCTCCGTCTTTGGTTTTGTTTTGGTCCCAGAGTCCTTCCTCCGCTGGGTCTTTGTTTTAAGCTTGTTCCCAGTTTTTCCTCCGACGTCCTTGCACCCCCGTGACCCCTTTTCCCTGCTCTTCCTTCTTCCCCGCTATTGCTTCCATTCATCTTTTTCTTTCTTTCTGGCTCCACACTGCTTGTCGGTTCCTTTATTGTGCTGTAAACGGCTTCAGCTGAGAATCACGTACTGTGTTCCCACCTTGCATCCTTTTTTAATCCCCCCCCCTGGTTTCTTTTCCGGGACCCGTGTACTGCATCGTCAACCCAAACCCTCGGTCTGATGATCCACGACGTTCACACATTCTCTCTCACTACTCTGTCCACGAGCCAGTCCTAATTCCTGAAATACTTTCCATGTGGTTTTGAAAGATTTCCGCTTTTTTTGTTAGGGATCTCGTTGCGACGTTTCACACACTCTATTCTGAAGACCGAAGTGTGTCCCGGACCCTCTGTGGTTCGCTTTGTGCTCACTTGCTTCCTTTAGTTCTGCCCGGCTTCCCAGCAAACCCTTTCCGCAAGGTCCCTCCCTAGGGCTGACGTTCAGTCTCCCCCCCAGCGAGGTTGCTTCTTTTTTTTTTTCTCATCGGCCAAAATAACCTGTCCTTCTCTGACCCGAACCCAGGTCGCTTTTTTGCGCCGCTTACATGGAAGAGGTTTTTCCTCTTCCCAAGACGTAGCGGTGCTCGGTCGGACTCCCCCCGATGGATTGAGCGTTGAAGGACCCCCCCTGTGTTTCCGACGCTTTTTTTTTCCGGTCCCTCCCCGAGATTTCCCTTGCGGAGACCTCTTTGGCTTTGCTCTTCGGTCTCCCGGTGTACCCAGCCACAGTGGCGCAGTTTTCGGCAGGTTTCCCACCTCCTCCCGGGACTCTCTTGTAACCATGAAGTTTTCTTCCTTCCTTCCGCCCTGTTCCAATCGGGCCCCCACGATAAAAGCGGTTCTTGCCTTGAACGTTTTGAATAACTCAACGGCCAAACACTATTGATCTCTGTTCTCGAGATTCTCCATTAACAGTAATATATATATTTACCATCCTCCGGTGTTTCTGACTCTCTAGATAGTTACGAAGGTTATACAGTGCCACAATCTTTTTTCACTCTATCTCAATAGTGTTGTGTCACCTGTTGGACGGAATGCAAGTCAACCTTCTTTTGGGCCATTTATTTCTTTCCAGCATGTTTCTAGGCCAGGAATGACCAGTTTTGTTTTAAGACCTTCGTCCCGGCTTTTACTGGACCTTGATCCCCCGGAAACTGGGTTTGCACACCCGGGTAGTTTCTTTATGCCTCCTAGCTCAGGTCAAGGTAGGAGCAGGCACTTCTCTCTCTCCCCCCCTTTTGACCCCGCAGGTTGGACCATGGTTTTTTTCCGTCGGCGCATCGATCTTTGTGCCTTGTCGAACGTTTATATTTTTTTTGCGTGCCCCGAGTAAATTGAGGCCTTTGGGACATCCGATCATCCTGTTGGGGCTTCCCTTTTCACTCCGTTAGTGCCGGTGTCGTTAACCCCCCCCCGTCCTCCTCTCTCCGGCTCTTGTTAGACTGCAGGCCCCGGCTTTTACCTGCGCTACAGGTTTTTGGTTCTTGTCCGAATTTTCTCTTGAGCCCCCAATAGTTGGTCTGGTTTGGCCGCACTTTTCCATGCCAGCGGGTGTGACTCCTCCTAGCACGCATGGTTAAGAATGAATCTACACCCCTCCGGTCTGTCGCATTAGTCTAGCCTATTTCCAGATCGTAAGTTATCTGACTGTGTTGAAGGTTCTTTCTAAGCGCGTTGTTTTTTTTTCTGCTTCAACAGCTTTTTTCTTGCCCCCACACCCCATGTTTCTCAAATGATTGGAGTTCCCACAGGACTGTCATTTTTGATAGCTTCCCACTCTGCCTGAACTTTTTTTTTTTGGAACCATCTGTAGCCCTTCCGGCGATTTTCTCCCGACCGTTGCCATTTCGAAAAGCAACTGATTTCAGTCGACCGTCGCGTCCCCCCCCGTCACGGTGACCCACAGGGAATCGTCCGGCTTTCACCAACGATCCGCTTTCGATGCCGCCTGTGCCCGTACCTTATGACGTCCTTGCTGTCCGCTTTCCCCCCTTTCGGATCCCCGGTCGCTTTCAGAAGTTTTCCTCCGGGCTAAACACAGGACAGCCTGACGTTTACCGGGCCACCCGGGATGAAGAACCGTATCGGTTATTGGCCGTCCTTTTTCCCCCCCTCCCGCGGCACCTCCTTCCCTCTGACGAGTCACCTCCCTCTACATGAAAAGCGGTTTCATCAGCGCTTGAAACGTCTTTAGTCCACACCCCATGTAGGATACCTCCCCTTAGTCCCCATCCCCAAACCTTGTCAACTACCTTTCTACTTTGACATTTACTCGTGAGTTCCCTCTCGGTGCTCTTCACTTCTGAGGAGTTCTTAGAACTCGTGCCTTGCGCCCCCCAGATCAACCCCTTGAGAAGTTTAACAATTACCTCAACGTCATGCCGGACCGCGCATCGTGTTCTCATGCTGTTTTTACTGCGACTTCCATTGATACAGCTTTTTCCACCTTCAAGCGGATACTTGAAACTTCGTTTTCTATTGTTCTTCAGCAGGATTTACCCCCGCGCGACCAAAAGCTAAGGTTCAACCCCCCGAAAGCTACTTCCCCTCCCTTCCCCGCTTCTATACCTAGAATACCTGAATTAGCATAGACCCAGTAATGTAGGCTTACTAGGACCACCCCCCGATGTACCCTTTCCCTCTTTTCTATCGCAGCTCACTACTTCAACCCTTTTACACAATCCCCTTTGAGAGTCCCTCTTTCATTTGATACGGCAGGATCAGCAATCTCGGTTTTGTTGTAACGGTTTTTCCCTTGACTCACCACCCGTGTACGACTCTTCCCTGAACTAGAAAAGTACTTCCTTACACCGCCCAATCGTCTCAGTCGTCTTAATGGTTTGAAGGACGCCAACCCCTTTTTTGAGTAGTCATAGCCGGCGTTTTTTTTTCGGCATTTCCGGCGTTCGGCTGGAATCCGGACACATTTTGGGCCTTTCAGTGGGCTGTTTCTGGGTAATGTCCCCCTTTTTTTCCCTTCCGGATTCTTCCGCATGTGCGTTAAATAGTTTTTCCACACGCCTTTCCTCCACCCAGATCTTTCCACACAAAATTCCTCAATTCAGGGGTCGTGCTTCTCGTCGTACCTTGGTTCCTCACAGTCAGTGGTAAGTCTCCCCGTAACAACCTCTTGATTCTCCCGTTCTGTCAATCCCCCCCTGTTTCCCTTTCCTGAAGCGAAAACTGCGTAGCTCCCCTTGTGTTGTTGGATTCGAACGGGCTTTTTTTTGCCCCCTTTGCCCCCCAATCTCTTCTCCCCACCATCCCTTTTCATAATCCCTTTCGACCTGCCCGAGGATCTACGCGACGCGTGTTGAGAAGGAGCGGTCCAAGTTTCTGACCCGTTCCGACTTCTGGTTATGTTCGACGTTTCTCAAAGGAACTGGACCTCTTTTTAAGCGGCCAATCCCGATATTCCTTCCTCCACCTTCCTTCCCTGTGTCGGCCTTTCTGATCAAGTTGCCTTGGACCCCTTGCTCGGTTTTGGTCGAAACCCCTTTTCCTCGTAGTTTCTCCTTTTTTAATATTTTTCAATGGAGTCGTCCTTTTCGAAGTTCCCGTGCAGTTCGGGGGAACCTTCCCCCTGTGCTTGGTTCGCTACTTTCATGAGACCGTTCTTGTGTTTCTTGCTTCACTTCTTTTTTCGCGTCTTTCCACACACCCCTTGATACCTTGACGATTCCCATCGAGGACTAGGTTCTCCTGATTTTCTTCGTCCTTCAATCCAAGGCCGTTCCACTCCTTGCTGGTGCGGACAGCCTACCCTTTTGGTCATTTCCTTTCCGAACCCGTCCCTCTTTTTTTAAAAACATCCTCTCAACTCATCCGTGCCACGTTGGTTTATTGTGCGTGATGCTGATTCTCCAACGGTGGTTGTGACGAAATTTTTCGGTTGCCGACACCCTCCTCTTCGGTCCTTCCACCACTGGATTCTTTTTATATTTGAGTATTTTTCGTTCTTTTTTTTATCTTTGATGGCTTGCCGTATGGCAGTCGGTCTGCGTTCGATTGTTTGCACGGGCAACCGCTCCCCCGCGCTCTCGTTTTCCGGTCAGGTCCTACGACGACACCGTGCGGGCCCAATCGACTTTCCCCTTTCTTTTGTTTTTCTATTGGCGGGGTTTTCTCCCTTTTAGTTTTCGGAGCCCCCAACCCTCGGGCCACGGTACAACTGAATATCACCCGGTTTCTCTTTCTTGGGAAAGTCCTAGTCGACGTTGGCTTCTTTTCAACCTGAGCCCCCTCTCCCGTCTGTACTGAGAACATTTTCCCGCATTCCTGGAGGGGAGCCTTGCCACTTGCGGTCCTCTGTTGATAGTACAGCTGCAGGCATGTTTCCTCTGTCTTCCTTCCCCTTAATTGCCCGGTTTTGGTCCTCTATATGTTACTTTACCAATAAAGTGTTTTTTTTTATTCGTCTACCCACCTGGCCTACTTGATTGAATACGACGAACTCACCCGTTTGCTCGGGTTGACGATACCACATCTTGCAAAGTTTCACATCGGAACTCCCACGGTGAAGCCTTTCCTTGCCTCCTGTTTTTCCAGAAGGGAGCTGTTATCACCTTCCTCCTTCCAACCCCCGCTCCCTATCGTTCCCCCTCCCGGACTTGACGCGGTGCACCTCGCCCATGGTTGTGTGAAGAACCCCTCGGTGTTATCTCTGTCCGGCTTTTCATGCCCTACTCCGACACCGTCCCTGGTACAAGCTCGTTCTGGTTCCTCCCGGGTGTATGCGCAGTACCTTCCCCCTTGTGAACCTTCTCGCGCTTCTAACCGTTTGAGCCGGGCAACGATCGCTGCAAACTTACATTGGGACTGCGCCGAGCCCCCCTTTCGCTCACCACCCCTCCCTTTTCTCCCTCGAGTACCTGGTCGTCCTGTGTGGAAGACCTCAATTCTTTCTTTCTTGTCTTTTCCCAACCTCCTTCTGGCCCGTGTGATCTACGAGACTGGGTTCTGAGCTCGCCGCCACATCTCCCTAAAGCCCCAGGTGGAACGGTTGGGCTCTTTTTTTCCCCTTTCTGACTTTTTTTCCCGCTCTCCTTAGTTTTTTCTGAAAGGCAACTTTAAAACCCAATTTTCTGCGGCGTCCCGTTTAATTAGTCTGCCCGTTTGCGTTGTCATGCCAGGGAGATCCCCTACCGAGATCACCACCTAGCTCTTTTGACGCGTCACTCGCTGTTACGGGTCCCTCTTTCGCCAGAGACAGTAATGGTATTCCTTCCTCCATCATTTTTTTTGAAATTTTGTGTTGCCCTCGCACCCCCCGACGCCCCCTCCCTGATGGACTTGTCCCAGCCACAGTCGGAATTGAGAGTCACCCTTATCCTACGATGTTTTTGTTGTTTTTTTTTTTTTCTTTTTTTACCTGGTAGAACGCGGGACCACCGCCGGCCCCACCTTTTTTCTCCCTCACCGGCTTTTTCACTTCAAGATGGTTCTTTTTGTCCTTCCCCTTCTCTTGCTGTCCCCTCCCCTTTTCCACTACTCCCTGGTTTTCAGTCCTTTGAGACTCGGCCCGTTATTGGCGAACCGGCCGGATTACGTAATATGACAGACGCCCCTCTGTTCGTATGCATCGGGCAGGTACGTCCCCGCTTCTTTTTTTATGACTCGCGATTCTTTTCTTTCCGTATTGTTTTCAGGTCCACCACTTCCCCCCACAAAGCCGTCGATCCCACACCTCCCACGACTTGGTCTTTCCTTTCAAACCACTTTCAGTTCGCCAGGTGCGCCACATTCCTTTTTTACTTTTTCTCCTGAATCTCCTGTTTTCCCACTGTCCGGTCCGATTTTCCCCCCCCCACGGATCATGGAAGTCACTGTCCCCAATTTTCTGATTTTTTGCGTAGCCTTCCCGATTGCCTTCTTTTCCGGACCCCTGCTGTCCCCTTTCCTACCCTTTCATGTCCCCCACCCTTTTGATTGGAACCTCACCCAGAACCTGTTTTTCCCCCCCCCAATGGTCCTTACATCTCTTCCCTCGCCGTCCTTCGACCCCTAAGATTTCGGCTTCCCCTACTCACCTGTCGGTGTTACTAAACCGCCTCTGCACTGCGTGAGAGCGATTTTTTGTCGGTTCACCATTCCATTTGGAGGCTCTTAGAGTATTCCCACATTTTTCATTCCCGTTGAGCCAAACCTGTAAAGGAAAAAAGGCCGATTATTAATGGCAATGTCTCTCATATGTGACTCGTACAGATAACTTTATTTTATCTGCGCTTCCCGTAGTTTGTGAAAAAAGTTTTTCCTATTGGGTTTGGCCTCCTTAATCAGTTGCACTTATTTCTCTCATTCTCGGTGTTTCTTTCTTAGTGTATCGCTTCTGGACGAGACTTTAGTTTACACGAAGATTGTTACATCAGGACCTTGGCCCCCCTGTTTCCAATATAGTCAAGTCTTTTTTTCAGTCGGCTTTTCCCCATTGTTTGCTTGTATTCCTTAACTTTCGCTCAACTTGTCATCGAGTCATCCCCCAGACCGGCATGACCGATGTTTAAAGCTCCTTTGCTCTGTTGAATTTATTTTTTCCCGACAGCTTCTGCAGGCCTCGCCTTCGTTGAACCCGAGTAGCCTTAAACGGTTCTTCCGAGCTTCTCTACCGTTCGTCGCCTTTTATTCACTACCCCATGTGTTACTTCTTTCATTTTGATAGAAGCGGATCGTGCCTTTCTAGTCATAGTTACTTTGCGGTCGGTTGGCGGATCGGCCATTCCCGATAATGTTTTTGTCCCGTTAGTTGGCGGTTGATCGGGGGAGATGTAATTGTTAAGGTATTACCTGACGTCCCTTTTTACCTCTCACCCCCCGACTTCGGTTGCGGCTTTTCCGCAGTCCATGAATGTCTCCTACTTAAGGCACAAGTTCCCCCCATTCTGGGCGTTTTTTTCAAGCTATGTCTACAGCGAGTCTTGTTCCAGACTTTACCTGACACGTTCTCAATTCTGTTCTCTCATGTCTTAGGTTGATCCGTATGTCCGTGAGCTTACCCCCCTCTCTTGATCTTTGTCTGATAAGAACAGTTGTGGTCCTTTTTCCTCATTGTCTCCCCCCCTGGTTGACGTCCCCCAGTTCCCCAGTTCAAAAAAATAACTCTTTGATAGGCCCTTTCCCCTTCAACACCGCGCTACCATTTTTTTCACTACGATAGTGCCGGTGATAATGCCATAGACTTTCCGGTGTGTGTAAATGATTGACCGGCTCCTTTGTGCGACTGCCCTTTTCACCACCAGCTTATTGCGTCTCCCCCTCGATGCTGTTGCAAACTCCCACTTCGTTTTTATCTTTGACTCATCCTTCTCGAGTTGGTTTCGGACGGCCGGACTTACTCAAAACCTGTGTTGTTTCGAAAGCGGGTTATTCTCCCCCGCGCCTTCTCTTTCTTCGTTTTCTGGTTTGCTTTTTTCCTCCCTGCAAAATACGCTTCCTTCCCCCGACACCCTTTCGTCTCTTATTCCTTCTATGACCGGACGCGGTCGCGTCGTCCAAAGAGTCTTTGTCCTTACCTGACCACCCGGCTGAGACTTCAGGACCACCCCCCGTTGAATATGATCGGACATTTCTGACCGCCCTATGGCCAGCGTAACTGCGACTCTGTACTAATTCCGGGGTACTCCCTTTTAACCCTTAGGTGGTCCCTTCACGCCTCCCTTGCCGACCGTTCTAACCCCCTCCTTGCCAGACTAGGCTTTCCTCCCCCCTCTTTTTTAACTCGGGCCCACGCCCCCCCTCTGCCTGAATTTCCTGCCAAATCACCCCCACGATTTCTTTGGTGCTTTGTATAGCATGGTAGATTTTTTGAATTTGATCCCGTTGTACTATCTTCTACCCTGTTGTTTTTATTCTCGCGATCATCCAAGTTTTTATTCCATTGTCAACCCTTCGTACCCTCTATTCAATAGTGTGGTTGTCCTTTTTTATTTTCTGTCATTCAACTTCACCTTCCTTGTGATCGTAGGGCCGATTTCTTCATGGCCCTTCGGCCATGCCCAACGTCTGTTGAATCTTCCCCGGTCGCTGTGTCGCAGGAAAAAATGTTCACTTTGTCTTGTCCCCCCCTTTGTAGCCTTACCGTATAGCTCAATCTCTCGCTTCCAACCTTTCGCTCATTTCTCTTTTTAGCCCTGGCCCTCAAGTAGGACCACTTGGGTGCCTTACCTAATATTTTTCCGTTAAGACTTAGACTCTCCTTTCAGTGTGTTCTCTTCCTCTCCAATTTTCGGCGACCATTCCTATCCTACTTTTTTCGGGGGCGGAAAAAGGAAGTTTTTTCGTTAGGCGGAACCACCACACCCCCCCCCACCCCCCCCCCTCCCCCCCCCCCCCCCCCCCCCCCCCCCCCCCCCCCCCCACACCCGAAAGAGAGACTTCGTAGTGATGATGATCTTCATCCCTCTTTGTAGCTGACATTGCTTCTCAGTTGTTCTCTGTTACTCTCCGTGCCGAGTTTACACCAACGAGCCTAGGTTTTGAAAAAGAGGCAACCTTTAAGGTGGGTGCCCTCCTATGGTATCAGCAGCTCATCCGTTTTTGTCCCCCCCTTTCTCCGAACTTTTTTCCTCGTCATCCGTCACTTCTTTGCACACCCTTTGCCGCATTAGCTTTAGTGGCAACTCTTCTTGCTTCTGTCGCGGTTCCTTTCATCATTCTTTGTTGGGTGATGCTGCCACGTCTTTTCCTGCCCTAAAAAACTTCTCCCCTTTTCCGTTCTTCAACCACAGTTACTCTTCTTTTTCACCCGCTGCACCACCTTTCTAGAACAAGAGCGTGACCTCGCCAACCAAAGGTTCTCAAGTCAGTTTGATCACTTCCTGATTCCACCTCCCCCTATTCCTCTACGGCCGCATTCCCTTTCCCCGTTTTCACCAGAAGGCTCTTTTCCCCTCATGCTTTCACACTTAGCTACTCTGGATGAATTCTGATGCTCTTTTTTTATAACCTTTTCAGTCCCCTCCTGGCACCCTGGCTAGGATCTTTTCTCTTTTCCCCCTCAGCCTCGAATTTTGGCATGAACCCATTCCGTCCTGACAGGTATCCAACTCGGTTCGCAGACCCCTTATCCGGTTTCATTGCCGATCCGCTCCCAAAGAACGAGTCCCCAAAGCACCGATTGACTCTCTCACTATTCATTCCCAACCCCTCCCGGCTCTCAGTTGTAACGGCAGTCCCCACTGGGGGCTTCCACTTTGCTTTTTCAATTCGGATTTACTATCCTAATTGCGGCTTACGGCTTTTCTCACTAGGAGCGTCATCGCGGACTGGCTATTTCGGGCGCAACAGTATACCAAGTTCGCTTTCCTTACCTATAAGGGCATTTCTCCTCCTTGTCTCCTTTTTTCGGCTCCGTTAAGTTCCTGAACATGAACAAAATTTCCCTCCGAGGAGCTTTTTGTCAAACATCTTTCGATTGTCTGATGAGTCTTAGCCAACACGCTTGAGGACATTTTGGGTTCCCCCAAAAGCCCCTTAGTCAGCCATTTTTATACACGAACTCCTCCCCCCTCATCCTGACCAGCCCTTGGAGCCTTGGCTTCTCCACCGTCTCCCATTTTTAGCCCCTACTCCTTTATCTAGTCAGAAATACGGAAGAGACAACTCCAATCCCCTTTTCGGTCTCTTTCCAAGTCTTTCTACGGAAGCGCACATGACCTCCTCCTCCCTTTGTGAAGTTTGGTCCCCTTTCTAAACAAGTGTACGAATCAGAAATCCCTCTACGGAATTTCTGAAAAATCCCCAAATCGCGTCCTAGATCCTCCTTTTACAGCGGTTTTTTCGCAACCCGAACCTTTAGTGGACAAGCAGGAGGTGGGGTGAACTTCAGTCTCTGTGGTAGTCCCCTTTTTTATATATTCCCCCTGATGCACCCATTTTTCCATGTTTTTTTACTGGGTACTACCAAATGTGAAACTTTGTGATGCACGGTTTTTTTTTTTCCCCTGGCAGCCGGCCTCCCCCCTTTTCGTCACGTTACTCACAAACGGAACACCATCATCCCAGACTGCGCCATTTTTCCTTAGTTAAGTGTCAAGAGGGACAGGACGTGTCCGTCCTATTCCGTTCGCCCCAGCGACATGGCGGCCCGCCATGGAAAATCATTGGTTTTCATGGCTTAGCTAACCTTTCTATTCCCTTTTTCGTTGGATCGGACTTGCTTTGGTCAGTTTTTGGACGGCACTTTCCCTCGCTCTCAACATTCCTCTCTTCTTCCCTCCCCCAACGGTTTAGACAGCCGAGGCTTTCACTCGGACGTGGTGCTAATTTGGCGGCCCACGTGAGCGTCGCTTCCGTTTCGCCAGTGATTTTCCTCTGGTGCTAAACCTGGTACCTCCCTTCAACTTCCTTCCCTATTACCTTTCACCATCTCACATCTAGTGTTCGACGGTGCGGCGTTCCAGCCCAAGTTTTCGTGATAACTGAGCCCTGCGGGTCTCCACTGTCCCTTGATTTCCCATTGATCCACTTATTCGAACTTGGGAATTTTCCACTGTCCGGGCTTTGCAGGCCCTGTGCTGTTTACGTTAACATTACTCAGAGAAGGATTCGGTCGTGACTCCCCCACGTCCGTTTCGCGTCTACCCCGGTACACCTAACGGCTTGCCCCTTTTTTCCCCCCCCGCGCCCCCTCTGATTTTGCTTCTCGTCGTTTCGTCCGGTCCCCAATCTTTTACCCTTGCAGAGGTCTTCCTCTATCGGCTCCTTGGGTTTCATTTCCTTTATTAACTCCGTCTTCCTCTCTGTCTTCCCCCCCCTCTCCTCGCTCCAGTGGACCAACTTTTTCCCTGGTTTGAGATGTAGGAGGATCTCTAATATGTGATACTCCCACTGGGGCCAGCCTGCGGTTTCCGGCCCCCCTGTCTTTGATCCCCCCTCTTACCTTCCTCTGGAGCGTTCGGATGGTGCTTTTATGGATGCTTTCTTGCGAAGGTAAGACGTCGTTTTTTTGATTCGGGTTTCGTGTGACCGGCGTCCCCCCCACCGTTTTCGCCGTACCCCTTCTTCTTGTCCGGCTTCCTTCCCAGTAAGTCGAGAAACTTTCCCTTTACACTACCCCTTCCGTAATTTTTATGGCCTCTGGTCGTAGTTGCTTTTTTAGAAGGAGACGGAAGGAGAAAACACCACCCACTCCGAGGGGTCTTTTTTCACCCCTCCCCTACGAAATAGCTCCTTTTCCGTCTTTCCCCCCTTTTCTCTTGTGTTCGACCGGTCAACGAGATACCCCAAAGAGGACTCTTTCCACTGAGCCAACTGTAACCCCGAACCCGTTCCTTTTCCACCAGCAGTATCCCGGCGGTTGTTCCCTTTTCTTTTTGATTGTGTATTGTGTCCTTCTCCTTCCTTTTGATTCCCTTGCAGTCCTCCTCCCTCCTTATTGTCCTTTTTTTAATCTCTCTTTTCCTTTTTTGTTTTTCTCTTCTTCCTTCACCCCCGGTTTACTTTTTTTTTTTTAGGTCGACGCACCACCCGTGCTGACGCCTAAAGACACCCGCTTCCCCACGCAAGTTGAACCGGTCCTCGCGTTGTTCCCCCAATGCATTGAAGTCGTTGCCTTTTTTTCTCTTTCCGTGCTTCCACAGTCGCATGTCCAACGATTTGGCTAGCGTGAAAAGCAGAGCACTTTTGCAAGCTTCCGGCGTTACCTTTTTTGAAAGACCATCGCGTTCTTTTTTTTTCTTCCCTCAGTGAAGTTAACTTTCTCCCCACCGATCCTTACGACCCTAGCTTGTACCAGTCTTGTCGCTCCCTGGGTCTTCGTAGTCAGTGTAACAAGTCCTTGTTTTGCAGAAAAGTAGCGAGGACGTAGATCCTTCGTCAACTCTTTCAGCTCCACCTGCCTCAACCCCGGATCTTCCTTGCGACGCGAGGAATCCCCCCGACATCTCCCAAGTTAGTACTTCACTTTCTTTTTTCCTCCACCTACTTCGTTATGGTCTTTAACGTATTTTTGTCCGTGTTAAGACGGGCTTAGAGAAGAATAAAGTCCCCCACTACAAGACCAGTGGAACGGTTGTTTTTTGCTTTTTGAGGTAGTGACCTCTGTGCTTTCCCCAGTCCCCCCCTCCTCTGCTTTTCGACCTTCCTGACCGTGGCCAACCAAAAGCTTCACTTCTGCCCGTCCTGAACCTCCTCTTCAGTATTATCGGACTGTTTTTCATTTCCGATTCAGATAAGCTCTATCACATAGCAGCCGATGTTTTACCTCTTTAAGTCGCGGTATGAGACACGGATTTTAATCAGAATTAGTGTTGATCCAGCACCCTAATTTCCTCGGCAGGTGGCTTGCTCTTCCAAACCCGCAATTTCTTCCAAGCCGGACCATTCCTTTTACCCCTTCTCCCGCCCACTCCATGTTCTTGGCTTGGGGGTGGCTTGCTCTTTACATTAGCCCTGAGAAGGTGTGTCGACCCCGCACAGGCATACAGTGCTGCCGTTGCCCCCTTATTTCCCTCCCCTTTACCACGGATGTGGATGATGTCAGGAACTGTATAGTGAGCCGCTTTCCCGAATTTCTTCCCTCAAGTTAGCCATACTTCACGTCACTGGCACCTTGAATTCTTCGTAAATATGCCCGCCGCCCCTTTTCCCCCACTCAGTAGGTATCCTCTTTTCACCGACGCACCAGTTTCTTCGTACTATCGCCCGATTCTCCTTGCGTGTCCGGGAACCCCAACCGACTTCGATCAAAACCGCATACTCTTTTTCCTATAAGTCTGCACCCTTTACGCTGCCAGGTCTGCCGCCATTTCCGTGGTACTGTGCGTTTGAATGAAGCGAAAATCACTTCTATTGTACAAGTCCTCGACGGAACTTCATGCAGACTGGACCTGAGTGTTTGATGATGTCCCCTTTTTTTTCTCTTCTCCGATTCCCCCTTCTTTCCGTCCAGCGTACCCCCATTTCCCGGAGGGTCCCCCCTGTTTGCCAGTACCTCCCCTGAAACAATGTTTCCAATGGGTCTTTTTCCAAGCAAACCCTTCAGAGTGCCATTCCTCACAGCTACCGAGACAGTCTGGGTTCCGGACCCCAAATCGGCCACCAGTGTCGCTACGATTTGCGGTGTCGAACCCTCCTTTTCCGGTGAGTTAGCTGACCGGTTTTTGAATCCATTTTCTCCCCCTTTCAACCCCCCTTAGCCTGAGTGTATGTTTGCCCTTCTTTTTTTTACTAACTAGGTGAGAGGTATCCTGTGATCTTGAGGGTCGCGGATCTATTTCCATGATGAGTCGCTCACTCTCTTTTTCAGCACAGCGGGTTTTCGACTGAGCGCCCTGTTAGGTCTTATGTGCGGGTTCGATTCGTTCTTTACTAGAGAGTTTTCTTTAGATTTTCTTTTGCCCGTACGCTTGTCCGACCCGTCCCTTGTTTGTCTTTCCCTCTTCTATCATACTCAGATGTTTACTTTCCGTGCACGTGGATCTTGCATGTGTGTAACCCTCTCGACAACCTTTTTCACTTCTTTTCAGTAAGTTCGTTACGAGACTCTTCTCTTTTAAACGCTTCCTTCTACTGGGGAACCGGCACTTCTCCTCGATTTCTTTTGCCTCTTGAACTCGCGTTCTCCCTTAAAGGTGACGTCTAGTCATCCCTCCCCTTTTTATGGGAACGCGGTCCCTCCCCTGGGGCACTTCCTTCATCGTTCTGTCTTATTCATCGTTTCCTTTTATGAATTTAGATTCCCCCGGTCTTTTTTTCCGGCTGTCCTTTTTTCAGGAGTGCCTTCAAAACCCTACAAGGTCTTATTCCTCAGGTGTTGATTTCTGGCGATAACCCTGTTAGCCATTGTTACGCAAATGTGTCATGAACCGACCCCTCTCTGGATTTAAGCTTCCCCTCTCCTCCCTGTTCACGGTTGGCTTCTTATTCCCATGTTCACTGAAGACAGGTAATGAGTGCCTTCCGCTGGTCGAAGTTGATTTTGCTTTGTCCTTCTTCTTTTTTCGTCCCTCTTCCACTCTCCCTGGTTTATTTTTCCTTCTAGGTAGGACGTGTAACATGGCAGGTGTTTTTTGTCCCTGCTGATGTTCCTTATGCCTGCCGCTTCCGTCTTTTTGCACTGACCCCGTTCTTGATCCTTCAAGTGGGTTTCTCGGCCATCATTGATCCCCAACTGGTCTTCGCTTTGCGTCTTTTGCAGTCCCCCCCCCCCTCTTCTTCATGCTTCTAACCGTCAAAACCGGTGACAATCGAGAGTCGACACTCGGCATTCCTATGCGACACACTTTCAGTTGTTGTTTCAATATGTCCTTCCTTCCCCTGTGTATCGCTTTTGCTCACCCCCCTTTTTTTTTTTTCTTTACTTTTTATGACTCCCCAGAGGATTTCCAACCTCCAAGATGTTTCCTTTGATATCTTCCCTCTTTTTTTTGGACGGCCGTCTCTTACCACGAAAAACCCTCCACCTCTTGCCCAAGAAGCCCCGAGTTCTTGACGATTCACCGCTTTTTCCCCACTCACCTCATGCCTCTTTGCGGTTTGTTTGTGAGCCTACCTGCAACACCCTTCTTCCTGAACATCAAAGCTTTTTTTTTGGTATGGAGAATTTGGACTCTTTTCCGACGGCAAACTTCTTTCTTTTCCGCGTAGTGACCTGTCCACCCCCCCCGACTTACTCTGCGTCCTTTTCCCCCCCCTTATCTTATCTGTCCAGTTTTTTCGCGCACTTAGAGACCTTGTTGAAAGCAGCTCCTTCTAATAACTCCCGGGTGGGACAGCAATAGGAAGTGGTGGTTTCCTTGTCCGACCATCCCCTTCTCCCCGTTATGACCATACTTGTCTGAAGGAAGGGGCCCTCTGGGTTCCCATCTGACCAAGCGTTTTGGTTTCGGCCCCCTGAATCCCAACCCCCCGTCAACCAACGATTGATCTCTTTTCTAGGGTTGACACATTATTCTTATTACCCTCCCCCCTTTTTTTTTTTTACCCCTCTTTTTTTTTTTGAGAGGAGATAGTAAGTCGTGTACCTTTTCACCTGACAGCAATATCTCCATCTTTCGGCTGACTTGTCTTTTCTTTCCTTCCCTTCCACCTCATTTGATCCTTTTTCCGAGTTGACAAGCATGTTCTTCTTCCAGAAAAGTCTGTTTCAGAACTTCGTCCCGGTCTTACCCGGTCTGTTATCACCCTCGGACCATGGCCTGTGGCACCCCTTTCTCGTCCCTTTCTATATCAATATGGCAAGCACAAAGAGAGGTTAAACATTTACTTTTCCTTATCGGTCGCCCTGGACCCGAATTTCCCAGGGTTTTCTTTTTTGACCAAGATCTTTTCACCTCCCTACAATTTAGCTTATTCCCGTGTCGTGTCCAGAGGACAGCTTGGGACCCATCCGAGCGACCTGTTGCGTTTCTTGACATCCGGTCGTGCACTTTCTCTTTCTCTCCGCCCCCCCAAACACCCTCTCAGCCCCACCGAAGTTCTCGGTTTTTAGTTGATAGTTTCAGAATTTTTATGCCGCCATTTGGTCCGTGATTGTCCTCTCTTCCCTCCGTGCTATCCCCCCCACCGGTTAACAGGCTCCCGCTCCACCTTGTTACCGTGCAGCACTCTTTGTCTTCCTCGTCAGCTGGGGTTCCACCCTCCCCTTCGAGCACTCCTCGACTCACGTCCCTGTTTTCCCCCCCCAACCTTTCAGTCGCCATTAGTCTTCCTAGGGGCCCGATCGTAGGGATTGCTTCCTGTTGACGTTTCGCTCCCGCCGCTTTTTGATGCTCTCCCAGAGGGACCAAAACCAGTTTTTTATTCCTCTGGACGAAAGGACACTCTGCTTGACCCTGCATCTTTTGCCCCCGGTTCCACGTCGAGAGTCCTCCCTCCATATCGTAATCGTTACCCCTTCAGCAGCCCCATTACTGCCCCCGGATCACGTACCCCCCGTATCCGCCGACGCGTCTCACCTTCCCTTTGAAACCGGCGCCGGCAAGAAATAAGGTTTTACCCCCACCAACGTGTCCCTCCGGTCTTTCCATTCCCTGCTTCCCTTTCTCGAGCTCACCTCTTCCAACGCGTCTCCGGTGAAACGGGAGATTTAGTTTACCTCCCAATCGTCGTCCCCTCTGCTGTCCCCCTTCCTACCTCGACAGTTTCTCCACCAGCACCTCTCTTCTAGCAAAAGTGATCGGCTTTCCCCAACCTTTCCGGCAGCCTCCCCACAAGTCCGATACTTTGACTCTCATTTTAGCCTATAACACTTCCACTCCTTCTTCACTTCCCCCGCGATATACTTCGCAAACTTGGTCCAAACTGTGTAGGCTACAACGCGGACTCCTCAACCGAAACTTCCCTTTCTCCTTTAAATTGGAAGGCCTACCTTTTTACCTCATTCCTGGAACCGGGACACAGGCCGCGGCTCCCTCCCCCCCGTGATTTCCCAAGCCCCGGAGCTTTGAATCACGGCAAAGCAAGCCGGTCGGATCTTTCGTCCTCTCTTTGCTGCCTTTGGACCCGCAGTCCCCCCCCCCGAATACCCTCCTCATTGGTCCCCACCCTCGTCGGCAAACATCGTTTGTTTTCTGTTGCACGCGCATGTGCCCACCAAACGGCATGCTGACATCGTTACGCCGGGAACAACCTTTTCCCCCTTCTTAGCCGCAATCACCCCTTCTGCGATCCCCTATCCTTACAAGCCCCACTCCCCTTACCCCGTTTTCGTATGAACATTTTAGACACATCGTGTCTCCCCGATCGGTGATTTCATCATGCCCACTTTGTCTTCCCAGAAATTCCATTCGTTCCGTCCAGGGTTTTTTTTCCGGTCATGACCGAACGCCTTGTGCCTTTGGGTGACTCAACTCTCGAAACGTGTACGACTAGCCCCGCACTCGACCCCCGGACATTTTTGTTCGACACCGCCAAATACGTTCTATTCAGAGCTGTCTTTGGTCCAGTCCCCTTCCCCCGACCTATTTGAGACGCTTTTCCTTTCCCCGACGCTCAGGAATGTTGAGATGTCGTGGTACGGCTTAGATAACATATGGGCACCATGTCAGTTTGCGTTTCCTGGTCCTGCCCCCCTTTTTCACTTACGGATTCTGTCCGACTTCTTTCCTGAATTTTCCGGGGCCATCGCCCCGCCATTCCCCCAAAATGCGAAACATCAGCCGAATGTTCACCTTACAGGCCCATGAGTTCTTAATTCCCTTTTTAGTGACATCGGACTTGCCAGTTTTTTTTTCTTCCTGAGTCCTCGTCCCAGTGCCTCACACCACTAACACTGTTTCTGGCAAGAAATTTCGAACTACATCTGTGGACTGGCGGAGTTTCCCCGTATTGCTTTTGTTTCCTTTCCCAGTTTGTTTAAGTGTGGCATGCCAAGCAAATGTCTCCCCGATATTCCCTCAAATCCGTGCTGGTCTCCCTTCCCCAGAGGGCTCTTGATCCCCCGGCTGGGCCTGGCGTTGTCGTGGCAAAGTTCCTCTTTCCCGGTTATCAGTGGGGGGTTGGGAAGTTTCTTCTTTTCCTTACCGGACATATAGTCTACTCTCAAAAAGACCTTCGTATTCCATCCTCCAAAATACTTATTTCCGGAGTCGGCTTTGAGGTTGCCTTTTTTCCTTCGTGTCCGGTAGACACACCCCTTTCATCGGATCTTCCTGTGACACCTGACCAGTCGACCTGCCCATCTTCTGCTTCTCCCCCACCTCCAAAGTTGTGCGGGCGGGGACCACCTCCTGTGCGGGTGGTGTCTAACTTTTTTTTTTTTCCGATTTTGTTTCCGGGTCGTGCTCCCTTTTTCCTCTTTCCTCCGTACACTCCTTCCTTCGTGCAGCTTACTTTGGAGATTTTTACTCTTCGTTATGTCCCCATTATTTTACACTACTTTCGACTTAATGTGCGGCCTCTGGTCCCCCCGCGGCATAGGGTTTTCCAACGTGGTGGAATCAGACCGTTCGAGCTGGTGGACCCCCCCGATCAGGATCACATCCCCCTTTTCCCCTTCCACCTTGTCTTTCCGGTGACTGTTTTTTTTTCGCCGCCCCTAGTATTGAGAACGACAGGCCATTCCGTTGGTGAAGACCCTCTCAGAAGTGATTCCAAATTTCAGTCCCCTTTGGGCGAGTTCTTTGGTGCTGGTGGTGAGTGCTTCTCTCGTTCGGTCCTGTCCTTGTTTTGAGGCGTTTTTCTCTTGCCCAGTTCCAAAAGGTTCGACGCCCCGCGCCCCTTTTCAGGTTAAGGTCATGACGACGTTTATAACCATTTCTTACAAGCGACGAAGATTGTCCAGTTTCTTTTTCAGTTGCCTGCTTTTTTTCCAGTATTCCCCTGCCCTCGTCTGACAAAAGAGAGGTTACAAATTTCCCCTAAGATATTTTTTTCCGTCGGGGCCTGCTCGTTCTCTTTGGATGTAGGGTCCCAGTCTCCCTCCCCGCGAGGCTTCCCTGCTTCCTTCATACTTTCTCTTGCCCCACCCCCCGCGTCTCCGAGTTGGGGAAACTTGAGGGTGGACTAGTGTCTTTATTAACAGGTCTTTTGACGTGCTGCGGTCTGTCTTCAATCTTTTCTTGCCCTTTGGTGAATCTCCTTCCTCTGTTTTGTTGTCCTCCCCCCACAAAGGGGCAATTTTTTCCCCCCCCTACCCTCCCCCTACTTCCCCCTTCATTTGCCGGGACCTATCCAAGTCCCCCCGCGTACAATTCCTTTGCACACGACTTGATTTTTTTGCACTGCAAAGGGACTTCTTTTCATTTCGGCAGGGTCCTGGTTTATTCTCTCACAGTATCAGTCCCCCTCCTCCTCTCGTGCCCCTCTGTCCGGACGCGTGATCGGAGTGGGACCTTTTTGCAGACCCTTCGTTGTTATAAGACTTAGATCCTGGCGAAACTCCGCAGACATCCTACACGCCGGTACAAGGCTTCGTCCCCTTTTGTCCTCCCCCCGGTGTACTTCTTCCTTTCTTTTGCGCCAGGAGAGTTCAGTCTCCCCTTTGTCTCGCGGCCAACGATTCAGAGAAACAAGTCCCACAACAACCGGAATGAGTGAACTGACCTTTTTCAAGCTCCGGCTCCATCAGTCACCACCGAAATCCCCCTGCTCTTTCCGGCACGGTCGGTAGTCCTCCCCTTTCCGGGCGGTAACCCCCCTCTTGCTGTTCCCCGTGTGTAGCCGATCTGTTCGTTCTCTACCCTACAGCACCTTTTCACTAAAATGACAAGGTGGAACGGTGCCGTTTTATTGTCGTCTGTACTTTTTCAATTCGAATTCCTCTTTCGTCTATGCCTTCTTTTCACCCCAACTCTGCAGCTGCGTTCCGCCCCAGTATGACAGTAGTGGTCTCTTTCCCTTCCTGTTGACGATACCTCCTCCCTCTCCCCCCCCTCTTTTTTCCCCTCGGCCTGTCCCGCCTTTAGTTTCTTTATATACGTTCCCTTTTTCCGTGTCTCGACCGTAAGTTTGACCCCCCCTGCCTTTGATCGAAGGTTTTTTTCTTTACCGCTTTCAAACACCGCACTGTGCCGGTCCCGCTCCATGCCCAGGGTAGCTCGGGCTCCTTTTTGAGTCATGCCCCTTCCTGAACGGTTTTCCCGTCACCCCACCCCCCCCCCCCCCCCGCCTGTCCTTTCCCTTTCCCGGCCCCCCCATTCTTTTCCTGCCCGTTGCGACACCGGTAACTGATGGTGAGGATGTTGCCTTTTGGGCGAGTTCCCTAGGTCCAGTCCTTTGTAGCACCCTCTTCCCAACGTCACTGGCGGACCTTTTTCTTTTTTCCGCCCCTTTCTTTCGTCCTCTTCTTGGTCAGTCGACACAGGATTTTTTGATGATGATCGCGTCTTTTTTAAGATTCCGTTTTTTAACCCACCCCCTTTCCCGCCGTCGATCCCCCCCCTCCTTACGCCCTTTGGCCTTCCATCCACTTTTCGCTTTCCCATGTTGTCTGGGTCCTGCGGACCAATTGGCCTTTCCGCTTTCCCAAGTCCGAGAACTCATGTTCCTGACCTGGACCTATGTTTTTTGTTGTCCAGTCTTTTTTTTCGTTTTATCGGCGACTCTGCAACCGTGTTTCCGGCCCGTTGTTAGGCTTTTCGTTGACCCCCCACCTTTGCAGCCCCGTGTCCCCACGGACCCCTCCCACCTGGTGCCCCTGGCTTCTTGCCAGGAAGACCACATTTCCCTTCCTACCCCGCCGGCTATGTTCACCCTTCTATACGTGTTTTTGTTATGGGTTTCTCCTTCCCCCCTCCCATTGTCCACATCTTGAAGTCCCAGCTCTTGGACAGGTTAGACCCAATTAATTTGGCGATTTCCCCCTTTTTCGATTCTTCACCGGTTTGCATAACACAACCAGTCATTCAAGCGATGCGGTCCTTCCCTGTTCTTATTCGGTGACGATTGCGATATTTGATTGTGCGGGTCTTTCAGTAGTTATTCTGGAGATCACCGATTCCAGGTTTTTGCCCCCCCACTCGTGGTTGGTCGACCTCTTTCAGGCCTTTCTGTTGTGTTTTTATGAGTTTTTCTACCGAGAGTTGTGAGTTCAGAGGAGTTTGTGCGTTACGCTTGTCCGTTTTTACTTGTGTTGGTTTCCTGTAAATTTCATTCCCCTCCCTATGTGTTTATATTGTCCTTGGATTTTGATGTATTTTCCCTGTCAGATTTCCAACTGCTTCGCATCTTTTTTCTTTAAAACACCCCCCCCCCCCCCCCCCCCCCCCCCCCCCTGAATTTGAGAGGTTAAAGGCTCCGTTTTTCGTTGCAAGCTCCCGTTGCTCTTGCCCTCACCGTTTTGTACTCCTTCCCGATGCCGTTTTCCGAGTTAACTCTCGCTCCTTCCCACGGTCTCTTTTAGTCTTCTTAGAAGTGTCTGTGGACTCTTCTGTGTTATAAGACACACCCATGTTTATACGTTACCCCGCTTTTCTAAGCCGAGTTCATTCTTTTTTTGAAGTTATCTTTAATCTGTAGCTTTATCTCCTCGTATTGGTCTTTCAGGCCTTCCCCAATACGGGTCGATTTAACTGTGTTTGTATTTCTCCCTGTAGGACGCTCTGTTTCATTGACTGACAGAAGTCCGTCATACCTTCGAGACCACCAGATATTACTTTTTCCCCATTGACTTTTTAAGAATACATTAAGTGTATCCTCCAGGAATCATCTGCATACGCTGTGAGTTATTCTCTCTATGCCTTTTAAGAGACTAATTTTTCACCCCCCGTGACTTTTTTGCCTCTCCCATTCTGCTTTCTATCGGTTTAATCCAGGTCAGACGGATCTTTTTTTATTCATCACCCACAGGTCACCCGCCTGAGCCCTGTTTTTCGCTCTTTTTTCCCCTTGCGCTGATCAATCCGTATGTGGTAAGTCGGAAATCATTGATCCCCCTTTTTTTGGATTACCTTGGTCTTCAGATTTTCACACCAACAACGCTCTTTTTCTTTCCCCCCCAGGCGAATCCGACGTTCCCCTCTTCCCGGTCCTCCATTCGACATATCCTCTGGTGGTGGTAAAGACTGCGGATGTCCCAGGGGGTGTCTTCGACTTATTGTCCCCCGCTCCCATATGCTTTCCTAACAGATTCTGCCCACACGTTTTCCTCATGTTTTTGTGTTTGCTCCTCCTTTCCTTTTTTTTTCCGGTTGCCTTTCCGACCAACTCCACACACAATGGCGCCTTGCAACTTTGTCCCCAGGGGGCGACCGCTCTGCCACACAGCCTCACGTGCTCTGATTGTTTTTTCAGACGACCCGGTTGAACCTACTTTGATGTATGTACCCCGCAACATTTCTGGTCTTTAGTTCCCAATTTTCTGTTACCGGTCCGCGGCCCCACCGACTATTTCTCTCTCCGTTCGGTGACTCCACCGATTAGTTTGTATGGCGAGGATTCTTTACACCCCCACTTTGCTACTATGTGCCATGGTCGACAGCGATTCCGCGATTCTTGCTACCGCGCCTGACCGATATACCTCCGACCGGGTGTACCCCCCCAAGTGTCCGATTTTTGGTCCGTCCCGTACCCCGACCAATTGGTCCGTTCTGACCCCCCATATAGAGCAGGATGAGAATAAATTGGGTTTCCAGGTCCCCACCCGATCCCCCCCGTGGATTGAATCCCAACACCTTTTGATAACCACACTATGAATAGCTTTCCTGATGTTGAAATGTCCTCTTTCGTCAAGCTCCTACACCTTTTTCTCCAATTCTTTGTTTTGTTTATAGATATTCCCCATGGTCCCACGTTAAACACTTTTCCCTTCTCACTAGTGTGGTTTTTAGGGTATTTTCGTTTTCAGGCAATATCCCCACTCCCTTTTTGCTGATAGTTGAACAGCTTTCTTTACCATACTCTTTACGTGTTTTCTCCCCATCCGTAAGCGTTTCAGCGGTATCTCCGTTTAGTCTTACCTTTACGGCCTGGACCCCATGTGGCTGACCCCCTTGTAGTAGTAGAAGCGCCCGCCCGCCGTGCCCCCCAATTGGTACCTGCTCCAGGGTGACTTTCCGTGGCCCCTCCATCTTGCGTTTCCTGCCCTCTCAGCGCGACCATGCGTGTAGCACGTACTGACCCCGGAGCGACTTCCCTTTCACGAGTCCCGCGTAGGTAGAGTGCGACCCCCCTAAGCCGTGTGTATGGACAATCCTTTGTTCTTTGCCGTTCGGTGGGCAACACCCACCCCCTTCTAAGCAGGCAGCCGATCGGTTCAGATTTCTGCTCGCAGCCCGCCCTTTCTTCCTTCCGGCTCGGTGTTTTTTTTTTTTTTGTTTCTGGGTGGACCAACGCCCGTCCCTTTTTTCCAGTGCTCCCACCTCAGTGACTCATGGGGTAGTTGTTCTTCCATGCACCCCACTCTGGTCTTTCATCTGTGGGGTTTGAACCGGACCCCTTCGGATTCTGAACATCAATCCCCCCCTCTTTTCAGCTACACCTGACAACTCTCTTTCTGTCGGGACTTCTTTTCCGATAGTGTGCTTTACGAGATGTGTTGAGTTTCGCTTCTCCCCCCCCCTGCTTTTTTCATGATGGTGTCGTCCAAACCCCCTCTTGACATGAGTTTTGCCTGCTGGACCACTTCAATGGATTCTGATCAGCTTCCGCCCCCGTTTGAAGAACACGTCGATTTCGTGCACTCTCGTCCCGTACGTGTCTAATATTAGGAGCCCGATTCACTCTTAACCGACCTATCCTCCGACGCGAGGATGTTAAAGTTTCCAAGTAACAATCCCCCTTCCTCGTTTTCACCGACCCGCTTTACAAACGTCCAGAGGTCCTTGATTGGTCCCGTAGGCGACCGTCATGTACTGCTTCGCATTTACACCGTGACTTACTCTTTTGCCTTCTTCCCCAAGATGTCAGGTTCCCCCCCTGATGACTTCCCAAGAATCGAGAAGTTGATCCCCCCCCATCCCCCCCCGGCTTCCAACAGGATCGGTCTTCCCTGGCGGTCCGTCAGCCACCGACCCTGTTTTCCTTCAGATTCCGGACCTTCCCTCTTCATGCCGGCAGCTCTCTGTAACGGTCGTCCACCTGGGGTGGTTTCTACACCGCGCGCCCTTTAAACCTGCTCGCTACTTCCCTCCCCTTGCCTCCTTTCAATAGGCGAGGAGAAGTCTGACTTCGGCGACTTTACTGGGTCAGACCCCACCGATCAACGTTTAGCTTTAAAGCCCCGTCCGCTTTCATCTTCGTGCGCCCTTCTGCCTCTTTTCTCCTTACTTTTTTCGTACCCCAGTTACCAGGAATCCCGCCCGACCAAGGACAGTCTCGGATCGGAAACAATCTTTGCTGCGATATATCTCAGTGAGGTTTTCGAAAAATAAAATCCTGCTGTCCCCCCTTCGGTGCCACCCACTGAAAACGAGCCTCCTTCAATAAATTTCTTTCGTACACGAAACTTCCCCGCCCAAGACATACAAGCAGTGGGCTTACCCTTTCTCCCCACCGATTCAGGACAACCAGTCCACTTTTTCCTCCCTATCCCTATTCACCGGCCCCCACGACCCGTCCCGCCGCACCCAACATACCCGTTAGGGTAAACAAAAAAAGGGCCGTCAGTCGTCACGAGGTCTACGGCATGTGTTGGTCGTAATTCCAAGCGCACTCACCTCCCCCTTTTGGCCCTTTATTTTGCTCAACGTTTTCGTCCACCGTGTCCGCCACTACCGCAACGTAGCGTAACGTACTCCCTCTAATTGTACAGCTTCCCAAGTCATTTCGACGTTGCCAATGGCGGTTGTTTTCTATACCCGACTGTGATTTTGTAGAATGAGTGCCTGCTTCTTGTCGCTCGGGCCTGCTCCTGGGTAGGCCGGGCGGAGGCACCCTGTACCCCCCAAATTGTTCCGTTCTGTTTCCTTTGTCCTTCACCCTTTTTTTACTTAGGAAATGCCGCACTGGCCGTCTGTCTTTGGACGTTATCCCTGGTACCACCCTTCATCACTCATGTACAGGTTCGGCCATTAGTTCTCGTTTCCTCTTTTACATCTTGCCCCGTTTACCGGATTTCTTTTCCCCCCCGTCCACGTTACCCAATGCCGGACCTTGCCTTCCCCTCCTTGTGGCATTCCGGAGCTCCCCAGGATTGCAATGGCTTGGTTGACTTTCAACTTGTTAGTTGGTGGATCCCCTTTCCCTCAACTGATATCACCCCCCACCTTTTTTTCGCGACTCCCCAATTTTAAGTGTTGGACCGGCCCGATCCCGCACCCATCTACATCTTCTTTCTGACTTTTTTTTGCCTTTCCCTTGTCGCCCCAAGTACTGGCCGAGGTGCCCACACCTTCTTGACTTTTTCCACGCGCCATCACTCTCCCTGCCGTCCATCCACCCATATTTAAAGTTGTGTCCTTTTTAGCTTTTCCTCTTTCCCTGAGCTTTTTACCCAACCGGTATAGTCTCAGTTTTCCCTTCCTTCTCCCCCCATCATCGCACCTGGCTGGGCGTCAGTTCCCCCTTTTCATTGTCCGTGCTGTAGTTGCCTTAATTGATTGTTTTTTCTGGTTTTTCATCTCCCCCCATCTTTTAAGGATCGGCTCCAGTCCGTTTTTTCGCCCTTTTCGGTTCCATGTCCCTTCTGAACTTTCCCGCTTTCAGCGAGGACGAGTGATATCTTTCTCTCTTTCGGTTTCCATTCCGGTCCCCACGATGTCGCTGAAGGTTTCTTTTCCCGCGCTAGCTGGGCACTGCTGGAATTCCCTCCCCACGTCTCGGTTTGAAAACGTGATACTTGGACACCTTCCCTGGTTTTTTCTTCCTTCTTTTATCTCGCCTTTCTGAGAAGCCAGTGCCAGCCTGCTTTTGCCGCCCCAACTTTCCCCCGCTTTAAGCGTTCTTCAACCAGAGGTTTCCTTTCCTTCGCTTGCGAGTTAGTTCTTTTTTTGGATGACCCCTTCTTTTCTTTTGTCCGGCTTTTTTTCTGCGGTTGCGGTCTTTGACCTTTTAAACCTTTTCGGCGCTCCGGGCCTCCTTTCCCCTTTCCCTTCCTTTTCTATGACACCTTTCTTTACCCTCCCTCCTGAATCTGTACCGGGCGTAGTAGTGGGTTGGAGTCTTTTCCTTTCTTCTTCGAACCCCGCTTTTCCTTTTCTCACGCCGATTCCGTGTCCGTAGAGTCGGGCCAACGATGTTGTCTTCTTCAGGACCCTTTCATCGCAGACCAGCTCCAGGACTTCCTTCTAGTCACCCGACTTCCCCTCAGTAAACCCCGACGCGAGTATCATCACTTGCGTTAGTTTCATGATTGCCCTTGTCTCTTCCGTTCTTCGCAGTGAGTCCTGCTTTCCTTTTTACTCTCACTTGTTTTTAAATCTTCTCCTTCCTTCTTTTTTTTTTTTTCGATTCACCACATGTTCACTCCGTCTGGACGATCAGTG
>Ga0179593_1359989_pt1 | contig 28475 bp, 22 predicted proteins | sample CZODoug2_1_08_16_FD_185931 | JGI IMG/M metagenome (GOLD analysis project Ga0179593, IMG submission 185931) | Vadose zone soil fungal communities from Angelo Coast Range Reserve, California, USA - CZODoug2_1_08_16fungal (PacBio error correction) | ecosystem: Environmental > Terrestrial > Soil >... | reverse complement strand
ACTCGCCCCCCTTTTTAAGCACGCTCAGTTCTCCCGTCCCCCCCATAGCAACACTTTCAGCCTTTTTCGACGTCACGTGATCCATCGCTTTCACCACTACTTCCTGATAGTAACGCCTTACAACCCCCCCTGCGTCCCATATGGTTCTCACCCACTCAAGATACTACTTTTGATCCCCCGAACGTTCTCCGACCCCAGGGTCTCAAGCTCCCGCGAAACTGTTTCCCGGATAAGTTACTCCCCCTGCAGCATGACGCCCGCATGTTCCCCCTCACTTTCAATGATTTAAAACCAATCCCCCGGCGAGTCTCTTCCCCCAAGAGTCAATCCAGCTCGACTTTTCACCACCTCTTCCTTTTCAAAATTTTTCGTTCCAAAATCTTCCCCCCTTTCCTAATTTCCTTCTCCTTGATCACGTGCTGCACCCGAATCCAAAATTCCAAACCACACCAGACCCTTGGGTGTTCGTATTTTTGCGCCCTACTTCCTTTTCTCTCTTTTTAACTTTCAGTGATTCCCTATCCGCCCTTTTGAATTTTCCCCTACATTATTGAGCTCTTAGTTCTGAAAGAAAACCCCCTTTACCACCCCCACCCCTCGCTGCGGAATTAAAATCGCCCGCACTCTCCCCGTCCGACCCCTGGATTGGTCCTCCTGTCACACTCCCCTCCCTACCTATTTGCCCCCCCCTTACACCTCGGCACAATTTTCCGACTCCTCTTTTTGCTTGGTGTTGAGACATGTACTTTACGCGCTTTCTTCAGTTTTCCAATCAATTTGGTTTTTGTTCCCGTGGCATTTGTTGGAACTGTGTTTAAGGATCAGCCCCCGAGACTTTTTTTTTCGTCATTTCTTTTCCCTGTCTCCCCTCTCCTTTCTGAAGTTATTTTCCTCTCCTGATCTATATCCCATTCTCTGCATTGTAATGCTAGCCGACCCCAAAAAAATTTAGACCCCAAAACACCCTTTCGGTACCATTTTGATTTTTGCAACCCCCCTTCGATACCGAACCCTCATTCTTGCATTCCCCCCTTAGAGCAACCTTTCCGCCGTTTTCCCTTAGTTTTTCTTTTATTTACGCTGCCTGAGTCGATTTTATACCTCCTTCCTTCTTTTTTTGGACGGAAGTTTTCCCCAGTTCTTCAAGGTCATGGGTAATCCCCGGATTGTTTCCAAACTTGAGCTGAATCGCTTTTGAGATCCAGGCTTTACGCAAGCACCTTTGGTTCTTTCATTCTGCGTGCTGACAGCTCCAACCCCCTTGGGAACGTATGTACGCGCCGGCCCTCAGGTAGCGGCCCTTTTTCCCTTTTGTTTTCCCTGGTACAGTTTTGCTCGATTGTGACTGGAGCCGCCCCCCTTTGGGTTTCCTTCTTTTCTGTGCCATTTCCGTTTCGCCCCATTTTGTTTGTCCATTTTGCGCAATGAATTAGTCTTTCAGTTTGTTTTATTAAAATTTTCTGCCCTTGACCAATTTTGCCCGTTCTTTTCAGGTGCGAGCTCGTAACCCGTCACTAGGCAATACGTTCTCCTATTCTTTTGAGTGTTCCCATGGTCCCCACCGTAGGACCCCCCCCTTCCGGCTATTCTTTGCTGTTCCCCCCAGGTGCCATTACTGATGGCCGTACCCCCCCTTCGTTTTAATCCCTTTGTTTCGCCTTTCAATTCTCAACCGTTGAATACACCTTTGCTTCGTTCCCGGCGAATTCTTTGTTTATGAGGTTCTTTTCTCACGGAGTACGTGCACCCTCCGCTGGATGGCCAGACTTACACTCCTGCGTTTTCGGAGGGTATTTCTGGTTCAATACACTTCCCCCCGTCGATGACGTTTCTCAAGGTGCCAATTTCACTTTTCTCCAATTACTTTTTCCTTTCACGTTGCTTGGCCGAATTTCTGTTCACGCTCTCATAGGTTGGATCCTTTTTTTCTTCTGTTTGAGAACAATAGTTCCCCAGACCTCTTGGCTTTTGACGCGGACTTTCTTTTTTACTTCTTCTTCGCACGCTATTTAGCCGAGGAAGGTGGGCTGTTCATTCCCACGTGTCTGTTCAAATTTTTTTCTTTGGGTCTACGCCCCTTGTACTTTTGCATAGGATTTCTCGTTTTCCGTCGCCTTATAGTAGGCGGTGTGACCCCTTGCTGAATCCCCACACATACCGCTGGTGAGTAGGACGTATTACTTCAGTGCTAGTAATTACCCGCTCGAGACTCCCCCTCACCCCCCCCGTTTGCCCCGGCGATTGAACAGTTCCTCTCTGTTCAAATCTTCCTTCATAACTTTCCTCACCAAGTGTGTTTTTTTTTTCTTCCCCCTGTGACCTTCTTTTTTTTGTTTCGACCCATACCTTTTTTCATCGTCTGATCATCAGGTTCCCCCCCCCCGCCTTGCGTCTTTTGTTACCCCCCCACCGTTTTACTATGAAATTGGGGAGTGGCTACGTCCCCCCCCCCCCAATCAGTTCTCCAGCCTTTTCTAACTGTTCCGTGGAACAGTTGTTGTTGGGTCCTGTTATCTCCCCCTTCCTGTTGCAGCCTCGCTTTTCCGATTGGACTTTCCTAAACCCTATTCTTTCTCGTGCGGGGTTTAGGTACCCACAAACCCCCTCCCTTCCCCCTTGCCATTCCCCAATTGGTTAATTACGGCGGCCGCGAACCCTCCTGTCCGGCACGACCAACCCCTCCCTTCCTTTTAGTTTTCCCCGTTCTTTTTAGTCTCCCTCTTTAAATCTTCCCGAAATCTGTGAAGACGGTTCGTGTCTCGATGGCCTTAGCGCGGGGCTGTGCGGCCCCCCTCCTCCAGAGATGCGTTCCCTTATGCATTACTACGCCCTTCGCTAGCCGATACAGGTTCCCCGACTTCCTATTTAACCCGTGTTTGGAGAGACTAAAGCCCACCTTGGTGGGCGAAGTCCGTCGACCAAAGACTAGTCCTTCTTCGATTCACGCTGAGATTCTTTTTTTTCCCTACACAGATTTCCCACAGCCCAAATCACAAGACCGCGCTCGCTAATGGTCGGCCGACCTTTTTACATGCTTTCCGATCAGTTTGACAAAGACACTCCCCGTTAGAATCCTGATTGTTGGAAGCCTTGACCGCGGCGGCCGACTTCCATTATTAATTGTTTCTTTTTTTTCGACGACTTTTTGGTCTTTAACATTTAACTTTTTTTTTGCCTTCGGACATTTTCAAAGCGACCACACATACCACTTGAGTACGCTACGGCTTAAATGTCTCCCCATCCTTCCACCTTTTTCCTCTTGGCGTCCCTACTCCCCATACTGTCCTTTTCCACATACCTAAGAAGTGTTACACACGCGGCGGTTCTTGTTGATTACCCCTTTTTGGCGGTTCCGACGTGCAAAACCCTTTCGGAGGATTTTCTTACCATCCGACCAAAGTATTGCGATGCCGCCATGCCTTTTTCTCGTATCCAGCTCCATAGTTATTTTTTTCGACCCGCGACAAGGCAATTTACTTTCTGAATAACTTCCTTCTCGTCCCCAACATTACCTGACCTGTGCCCTCAAGGGTCAATTTCCGACGACCCTCCGCCTGAGCTATTCCCTCAACACACCTTGACACAGCATTACCGGCCCTAAGCCACAACCTTGTACTACCTCCCCTTATTTTCGACACCCTTTCCCGCTGACAACCCCTTTAAGCACCTCCGCTCTCCACCCAAGGGCCCTCCTTGCCCTAACCCCGTTCCAAAATCCATCTCGTTTCAATATCATTTTCCCTCTCTCTCCTCCCGCCGCCCCTTTCCCTATTTCTATCCCCGTCTACGGTGCCCACACACCCCCCCCCCAACCCTACCCCAACCCCCCGTCTGTCGCCTACACCCCCATCATACTGTTTCTTTGCCCCCCCGCCACGCTACACCCCTTATCGCGCGACCCCAGAGCGTTGAACTTTACAGCCCTCCAGCCCTCCTCAACCGAACCCCTCTAGTCCCCCCGCGATCTGCCTTTTCAAGTGCTTCTCTTAGCTTCTTTTTGCATGACTTTATGCGACCCCACTTTCTTTCCCCCCTCAGAGTCTTCCCCCCCCCCACCCCCCCAACCACCACCACCTAGATGTTTTCATAACGTCACCTTCCCAGTCTACCCGCCGCCTCTTCCCCCCTGCATGTCCCGAAAACTTCCCCCCCTTTCAGCCCCTTCTCTTTCCGTTTTTTTTCACTTTTTTCAATCCCACGATCGGATCCAATTTTGCACGATTCGTCCGCTGATTAACTCTCAACTTAACCATCACACTTCATTGTTTCTTCCTCCGGTCCCCCCCTCCTTCCCCAACAAATGTCTAAGACTCTAACCCCCTAATAAACTTCTTCCTCACTCTCTCCCCCCCCTCTACTTTTCGTCTCCCCCCCTTGACATTGCCTTCCCCCTCCACCGCGAACTTTCTTTCCCAAACCGAAAGTTCCATAACAGATTGCCTACCTCCTCATTCACACGCCCGGACCCTTTCCTGACCCCCCTACCTGTCCCTGGTCCTTTTCACTTCCCGTCCTAGTTAAATGCGCCCGGATGTTTGGTCCATAGCCGGTCAGGATCTTTTTCTTTAATTTATTTACTTCACGTAGCCCACTCCCCGAATTTCACCTACTCTTCAAAACTCTCACTCACCCCCCCCCACGATCACCCCCCTTTCTTCCTGAAACACATTTAGCCACTCTATTTGCAACAGAATCTGTCCATTGCTAATTCTGTTCTCAACATTGTCTGGCCCTCCCCCCCCCCTCAACCCATTCCTCCCCCCCCCCCTTGTTTCCTTTGGAAATCTATCATGCTTAAGTGAACTGTCCTTTTTCACTTCCTTAAACCTTCCCCTTCTCAATTCGCGACCCCACTCTGTAGTATTCCCTCACAGAACCCACATTTCACCCAACCGCGACTCGTCCTGACTCAAATACTGAAGTGGTGCTCGGAAAACCAAAGCTGTTGTCTTTCCCCCGCACGTTCGCTTGATGTGAAAACCGGCTCTCATAATAATTCCCAGTTTTTTATCTGATTGTTGCGTCCTTTTCCCCCAGTCCGCACCCCGTTTCGCTTTCCACGTCGTTTGGTTCAGACGGGTCGTAGTTTCTGTCTATTCTTCCCCTTACGATGCTATTGTTAATTTTCCCCAATAACTTGTGCTCTTTCCGCAAATTCTTTCATTACCTTATACCCCGTTATTTCAGCCTACTTCTTTCAAAAAACAACGAACCCCCAAAAAGGTTATTTTCTGTTCCTTTTTTTGTTTATGTCAGACATGGGTCGACATACTTTCATCCCCCCACACCTCAGGCCCTTCCTTTGCTGCCTTGCCTCCGCCCGTTTTTGTTACCCGATTTTTTTTATTACGTCGCGCCGGGAGTTGTTCTCAATGCCCACGCCCCTTTTGGCGATCCCCATTTTTTTCCCTCGTTTTTTCCGCTTCGGTTCCCCGGGACGTTTTTTTCGGACTACCTTAAGTCGTTCCAGTCTCCCCCCCCCCCCGGCTTCGTCGTCCCGTTTTTTAGTTTATTGAGGCATCCATGATTTTCTTCCTTGGTCGATGATTTCCTCCCCCCTCCCCTTCCCTGGTCCGGAGCTTGCCACTCTCGGGTCTTTGCGTATTTCTTTGGCTGAAAGCTTGGGTCTTTTCCACTTACTTTCCCTCACCTTTTTTCGGCTTTTATGTTGTGACTGAATCGTTATTTCGTGATGGTTGTCCCTTCTCTCTTGTCCATGACCCGGTACCTACCTGACACCACAGTTTGTTCTCGGTTTCTTTCTCCCTTTCGAGGTTTTTGTTTGCCTACGATTGGCGGATTTTCTGGGACTTTGCCTTTTCACCAATGATTTGCGGACCGTTTTCTTGTTGTTTTGTTTTGCCTTCCTTGTTTTGCCCCCTTTACCGGCCACGTTTTTGTTCCTTCCGCTTTTAAACTTTTGGTCTCTTCAGCCACGTCTTCGCTTCAAATTTACTTTGCCGCTTCTTTGCCAAGCGAGTCTATTTTTTTGCTGTTCCATTTCAGTGCTTGCGAACCGAAGGCTTTTTTCCCCCCCCCCTAACTCCTCCCGTCCCCCCCCCCCCCCCCCGGGTCGCGGTGCCGCCCCTACGTGTCACCTCTTCTCGGTTCGTCGGTCTGTATTTTTGTCATCTCCTTAGCTTCCTTCTGCGGTACGAATGTAAATTTTAATTAACCTCCCCTTTTGATTTCATCCCTGGACCCCCCCGGCTTTTTCCCACCCCTTCCTCTTCGCCCTTTCGTCAGTTGACATGGTCTTCTGGCTGCCCCAGATTGTCGAGCTCTGGATTTTTCTTCAAAGGTGGCCTGAGCCTGTTGTCGTTCGGTTTCCTTTCGTTAATCCCTCGCGGGCGATTTTGTCCCGCCCTTTGGAAACTGTTTGTTTTTCCGATTTCGCACAAAATCTTCGCTGCTCAACGTTCTGTCATCGTCGAGAGGCCTTCGCCCCCGTCCCACCTCTGCGCTCTCCCAGCCTATGTTTGTCTTTTCCCGGGTTTTTCCTCCTTGTTCCCACCGTCGCCCCTTTTTTTTTGCGCTTTTTTTTCTCCAGCGTTCAGCCGCCCACGTCGTCTCATACCCTCTTACACCCCTTAACCTTCCTTTTTTTCCCGTGCCTAAATCCACACAACTTGGGCTACGAACTCATCGTTCGCGTGTGCGCAGCACTTCTCACTGGACCCTCCGCCTTTCCTGTTTTCCTTTTTTTGCATGCTCTGTCATAAGTTGAGAAAATGAGGCTCCCCCGTGGGTTTTCTTCCCGGCCACCCCACGAGTTGTGCGCCTTATGGCACCCATCTTTGGCCCCCTTTCCGTCCCTTTTCATTACTGCGTCCCCCCAAGAGAGCAGACGACTCGACCTCATTGTAGTCTTCGGCATGTGTTACCTTTGTTATGCCCTAACTACGCTGTTCTCCGCACCTACTTGTCGACGCCCATTGTGACTTGGTGTGGAAAACGTACATTTTTCGTTCGTCGGAGCAGCCCGAGAATACAGGGATTTAAACTGCCTTAGCCTAAACTTTCCCCGTCATTTTCTTCCTATTTTGAGAGATCCCCCGAAATTAGGCGTTGCCCACGGCCGCTCTCCCTAGAGGCTGCCCCCCACTTTCCATGAGGTTTATGTACTCCCTAGTCTCGAATGATTCCTGAACCGAACCCCACGACGTACTGGCTTTCCGATTGATCGCTCGGATGTTTCCCTTTTACCATCTAAAACTCAGGACCCTTTGATTCTCCTTCGTGTTCTCGGCGAACCCCGGAGCCCACGTCCGAGCGACGCCCCCCGATGTTTTTTCCCCGTTAGACTCTTCCCCCCCCTGCCCTTTTTTGTTCTCCTTGCACCCGAATTCCCCCCCCCCGTCATCGTGCCCCTCACTCCGAAAATTTTTAAAAGGCCTTCGGTTACCGACATTCTCCCGCCATCCCCAATTTTCTTTTTCTTTTTTTTCCTTCCTTCCCCTTAACCCAACTCTATCTTCTCCCCATTTTTTTACCCCCCTTCCGGTGGCCTTTTCGCAGGTATCTGATGCGAGAAAACCCAATCCGCCACTTTTATTTTGTTCTTTCAATTATGACAAGCCCTTTCTGGGAACCATTTAGCTTTCCTCCTCTTGCCCCTGCGTGATCCGCGACCTCCTCTCGCTGTCTCAACCCCAGTCATGTATCATCGATTTTTTTGCTGTCCCCTACCTTCCATTTCCTCACGAGAGCTCCCCCTTTACCTCCTCCCCCTCCCGCCAGTACCTTTCCGCACTCCCACACCCCAAACTCAGTCCCCTTTTAGAACAGGAGGATTTCTGCGACCAGAGATTGCAGACACCCATTGGACCGACCTACCACCACCCGACCTTCTTTAGGCCCTCTTCACAACCCCCCCCTTCTCATCCTCTTTAGCTACTTGCACCATCTTTCATGTGCTCAGTTAAATTTTCCCTTATTTTTCCAAGACTTGATCCCACCCCCCCCCTCGATCTAATCCCCGTTCTCCCGCCCGACAACTGACCGTTCTTGAGCACACCGGCCCGTTCCCCGACGGCCGCCCTCGAAATTTCCCAAGAAATACTTACCCAAATAAACTTTCGTTTCTTTTCTTCCTTTCCCTTTTCGCGCTCTTTTCCCCTCGCTAGCCCTTGCCCAAAGCCCTGCTTTTGCCCCCCCATCCCTTTTTTAAAAGCTCACAGCACATGTTTTAACCTCCTCCCCTCCCACTTCCTCCTTCTCCGGTCAGGTAACCACACCTTCGTTTACTCCATTTGCACAGGCACTCCCCTTTTTTAACTCGGCCGACAACTCCTCCTTTCCTACCACTCCTTGCTTCAAGGCCCTTTCCTTTCACGACCCTCTCACCCTACAATAATTTAATTTCTTCGCGAAACCCATACTCTTCCGCGCCACTGCCCCCCAGTAGTGGTAAACTAATTGCTAGCCTCCAATGCTCCTTCAATGCTTACCCCATAACCCACTCTCGCGCCCAGTGCTCACTTGTCCGCGGCCTTTCATAAGGAAAAACCGCACGTTCAAAAAGCTGTACCCCCGTTTACATCTGCAAGCTATCCTCCCCTCCCTAAGACTCCACCCTGTTGATACCCTTTTCCTTTCAGGTTTTCCCATCTCCTATGATCGACCGTTTTTCCCCGGTACAATTGCCTCTTGACAAATCCCCCCAAGAGCCTGAAGCCCGACCTTTTACATCCTTTCCTCTAAAGCCTTACAGCCCCAGCTCCTTTTCCCTCGTACATACCCCTTCGATCCCCCGTATTGCGACAAGGTTAGATCGTCTTTTTTGTGGCAAAAAGTTCTCTTACTTTTGACATAATCTCACATGGGCTTTTCCCCCCCCCCCTTTACCACCGCCTGACCAGACGTTTTTTTTTTTAAGTTTTGAATCGCGTTGGCTCCCTGCAGTCCCACTTGATATACCTCCTCTTCTCAGAAAATTTGACCCCTTCGAAACTAACATATATGTAGTTCGCCCCGAAATTGTCCCACCCGCTCTCCTTCCATGTCCATGACCCCCTCACAAAAACAAGTTGCCACTCTCGTGACACGCAAGTTCACCTTGTACACGATCGTCACTCTCTCTTATTCCCCTTGTGTTCGATTCCTGAGCTGGTCATCAGCGCCTTTTTGACCTTGCCCCCTCTCACGCCTTTCGTCGCCTCTCGTTTTTGGCACGTGTGGAAGCTTTTTACCTGCTGGGCTTGCCCCCTTTTTAGTAACCCCCAATATCCTTTTCGCACCCTTGTCTATGTCTGGCTCTTTTTGCCATCTCATACTCCCGCGAGTTTTCCCCCCACCACTCTATCCCCCAACCTGTCTTCTCCTTGTATTTGTTAAAAGCCAACTTGAGATCCCCCCCTTCTCCCCCCCATCTTTCCCAAAACCCCTCCCCGGGACTGTTTTCGTTTCCCTGAAGCTTCTGTCTCTAACCTCTTACCTATTTCTGTTCTTGTTTTTCACCTGATTGTTGAGTTGACAGTTAATTCTGGGTGTCCTGCTCGTCCGCTTTCTTCACCCCAACTTTCACGACCGCATTTTTTTCTTTCGCCAATGACACGGAGTAAGCCTTGTTAGGAGACCTGTTCTTTTACCTGAAACGGGTGGTGTTAACCGCGGCCCCGACGTGTCCTTCCGGTAGCTTATTGCATGGTTTTCCCGATTTCCCTTCCCTTTTTTTTAGATACTTTGGACCTCCAGACTGTTTCAGTTTGGCAGGGTGTTCTTCCGTCGACATGTTTGTTTGCTCATTCCTTCCGGTGACGCGCATGATATTTTTTGAATTCCCCCCTTTTGAAACACAGGGAACCCTTCATTTTGGAGGCTAGGATCGGTTCGAGGCCGAGGCGGCTCTGGCCTTTTTTTTGAGGCTTCTGGACTTTTTCCCGGGCAAAATGCAGGGACCTTCCTTTTTGGATAGTTCATTGCCTGCTTGGTCTTGGGCCATTACCCTTGTTTTCAACTGGGGCGTCGAAACTATTTCATAGCAAAATCTTTGCCCTAGTGATCTGTTTCTGTCCTTCCCTCGCTAAACTTAGGAGCGTTGTTTGAAATTCTTCCTTGTCCGGTCAGAACCCGTATGTATGCGGACCCTTCCCCGACAAAGGCGTGTGCGGGCTCCTTTCGTTCGCCTAAGTTCACCTTTTGTTTCCGGCGTTGGTCACGATTAAACCCGCTCCGGCTTAAATCTTGTCGTAATTCACCGTGCATGCGAGAGTGGTTTTCCTTTGTTCGGTGACACTCGTCACGCCCTTCATTGGCAGTTTCTTTGACGTCCCCCTGTAATTGTTGGTGTTTTCTGACCGTTCTTCTTGCCCGTTTTCTCCCTACGTGATCTCACAATGTGGTTGCCTTTTCCTTTTTAGGCCCGTTTTTTCTTTTTCCTGCAATTTCTTTTTGATTATTTGCTGACCCGCAGACACCGCTCACGCGGAAAATTTGCCCTGTTCTTTTTTACCATCTGATTGATAATCCTTCTTTTTCCACTTCATGTGCCTCTTTTTTATCCTTCCGCTCCCGTATTTTCGTCTTCCACCAAGCGGTCTCAACCCCATTTGTCCAAATATTTCGCAAATCCCACTTTTTGCGCCTTTTTTTCGACCCCACTCCTTATGTCACCCTCCAGGCACCCTTTTGTACCAAACCCCCTCATTCCCCATTTGCAGTCCCTCCCATTTTTCCTCTCGCCCCATTTGTCGCTGATGTTAAGCGTGAAATGATTCATGGCGAAGCTCCCGGTCTGGCGTAGTTGCTTGATCGTTCTGCATTATTCCCCTCTGCTTGACAACTGTTACCGGTGCTTTAGGTGAGGAGTTACACCCCCACCATCAACCCAGTCGTCGCCCTACACTTTCACCATGCATAGTCCAGGGGTTTCCCTGACCTGACCAGGTTCTTAGGTTGGTTGCACCCGGCCGTCCACACCCCCCACTGCCAGCTCTGCGGGCTTCGATTTCTTGGATGCTGCCGGTAACTTCCGCTAAAATAGCTGTTCGACCTCTTGCTCGGCCCCCCTTATCGCGAGCGTGACGATTGATTCCCCTAGCGCCTTTCGGAGAAGTTACTCTCCCCTGTCGTCAATAACCCTTTCACTTACTCAACAGGGTGCTCTTTATCTTTTCCTCACCTCCGTGGTTTTCGATGCTCCTTACACTACAAGTTATAGACCTCTATACTTTATTCCTCCCCAAGAATGAGCTTTCAGTGTAGCCCCAATAAGACCCAGAAGCCATCTCGCCCGGTCCAGAAAGGAGGGACCAGCTCTTTTATCATCGCCCTTCATTCCCTTCCTTTAGTCCCACAACCGAGACAAACACTTATGGATTAGAGTTTTTTTCTTTAGTCCTGTACGATACTCCCCGGTCCCCTATGTCCTATTTGCACACTTTACGAATTCACGCCTGGTTTTTTTGGTTCCTATGACCTCGGCCTTTTCTTTGAACCGTATGATAATCGACGACATGGGCTGTCCGGCCAGTGCCCCCTCACCCGGCTTACACGCGCCCCAATTTTAATTTTTTTCTCGCCACCAAACTTGCTTTACCTTTCTATGAAGGTTTTCCCCAGATTTTTCCGCTTTGTTGAGGCTCTGGGCGGTCCTCTTGCGCCAAACCCCATTTAATGTCTGAAGTCCCTTTTTCTATTCCACTCCTTTTGACTTACACTCCTCCCCCCCTTCTTGAGGTGACACGTTTATCAAGGAGAATTCCTATTGCCGTCGCTTTTTTTAAGACTTCCAGCTTAACTCTTTCTTTTATATTTTTCCTTCAAAGTCATTTTCTTGCCGCCGATCCTCCTCCCCCCACAACCAACCCTCCGCCCGAAACAAGTTGCAGGCACGTTCCCTGACCCGCTGAACAGACCCACAATCCTCCCTTTTTGACACCCTTTTTAGACTAAAGGTTTAAAATGCCCTCCCACCCATTGATTTCCAAGACAAGCCTTCGTTGACTCTGTCTTCCTTAACGCTCTCGGTTCGCCGCAAAAGCCTTGACAGTTGTTTGCGCCCGGTTCCTATTTGACCGCAGAGATCCCAACCACTCCACGTTTCCGAGAAGCTGACTTTCCCCGCGCCCCTCCCCGTCCGCCTGCCCCCGTCCGTGCCGCCTGTACTTCAAAGCCTCATACCAAATTTCGCCGCTTGGGCCAAACTTTACGCTCCCTTTCCTTGCCCCCTTTTATGCGTAAACTTTAAATTAGAAGTCATTGGCCATCCCGTTCAAGTCACCCCTCACTCAAAGTCCGCCCGCCCCTTTTCCAACGGTCCCTCCTCAGCCATAAGCCTTTTGTCAAATCGCCCCGACACGCTTCTCCAAAACTTTTCTCCAGTTAGAGACTTAAACCCCACCCACCATCCATACTCCCCCTTCCCCCACCTTCACAGCCCCACCCAAGGTAGTTTTTATCGCTCACAGCCTCCCCCCCCGAATACCCTCTCGTTTTTACCTTTTAGACATATATTCCCATTTAAGTCAATCCTTACCCCCCCCTGAAAAGCTTAAAAGCCCGTCCTCTACTCAGGCCTCATAATTTTGCACCCAACCTCGACCCCCTCCTCTCCCGCCGTTAATGGATTTATACTGAAGACGCCTCTATAGGGTCCCCCTTTTTGGACCATCCTAAGCGCCGCAGTCGCCCCGACATACCTTCACAGCCGCATTGACCCCCCCAAAGGAGACTCACAACCAGCTCCCCCTACCACGCCCCCCTCTTCTCCTTCAAACGGCCTGAACCTGTGCCCGTTGCTTTTGTCAAAAAGAATCCTTCCCTGCTAATCTGTCTAATTTCTGCGCCCCCCAAATTCCCAATGTATCCCTCACTTTTTTTAGTATTCCCCATGCTTCCCCCCTTTATGTTCCTGCCGATCACAATGATTCCAGCTTTGCATCAAAATACCATTCAAATTTGCGAAATAGTTTTTCCTAGTTTACCATACCATTTTCCCCCCACACAAACCGCGTTCGTTGAATTAAACTCTACTCACCGACTCCCCCACCTTTGCGTTGTTCCCTAACCCTTGTCGTTACTACCCTCGCTGATCCACCGCCTCTCTCTTTCCATGTTCTTCTTTGACCAGCATTTTCCCGCGCCCTGTTGCCAGTTCCTTCCCGATCAAATCAGGTATGTTTTCGGTAGCCGTTGCCCCCCCGTTCCGACGAGCAGGTTTCGTTCACCATGCGTTTTTTTCACTTTAGTCTACTACCTATTATCTGCCTAAGAATTATTCCCCTTTCCCCATTTGGAATCTCAGTCATCTCTGGGTACATTGCCAACAAAGTAACCCTCCCAACCCCAAAGCTTTTTATATTTTTTTTTAAAGTACTTTACTTCAAACCTTTTGCAACCCCTCCCCCCGGTAGCAACCTCTTCGTACTGCCCTTTTAATGCGATCTTATTTTTTTACGCTTCCAGTCGCGCCGGGTGATGTTTTTCACTCCTTTGCAGTTCCCCAGTTGCGTGAGCTTTTTACAAACTCTCTTCGGAATCGTCCCATGAAACGGTGACCGACAAGGCAGGTCGCCGCCGTCGCGACACCTGAGGTCTGCCAGGAGTTTTAAACCTGATTTTTGGCTGCTGGCGCGCGTTATGCTTTTACAAAGATTTCCTCCTTCGCGCCGTTTCGCTTTTAAAGTCCTGGAGCCTTCTGGAACCTTTGGCTTTCTTTTCTCCCCCCGAGCTTTTTTTCCGGTTTTCCCTGTTCGAGAACTCCTTAGTTGTCTTGGTTGTCGTTGAGAGATGACAATCACACTCTGCAAGCAAATTGGTTCTGCCCTTATTGCTCGTTTGAGGTTCCTTACTCCTATGCTCCTGGGCACTTTTTTACCCTGGCGCCAGGCGCCGGCTTAGTAGGATTGCTTTACCGTCTTGGACTGATCCCTTTTCATTTCTTCACTCATAGCCAAGCCTTGAAGTTGGCACTCGCTGGAAGCTCACCGATTTTATTTTTCTTTTTTTGTTGTTTCCCTGTGCGTCCTTTTGGTTCCTCGAAGGCGGTATCCTTCCCGGTTTTGTGGTTTCCTCTAACGTGTTGCTGACACTCTGAGCTCATCCACCGTGGTATTCATGACGGTCCCTTCCTCACCGAGGTGACTTTTGGCTAGAACCAATCTTCTTATAGCTCCATTCGGCCTTTCGTGGCGGAATTTGAGGCCCAGGATATCGCTCCTTCCCCCAATGGCCCTTTCTCACTTGGCCTTCGCCTTTTTCCCCCTCGTGGGCTTTTTTTCCCTCCTTTTTTAATTGGGCATTTTTTTTCCTCTCCGGCGAATGGCCGTGTTCCCCTTTTTCCTCAAACATTTATGGATATCTTCCCCCTTGGCTCCCACTCGCCTTATTTTCCCCCTTTTTTTCTCGATCTCCCCCCGGTCCGCGCCAACTGTATTAATAATGTAACACGCTTTGCAAATCCACGGTGGCTTTTTTGCGCCCCTCTCTTAAATCCATCACTTAACAACCTCCACAACCTTTTTTCCAAACATATCTTTTTTTTTCAAAGTTACTCCCCCCCATTGGGCGCACTTACAACCTTCTTTTTATGGCCCGGCTCTCCTTTTTTCGTTGCGGTCGCGACGTCGGTTCCCGTTTCGAGCAACCAACCCCATTTCTTGTCGCATTCCCAGATATTCTTTCTTTCCCGATTTCTACGCGGTCCAACTCCTCCCCGTTAGAACGCTTTACGCCCAGATCCTTTGATTCGGAACGCTTACCCCCCCTATGTCCCTATAGGCTTTGCCTCCTTTATTCCCGGGTTTTTAACTCACGACTCGCGGTCGTCCCGAGACCTGTTTCGCCTTCCCCTTTTAAGACTTCTTTTTCTTCTTTCCTCCTTCTTTTTTTTTGAAATTCCCCTTTTTTGCGATGCCCTTTGAATCATTGCGGACACGACCTGCGCTGATTATGTTTTCCCCCTCCCTTTAGCCAGACCCTCCTGCCATAGACCGACCCTGAGCCGACTGGGTGTTTGTTTCACAGAATTACACCGATCCCCAAAAGAAAGATGCCTCTTCGCTTTCCGCGTGTTTGTGGGCGCGACCCTTTTGCGCGGACGTATTAGCTTCCTCATCCCCTACCATTACCCTTGGCCCCCCTGGGTGTTCCCCTGAAACCCCCAGTAGTTTTCCACTCCTCACTACCACGCCGCATCTGCACGCCACTACAAACTTCTTCCCCGCCATTTTCCCTTCTTATTTCCGACAATTTTAGGCGTCCCCCATTTGATACTTCAACCTGACTCTGAAGGCCAAGATTTTGAACGGTTTTTTTTTTTTTCGTATGGTACGCTCTCCCACCCCTCAAAATAGCCCCCGTGATTGCAGAAAGCTTGACACCTATTACAATGACCCCCTTGTTATAAAAGCCGCCACTTATCGGATCTGTTACCTCCCAAAGACTCTTAAGAACAGTATAATCGATCCTTTTTTTTCCGGAAAAAAGACCCATCGCTTCCTGTTAGTCCGCGCCCCCCCCCCCCATCGACTCAAAAAACCCATTGCGAACTCGACAACAAGCCATTGTACCCACCCCCCCCTCGCAGGGTGAGAAGGCCTTGCTCCTGGACCGCCCCGGATAGAAAAGATTTCCCGCGAAATCCAAGACCCTTCAGATTCCATATCCCGTTAAACATCCAGATGACCACGGTTTACTATAAAGTCGACTGAATTTTTCCGCCGGTGATTCGTTACTCTTCCTTGCTTTCCATCGGAGCCCTTGCAAAACCCCTTGACGAAACTATTTCGGCCCAACTGGCACAATACTCCCTCAATACAAATATCGGGCTTCCTCAACTCAGGAGGACCGGTTAAATTCTTTTGCAATAATTCCGCGCCCACCCCCCACCTAACCGCTGGCACCCCCCTTTGTCCCTACCCGTCGCAGACAGTCCCCTACCGTGGGCCGCTCAGAATTGACCGCCCCAACGGCCCCTTCCACTCGTACGAAACCTCGCTCTCACCAAAATTTTCCAGTTAAGCTTCCTAAAATTAAACCCGCGCTTCACCGGTAAACTCGGGACGTACCCGCTACACGCCAGGCTCCGACAAGATACAACGCTCGCCCCCTCCTCTCCTTGACATGTCCTTCACCCGCGCGACCGCCCCGTTTCAACCCCAACCGTGTTTCCCTCTTAATCGATCACTCGCGACCGCTCCCCCCCCTTTCTGGCTTTAAGGTCTTTGGAGCTGATGCTCCTCTGCCCACCGAAAGTTTTGAATCTCCTCCGAGGAGACCTCGTAACGGCTCATGTCACCCATCCCCCTTACTCTGGCCCCTCTTACAACTAAAATAAAGATCGACCAATAAAGGGCGGCCGTGACCCCTTCCCCGTTTTCCTTTTCTTTCCCCCACAATCTTCTTTTCCTGCTATAGTCTCACATCCACATCCACAAAGCTTGAGTATGGCAATTCTCTCGTAATGACCCTGTCTTCCCCCTCCTTTATTTACATTTTTTTTCCCATCTTTGTTAGTTTTCGACTCACTTGACATGAAACAAAACCGTCCTCCGGGAACCCCCTAATCGCCGACGATCGCCTCATACAACCCCCGTGGATTTCCCATAGAGAAATACTAGCCCATTGTTCTTTTCCTCCTCCTGTTGTTGACCCTTATGTTACCTAGGGCCCGTGACGAAGCTTTCGCAAAGTGGCGTCGGCGCCCTCAATACGCGAGCTGTTTGTTTCCCCGTTACATTAGCATCCCCCACGACTCATGCCCGTTAGAATGTAGGAATGCACTTTGCCCGATTCGGAATAACATTGCCCCATCGGCATTAACGTTTGCCCACCCCCCCATAGACACCCCCCATTCTTTTTTTTCTTTAGAGCACATGTCGTATATAAAATTTAAGGCTCCTTTGCAACAAAGCAAAAGGCCCTTTAGTTTTTTTGAATTCCTATCTTTATTCTGGCTGCCCTCTCCGGGATAGTTTAATTTGCCCGAAGTTTCAGCTCTTCAATGCTGATCACTCTGATTCCAGATGTCACTCCCCCAACCTTTTCCGTTTGATTCCTTTCACCAACGCCCCCTGAAAAGAATATCCACCGCGAGCGTCGCCTTCGTGATGACTTGACCTCAGGTCCCCCCCCCTTGAAAGTGAGCCTTTCGCATTTCCGTTCCTTATTACTTGTCCCCCTTCGTCGGCTCTCTTAACGCCATGTTTGATTCGCTTCACCTTTTTTTCTGACTTACGCTACCTTTCCCATTTTTTTGGTTCGTCGTGAGTTAAAGTTGGATGAAGCTTTTCAACGGCCCATTTCGCTTTTTCTTTTAGGTGCGGCCGGACCCCACGCGGCCTCGGCCCCTCGGCCTTGGGTTTTTCTTGGCCAAATGACTTCTTCACCATACTTTTTGTTTCATTTAACCAACCGGAACCTTTTTTTTCTTCAGCTTCAAACAACTTTTTTACATAGCATAAGAGCTTCCAGCGCACCCCCACCTGAAGAGTCCCTTCCGACACCCCTTCTTTTTTATTTATGACAATTCTTCCCCCCCATTGCACAGGGAAAATTCCCTCAGTGCACCACGACTTTTTCTTTCGAGAGCGCGCCCCGCATTAGCTTTAGCCACCTCTTAACCCAGGAGGAGAACTGTCCGGCTTGATGACACGGCCCCATTTTGCTTTTCCCCCTTCCCTCTTTGATGCCGTTTACGGAGATGGGACGGAATTTGTTTAATGGCCGTGTCCCTTCCCGGTGGTGCCTTTGTTGGTAACCATATTTGGTATAGTTCGAATTAATTTCGAGGGAGCGGCTTTCCGCGTGTCACCGTACGCTACCCGCCACCTCACTTACGTTTTCTTAATATTCTCAGCATGCCTTTACTAAATGGCTTTCCCATCGACTCAGCTTCGCGAACTGGTCCCTGTATTTCCCCCCCATTCCCCCCTCTTTTTGGTTGATTCTTCCCCATCCTGTTGGGGGGGGTTTACGGTCATTCCCCCCCCCAAACGCTTTTGCTAAAACATTCTATAGCAGGTTGAAAGGACCCCTTTTTTCTGGACCTCCCACCCCCTTCTCTCTTTTCTTGCCGAACAATTTTTTGCCCCTGGGACCAGCGTTCTGCTTCTGCTCTATTGCCCCCCCATCGGCTCCGCAACTGTCCGAGTGCATGTTTCCTTTCCTAACCCCCACCCATCGTCGTTCAGACGTTGGCACCCCCTTCTCCCGACCGAGCGGTCGTACAAAACAAGCTTCCGACACCTGCCTTTTGTTGATTCTACCTTCACCGTCGTCTCCCCGTTTACGATGGCTCCGGGTGATGTTTGCGAAAACGATCGTAGGCGCCTCCCTCATTGGTGCCCCCCGGCACTCTCCGAGTGCGCTTTCAGCTCGTTTGATGAGAGATAAACAACGTTCCCGGGGCACGTGCTTTCCGACCCCTGAGGTGCCTACCGGCGTTTTCCTAACCCCCACCGCTTAGCATTGCCTCACCGATCCGCGGCGACAGACTTTTCGGCTCCCGGTGACCCCCCCTCGATTACCAGACAGCACTCCTGCTTTTCTTTGAGCCCTTGCCATGTTCGGCTGACAATCATATTCTGCCCAATTCCCGACAACCCCCCCGTCTCTCCCCTTTTCGCCTTGCACCCCCCCACCCCCCGCACTCGGACCCGTGAGGCGCCTACGGCCCCCCCCCCCCCCTTAGCCACCCCAAACAGGTTTTCGAGTCCAGTCCATAGGTACATTAGCCCCTCTGGTTTCCGACCCCCTTTCCCTTTCAAGCTATGTCATACAGTTTGCCTTCTTTTTGCTTTAGGTCACGGTCTCCAATGCACACCGTGGATCCCTAGCTTCACAATTATTACTCTTTTCGATTCCTCTCCTCGGAGGGACTTTAGCAGGACCCTGATCAAGCCTTCAGGAGAGATCTTTTTGCCCCCAGTCTAACGACCACCTTTGCCCTCGCCCACTCCCCTCTAAACAATCGCCAATTACCCTTCTGAACGCAAGTCCCGATTGAATCCCACCGAACGCCACGGCAAATTTTCTTCCCCTTAGATGCCTTCCGAGCCATCCTATTCAACATCAAGGGGCGGCTATCCCTCTTTTTCCACCAGCCAACGTCCAATATGTCCCTTTTTTCCCGTACATGCAGGTGAAAACCTGCCACCTTTATAAAGCTAGAGCAATTGACCCCTCCGCGCAATCCCCGCGTTGCACTCGCACGGCACCCCTCCCCCCTAAGAACATCCCTCACCCCCCCACTTTCGGCATCCCAGTAACTTTTTTGCTATTAAAAAAGACTCCACCCCGGTTATTAAAACTGGAGTCCTGGCCAATTGGTCCCACCCCCTTTAACTTGAACCCCAGACGGCCCTGCCGTTGCAAATCCCAAAGTATTCCTTCCCATCATGAAGTGACTGCCCAAACCTTCTAGAATCCTCCCTTGCCGCCTCCCTTACGATTCTTTTTTTTCTTCTACTTCAAACCTCCCCCTATGAGTTCCACCGGCTCCTCATCGAGTGCCCTCAGCCGCGGTTTTCATAGCGTCTCCCCTTTGCCTCGCTCTGAACTATCAGAATAACCCGCGTCCCCAGTCAACCTCCGTTTTCCGAATCCCAAACCGACAGAGCGCCTCCCGGTTCTGAATTACCGCCCGGCAACGGTATGCGCGACAATCTCGCTCTCCCTATTTCATTGCGTCCGGAGCTTTGTACGACATTACGTAACCGTTCTCCGTGAAACAAGCCCGGAGGACATCAAACCTCCTCCTCCAGACCTCCCTCCCTTGCCTGAAAAACGTTTGCTGTTGCATCTGTCTTTCTCTCAACATGGAAAAAAACCCCCAAACTGCCTACCCCCAGGAAACTGGGTTGTTGTTTGTCCTTGTTTTTCAACAATCGGCTTAATGAAGCTCCCCCTTTTTTTCGACTCTTCTACCACCTTCCTTGTCTCCAATTGCACCTGACACAAAACCGCTCTAACCTCTTCCACGTCAAACCCCCCGGCTTGGCCTTGGCCGAACGGCCCGTCACCTCAAGCTCTTACCCCTCCATCCCGTTTTTTTTCCTTTTCAGGATTGCTTTAGTCTTTTTGAACTTGCTCTCCCGCGCCTGTTTGCGAGCTGTCCCCTGCCAGATGTAATTCGCTCGGTTGTCAATGGTTTTTATGACGATTTCTTGTTGTTCGACTTCCCCCCGCTCGATTCATTACTTACTTCCCCAACAATTAAAACCCGGTTTTTTGTATTCATTTTGTTTTTTTGCAGACCCCTTTTTGAGTCTTTTAGCATTACTCATTTCTTGCCACACGCAGGGACCCTTTTGGCCCGTTTTCCTTTTTTTTTCTTTCTTCTTTCGAGCCCCCTTTTTTTTTCAATCTTTGGAGAAGCCGTTCGGTAAATCGCGGTCGAGTTTCATGAGCTTTCCCAGTACCGGCTTCTTGCGGTCCCATGAACTTTCAAGTGGGGGCGCCTTTTTCGCTGTATAGGATTTTCCAGATTTCAAGTCCCTTTTTTTTTTCGGATCGCGTGTTTTTTGCCATGGTGGACGCGGCAAGGTGGCTGGAATCTTTGTGGTGAGAGCTTCGGAAGTGCACCCTCCCCCCCTCCTTCCACTCTTTTTCCTCTCCCCCCCCCCCCCCCCTCTTCCCATTTCCCCCTCCCCCCCCCCCTCCCTTTTCCCTTCCCCCCCCCCCATTCCCCCCGCTTCCACTCCCTCCCTTTTCCCTTCCCCCCCCCCCCCCCCTTTTTTTCTCCCAAAACACCTTTTTCTTTCTCCCCCCCCCCTCCCTCCTTTTTCCCCCCCCCCCCCCCCCTTCCCTCCCTTGTTATGCATGCTTCCGTTGCGCTGGCGTTGAGACTAACCAGTTGGCTGAACAACCTTGGAGGCCGGAGGTACTTGGCGCCGCCTTCTTCTTGACCAAATGCGGGCGATTTATGGAGGACTGCCTTACACGTGACTTTGAACTCTGACCACGTATCTTTACCCTTATAAACTTCCATTTTCTAAATTTCGGAATTTCAAGCTCCCCTTTTGAGTTTCAGTGCGTGGCAAACGACGGTGTCCGCGGCGAAGGACGTTGTCGTCTTAGCCTTTGTGTCTCCCTGCTCGCTTTTTTCTGAGTAGCCTTATTTCACGGCATCCGAGTTTTATCGTTGTTGAACCAACTCTGCATCTCATGCCGGTGGATACCCCCTGTCTGAGGACTGCGAATTAGTTGAGATTTCTTTGTAACTCGCATTCAGCTGCAGGTGCCGTTTTGGTCTGTTAATCTTTTGAGTTCGCGTCTTCAACGTACCTCGGGGTCTCGTTTTAGGCGATACTGGATTTTTCCAAAATTTTCTTCTTCTCATCGCGAAGCCTGGTCGGGACGTTCGCTGTCCCTGGCGCTTGGGGGAACTTTCGTCATGTCAACTCCTTCTTCCACTTCCCCTTTGCGCCCAACGCCGTCGACGCCAAGCTTTCACCACACGCCGGCAAATTTTTTTTTCCCACGGAATTCAAATGAAACCCCATCCGTCTTTTTTCCCGCTTAAATTGGTTGTCCGATTGAAATGGACACTTTCCGGTCAGCGGATCTGCTTCGTCTGCCGTACAGGGACGTTTTCGTTTCCCTGTTAAGGCACCCACCCACACCCCTCGTGTCCTTTCCAACTAGGAATCGCGCCGCTAGGCCCCAAACAAGTCTCCTTTATCTGATGTGTACCAATGACTCAACACTAGATGTCTCCCTCCCCTGTTTTGATGGTTGCTGGCTTGAAAACTGACCACGACTTTAGGAGCCGAAGCTAATCGGTCGTAAACTTTGCTCCGAACGTTCTTCTTCTCCTTTTTGTTCCCACCCACTGTCCCTTGTTTCTGTTTCCCCGTTCCACCGCTATTTCTACCTACGGCGTCTCACACCCCTCTCCTCCACCATGAACGACCACCTATCCCGACCAGATTTTCGCAATCCCTTCCGATCGCTGGTCTTTTTCTCTCTTTGTTTGTGGACGCAGGAGGTCGCTTATAGGACTTCCCTTATATTACTTCAATGCCGTTTGCCGCCTCTCAAACCCTCTAATTTAGAACCGACCCATTCCGAACACGGCCCCGTATGACAGTTCACCTTATTCTACCCTGCAATTTTGCTTCCTCCTTGATTCCTTTCAAACTGACTACGACACCCCTTTCCGTTTTTGTGCTGCCGTCTGGCGGACGCGTTGCCCCACAAACCCTCCCAAAAAAGGTGCTTTGACAATCCTTTCCACCTCCGGTCTCTCCCGAGGAGCGAGATGATTTTCTGAAGGAAGAAGTCAGATCGAGATTTGTCCTGGACAGCAGCCTCTCATCATTTTAGGGACCCCTCCCCTCCAGTTCCGCACCTCCGCCCCCGCAACCCCAGTAGTGCTTTCCCCTGCAGACAACGATGTGCCAGGCGACCCATTCGCAACTTTCGCTTCGACAAGATCCACCTCTCATGACCGCTAACGAAACGTACCGTCTGATCATCCCGCAACTATCCTCGGCGGCCAACTATGATAGTCTATTCCGTGTGAATTTTCTTTTGCGCAGGCCTTCCCCCTCAAACGAGGTTGCTCCGCCGTTAGAACCCGGCTTCCCGCCGCCCCACCCCTTCGTGCCGACCGTTTTGAGCCCTCACAAGAATACCATACCCCCCCCTCTTTTTTTCTACCCAGGCCCGCTTTCTTTTGCATTGCCTTCTCGAAGCCTCCCTATTAAAGAAAGAAGTCCGTGTTCCGCTTGTTCCTCGCCGTCCTCCTTTTTGTCACTTTTTTTCCCCCCCCCCCCCGTCCCCAAAGCATAGCAGGGCTCGTCACCGACCGACACCTTCGCATCTCCAAAATTGGCCTTTCAGCCGTTCTTTTAGCCCCCCCCTAAACCATTACACAACCCGTTGCACTCCACTTCGACGCTTCCCCCGCCGCTAAACACGTCCTTTTCCACTACGCTCTTTCCTACTTGTTGCATTTTCCCCAATATTCACCGGTCCCCGGCACCCAAAGACGTCCGTTACCCTCTTTATCTGCCTCACGCCGCGACGCCGCGGTCTCACCTTCCCCTTCTCGGTAGGTGCAGAAACATGACATCGCCGCTCTGGACGCCGTCGCAGACTGCCTCAACTGTCGCCCAAAGCCGCTTGAAAACACTTTGCGCTACTCTGGCCCCCTCTACACCCCAAACAAACCTTTCATTTCCCAGGGCCGTGCTTTAAAGAAATTATGCTCTTTTCACTTGGTCTGGCGAAACCCACCCCAGCCCCATCCAAAAAGTCACTGTTTGTTTGCATTCCCTTTCCAGACAACTCTTCTCTTGCATTACCCAACATTTTTTCTTAAACATTGGCGAATGTTGACCTCACCATGAAACAATCGCGTCCCTTCCCTTTTCTCCCGGACTAGGCCAAAACACAAGGCGACCTTGCTTAAACTGATTGAAACGTTGCAATACTCCTCCCCCTCCGCCGGTGTGAGATGCAGAGCGTTTCCTCAGCGCGTGAACTTCTCGCCCGACCCTCCCTCCCTTCCCCCTTTTTGTTCGCTCCTTGCGCAGGTTAATTCGATGCCCTTAATCCCATTTCGTCAGGAACGACATATCTTTTTCTGTTGAGGATGGTATTGTCAAGAAGCGTCTTCCTTCCTTTCATACTGATTTCGCTTGCCAACGTTACCCCACCAGTTGGCGGGTTCTTTTTTGCCAGACCCTTTTGAGACAGAAGAGAATTACCATGAAGCGGGGGGCCCCTCAAACAAACCCCCCCCCCCTCCCCCCCCCCTCTCCCCCTCCCCCCCCCCCCCCCCCCCACAAAAAAAAAAAAATCTTCCCCTGACCAAAAAACCCCCCATCCCCTTTCCAATTTTGGCCTTTGTTCACGATCTCCTTCTTCTCATGTTGGAGTAGCGCAGGGTTTTTTCAATGCGGTGCCTCCTTTGCAGTTCGTAAGATTTTTCGGCGACCATTCCTGTCGCGTCGAGCTGATACCGTCCAGAACCTTTGTTAAGTCGGCGGCGCGTCTGTTTCTCGTTCTTGAAATACGTCCCTCATGTCAGTTCTTTTCGCGTTCCCCGGTTCGCAGGTGACTTTTCAACGTCAGTCTAAGTTAGCGCTGAGGCGGCCTTTTCGTTTCCGAACTCTGTTTTGAGCGTTGTTGCGGTAGTTTTAACAAATCAGCTACCACGGAATTGGAGGACGGTAGTTGTCTCGGTGCCAGTGGGGCCTTTAGATGACTCCTCTTGCGCCCTGTTTTTGTCCCCTGGAGGCCGGGCCTTTCGAGGAATTGCCTTTTTTTCACTTTGAATGCAGTGGCCCGGCGTTATCCCTTTTTTTCGTGATTTACAGCCCCCTGGCAACTTAGGCGCGCTGCATATTTCCCCCTTGGAGGGCCAATTCCGGGTTGTGTTTCACCTCGGGGCGGGCTCCAGACGGCGGAAGGCGTTCTCAGGGAGCCGTTTTTCCCATCGGAGCGGAGTTGAGTGTTGTTTACTGATCATTTCAGCCTTACCATGTTTTTTTTTCGTTTTGATGTTCCGACGAGGCTGATTTCATCGTTTTGAGAAACAATGTAGACGACCGGCCTGCCCTTGTTTTTTCCCTTGAATGTCCCCTCTTGTGTCTCTTCAGCAGGCCCCCTTATGCCGGTTTCCCCGGTGTCAATCGTGGTTGTTCTGCAAACTTTTTTACTGTGAGGCCCGCGGCGTCTCTCTCCTGTAGGATTTCGCAATAATCGTTCTGCACCTCGTTAGCATGCCCTCAAAGATGCGCTCCCCTTTTCCCTAATGGCTTAGAACTGGTTCCTATTTCCCCAAGGACTTCATTCCCTCGGTGGCGATTGCCAGCTCGGTTCCAACGACGCCAACCGTCCGGCCCAATCCCTTTTCGTACACCAAATTATGTGTTGTAAAATTTGACGCCCACATTTTGCCTTTGTTTTTTCCGTGAACTGACCACCTGTCCGTGATACTTTGCTCACCTGATTTTCGGGATGCATTAGTGAGGTCCAAATTTCATGCGGGATGTGGATGACAACCCCCCCCCCATCTCGCACCCCATGTCGTCGCCCCCTCGCCAGTCCACAAACAACGTAACGAGTCGACGATGCTGTCGATGACTTATGCTGTTATCCCCCTTATCTTTTACCGCAGGTTTGGTTCTGCTGCTTAGTTGCTTCCAAGACAGCCTCACGTCTTACCGGAGCCTCAGCGTCGTACACATTCCTTTCCCGAACCTTCTTCTCTCTTCAACCTCTTTTTTGAGCCAGCACCGGGAAGTTTCGACTTATCCCGGATTCACGACATTATTGTGTAAGCAACCCCATCAGCCCCCTCGTATCTCCGTGGCACCATTTTTTTGGCTATTGCATCTTATCATCGAAAACTTTAAAAAGCACGGCAAGAGCCCTGCTTTTTGGATTACACGGATCACATCCAGCCCCTAATACTTTATTGGTACCATGTCCCCCGGTTTTTTCAGCATCCACCGCCTAGCCCCTTGGCGTCCTTTTTTCCCCACTATCACTCCAGCCCCCGTGGCCACATCACCGCTTTACACGCGACTTCCCGTGGCGTCTCCCCCCCCCACTTTCCTTCCTCGTCATTTTACCCGATTTTCCGTTGTTGATTTTCGGTCCTCCTTTGGCAATAACCACATCGCCACCGGGATTTCAACCCCCCCGTTTCGCCCCAAGCAGCCTACTTAGATATCGAGAAGTCGCCACAAGGCCACTCGTCTAGAAGGAAAAGCTGAGTATTCAGATTTTTCGGAAAACTCCCTCCAATTCCTCCCGTTTCGCGCGCTCCCCGCGTTTCCCTTTGAGGACTGCCTTTTACCATACCCCTACAAGGCGCAGGGCCCTTGCCGACAAGAGATGCGCGACAATGCTTTGCCGCCCTCCCCCCTCGCACTTTTCCATGCCACCTCGGCTTTTTACCTAAAGATGACAACCCTTTTCGGTGGCCAATATCCCGGCCTCGACTCTGTGAGTTGACTTGCTCTTCAGACGTGCCTCCCCCTCAATTGCCTGCACCTTTTCCCCCCACGGCCGATAGCGGACACAGCCCGCTCTGCGACCTCTCGTGCCCGCACGCCCTTTTTAATTTCAAGAACATACTACAAAAAGTTTGCCTCTCGCCGGAGGTAATCTTTGCTATGACCTACCCACGCCAGGTTTATTCTAACCGAAGTCCTCCAAGCGGTTCCAGCAACGGAACAGGCATACCTCCCCTGCCTTTCCCCCATCAATTCAAGGCGCCCTCAGCCCCGACTCCCCAGTTAATCCAGACTGTACCTATTCGATCTCCAAATTTTCCTCTTCATTGATTTTTTCTTCCTACACACCACTTCTAATTATCTACCCTCATGGAGCCACTTCCTAGCTCACCACCGCCCACTCCCCCCGACTCCCCCTAACAGTAGCTCCCTTTCTGCCATGAATGAAGTCTTCCATACGCCGAAAGCCGTCACGAATGACTACCCCGCTCCCTTTTTCACCCCGACCGAGCTACACTTCCTTATTTTCTTCCCATTCGCAATTTTTTCGACTTCCCTTTCCGTTCTCGCCGCGAAGCTCCTCGACCTTCCAAGTCGCCAATCCGCCTTGTTGAACGAGCCACTTGGTTCCCCCCAATAACCAAATGCAATTCCAAATTTGGCGCCGAATTGTTCCCTTTACGTCTTCCCAAAAGTCAATTAATCCCTCCCTCTGGTTAGCCCCCATGAAGTACAACTTCCCCTGGTTTTTGTCTCTTACTTTCTAACGGTTTTTGTCCCTCACAATGTGATTCCTCTTTTCCATTCAAAAGAATTCTAATTTTGCGAAAGATTCCCTGAATATTGACCCAACCTTTTCGCGTAAATCCTTTCCTCGCTCGCTCCGCTCCAAAAGGAGGTACTGAAGAGCACTTTCGCGCTGGAAAGCATCTTCCCCTCATCCGCTTTGTGAGTCTTTCCTTTGTTTTCATCAGCTCTTGTGCCGTTCGGCGATTTTTGTTCGCGTTCGGCGAGATTTTCGCTCGCGCCAATTGTCAACGCGGTTTTTTCGAAAGGTGCTTTTTCGATTCTTTTCCCCCTGATTCTGACCCTTCCGTCCTACGTCGACATCCCCATTCCGACCCACCCCCCTGTTTTCACATGTTTGACCTGTTTCGCAATCTCCAATGTTGCAGAATTACCTACCCCATTTCACCCTGCCGCCTTTGCCTTTGTATTTTCATTTCACCGGTCGCTTTTTTCAATTCTTTGCGACGTTGCCCCTCTGTAAAGCGGCGTTTGCTTCTTCGGCTTGTCGGACAACTTACGTCTCGCGGAGAGTCAACTTGCTGAGCCTCTTTTCGCGTTGAGATAAGGCTAAATCTTTCCTTTATGCAGGTCCGGTCGAGCGTGATTGTTAAATTTGCAGCCTCCCCTTTCTCTTGATCTCCCTCCGTTCGCCTTTGGCGTTTTTCGTCACTTCTCTGAGGGACGGTGAATTTTTGACGTGAAGGAATAGTTGCTTTGAAGTTCTTTTTTACCAAATACGGCTTCCAATGGAAACCTTCTCTCCTTCGCCGGCCTAGCCCCGTCGGCTTGCTAGCTGGCGTTTTTTCGGTTCCTTCGGGCCAACTTCCTGCGTCTTCTTGTTAGGACCCTTTCGTCTTTCCCTTTTTTAATTTCTGTTTTGTCGCCACCCCCCCTGCTTCTTACCTGTGCGCGTCTCTCCCTTTTACTTGGTTGAAACTGTAAGGTTTCGGCCATTGGTTGTTTAATGAGGAGTTGTAGCTCTGGCTCAATCATCTCACCCTTGCACTTCTTTCAACCGGTCTGCATCCATCGCGTAGGAAGTCCCCAGTTGTAATTGGCCCGAAACAGGCTGAGTTTTGAGAACCCACGCTCCGGCCTTGGCCTTGTCCAGACGATTATGGTACCTTTTCTCGTGCGAGATTGGACCGTGGTCTTCCCTCATTTTTTAATCTGGTCTTGATTTCCATTTTTTTTTTGTAATGAGGATTTTTCGGATGTTCTTATTCCATGTTCTTTCCCTTTCCAAACTGCGTTTGCTGCCTTTCAAACCCCCCGTCGTAGTTTTTTTTCCTTGTCGTCCACTCTATAAGCTCGTTCTCTTTCCCCCGTGTCGCTTTTCGATACCTTTCTTTCTAAATTTTTTCCACTTGCGTTCTTCCCTCCTTAGCCCCCCCCGAAATCGCCCCCCAATTACGGGCACAAACTTTTTGTCTCTTCATCTCTTCTCCCCTTGAACGCCGTGTACCTTCCCCCAAATTGTAAGCCTATGGAACTGTCACCCTTCTGCCGCGCGTTTGGTGGGTTCTGCTGAAGGGATTTCTCGTACGTGCGCAACAGTCAGGCAGATCCCCCCAACTCCCCTCGTTATGAATATTTCGAATAGAATATGGCCTTCGACGAAATTAGCCCTCCCCCCCCTCCAGTACCCTCTTCTGATGTTTTGTTATTAACGGAGACCGTTTCATTTTTAGAATCTCTTCCTTTCCTTTTAAGCTCTTCGTTTTTCAAGAGTCTCGGAGAAGCAGCAGACTAGAGTGTGGTAAAAACTAA